>ENA-ORTI01000852-ORTI01000852.1-human-gut-metagenome-genome-assembly--contig:-NODE-852-length-34231-cov-8.795763_pt1 | contig 34231 bp, 40 predicted proteins | sample MGYA00242071_ERZ509191 | MGnify/ENA primary metagenome ERZ509191 (study PRJEB26280, sample SAMEA2338832) | human gut metagenome | biome: human gut; feature: human-associated habitat; material: faeces...
TACTAAAATTGTAGTTAAGCCGATCTGCCGCCTCACTCCAAGTACCTGTTTTATTAATACTATTAAGTTCCATATCACTTTCTTACCTTTAACACTCCATTTGTCACTATTCCTTCAAGTGTTTCATATTCCACATATACCTGCCCGGAGCTGACGTTATCTTTAGACGGCCAATTACTGCATTCAATATTTGCCACATATTTAGACACAGCCCCCCCGTCATATACCGGTTTCATCCCAACCAACAGAGTTTCGCCTTTAGAGCCATAAAAAGAAACGTTATTGGGAGTAAGAATAATATCCGTATTTTCCACATGATTCTGTATTCTGATACGTTCCGGATATACAGTCGTTTCTTGTATCAATTGGTCCCCTACATATTTCCGTAGAATCAAATCACCATACTCCCATCCGTCTGATGATGTGTCGAACCTTAATATCAAGGTGGCATGTCCTTCAGTTGTGTACATTTCAAGAGTATTTTTATCCGGATCAATGACAATGCGTTTCCCGTCAACAGATGTTTCTACTTTTCCGCGGAAAAATCCGCCCAAGGCTTCAACCACACCTCTGAACTTACCACCCAAAGCATAGATATATCCTCTTAAAAACGCATCACCACCATGAGCGACAACGAAATTCGCCATGTTCTCCCATTCTTCATCGGTAGGTTGATAATTCGGATCATTACGAAACCTCATCACGGTTAATATAGCCTGTTGAAGCGTGCCACCTGCCCAGAATGCCACATCATCATCGTCATTGTATATGCCGCTTACTCCGGCAGTGACCTTCTGTAACTTGTCATCCTTGTAGTTACCTAACTGAATCATATTGGCCAATATCAAACCGCCAAGGATATCCACAGATCCATCCTTAATCGCGCTGGCGATATAATTGATTGACTGAAAACCGGCTGTTGCCTTGTCGTTATCCAAAATGGACGGCTTCCAGTCTGTGGCAATGGTCCCTCTTTCTAGTTGAAGGTCACAAATGGTTGCGGTACTGCTAAGCATGAAAATACCTGTACCATTAAAAGCGAACTTGAAAGTGTATCTTTGATAATCGGACGCAAGAGGCTGAGTTGTGCTGAAATCACCACACGAAACAGCCACAGACGTACCTTTAGCCTTAAAGGATATAACATAATTTTCATTTTTAATCAAGGACACGGATTGGGACAAACTACCGATTGAAGCAGAATACCCAGAGCCGGCAGCACTATCTGCGGATACAGTAGCCACTCCCGTCCAATATTCCAGTTGCTTGCTAAAAAGTTCGGTATCCGCCGATAGCTCGGTAGCGGCAGACAGGTCCTCTGTCTCATAATCTCCGGTAAACCCGGAGTTACGCAACAGATTGACCGAGCCGACAGCCGCATTGTCTATCGCATCCTTAGCCTCTTGGGCAAGATCTGCCGCCGCCTGTATCTCATCCGGAAGCCCTTCCATGTTACGCCATCCGGTGGAACCCTGCTCGATATGGAACATACCTTTGATATCAACACCTTTATCCTGAGTGTATTCCATGTAAGTGGTCCGGTCCCTGTCACCAATGTACGTATCTCCGTACACCTTCATTCGGGACTTGCCGGTAGATTTGTCAAAATCAAAAGATATAACGTCTTTCCCGGTCAAGGTAAAATCATTAATACCCTGATACATGATGATGGACGGAGAAACTTCGTTCACCGAAGAGAGAATTATCGCCGCCTGTCGGGTCATATCGGTCTTATGGCCTAATCCCACGATATCATCACCTGCCACCGGAACATCGTTCTCGACATTAGGATCACACACGGTCTTGGACAGGTCTATATAATTCTCACCTACTGCTGTGACCAACCGCCAGTAATAGCGGTTGCCGACATGATGCGAAATGCCTGTCTTGATATTGCACTCCTGTGCGATGGCGAGAGATCCCGGAGTAAACTGGTTCTCTATCTCAATTCCGTCTTCCTCTTCCTTGAAATAACAACGGTAGACATCATCCAACTCATCCACACGGTTGCATTTCATACCTGCATGGGAAATCACCTGCTCGCCACCTACATACGTCTTCTTCTTTACTTCAAGCTCGTCAAAAACGGCTTTGACCTTGACATACAGATAATCAACAACAGCCTGTGACATACCGTTTTCAAGCACAGTAATTCCACTACCGTTTTTACCTATAAGTAAACCCTTTAAGAAAGTGATAAGACCGTTGGCAGTGTCTTCCTTATCTTTACGAAGAAAGTATTTGGAAAGTTCCTCTATATTTGCACCTCCCGATATGGCAACAACCCTGTCTTTATTGGTTCTTATGTAAATAGAAGGATTATTATCATCATTATGTATGTATATCTCTCCCTCATTCAACCCTTCCAGTCGCTTTTCAAATGACGGGGATATTTTCGGTATAATCGGATTCCCTTCATCATCCGTTTCCGAACCGTACCACAATATCTTTATAGGACGATTTCTAGCCATGATTACACGTAATTTTCATTAACAAAAGCAGCTTTCGCCTTCTTATATTTCAACACATCGTCCTCTTCGGGATTAGTTAGTAAAAACGCGATTTCTGAAGAAGAAGTTGCGATCTCAGTTTTGCCTCCGATCCCAGCAATATCGTTTTCTCTAGGGCGTAAAGTCACTTTATATATAAACATCTGTTTCTTACCTATTGTATCAATCTTTTCCGGGACAGAATCCCCTTCCCGTACAAACAAATTACCGTTTATGCTGACGTGAGAAAGGCAAAGTACCTTATTTATAAACTCCGCTATATAATACGGAACGCCACAACTTGTCCCGAAAACAAAATCAAATGTTTTATAGGGGAGAGAATACATTTCTATTATCTCCTGCTTCTGATTCACAAACTGTTCGTTTTCAACTTTCAACTCCACCCCATCCGGCTTGAATCCTCCTATTATTCTAAACTGGAACATCTGCCGGACCTCATCAATCCAGAATATATTATCAAACGCAGAATTATTATCTTTATGGGAATATTCGATCAGAATAGAATCACCTATATTCTCACACACGCAGAACTCCTCACATTCTTTATCGGCTATAGTTACTGTATATATCCCCTCCGAAGGAGATAATGAGGCATAATACATCTTAATACTTTCATTTACATCATAAGTGAGCAGTGTTATCTTGGAGGAAATATTGCCGATCTTATCATTCAAATAAGCTGAAGGTTTTTCGCCGTTATCACAAAATATTTGCAGCAGGATGTTGTCTGACACAGAAAATACTTGTCTGAAACATCCTGCATTTGAATATTTATATTTCAGCGGTTTAAAGAATAACGGACAAACATCTCCGATTGATATCATAGTCTTTTCGTAAGTTTCTAGTAACTTGTGACTTCACAAGCTTTCATTGCAAATATAACAATTAAAATTTGAATCTTTATAACGAATTTAAATTTTTCACGATCAAAGTTACCTTTGAACTTTGTGATTTTGTAAAATTGTAATCAGCCTGCTGATAATATCCCTGTACAACTTTGCCTTGGTATTCCAGTTCAACAATTCCTGTAAGATCTTCCGGGAGTTCCACATCCGAAGTCTCAAATTCCACCTCCGCCACAGTAAACATCCTTTTTGAAAGAATTATATCCCTACTTTCCCCCATTCCATCAATACCCACATCACTATTACCATCTGATGACGCAAAAGTAAGCATCTCAACAGATGAGCCGATGTATGCTTCATTGGCCAAAACCATAGAAGAAGGGGAAAACATGGCATTGAACATTGTGTCAGGGCTGAGAACGCCACCCATAAGATAATCCCTGTTCAATATATACTTAAGTCCAGATGAATCAGATTTCACCCCTACCATAAATAAATCAGTGTCACTTTCGTTGTCTGTAGTATCTTCACCTATTTTGTCAGCAAGGAACTCTATGCCGTATGCGTCCGCACGGTATGGAGATATCATTTCAAGGCTATTGTCCGTCATGGTCACGCCTGTGGTATATTCATTCGTAAAACGGAACTCATCCTTTCCATTAGCCGTGTCGTAATCCTGTTTGTCAAAGCCTATCCGTATGCTAGAATACACCAATGCAGAATTAACCTTCATCTCATAATCAGATAAATCATCTATCCTTTTGACAACATCATCCGAGAAGTATTTGCTTCTATGCCGGAAAGTTACTGTATTCCCGGATATGTCGTAAGCATAACCAAACACATAACTCATCCAGTTTGCAAATTTGGTGAAGGATGTATATATTTTGGCTCCAGGAATCTTACGGGCTGATTCAGCCGCCAAGAGCATACAATTATCAAGCCTTCTATCTCCTGTCCCCTCAATCACTCCAGTCAAACCATCTTTCTCTCCATTAATACTTTTAAGCAGTCTGTTCAGCAATGTATCGGGCTTTATAACATCCATCTCAACAGGGTTTATTCGATTTTTCCACGATACTGTAACACGGCTATCCGAAGACATGGGATAATACACACGGGCACTACCTCCGCCTATCAATGTACATTCAAGTTTGCACATCAGGACAAGTTTTTCTCCCTTGTCTAATGGCACATCAAAATGCTCCGAATATTCCTTTTCCTGCAATGTTTCTTCGGGAGTAGTCCAAAAATGTTCTATTATCACTGTCGTTGTCTTGTTGTCCGTGCCGATTTTCGCCAGACGGAGAGCAACTCCATGAGCAGATCCCCATGCTAGCGACTGATAACGAATGAAAAAATTAAAATTGATATCAACAGATAGTTTGACGCTTTTCAAAGCTGTTACAATGGTATTCTCATCCTTGTATCCGTCCGCCACGTTGCCATCACCATCAAGATACTGGTCTTGAAATGCCATATACGATTGGTCTAATATCTCCGTTGCATTGCCTATGTTGATATCTGTTGCCTCCGTATATAATTGCATAGGCTGCCAATTGGAAGAAAAGTTTGCATATACGTACTTGTCATTATCCAATAGATCACCTATCTCACCATTATATATGTCACCTGTGGATAGCCATTTTGCCGATTCTGAAAGTTCAAGCCCGTCATAAACAAGAGGAATGGGGCTTTTCACCTCTTCAACAGGATATTCATATTGGGTTCCCCTTTTAGCCTTTATCATGGACGCCACGCTATCATCCACGGCATTTATCTGTAAGATACGACCATTATCCTGCAATGTAGAGAAATTGAGAGCGCAACTAAACCGTTCATTATACAACCAACTGTTATTTCTTGTACTTATTATTATTGAAGCGGAAGCATTCAGATAATCTTCATCATATTGTTTTAACAGCAATCTTCTAGCATCCCCAGCAAAAGAAAATTTGTTAGAAAAAGTACGGATAACACCGTCATAGTCATTTCTCTTGAAACTAGCCTTCACCTCGTCCCAATTCTCAAGATCATCAGTAACCCTGTACCTCAGACCATTTATTAACAATTCACAGCGGTAGAACATTTCTTATCCATTAATTTGCCGTTTGTAAAATAATGCTTATTTTTGTTGTGACAATGTAATTTTCATATAATCAAAGTTTTTTTGTTTTTAGGACTGTGAAGTCTGATTATTTTAAATGTGTTTGTGTACCCGGTAAGCGTACCGGGTTTTTAGTTATCCTTATGCAAATATAGTTATATTTTTATCTCATATAATCATTTTATTATAATTTCTTAAATCAAACTTGCCTACTGTCTTTTTACCAGTACACACTATCAGTTTAAGATGCTTGCCATATATGCATTCAAATCTATTATTTTGTTCTTCCATTTTTTTGAGTATATTTTCTAATTTATCTAATGTTGTCATGGTCTTTTTATTTATGTTGCGAATCGCAACGTTAACGGGCATAAAATTACTCTAAACCTACCGCCCGGATTGACGGTAGGGCATCATAAATGTGAACGTTGGTAAACCTCCATACAGCATTTACGCTTCTTTTATATATGTGGCAAAATAATATTAGTCCTTATAGAAGAAACTCTCACCGGGCTTCCTCGTAAGCCTGTAACATAAGTACAGACAAATAAATACTATTGTTATCTCTATCATAATTTTGGATATAGTTGTGGCTGTCGGGCATTGAAACCGACTGCTGATAATTATGTAATAGTATTACGCGGCTGGATTCAGCTCACCTTTTATCTGCTTGATGGCTTTCTTCACGTTCCAATCATTTTCATATAGAGCAATGATGAAACGCACACCTTTGGTAGTCCATACCGTATATACACTTGTTCCTGTCGAACCGTCCGAGCGTGTGTACGTCTGTGAACGGGTAGAATGCATCCCCCATGTAGAATAAGGTGCATGTAATATCCACTGTCCGCTTTGCCGGTAAATGATTCCGATTTCTTTCAGCTTCTTGTGCAGCTTTTCAGCATCCATTCCTATCTGCTTGGCGGCTTGTGTGCTCGTCTGCGTATTCACACTCTGCAAGTGGTTGTCGTAGTAGCTGACTTTTGGTGCGGCTTTCTTGATTTCCTCTGTCTGAATCTCGATGGTGACTTGCTGTTGTTCGGCTTGGGCTTCAAGCTGCTTTAACCGTTCCTCTCTCTTGGCGAGGGTAGCTTGTGCGATGGTTAGAGCACGTGCCATGATTTCTTCGGGAGTGTCGTCAGATTTAGTTGCGATATAGCCGCCAGTCTTGCGGATGGTCTTTAGAATTTCCTTAACTCCTTTCTTAAATTCTTTTGCGATTGGCTTACGGCTTTGCATGAGGACTTCGTATAAGCCATCTTCGGTTAAGAACCAAACTTGCTGATTTCCACCGGGGGTCGGAAGATTGTTCCGAACCTTTTCATCGTCATCAACAAGGTTTACTAATTTGTTTACGCTACTTTGGTCATACTCGATACACTCTGCCACTTCTTTGGCAAGGAACAACGGATTTTCGGCAGTTCCGTAAACTGTAAACTTGTGCCCAAGCAACTCTGTTTCGCTTAGGACTTGAATCGGATGTTTTGACATAACAAAAAAAATGCACCTACTACGAGCTGTCAAAACATCCATAGGATTATTTTGGGGACGTTTCCGTTACCCCACTCGGTAGGTGCAATATCTTATTATAATATTACTTTTTATATGTCTTGGCAAAAAAATAACTCCAATGATTGAAGCCATAGGAGTTTGCCGCCCCTATGAATGTTTTGACGTTGCAAAGTAAAGCATAATTTTTGATATGGCAAAGAAAAAAGCAGAAAATATTTGCATGTTTGTATCTAATTAGTTACTTTTGCATTAAACCAAAAAACAATATGACATGCCTGAGATATGTAGATTTTTCGGTATTATAATAAGCCTCTATTGGAAAGACCATAACCCTCCGCATATTCATTTCTCCTATGGCAGTTATGAGTGTTCCATCAGTGTATTGGACAGAATTGTGGACGGGCAGGCTCCGGCAAAGGTAATAGCCAAGGTCAATCAATGGATGGACTTACACGAGGCTGAAATTCTTTCTTTGTGGGAGAAAGCTCAAAGAGGAGACAAGATTGATAAAATAGAACCTTTAAAATGATAAACGTTTATGTTACGAGTAGTAGATGTAGATTACATTAAAGATTACGAGCTTCTTGTGACATTCAGTGACAAAAGCAGAAAAAGAGTGGACTTGAAGCCATATCTTACCGGAGAAGTCTTTGGAGAGCTGTTGGACAAAAGCAAGTTTACCCAGTACGGACTTACACGCACCACAATCGAGTGGGCGAACGGTGCGGACTTGGCTCCTGAGTTCTTGTACGAAATAGGAACTATATCCTGCTGAATATCAGGAATGAGAAAGATTGATACAAGCAAGTTGATTAACTCAGAAGATTTTTTGGCTGCCAAATACGGTGCTCCCGGCACTGAAAGTAGCAGAGAGTTCGATGAAAAGGCGCGTGCATATTATTACGGTGTAATTTTACGTGATAGACGCAAGGAGCTGAAAATGACACAAAGTGAACTCGCGGAAAAAACAGGAACAGCAAGAAGCTATATCTCCCGTATTGAGCGTGGAGATACAGACATGCAGCTATCCAGCTTCTTGCGTATCGTTCATGCCCTAAAGATGGATTTTTCACTTTTACGTGGATAATGTACCAAAAGTCAAATTTAATTAGTACAATTCGTTTGAGGATTTGGATAAACTATTAAAGTAACATGGGATTATTAAATTTTTTCAAAGGAAAGACAATCAAAGAAACGGCTGAATTTGACAATATTATTGATGATATTGATAACCAAAAATCAACAGATGAAAAAGAGCCTTCCAATTTTCACTCAACTTCACAAGTTATACATCAAAACAAGATGGATTCTTTAAATATTGACAAGGATACTATAGACAAAATTCTTTTTATCAAGGCTTTTGTTCCACAAAGTTCTATTTTATTGGAACATCAATCTAAAGAAATTATTAAGGAAAAATTAAAATCTATCAAAGAAGTTGTTGTAGATATTTACAATCATAGAACAACATTTGATAATATTTATATAACAAATGAATTACATGACATAAGGCATTTTATTGAAAAACAAAATGCCTTATGTGATATAAGTCTATATGATAAAGAAGGATTTATTTCAAAATTACTTTTGCACCTTGACATTGTAAGATTTAAATATGTCTATGAATCCAAACGTATTCGATCTATCGGTGAATTTACTACTCATAATATCACTGATATAGATTGGAAACTGGACGCATTAAATGTATTTATAACCACAGACAAAGAAATAAGGGATAATATAATAGCTGATAATACACATAAACTTGTAAAATTAGAGGCTGAAAAGGAAGGAATTGAGAAAAAACAAGCAGAGGAAAGGTGCTTAGCTAGAGAACAACAAGAAATCGAAGAAGCCAAACAGAAATTGATTGAGAGCAACCGTAAAAAGGAGATAAAGGCCAAGGCAAAAAAACAACTTGAATTGCAAAGCAAAATAGAAAGTTATGAATTATACGGTGATATTTTATATCAAGGCAAGATGTACACGGTAAAATCCAAAACAGATATTGAGAACTTTCTAAAACAGATAAACGATGGGACTATTTGATTTTCTGAAACACAAGGAACTTACGGAAATAGCACTTTTAAAGAGAGATCTTGAAGTAGCAAAAGAAAAAGAGGAAAGGCTTTCTTCCGAAATTACAAATCTTCAATCACAATGTGAAGAGCTTTCCAAATATAAAGACATTGCTAATATAGAAGAAGAAAAAGAAAAAACACTTTCATTTATTAATGAGCAAAATCTAAAATTTGAACAAGACCGACAGCAGCATATAAATGAAATAGCCTCTTTAGAAAGCAAGATTGCTTCCTCCACCGAAGAATTGAAACAAAGAAAGTCACAAATTATAGAATTAGATGAAACTATACTTTTGCAAGAATATGGCTTATATTCCCCTATCTATGATTTTGCAAATTTAGAACAGTATAAAGGTCGTTTGGATACTATTAGGACAGAACAGAAAAACATGATATTGAATAAGACTGCCGCCACCTGCTCACACATTTGGACTGTAAACGGAAGTGAGGCACAAGGCCGTGCTATGACAAATCAAAACATCAAACAAATCATAAGATGTTTCAATGACGAGTGCGATATTCTTATCAGCAAAGTAAAATTCAACAATGTAACTGCCTATAAAGAAAAAATATATAAATCTGCTGACGTTCTGAATAAAATGAATACAAAAAACGCAGTTTCATTATCTTCTAATTATATAGAGCTCAAAGTTCAAGAGCTTCAACTTGCTTATGAATATGCAATGAAGAAACAACAGGAAAAAGAGGAGCAACGAAATATTCGCGAACAAATGCGTGAGGAAGCACGTTTACAAAAAGAAATAGAAGAAGCAAGAAAAGACATAGAGAAAGAACAAAGACACTATACCAATGCACTTATAAAACTCAACAAACAAATTGAGTCCTGCAACGAATTGGAAAGAGAAGTTTTATTAGAGAAAAAAGAAGAAATAGAAAAACATCTTTCTGATTTGGATATAGCAATAAAAGATATTGACTATAGAGAAGCCAATAAAAGAGCCGGATATGTATATGTCATATCAAATATAGGCTCTTTTGGAGAAAATATATATAAAATAGGGATGACACGTCGTTTGGATCCAATGGAGCGAGTAGATGAGTTGGGCGATGCTTCTGTTCCATTTAAATTCGATGTTCACGCAATGATTTTCTCAGATGACGCGCCTACTTTAGAAGCATCTTTACATCATGCTTTTGAAAATAAGAAAGTAAATATGATAAATGGACGTAGAGAATTTTTCAGGGTGACTCTTGATGAAATAGAGAACGTCGTAAAAGCAAACTATGATAAAACTGTTGAATTTATAAAAATTCCACAGGCTGAACAATATAGAGAATCACAAAAGCTTATAAAGCGGTTAAATCAAATTAAATAATTTCATCCATACAATTTTCGTACCGTGCTCCTTTACACGGGGAAAAAGAAAGTCGCCAGCCAAATGATGCAATATTGTGGAACTCTACACCAAATGACCGACGGCTTAATATCTTATGTAGACAGAGCTCCACCAATGTCCTCATTTATTTTCTGCCACTAAATTACTTAAAAAAAATGCATCATATAGACAAAATAGTAAATTTAACAAAACCGCACAAACCAGCCTTCAAATCACTTCCTCTTTCGGTTCAATTCCTCTATTTCATCGCATGTCTGCCTAACAAGACAGGCGTAAGATCCGGCGGTCCATTCTTTCAGATTGATATGCATCTTATTATATTTTCCAATAGCGACAACTTCATTTATAAACCCCCGTTTTGTAGGCTTCTCCTTCGGTTCCTCATTCTTTTCCTTACTTATCTTATCCAAATCATATTGTGCACGGGATTTTAACGCGGATATTCTAGCATTCATGGCCATTACATCAGCTTTCTTGCACGAATAACCTATCTTCATCAGAATATCACGCACCTCATCATACATTTTCAACTTCATCATGTTCTCACATGCCTTCATGCACTCCACGGTCATTGCGAGATTCATACGTTCATTACAATTCAATATCTCAGAGGACAACTGTTTGCTCCCAACAATTTCTATATAGTCATTGATAATTTTTGCCGATGCGGCCCCTTTGTCCTCACCGTCAAATTCGATAGTATTGCTATCATTGGTATAAATCTCTATAAAAACGGACAAGGGAAGTTCATATATGTCACTTGTATACCTCATAATCAGATACTTTTTGAAAATTGCTGATAATTGTTTTCTCTTATCGCCTTGGCTAATTTTGCAAATCCTATCTGCTGTGATTTTTCCAGATGCCCTATCTTTTTCTCCAGTTCGCTATAATCATTAACTATTGATACAGGAGGAAGATTGTTTTCGCTTCTATATGCCATAAGACCATCAAAATCATTTGCATGAGCCTTTATCCTATCCATATCCACAGCATAAGGTATAACCTTCGCACCTTTAGGGATGTCAACCAAAGTAGGGACAGACGGAGTGATATACGCTCCTTTATCAGTAACGATCGTTTCAGGAACACCACCATCACCCACTACAGCCAACCCGCCTTTATGCGAATCAGTACCCTTGGCGTATTTCGGAATAGGAGTCGCTATAATAGTAGCAAGCTGTATCGCTCCCATAGCACCTAGAGCAGCTATCATAGGTATTGCAGCAGGGAAGCCCAATTGTTTTATCGTCTGCAAAATACCACCTGCTATCTGTATAGCCGCCTCAGCTATACTGGTAGCTTTCTCAAACTTTGCCTGTTTTGTTCTTAATGCAGCTTTTTTCTTCTCCAATTCGGCATTCTTTTGTGCCGTCTTATCTTCCGCCGCACGTTTACGCGCTTCGGCTTCTTCAGTCGTTATAGCACCTCTTTCTTCTAAAGCCTCTATACGGGAAATTTCCTCTTCACCAGCTTTCTCATTCGCTTCCTGTTCAGCCTCAACAGCTTCAATCTGGCGATCATAAATGGATGATATCATACTACCAATCCCACTAACCATCGCTCCCCACATCTCGGTAGTTCTTTCTATTTTCTCACCATCTGTAAGCTCTCCCCAAACGCCTGATATCTTATCAGACATAATGCTGAATCCCTTATCCATCCCGTCAAATATACCGGCAAACGGGCTATCGATATCCGATGCAAGATCTTTCAATGCAGAAGAATAACCTTTCAACGCTTCAAAATTCCTTCGTGTAATATCCTGTTGCTCTTCCGCTTTTTTCAACTGATCATCCGCATTTATAGAACCTATCTCTGCTTCCATTGCCTTTATGGATTCTCTCAACGTTTCAATCTGTTGCTTGCTTACCACGCCCGATGCTTCCGCTATCTCAATCATTTTTTCAGCAGCATCTATCTGTATCTGTAATTGCTCGTTTGCGGCTTTCCGCTCCAGTTCACGCATGGCTTCATCGTATTCTTTTCGCGATAGCAGCCCTTTTGAATAATTTTCTGTTATAATGTTTTCAAGTTCCTTATATCCAGTACTTGTAGCTGCTATACGGAGAGATGATTGTTCTTCTTCCAGTCTTAGCATCTCATCGGTATACTTTTTCTTTTCCTCGATCCTTTTTTCCTCGGCCTCTGCCAACTTCTTAGCATATTCCTCATTCTCTTTCGCTACCTTCTGCTTTCTCTCTTGAACCAACATTTCCCGGAGTTTGTTTTCTTCCTCAGAATATCCCTTTATAACTGCTATCTGGTCTTTATATTCTTTCTCTATGGCAGCAAGACTACGTTCATGCTCATCTTTAATGAGAGAAACGGACAAGTCAGCCATTTTATTCCTAAGATTCTCCATGTATTGCGCTAAATCATCCGATGCTTTATCGGCAGAATGAGGATTAAATGTAACATCTCCAATGTTAATAGAATTTGCCATATCTCTACTAGCCTTATCTACTTGATATAGCTGATTTAATAAAGAACCTATTTCTTTATCCAAGTCTTCAACCTGCTTGTTTAACTTCCCATACATGTCTCTAGCTGTATCCATAGCTGCCCCTTGACTGGATTCATATTGTGCTTTCATCTGATCTCTAGCAGATTCAAGTTTCGCACGTTTTTCTTCTTTTTCTGCCAACTGATCTTCCAAGTCTAATTTTTGTTTAGCCTGTTCTACAAGCCGATCTTGCACAGCTCTAGCTTTAGCCGAAGCTAATATGGCATTAGATAACCTTTGATAACTATCAGCCGCTTTACCTGCAAGAATGTTTTCATCACTTATATTTTTAAAGTATGAAGGATATTGCTTCTTCAGTTCCTCAACGGCTTTTTTCCGCTCTCCCATAGGTTTATTCAAATTGACAGCAGCCCTATATAATATATCCAATTTAACAGCTTCATCTTGGGCATTTTTCACACCTTCTTTTTGAGCTTTATTCAAATCCTCCTGAAGCTGTTTTAGATAATCAATTTCTTTTCTCGCATCAAACAGGCTACCCACCCATTTGGTTATCTCACCTCCATAACTCGATAAAAGAGTTATCCCAACAACTAAAGCCGTCTGCCAACTAAGAAGGGAACTCAATACCTGTTTAAATACAGGTGTAGCAGTCTGCCCCGATTTCTTAAGAAGTTCATATTCCCCCCTTGCTTTCTTTAACTCATCAATAAATGTAGGAAGGTTATTGGATATGGCAAGAAAGAAAGTATTGGCACTAACAGACAAAGCCGGAAGTTCTCTCGCAATCTGTTGTATGGAAACATTAAGACCATTCCAACCCGAAGCATAATTACCCACATTACGTTGGTAATTGCCCATCTGTGCATCTATATCCTTTAATTGTTGATTCAACTTGCCGATATTGTTCAAGATATCCATACCTTTTGCTCCCTCGCGTGCAGCTTGTGAAAGGTTATAATATTCCTTTTCCAACTGAAGCATTGAAGCCTTCATCTCGTTATAGCTTCCTGCTGTGGCAATCGCTACCTGCGTATGATTTCTCAATATCGCCGAATACTGTTTATTCTGCTCTGTCAGCATGCGTAACTGGGATACCGTAGCATCTCTTTTGGACTTGTATTCCTCTTCGCTGATAGCACCTTTCTTATACTCCTTTGATAATTCCCTCAGAGATGTTCTTAAGGCTGAAATTGTTTCTTTGTTATCACTTAACCTACTGTTCAATTCGGAGGCTTGTGTATCAAAAGCCTTTACCGTCTGACGGATTGAATCAAAATCAGCAGCAGTCATGGATATTTTCTTAGATGCTTCTTGAAATGAAACAGAAGCATTTTCCGCATCTTGTGACACGTTTTTCAGATCTTCGGAAGCACCTCTCAAATTTACTTTTACTTCCGTTATTTTGTCTGCTAATGTATTCAATGGCTTGGTAAGAAGCTCTATCTTACGGGAAATATCGGTCAATAACTTTAATTGACTAGCCTGTAATTCAGACAACCTATTTTGAGAAGCATATAATTTGGTAATTGTAGCATTATAACTGTCAACTTTAGACTGGTATTCTCTTAGATTACCCGGCTTAAAATTTATACCATCACTTAATTGTTTTGTGAAATTCGCATATTCGGAAGATGTGGTTTGAATATTAATCCTTATCTCATTTAACTTCTTAACGATGTTAGGATCAATCGCATCAGTAATTTTAAATTCTGCTCCTGCCATGGTCTTTTCGTAAGTTTTGGGTAGTGCATGACTTCATGCACTTTCTAAGAGCAAAGATAGTGATTTTATTGATATTATGAAGGTGAGGAAATAAAAAAGGGAGAAGCAAAAACTTCTCCCCGTGAAAAATAATTTATTTAAATTACCAATCATCATTTTCATTGCCCACAAGACCATTCTTCACAGCTTCTTCTATTTTATCCATAATAACATTGGAATATGCATGAGCCATAATCAATGCTTTAGACGATGTTTTCTTTGCCTTATGCTGATCTTTGGGGCTGAAAGGATAACATGTTTCTATACCCCATTTTTCTGTTTTCTTTGTCGTGTCCGCAGGCTGTCCTGTTGTACCAGCAGAAAAAGCCCCCATCCATCCGCCTCCGATGTTCTGCTCAACCTCATAATATTGAAGCGTATATGTAACACGAATTTTTTTATCTTTAATATCAACTTTTATAACAGGGTGGATGTTAACATTATAAGCTGTCATTCCTCCAATATGTTGAGCGATTCCTCCTACAAATCCTTTAGCAATAATTACTCCCGCATCCTTATCATTCAATTTAATTACTGAGTTCGCATCGTTAAAAGATTCCGCAAACCAATGGTTTAAAGTAATATATAACTGCTCTTTAGTCTGTTCCCCACAATTAATTATCTGCTCATAGGTCAAACTCTGATTCTTATCCAATACCAATGAAGAACCTAAATTTTCAGCCGCATCCACCCACTTATCACCATAATTTTCCTTTGCATATTTTTCTAATTCTTCCGCTCTCATTACTTGAGCACTCAGATTCATACTGAATAATGAAACAATCATTAAAAATAATACTTTTTTCATATAGTTATAATAATTTGGTTATTTTCAGCAAAGTAATATACTTTTAAAATCAAATCAAAACATTACGACATATTTGTTTACAATTTAGAATACTGTCTAAATAAATTACAAACATAGCATTTCAATCTTCATGTTTAAATTTCACCTTCTCACTTCTTTTCCCAGTGCATACAATCAGTTTGAGATGCTTGCCGTATATCCGTTCAAGTCTATTATTTTGTTCTTTCATTTTTTGAAGTATAATTTCAAGTTTATCTATTGTTTTCATAGTCTTTTCGGGTTATGTTGCGAATCGCAACGTTAACGGATGTAAAGAGTGTGCCCACCTCGTAAAATAAGGTGGGAAAGACTTGATTAATATGTAAGATTTAAATTAGGCTATCTTCATCAATTTTCCGTCAGAAGGTTTGCCGCCGAACAGGTGATTGATGTATGCAAGCCCTTTCTGTGTGCATAGCACAACCATCACGACAAAGCCCGGATGATTATCTCTTGGGATAGGCTTTTCTTTCATCTCAAAGTAGCCTGCATCAATATATTTCTGTTTTGGCTCGTTCCTGTTAGCAAAGAATACTCCTGCTTCACGAAGCTTCTTGAACAAGGTATTTCGTCCGAATGGTAAGCCGAGTATCTTGGCAGCCTGTCCTATATCGCACTTGCCTTCCATTGCAAAGGCTTTGTCGGCGAAGTCGGCTTTCGGCTGGAGCTTGGAATTTTGCTGTTCAAGACACTTAATCTTTTCCTCCGCAATCTCTATACGTTTCTGTAGAATCTGCTGGGAGCGCATCAAGATGTAATCATCATCCTTTAGTAGGGCTTCCCGTCTGTTGAACTCATTGATGAATCTTTCTTTAAACTCTCCGGCTTTTGCCCCAGTGTAGCCCATGACAAGGAAACTAAAACCGTCCTTTGTCATTTCATAAGCGGTCTGTTCTCGATTTCTACTATCGATGTAGGTAATAACGCCAAAATTGGCGGCATTAAAACTCGCTGAGCATGAAAGACTTTCAATGTCTCTGACTACTTTACTATGTTCTTTCCCGAACACTTCCGCAACAAGTAACGAAGTAGTCACATCGTTGCCGTTGCTGTTTTGAAATACTAATTCTGCCATAATCTGTGAACATTTAAGATTATAAGAAATTATATGTGGCAACTTTATCAAAAAGAAAGCGGTTGCACTTTACGCTGTTCACAGATGGCGCATTCGCTACGAGAGCAAATACTATAATCTTACGTAAAGGCAACCGCCAATATCCAATAAGGGCATAAAAAAAACCCATGTATGATATGAGCAACTTAACCGCTTGCTTAACGTAACGAATGCAATCGTCATCTGTGAACGGTACAAAGTTACGCAAACTTTCCATACTACCAAACGAAAACAATATTTTTTTGAAGGCTTTGTCTACCAAACCCGTTAGGGGAATTATCCTAACGGCTGATAATGTGGATAAAAACTCTAAGACTACATCTTCGTGCATCCAAGTACCACCTCCGTTATGTGATGAACCTGCCTTTGATATAACTAATTGATTTTCAGAAATACCATATTTTCTTGTAATTGCGTTAATTAATTGATTTGTAGCAGGTAAGGACAAATAATCATTGGGACGCTTTCCGTAGATTTTAGCAAGCTGTGTGGCGTTAACCATAACATCATCTTTGATGTCAAAAAGTACTTCGTTTCCATTATAGGAGAAAGTCTTGCTCGTTTCGTGAGCTGACGCAATCTGTACGGTACTATTATTCCCGTTCAAATAGATTTCATTTGGTTGTAGCATGAAATGAAATTATTTGTTATTAAATAAAAAAGCAGACAAATATCCTAGTTTGCTACAACCTACCATTGCCATTGGGCGATGATACACGGATATCGTCTGCCTATATTTTAATATATAAGTTTCCTTACGGGCATAAAAAATCCCATTGGCATATTTAATAGTAAGTTGTAGCACTACAAAGGTACAACATTTTTTCAAACAAACAAATAATGAAAATATATTTTTCATTGTTATTTTCACACGCATAATATCCATCTTTCTAATGACTTTCAACACGCCACAATATGCCTTACCTGTAACTTCTGCAATTTGCAGTGAACTTATTGTTCTTTTTTCGCCATTTTCCCCATCAATAGGTACTAACTTATTAAAATTTTCCATATCTTTGCGATATAAGATTAATATTGTTCCCCGTTGGCGGCTCAGTCACTTCCGCCTCCGGGGATTTATTTTGACTGATTGTAGCAGGTGAGGGATCGAACCTCATTGTGCCATTATTCACTCCTGCTTTCCTCCCTTATACTATCCACGCTTGGAATTGTATAAAAAGAAAGTTCCGTAATAGGTGCAAGCTACTACGGAACAGTCATATATAAACTCCAATAGGAGAATATTTAATCAACATCAAGTAACGCCTTGCACTTGTTACAGATACAAAGGTAAATGATGTTTTTATCTTATACAATGGTATGAATATTAAACAAAAGACAATATCAATTAATAGTAATACTAAGTAACGCATAGTAATATATAGTAACGCAATTATTAAATATTACATTCACAATTTAGACAAAATCTAAATTACAACATAAATGATAGTTTTGTTTTTCAATTAAAAAATAAATATCTTTTCGCACAAGACATTTGAGGAAAAATCAATATTTACATTGGGAGAACATTGGGATATTTCCGGTAATACAATTTAGTCAATGTAGATTTAAGGCTGTTATAGTCTTTGATAAAGCCTAAATCTATCCATTGAGCTATCTGTAATTCTAACTCATATAATTCGCGGATTTTATCTTCATCGCCAATCTTATTACGCATTTCTGATTCATGTTTGCCATAAACTATGATGTTTAGAGACTTGGCTAAGTCCTTAATCTTTTTCTGGAATATATCCCCAGGGAGTATTGAACAAACGGCACGACACATAGCAGGATAAGCATCTCCAGCTAAATTACGGTATTGAATCATCTCATCATATACGAAGCGTATTACCTTTACTTCAAAGCGAGGATTAATCCACATGGCAAATTTGGTAAATAAGAAAGGATGCATCCATACTTCTTCTTTAGGTCTGCCAGCTTTACCCTTCTCTTTAACCTTACTCTTCTTAACTACCTGATTATCAATTTTAGGGGAATTTTCCCCTAAACCATTTTCACGTTCTTCAGCTATGAGCGCTTCTATAAAATCTCCAGTTCTTTTAGCCAAAAGAAACTCATCCATTTTTCTTTGTTCATTTCCTTTTACTGAATTCCATTGACGTAACAAGTCCCCACCGTCAAAATAGCCATCTTTTGTTCTCTGACTAACTGTAAATTCACCCATTGGGCGAATCATGATTTGATTCGTTTTCATGTCTTTTCGTTCACAAGATGTTCCGTACATCTTAATACGGGATATAAAAAATGCGGCAACCGATATAGAGGAGTCGGCCACCGCATCATATCCATTACTCTTAATGAATATATAATATCTTTCTATGCGAAACCTCTATCTATCGCTGTTGCTAAATTAATAAATAATACGGGAAACGCCAAAATAATAGAATGATAAAAATCACCATTTTACGGAAATATGAATTCTACAAACTCACCCGACCAGTTTTCACCTTCACGACAGAACTTATACACATCTCCAACCTTGTATAATATATAAACACATTCATCCATAACAGCAGCCTTCTCTGCGATTGAACGCATATGTTCCATCTCCCTCATTGATTTATTTCCTTGACACAAGCAGTTTTTCATAATTCGCACCTCCTTATAAATTTATCAATAGAGGGCATAAGCCTGTACGTAACATAATGCCTCCTTGCTTTGGAGCTTACCTTGAAAATTTTATAGCCATATTTCTTCTCAATATCAGAACCAAAAGAAACGCCATAGCTGGCAATCCTTATACCATTTGATATTGGTATTGCCGTGATGGAACTATAAAAATCTCCACGTATGATAAGGTTTGGAGTATTATTTCCTCTTGCAGAAAAACCCAAATATGAAGGCTTTGGTTTCTGTATCTTTGTCTTCCAATTCTTATAGCGTTCGGCATTTTTCCTCCAATGCTCTCCATAAGCTTTTTTAAAGTATGGGTCCTCTGTATATCCGGGAATTAAAGGACTTTCATCGCCATCAACACCACTATATAGCTGTTCTCGTATATATTCCTCAAACTGAGGAACATCCCTTTCCATCTTATCCCTTATCATTGGCTGAATGCCATCAGCCAATTTCTTCCAACATCTCGCGTATTCCTCCAATGTCATAGCAAAACGGGGGATCAATCTCCCCCGCCTCCTAAATTACTGTTATTGATAATTCTATTATATACGGAAACCAGCCTTGATTTCCGCCTTTCTCTAGAAATGTCCTTCCAGAATACATCTATATTCTGAGCGACAAACTCATCCAATGAAAGTTTGACCACCTCGGACTCTATAAATGTGACTCCATTAATTCTCATTGTACCCATTGTTCAATTCCAATGACCCCATTAGCCTGTAAAATAGAAGGAGATTTAAGCACCGGTACACCTCCTGTCGCTGTAAGCACACCGTTACTGTATTCCAGTGCTGACGCACCAGAAACGACTGTTGAAGCCTTATTAGACAATACAGTGCCATAATATGCAGTAAGGTCTGTGCGGTCATAGTGATCCACGAGTTTATATGTATTCTCAGGAGATGCCATTTTGACAAATTCAACGTAATTCAATCCCTTGAGAACATTTTCCAAATTGACACCCGCTTGCTTTACAGACATGTTTTTCATCATCTTCTCCGCATCGGAATACATTGCATTAAACGCAAGATAAGCCTTTTGTCCGCTTGAGTCATAAGTCTGCCCTGTAGGGTAAACCCCTGACAAATCGAATCCTGCAAGCTCGTCTGTTCCGTCATCCTCTCCGTAGATAACATTATTCTTGTCAAAAACATACATATCAAACAATGTATCCTTGTTGGCTACAAGATTAGCTTGTAAAGCTAGATTAAACTTACGCAACGTGAATGTATCCGTCCTTGCCGAATAGCCCGTTATTTCCGACCCGGCATAACCATTTTCTGTTGTATTGGGTTCACCGCCGCTTACCGCGTATTCCGAAAATCCTGTAATAGGATAAATTCTGTCCGGATAATCAGCATGACAGGCTTCCTCCAAAGCATCAGCAGTCAATTCCTTGGGCAGTTTTTTGCCATGAATGACCAATATAACACCTGCGACCTTGTCCGGTTGCAGGGGGCAGTAACTCATTCCAGTATTAAATCCGGACGTGCTGCCGCACTCTCTAATATCTGTTCGCATAACAATTCTGATTTTTAACTGTTAAATCCAAATTCTTTATTTCAATAGCATCTATCTTTTCGCCAACTTCCTTACCGTCAACATCAACAGCACCACGTCTTCCAAAACTATAATTTTCTGAATATGTATGGCTTACAATACCGGAGTAACCGAAATCAAATTTATCACTTTTTTTTAACTCTTCTATGAATCCGTAATACAAAGGTCGAAGAATACCTTCAAAAGATATCTCACGACGTTGTTCATTTGTATACTTTTCCAGTGTATTGGTAGCGATTATTATGTTTACAGATGCCTTACAAAAATAATTCTCACTATCCCTTTCCTCGTCTAAGGGAACATACAGCCCTATCATTGGGAATTTTCCCGATGCTGTCACCCTGCTTTTCCCAAGAAGAAGAAGTGTTTCCCTTATATAAGAACTGTCACCATATATGTAATTTATCTGTTTATCCATTCTTTTTGACAAGGAAGCACATACATCTGATATTATATCAATTATCATAACCCAAAGGAATTAATTGTTTCCATCAATTCGAAATCGGTGGCGATATCCGGATAGTCCGCATTATTGGCTTGAAGCCATCTCACAAGTCTGATATTCATTCTTACCATGTCGTTCCATGCAAACATCATTTTCCTTTCGGGACTTACAAGACGACCATCATCTCCATCAGCCTTCACTCCTGTAATAGTCGCCTGAGTGTGATTATGTCTCAAGTAATGGAAGTATATATAGTTGGCGATGGGGGATTTGGAAATCTCCCTATCGCCATCACTATATTTCATGACAAGATGCGCTATAAGATCATCCCATCTTTTTTCCTTCGTTTTTCCATCGTTGGAAATATAGGATGAGAATTCCTTATACAACTTTTCCCCTAGGAGCTTCTCTAAATATTCCGGCTCATATTGCATTACAAAGCCTTGAAGGCTGTCAACAATTGCCTTATTAGTCTCAGAAGGAGTATGTATATTCAATACTGCACCTTCGATATCAAGAATACCACCTTGGAAAAAAGTATAATCCACCAACATTACACAATATCTTTGAGGTTCTTCTTTTTATTGAACAAATCTTCAGCACCGATTTTCTTAGCGTCCTCCATCAATTCCGAAGGAACAGTGGCAACACGTCCATCTTGGAAGAACTTACCTGCAAGTAACATATTAACACTTACTTTATCACCTTTTTTATAAACGGCCCCGTCCTTTGCGAACTCAACCTCATAAGTTTTAGTCAAATTTACTTTCATAATGTTTAATAAATTTATCCGCCAATACCGGCAGGGGTTATAGCTTCAATAACGGTCGCAATCTTATCCTTGACAAATGCAGTTTTATATTGCTTTTTAATATACGCCATAAGACGTTTTTCACCAAGGATAGTCACCATATTTTTAGTGAAATCATCATTTTCCCATCCAAGTGTAATGGTAAGAACCCATACATCACGGATGTTAAGATAGTTAAAATCGCCAACCCAAATATCACCTTGCTTGATTGCTGTGCTGGTTTCCACTCTCAGACCTTGAATCAGTTCATCGCCAATACGGAAAGGACGAAGATATTGCCCATTAACATCCTTAGTCAACTGCATCTGCGCATAGTCAAGAGGATGCATAAGCACAAGATTTGGACGATAAGCCATATTGGACATTGACACAATCTGTGTATACATACCAACAATAACATCATAAGTGTTGGGCTTATCTACTTTCAGAGCTGTCAAAGAGAATGTAGGTATATCACTCCCAATCCCTTTAATCTGACCGCCGGAACCAGTACCAGACAGAATACCTTCTTCTTCTTTCAAACCAATACGATTGATAATCTCAGCCCTAACCTCCGCAACCAACTGAGGCAAATCAGATAATGTTTCTTCAGTTACTTTTGCGCCAAGAGCCACTTTGCCAGCATTGATAGTAACTTCTGCCAATGTACCGCTCATCATAGGCTTAAGACCGCCTTCTGGAACCCATTCAGCTTCTTCTTCACCTGGATTGAACTCCGCATAAGTCAATGATCGTGTAGATATTGCTGCCACATTGGCAAATTTACGGATTACAGTCTGGGAACGTGGATCAACAGATAACTGACTATCAATTGTCATGTTATAATGTGGTGCCACACCCGTACTCTTCAAGGGCTCAACCTCCTTCTTGTTTATAACAAGCGTAAGGCTTTTCTTAAAACCGGGGGACTGCTTACAAGCCGTTTTCAAGTCCACAGTTTTCTCTCCATGCTTGCCTACTGTGATGAAATCCTTCAGTTGCTCTTCAATCTGCTGGTCTACAGACTTGAACACCATTTGCCCGTCTTCATTCTTATGCATTGCACCTTTCATGCGAACGATTATCTCTTTCATCTCACCAAGTTCCTTACGCACTGTTTCCAATTCCTTTTCGGAATCTATCTTTTGAGAAACCTCATTTAATTTATCCTCAAAAGTTTTTTTGTCGATAGTATCGTCCATGAAATCGCCTACAGTAGCGTTTATTGCGTCCTGCAACGCCTGTAATGACTTCACGGAAACCTCATCCATTACCGACAAATCAATTTTGCTTAAAAAGTCAAATTTCATGCTTCTTTAAGTTTTAAAGGTTTTGTAAATAGTTTTATTTTTTCATCGGCTCCCTCTTCATCAAGTGGCTTGTCTGCCGGCTTGTATCGAGCGAGTGACATCGCTTTTCTTACTAACATTTGGATTTCCTCCCTCTTTCTTATCGGAAGTCCTTTACATACATCACTTATTTCAACCGGAAGTGACTCCAACGCACTTTCATATTCTTCTGCCGATTTCAGACCAAGATATTCAGTTTCTCCGTTACATCCTATGGACACTACGGATATCTCATACAGAATGACTTCCTTTACAACCAAGCAATCACGTTCCCTGTCATATTCACATTTTTCCCATACATAACTATAACCTATAGAGAACTGGTTCAAAGTGCCACTTTCAAGCTGCTTCAACGCTTGATTTCCTCTTTCCACATCATCAATAGACGCTTCAAAGTAAAGCCCTTTCTCATCTTCTTGCAGAAGCGTAATGCGTCCTATAGGCTCATGCATGTCATGCATCCACAACATGATAATCTTATCATTAGCAGAACTTCCCGGGCCTCTCTCCTGTATGCTTTTTGAAAAACAACCTTTCAGGAGCATGTCACCGGACTTATCAATGTTATTGAAAACCGCAGCATAGCCACTGATAGTTCTGCTGCCAGAATCATATTGTATCTCCTTTGCATAAAAAGCTAAGGATTTATACTGCTTCCCCAGCCTGTTTTTGTATTTGCTTGTCTCCATCATTATTTATTTCACTTTTAAATTCTCCCTTAGGATTATCAGGATCAATATCTGTAAAATTGGACATTTCGGTTCTTGCCTCTTCAAAAGTAATCAGCCGATTGTTATACAATGAAGCTACAGCATTAGAGGCTGTAGACAAGGCATCCGCCAATTCTTTCATATCCTTTTGAAGGCAAGGGACATGAGTGAAGTCCATTTTGATTATTGCCCTGTCCTTACATATAGCATTAGTCAGAGCCTCTGTTATAGATTCACTGTCAGGTATAATAAGGTCCTGATATGCCGCTTTCTTTGCTTGAGAAGAGTTATCATAAGTACTTCCTTGTATAATCAGATTGGGGTCAAAGCCTATCGTCTGAGCTATCGCTTCCAAACACGCCTTATCCTCCTCATGAAGCTTCAATTGGTCTGTATTTGACCCTAATGTAATCCACCCTAGTTTCTTAGGAGTCACCATGATTTCATACAACTTATGCACTATACCATATTTCCTTTTGAAATCATCCTGCAATTTCTTGGATTCAGACGGAGTAATAGCTGCATTCCCTACGTCAGTCGTATCATTTCCGTATAGTATCCCTTTAGGTCCTCCATTAACAATAAGGTTTCCTCTCCCTATCAGTTGAGCCATATAGTTTCGAGTATGAGTAGATAATGCGTCCACAGGGGAGTGGAAGGTAATTCTCCCTCCATTATTACTTGGAATATCCATTATCGAATCGTATATGACAAAATACTCCTCATCACCAAGTTCTATATTCTCATTTCCCCAACGTATATATACCCTTTTAGAAATTGAAGAAAGTTCTGTTTGAGTAAATGGGCTCTTACCAAGAGACTCCATGTAGAATAATTCGGGAGGTATTACCATCATGGATTTAGGAAGGTCGGATTTTAAAGCTCTTAATGTATAAATAGGGCAAAAACCGAAACACTTCAAAGATATCTCAACCTGCTTTATGAAAGAACGCCCACTCTGTATCACATTCGGACGATTCAGAAGAGTCACAATGTCTTTGAAACTCCTCTTCTCGTTTCCGTTAATATCCGTCACATAATACCGCCCATTCTGCATCATTCTTCCGCAATGATCTAGAACCATTGCAAACGGCCAACATTCATGTAAGGCTCTTGATTTCCCTTCAACGGTCGACATGTCAAAATCTATATTTCCTCTATTACCAGAAAACAGATTTTCCACCCATTTAGGAACATAAATAAAATTACCACCATCATCTTTACCATGATAAGTAGCATCACTATACATATCCTTATTCGACTTCTTTAAAGAAGGTATCTTAAACCAATGTTTCATTGTTCAACAATAAAGGCAACCGCCGTTATAATACAGCAATTGCCTCCACAGTGATCACGTTCTAAAAGTGGGTATGGTGTAACTTCACACCATGAAGGCTATTGCCTGCTACAAAGGAACAAATTAATTTATTTATTAACAAACAATTTAAATATTATTTTTGTTTAATCTAAATTAAAATAACAGATTATACAACATATATTTTATTAACCTTTTTTCCATGTGGATACAACCTGTTTGATATCTTTGCTATTGTCTTCTTGGGGAAATGGGATAGAGAGTAGGGCGTGGATTGAACGGCTGCTGTGCTTTTTGCTGGCGGTCGTTCTTTTTTTTGTATTCTTATTTGCGAAAGAAAGAAGCAATATTTATCTTTGTGGAAGCGTGTGAAGATGCACGCCACATTGATTATGACGAAAGGACATACTACATATTTGATAAAGCCAAGAGCTTGTTGCGGATTAGTTTCCGTAGCAGGCTCTTTTTTGTTTTGTATAACAAAATAAAGGTTAGCTTGAAAATCGGGTAATCCAAAACGTGTAATTAAAGGATTAAAAAAGGATTGAACTATAATTTTTGTATAATGAGAAAGGAGACAAAAGAAAACATTCAGTATTCAACCGCTGTGGGGATGCTTGTACTGGGAGCGTCCTTGGCTGTGGCTGGCTTTGTGTGCTCGGAACCTATGGGCCAGATACACGACAGTGTATTGTGGTTGTTTGCTCAATGTCTGTTGTATGCCGGTAGTGTTTTTGGCATCAGCATCTATATTAACAGCCGGTTTAATAATTTAATAGAGCAATTAAAAGAAAAGGAGGGAAAGAGAAATGGCTGACGTAAGAAAACTTGCACCGTTTATCCTGAAGTGGGAAGGCGGTTTTATAAATGACCCTGACGATTTGGGAGGGGCTACCAATATGGGCGTAACCATCGGAACTTATGAAACGTATTGCCGGAAGAAAGGCTATCCCAAGCCTACGGTTGAAAGATTGAAAAACATCGCGAAAGAGGAATGGACGGAAATCTTGAAAACCATGTACTGGGACAGATGGAAGGCTGATGAGATAAAATCGCAATCAGTTGCTGATATATTGGTTGATTGGGTCTGGGCATCCGGTGCGCACGGAATTAAGATTCCTCAACGCTTGCTTGGTGTTACAGTGGATGGCATTGTAGGTCCCAAGACCATTGCCGCAGTTAATTCTCCTAATCCCCGTGAATTGTTTGACCAGATCAAGATTGCACGGTTTGATTTTATTGAGGATATATGCCGGAAACGCCCAGCAAACAACAAGTTCAAACGGGGGTGGATGAACCGTATCAACGATATAAAATTTGAGGGATGAAACAAAGGATCTATATATGGATTGCGGTAGCGATAGCATTGCTATTGCTGTTTGGATCATGCCGGAGCATAAGGTATGTCCCGGTGGAAACAATAAGGACTGACAGTCTTTATCTTACCGTGCATGAACGTGATTCCATTCACATTAAGGATTCTATCTATGTAAAAGAGAAAGGCGATTCAGTATTAGTTGACAAGTGGCATATAGTCTACCGTGACAGGACAATTCGCGATACAACCTATATAGAGAAGGAGAAAGAGGTAGAAATTCCCTATCCTGTGGAGAAGGAATTAACATGGTGGCAGAAGACAAAATTAGAACTAGGAGAGTTATCTATAGGTGTTATATTAGTATTGCTAATCGTAGTCATTTGGCTGATAAAGAAGAAGGGAGGTGCAAGATGAGATAGCAACATCAAGTATTATTCGCCACAGGTAGAAGTGTGGCATATAATAGAAAAACTCATTTAATAAAAGTAATTCTTTCAGGGGCTTAGAATCAAAAAAAAGCCCCCAACGTTCAAATAATTATTGCCACATAAAAATTTGAAAAAGCATAAGACACCGTACGTTGGAGGCTTAATATCTTCAACACGGTATCTTATGCTTTGTTTATGTATATATCAAGTTTTTTATGTGGCATGGCAAAGATAAGAATAAAAACTAGAAAAAACATGTGCAAGTCAGAAATCTTTGCCAAAATAATTAATATTGTTTCAAAAGAAACAGAAGTGTCTGTTGACCAAATATTATCGTCTGATAAGAAGATGGAGACAGTGGATGCCCGGTATCTTCTTGTATCTCTTCTTTTCGAAAGTGGTATGTACCCTTCACAGATAGCCGTTCATATCCACAAAACCAAACGTGCAGTTAACTACATGATATCTAATTTCCATGAGAGGATAGAGAATGGGAAAATGATGAGAATATATTGGGATAATATAAAGAATTTGTTGGGAAACAACTGATTCCTCATGAGATATGATATATATACTTTTGTGAACGGTCGATTTTGACCGGGATACAAAATACAAATACTTATGGAACGAACTTATGTTTTTAACCAAGACGGTGGAACCGGCGCAAACAATGGTCTGCTTGCGTCCATTCTTCCGTCCTTGCAGAGCCGTGGAATTGACACAGGCTATCTGATGGGGCTGATGGGAGGAAATGGAAACGGCGGCTTTTTCGGAAACAATGGAGGTTTTCAGGACATCATTGCATTGATTGTGATTGCAGCCATCTTCGGTAACGGAAACTTTGGATTCGGTGGCAACAACAATAAGGGTGCCGATGAAGGAAGAGAAATGATCATGCAGACACTTAACCGGAACGGTGTGGACATTGCATCATTAGCCCAAGCTGTTAACACCTCTTCAGACCAAATCCTTGCCGGTATTAACTCTGTATCACAGGCAATCTGCGGTCTCGGTAACCAAATGGGTCAGAACACCAACAGTATCCTGACTGCGATTATGCAAGGTAACAACGCTCTGACATCTCAGATCTGTAGCTGTTGCTGCGATATGAAACAGCTTGTAACCACACAAGGATACGAGAGTCAGCTTGCAATGTGCAACCAAACTAACGCATTAATCAACACTGCTAACCAAAACACATTGTCATTGCGTGACGGTGCTACTGCCAACACGAATGCTATCCTTGCTAAACTTGATGCAATTCAAAATCAGGCATTGCAGGACAAAATCGCATCTCTTACTGCGGAAAAGGCTACTTTAACAGCCGAAATATCCCAGCGTAATCAGAACGCCACTATCCTGAGTGCAGTAGGACAACAGATTGCTCCTTTGGCAGCCGGATTGCAGGCATTACAAAGCGATGTTGATGGAATCAAATGCAAGCTCCCCAATACTGTGAGTGTTCAATACCCCAATTTAACCGCTATTAATACAGATTGTTTCCGTGCAGCCGCCTACGGTGCATATATGGGTGACGCTGTATACGGACGTAGTGGATGTGGTTGCAACAACTACTGGGGTTAATCCGGTAAGAAAGGAGGTAGATATGTGGCCTAACTTTTTTACAGGATTCCCATTCCCATCAATCGGAAGAGCAAACTTCAATACTCTTCCTACGGTGGCTGTGACAGTCGGTACGGAGAATGTTACTCTTGAACTCCCTAACCATGCGTTCCGTAACAGGGATTATGTTGGGGGATTCTATATCAGTCTCCGACAAGCTATACCTGCCGGTACGACTGCTACACTTCCGATATTGATAGGAACTAATGGGGACACAAGACCGTTGATGGCTTATAACAATGAGCCTGTGACTGTTGCAAACTTGGCTGGAACCGGCATCTATGAGATTCATTATAACAAGTACACCAACGAGCTGTTCCTTGTTAATGGCGGATACAGACCTACCGCTACTCCGGCTGCAACGGCAGAAGCAATGTCAAGCAAAAGCAAGTAGTTAACACGGGTGCCGGGGTTCTTGGCACCCTATTAAAATTAAACCAATATGTTTCAATCACTTCGTACCAATAACCAGTTATATATACTTCATAAGGATGCTAACCCGTTTATCGAATACGGCCCGGTAGTCAGCGTTTCCGCTCCCAAGCCGAAATATCCTATGGCATCCCCTATGGGACAGTTGCCCCAAATGGAAATGGTTGTGGATGTTGTTGTCTGTATCAACGGGCAGAACACGACTTTCCAAAATCTTCCTGCCGGCATGGATATAGCCGACTTCGGACAGAACGGCAATATCGTAGTGTCATGCTCACGTGATGCGATGAATAACGAGGTCGCTTCTATGAAACAGAAAAGCATAGACATCATCAACAGCATGGATTTTCACAATTCCGTCATTGCAGGGTGTGACAAGATGCTTACGCTCTTGAACCCTGAATTTGCCGAGAAACAACGTCAGGAGCAGGAAATATCCTCTCTGAAAGGGCAAATGGCGGAAATGAGCAAGAACATGTCTGACCTTATGGAATTGAACAAACGGCTTATGGAACAGCTCGGAGTGGTTGAAACATCCAAAACAAAGAAATGATTATGGGAATGTGGGAAATATTAGAAGAAGGGCGTGACGATTACGGACGCGGCTTCGGTATGAGAGGTGACGAGGTGGAAGAAGCCTACAAGGAAGGCTGCCGCCACGGTTACGAAAAGGCCATGAGAGAGATTCATGGAGACATGGGCTTCCGTGATGGCGGAAGAAATTATTCAGGATCAGGTATGGGAGAACGCAGATATCCCGGCTATTTCCCTGAATATCCCCGCATGGATGACATGGGAGAACGCAGACGCAGACGCGCCAACGGTGAGTTTTATTAATGGTGGAGGGGTGGAATGCCCCTCTTTTTAAACAAAGGTTATGGAACAGAGATTGGATACATACAGCAGATTCCCATCTGGCATGAGGGAATATCTGGAAGCATACGGCTTTCATTTCAGCAAGAAACTTTATGAATGGGCCGTCTCAAAAATGAAAGTGAAAGACGAAACCACGGGTAAAGAAAAAAAGTTGGAGCCGTGGAGCAAAGATGAAGTGGACGATATGCTGAAAGCGAACGGAATTACCATCGAGCACGACAAGGGTTATGACGTTGCTTATGTCGCAAACATGCTGAAAGCGGATTTCTATAAAAAATCATTGGTTGACGAGGCGCATTTGTGCAAGCATATAAAGTGCTACCTTGATGATATTGATGGCGATCCTTGCAGGGCGTTTGACGAGTTCTTTGCCACCTGTATAGGTAAAGGGATTCCTGTAATCTGGTCGGATGTGATATGATTGTTCAGGAGTTCTACATACCAAAATATGGGGACTGGCACGTCAAAGTGTATTATGCGGTACACACCTATTGGGCGGATCGGATCATTATGGACCTGTACCGTATAGGATGCAGGGGGGATTCCCTCAAGCGTGCGTATCGCAATCTGACTGAAGGCAGAATGAATACCGGTCTAACCTATTCGGACTACAGGAGAAGAGAAACAGTAATGGTTATCTCACTAACCTCCACTCCCGAAGAGTTTCAAAATTCGTGGGATCACGAAAAAGGTCATTTGTGCCGGCATATCTCCAAGGCTTTCGGGATTGATCCCTATGGTGAGGAAGCGCAGTATCTTAGCGGATATGTGGGGCAGAAGATGTTTCCGGTAGCGAAGAAATTTTTATGTGAACATTGCAGAAAGGGACTGGAAAAATAATAATCGAACAGAAGCGTTCTTTGACTTGTTGGAATTACCGTTTTTACAAAATAGTCGTGAAATTATATACATAAATCCAATAAAATTATATATCTTAATTATAGATATATATTGGAATAACAAATACTTTATTCTATCTTTGAGCCGAATTTTAAATTATAGATGGAAATGGAACAAGAAAACAACAATGCGATTCTTTCTTTTGAAGACTTTAAAAACCAAAACGGCATCGTTTATTGGTGGGCCTCAGAAGTAATGGTTATGCTTGGATATAATGATATGAAAGCATTTTGTAAAGTTCTTGACCGCGCAACAAAGGCTTTTGTTTCGCTCAACATTCCTCATTATGAAAATATAATAGCTGTGAAACGCAATAATAATGGTGTTGAGTTCCAAGACTTCAAACTTACACGTTTTGCGTGTTATCTTGCTGCTATGAATGGCGATCCAAAGAAGCCAGAAGTAGCATTGGCGCAAGCTTATTTCGCACAGCAAACACGAAAATTTGAATTATACATTGAAAACAATCAGGAAATAGACCGCGTGCTAATACGTGAAGAACTTGCAGATGGAAACAAATCTCTCGCTTCAACGGCAAAAGCCGCAAATGTTACTGATTATGCAAAGTTTCAAAATGCAGGTTATCTGGGTATGTATAATATGGAATCGTGGAAGCTTGAAAAGAAACGTGGCGTTAAAAAAGGAAAGCTATTTGACAGAATGAGCCGTACCGAACTTGCTGCCAATCTATTCCGTGTTACCCAAACCGAAGAGCTTATAAAGAGTAAACAAATATCTGGACAAGCTAATTTAGAACAAACACACTATACTGTTGGAAGACAAGTCCGAAATATAGTAGAACAAAATACCGGGCGCAAACCTGAACAGTTGCCACAAGAAAAAGAATTGCCTATAATTAAAAAAGCTCTTAAAATGACAGCAAAGGAAATGAAAAAGATTGATAAATAATTTTTTCGAATTGTAGTTTTGTTCTGCAATCTAAAGGTGCGAAAAAAGATAACCCCCATACATCTACACTAGTGAGCTACGGTCAACGTAGCCTTTCAATGTATCAAGGGCTATCTTCATGGCGCAAAGATAAAATTAAATATTCAAAAACGCAAAATAAAGTAACTATTTAGCATTAAGCGGTAATTCCCAACGGGTTTTACCGCTTTTTTTATGTTAACAGAATATGGAAGAAGATAAGTTGAACATATTGCTTGAGCAGGCTGATGATGTGCCTCACTGGTATTTTTGTCGTTTACTTGCTGTGATGCGATGGAACGTATAGAGAGGTGGATATACAGGCTGATACCTCTTGTCGTGTTGGCAAGGGTGATATCGTTGTGCCTATGAACTAAAAGCGATAACTCATAAGCACAACAGATGGATTTATATAATACTGTTTAATTTTTCCGCATGTTTTTCTACTGAACTATTTAGAATTTTTGCATAAACTTGTGTGACTGAAACCTTTGTGTGCCCTAGCATCTTAGACAACGTTTCGATAGGTACGTCATTTGCTAAAACAACAGTGGTAGCGAATGTATGCCGGGCTATGTGACTGGTTAAGGGCTTTTTTAAACCAATAAGTTCAGCTATGATTTTAAGGCTTCTGTTAAATGACTGTACAGTAGGGACTGTAAATTTATAATCGTATTTTTTTAATATTTCCATTGCTGGAGTAAGTATAGGTGTGTAAAATTTGGTTCCGGTCTTGATACGTTCTCCGTCTATATATGCAACTCCGTTATGTTCTACAGTACATCTGTCATAATCAAACATGTATAAGTCAACCCATGATAAGCCGGTATAGCATTGAAATATAAACTGATCACGTACTTTTTGTAATTGTCGATCATTCAACTCTATATTGCGGATAGATTGCAGTTCGTCCATTGTGAGAGGCTGTCTTGTTTTATATCTACCATGTTTATCTTTGAATACCCTGTAAGGTGTGTCCTCGATAAGTCCAAGCCGAAGCGCTTCATTAATATAAGGTTTTATTCTCTTATGGTATCCATGTATTGTTGTCTGTCCTCTTGTTGGATCTTCTCTTCTTATAAACCTGTCAAATAAAGCTATATTTTCAGGAGTGATATCGTCAAATGTTTTAATTACTCCGGAGCGTTTTAGAGCTTCCAGTGCTATAAGGTGCGCTCGTTTGGTTGACCATTTAAGATCCCTTCTTTGTAACTCGTCATAAGCGAAATCTAAAAATGACGATTTAGACTTTACGTGTTTTTCGTTATAAAAAATATTAAAGTTTTTTAGATTGATGTCTTTTCCTTCTTTTCTGATATTTTTGATAATGTCCTCAAATTTTTTAATATGCTTTGTTATTGCCCTATTTAATTCTTTAAATTTGGCATGTCGTACAACGAATTCTCCATCCCATTGGTTTGAATACAGTTCAATGTCTGTTGAGATCCATTTTCTTTCTGTACGCGAGAATTGAATTTCAATTTCAACCTTAGCTGATTTCTCCGGTGTTGCTTTCTTTTTTCTGTCGAATACCGGCTTGATTTTCCATGTTTCCATACTGTTTCTTTTTTAATTTATAATTTGTTAATTACGGTAAATGTGATACCAAGTGTGATACCAGCTGTGATACCAGAAACAAATTGGTATCACACTTGGTTCAACAATGTAACGATAAGTAACGCAGAGTAACGGTGGTAGCCATTAAAAAGGTTACTTAAACATGTTGGAAATCAGTCGATTAGGTTTGTAAGATGTTGATTTATAGTCTATTGGCGTAAAATAAAAAAAAGGGGGCATTTTGACCCCCTTGAGCCGAAACCGGGACTCGAACCCGGGACCTATTCATTACGAATGAATTGCTCTACCAACTGAGCCATTTCGGCAACTGTTTTTTCTGCAATATCGGGTGCTTTTCTGAAAAAGCGTTGCAAATATATATCTTTCTTTCGAAATAAAGAAACTAAAAGCGGATAATTTTTCAGTTATCCGATTTTGTTATGTCAATTGATGCCGGATTTATTGGTAGGCTTCTTCATGTATCCCTTTCATGGCCCATCCGCTTGGTTCGTTTATGTTCTTGAAAGCGGTATCCCACGTAAGAGCTTCAACGGTAGAATTGTTTTCTTTTATGTAAAGATTATAACATCAAGGCGTAAAAACTATTTTACACTAATTGATCTCCTCATCAAATACCCGTGATATACTGAAATTTACCCACTCCATACCCAAACAATTCAATATCCGTCAAAGTTTGATGATCTTTACCTTACCCGGAATGATGGTCAGATGCACCGTTCCATCCTTTTCTATCTC
>ENA-ORTI01000860-ORTI01000860.1-human-gut-metagenome-genome-assembly--contig:-NODE-860-length-33917-cov-5.241244_pt1 | contig 33917 bp, 23 predicted proteins | sample MGYA00242071_ERZ509191 | MGnify/ENA primary metagenome ERZ509191 (study PRJEB26280, sample SAMEA2338832) | human gut metagenome | biome: human gut; feature: human-associated habitat; material: faeces...
ATAATAAGAGTTATCATCACCTTTGAAGATGACAGATTCCTTTTTATCACGCTTGATTTTGCCTTGTTTTATCAGTTCTTCTTTTTCGGCTCGTATACGTTCAAGAAGAACCGAAGCCGGCTCATCATTCGGGTTTTGCGGCACAAGTTTACCACGAATAGCAAGGTCGAGAATTTTGGATTTGGCATTTGCAATATTACTTTGGAGTTTTCCTTTGAGCAAATCAATATCATTTATATTTGATAATATTATTTTTATACTCTCAAGAATTTTTTCTTGTTCTGCCTTTGGTGGAATGGGTATAAGTATTTTGTTCATATTATCTTGATTTAATTTTGGTTGTGCTGAACCAGTTATATACTGAAATAAGTTAATAGCATTAATATAAATACAAATAAATTTAAGCAATCTTTTGTCAATAGAATCGATACAATGTGCATGATTATTAACCCAATATTTGCCATCAGCTAAAAAAGCTATTGGCTTTGTTCGTGCCAACAAATTAGCACCATCTTCTCCAATCAATAGCAATTCTTCATCAAATAGGAAACTATCTGTTTGGTCAATAACTCCTGATGCACCATAGTAATCATAAATTTTTTTTACTTTTTTTCTTTGGACTGAGGAAACTGGTTTCCTTTCGCTATCACGATTTAACGTATACGAACCAAATCTGCACCATTCCCAATTATTCGGCACATCAAACGGTATTTCATCCTCTATACATTTTACTGTTCCACCAGAGAATTTCTCATAATGTAAATTATCATCATCTTTGAAGATAACTGTATCGTTTTTAATGTCTTTAGGTTTCAACTTTCCGTCCTTGACCATTTGCTGCTTTTCAGCACGGATACGCTCAAGGAGAACAGACGCCGGCTCGTCATTTGGGTCTTGCGGCACAAGTTTACCACGGATAGCCAAATCCAAGATTTTTTGTCTTAATGCTTTGGTATCCATTACTCGTCCACCTCGCCTATAAGTTTTTCAAGTTCAGCAACTGCTTTTGCAATATTTGCTGATTCCTCTTTTATTTGTGAAATCATTTCGGCTAATGTGCGATCGTCATCTTCTTCACTGACAATCCATTTAAAGTCTAATTTCAACTGGTCACGAGAATAGACCTCATCTTTTGTGAATTTTCTCCATCTTCCGTTTGGATTTTCTTCAGAATACGTAGGCACACGGTCTTGCATATGACCAGAACAATAGCAAGAGACAAAATCGTCAAGATGTTCCCTTGTAAGAGGTTTTTGAACTAAAGTGTGCTTAATTCCAATACGATAGTCATAAACCCATATATCCTCGGTCGGACTTCCTTTTTCAAAGAAAAGGACATTCGTCTTAACTCCATTTGCATAGAAAATTCCTGTAGGAAGTCGCAATATTGTGTGAAGGTTAAAATCTTTAAGTAATTTTTCTCTAACTTTTGCAGTTGCATTTCCATCGGTAAGAACATTATCCGGCAATACAACTGCCACACGACCACCGGTTTTAATGATAGACATAATGTGCTGTAAAAAATTAACTTGATTATCTGATGTCTTTATAAAGTCAGTACGAACTGTATATACTTCACCGCTGCCTTGCGGTCTTGTGCCGAAAGGCGGATTTGCAAGGATAACATCATACATAGCGTCATCGTAATTTTCGGTCAAAGAATCTTGACAAACAATCGGGCTGTTTTTTGTTCCGATGTCATGCAAATACAAATTCATAGAAGCTAGCGTTACAACAAGAGGCGTGTTATCAGCTCCAAAAAATGCATCATTTTTTAAAAACTTCTGTGCCTTAATATCTTTGCTTTGCGTTTTCATATGCTCATATGCAGCAAGAAGAAATCCACCTGTACCGCAAGCAGGATCGGCTACAGTTTCTGTTATCTTAGGGTCAGTAACATCAACCATGGCTTTGATAAGAGCACGAGGGGTGAAATACTGACCGGCACCACTTTTTCTGTCTTGGCCATTATCTTCAAGAATTCGTTCATATATAGCACCCTTTAAATCGCCATCCATCATATACCAGTTTTCAGAATTAACCATATCAATGATTTTTGCAAGTTTAACAGGGCTGTCTATTTTATTTGACGCTTTTGTAAAGATAGTGCCGATTAGGCCGTTTTCTTTTGCAAGTTCATTTAAAATTTCCTCGTATTTCTCGATTAAATCAGTTCCGTTGAGGTCAACAAGGTCTTTCCATTTGTAGCCGTCAGGAATTGTACTTTCCACACCTGTAGCTTTTTCTTTTTCGTCATCCATTTTAAGAAAAAGGATATAAGTAAGTTGCGTTATGTAGTCTGTGAATCCCACACCGGCAGCAGCCATAACATTAGCAATGTCCTTGACTTTCTTGATGAGTGCCGATTCAGTTTTCGTTTGATTTTCAGTCATAGTTAAGCCACCCTTAATAAGAATTTTGATAATGTTTCAATTTCGGTATTTAATACCTTTGCATCTCCAAATGATTTAATAGCTTTTCGCCATAAATCTGTGTCAAACTCATTTAATTCACCTGCGTTTATATATCCTTCATTTATGACATAATCAGCAATTTGCTTCATAATGTCTTTTTGGTCATCAGTAAGTGTACGTTGTGCTTGTCCACAATAAAGTGTAAACTTTTGAGAATATCCTTTTAACAAACTGATTAAATTAGGATTCTTTTTATAAGCGTAACGAACAATTTGAATAAGGTTAGTTAATGCTTTTCCGTTTTGTTTGATGTCAAGTTCGTCAACTTTTCCGTCTGTATCTAACAGTTTATAATTACTCCAAATTTTATACGGAGTAAACAAGTGATTTTCTGAAACCAATCTTTCTTGAAGTTCCGACAACATTGAATATGTGATAAGTGTATCTTCGGAATTATGGATGATACGCAGAGCCTCAATACTGTCGGCGTTATCATTAAGATATTTTTCAAAATTGTCGATAAACGTTCTCGCTTCCTCTTTTGAAAATCCTTTTTCAATCAGAGTATCATCATTAGGAGAGATTGCATAATAGCCCCTGTGTAATTCAAGCAACTTTTTTCTTGCTTCCAAATTAGAAATTAAACAAGAAATCAAATCGTTTCTTGTGCGATTTTCATCAGAGGGGCTAACAAATGGGGGCAAAGTGTTTTGAGAAATGGCAGTATTTATATTCAATGCCAAATCCTTTGGTGAAAATCCGAAATTAGTTATAAACATACTTAAGTGATGACCAAATAGAGCGTTGTTTTCATATCTGCGATTTATACTTGAACAGTAATCACGCAGGAATGATAAATTGTCATCGGTTATATATCCGTGCGAAAGATATTCTAAGAGCTTTTCTAGTTTTGGAATATTTGTACCTGTTCCACCACCGCCACCAGCAGTTGGTATTGTCTTATCGTGTTCGGTAACACCAACACAATCAACAATATAGAAGCAATCTTTTGTTGTCGCATTAGGAGTTACTTCCTTTAATTTGTCATCGTTAATAGTACGACAGCCTCTGCCTTTCATTTGTGTGTAAAGCACATCAGAGTTAACATCCCTCATAAACATAACGACTTCCAATGGCTTTACATCCGTGCCTGTTGCAACAAGAGTTACAGTAACGGCTATTCTGAATTCTTTTTCCGTTCTGAATTCTCTGATAAGTGTATTTGTGTCTCCTGCCGAATAGGTGATTTTTTGAACGAACTTTTCAGGAATTTTACCATCCTCGAATTTCTCTGCGAACACAGCTTTAACAATATTTACAATTTCAGAAGCGTGGTGATCGTCCTTTGCAAAAATCAAGGTTTTTGGGATATATTCCCATAATGCTTTTCGTTCCGGAAACATATCAGTATAAATCGAATCTCTAAAAGACTCCATATTTTTTCTGATTTGGTCTGGGCTTACAACAGAACGATCGAGTTGATTTGGGTTAAAATCAATTCGTTCTTTTGTTACATATTCATTAACTTTATATCCACTGCGGGTTGTTTCAACAACCTTATCGCCGCTTTTAATAGCTCCACCGTGTTCTGTCTGTTCGGTTTTTATTCTATATACTCTAGCCGGAACATTAACACCATCGACAACAGAATCATCATATGTATATTTTTCAATGATGTTATCATTGAAAAACGCATAAGCTTCCGGTGTTGGTGTGGCGGTTAATCCGAGTATTTTTGCACCTGAAAAATACTTGAGAACAGATTGCCATTTGCCATAAATTGAGCGGTGACATTCATCAACGATAATGAATTGAAAATAGTCCGGTGGGAGTTTAATATCTTTACCCAAATCTATTTCAGGTTCTGCTTTTTGCTCATCGGTCTCATCAAAATTTAAGTTGTTTTCATCTTCTTCATCTTCGTTTATTTCATCGTCTTTTCTGCCTGTTAAAACGGCAAACAATTTTTGAATAGTGGATATGATTATGTCGCCGTTAATCTTTTCAGGATTTGTCAATCTGTTTATAACATATAATTCATTCAATGCTTGTTGTTTTTCTGTGCGATCAAACAGTTTAAATTCAGTTTCAGCTTGACGGGCGAGGTTATTTCTGTCTGCAAGGAATAGCACTCGTCTTGTTGGCGTGTAATTAAGCAAACGATACGCAGCCAAACAAGCGAGATATGTTTTACCTGAACCTGTGGCAAGAATAGCAAGAGATTTTTTCTTTCCCTGTTTTATTGATTTTTCAAAATTATCTTCAGCAGTAAACTGGCAATCACGAAGTCCTTTTTTCTCTATTCTCGGTAAGGCACCATATTCGGATTTTTGATTTATAAGTTGCAACATTCTTTTGGGAGAGTGCATTTCTTTGATCTCAATATAATCGCCATCCGGATCAGTCAATAAGTTTTTAAATAGAATTTTTTTGCCATTTGCAAGATAAACAAGAGGAATCAAGTTATCAAACCAAGTTCCATACCAGTTTTCAGGTGTTACAGCATAGTTTTCTGCTTGTAGTTCAACCTCATCCCCAAGGTCGTTTTCTTCTCTTTTAGCTTCAACTACGGCTATTGCCTTGTTATCAATAAATAACAAATAATCACTTTCGTTACCGCCTTGCATTAATGCCTCTTTTATTGCCATTGTATAGTTCGGCACATAATCTTGCCTGCTTACAATATCCCATCCCGCATTATTGAGTTGTTTATCAATTTTTATTCGTGCTTTTTCTTCAGGTAACATAATGTAAGCCTCCTATAAGCCAATCATTTAAGTGTACTATTTCAACTTCCTGATAATAAAAATTATCGGAAGCTGATAGATATGAATATGTAGTTATTGTTTTGGGTTACTTTCTGAAAATTTCATTAAGAGTTTTTCCTTCTGAATTTTTCCATTCAACCCATCCATTTGTAGAACCACCAAGTACAAAATCACTTGCCCCGCTCGGAGTATTGAATTCTATCGTGATATTGAGAAAATATTTGCCGTCAACTTGGCTAATCTCTCCACTTGCAAGCAATTCAGCACGCTGTTTGTTATATCGCGCTAAGTGTACCGGTTTATTTATATTAATTTGCGAACCTTCAAGTACTTGAAATTTTTCACCATCATATATACCTAATGCGGAAATCCCATTTCGTGTAGTATGAAAAATATCTGAAGATGTTGATGACTTGACATTATCCATTTTATATCCCTGTGTACCCATTATAAATTGAATCTCATCATATATTTCCTCCACAGAAGCCATATCATATTCATCAATTTCATACTTTGGCACAACAGTATTTTCAACTTTATACCTTTTTGACTCTTGAGCTTTAATGATAGCAAATTTTTCAAGTCCGCTTATCATATCTAAAGAAAATGTTTTGTTATCCGCAAGAAACATTATTGCTTTATTCCAAAAATCTTTGGAGCGATTATGGTCATCCAATCTTAAGATACCATTGCGAGTTTGTCCCACGTAAATTTGAGCTATTTTATTATCATCATTTTCATTAATCAAGTAATATATTCCCGGACGGTTAATTCCTGAAATGGTTTTTGCCTCTGCCAAAAGAGGTCGAGGAATAACATAAACTGTCATTGTCGAAAGATTTCTTCGAATAGAGCGAATTCCATCCGGTTGTCCGTTATGATATATCGTTTCAAGTTTTTTGCTTATTGCCATAGACTATCGCCCCATTTCATTATTCGTTATCAGGAATAAATTCCATAATATCATCTATGTTACAGTTTAAAGCCGTGCAAATTTTTCCTAATATCTCAACTGTAACATTCTCGCCTTTGCTCATCTTTGTAATTGTGTAATTACTAATATTAGCAGCTTTTGCAAGGTCTTTCTTTTTCATATCGTGGTCTATTAATAGTTTCCACAGTTTCTTATAACTTACAGTCATAATTCACCTCAAATAGTGTCGGAATATAACGATACAATTATATTATATCATAAAATTGCTCTATTTCAATAAAAAATGTAGTTTTCTCTCGATTGAATAATTTAATTTTGTTATTTGATAACTTTTTCTTGCGATATGGTATTAGGGCTATCCTAACGAGTACCGTTTTTATCTGACAGGAGTAAAAACGGTCTGCTCGCTAAGCTAAATTTGTGCGTCGCAATTACAATCAAATATTTTTACATACCCAGTCCTTCGTTTTTTGAACTTTCAAGAAACGAGGGACTTTATTTTTTTTGCAAATTTTTCGCCGAAATACCCTGACTTTTGTGGCTCACGGTTCAAACAAGTAGAGGGCATAAAAAATTTTCCCAAATAATTTTTATTAAACCGTCAATTTTGGGTGTGCATTTCGGCACCCTTTGTCCAAATGAGTAGAGAGGCAAATGTTAAATGTTTATAAATTTTTCAAAAACACCCCCCCAAAAAAAGCGTTCTCAGTTCTAACAAGTGAAGGGGTTAATAAAAAATATTGGTCAGAGGGTTAATTTTTGACCGTTTTCGTTGCCTACCAAGTGAGAGGGTAAATTTATTTGCAAATAGGGAGTGCAAAATGCCTCTCCCGGTTCAAACAAGTGAAAGGAGTTTTTACAATGCCGAGATTATCAAAGAAGGCAAAGCGAGAATGGGATTTTTTCATAAATCCCGAAACAGGCAGACGAATATACAACAGCCTTTGTCTTAAATGCAAAAACAAATGCAAGCAGAGCCACAAGACAATCGTTGTTTTCTGCCCGAAGTACAAATCCAAAAGAGGTGCAAAAAGCGTTAAAAATTGCCGTGAATATGATGACAGCGGTTAATTTGATGTAGAGATACTTGTTTTCAATAAATAGCCGATACAAAAGAAAAAATTACCGATTTTGGCACCAAATCAATACAGAAACAGAGGTGATACAGTGAACAAATATTTCAAAACATCGGACGCCAAAAATTTTGCTTTCTACAAAGTACCGAAAGCGTTATTTGAAGAAAAGTACAAATCGGTTTCAACCGATGCAAAAATGCTGTACGGACTTTTGCTTGACCGAATGTATTTGTCCGTCAAAAACGGCTGGATAGATAAACAAGGCAGAGTATATCAATATTTCACAATAAAATCCGCTCAGGAAAAACTGCATTTCGGTCACGAAAAGATATGCAAGTTATTCTTCGAGCTTGAAGTCGCAGATTTGATTATTCGCAAAAGACAAGGTCAGGGGAAGCCGAGCATTATCTATCTGAAACAATTCTGATTTTCGGTTTTCTTAATTTCCGAATAACGGAAGGTAATAAGACTTAGAAGATTAAGACTGTTACCGGCCGAGAAAAGAATATATATGGAGGTTAAAATGATAAAAAACATAAGCATAGATTTACTTGTTCCTTTTGAAAATCATCCGTTTAAGAAAAGAAACGGAATCGAACATCAAGAATTAACAGAAAGCATAAAAGAAAACGGATTGCTTGAACCGATAATAGTTCGTTCTTTTCCGGCGGGTAAATATGAAATTATCAGCGGACACAGACGAGTTGAGGCGTGCAAGGAACTCGGGATAACAAGCGTACCCGCAATAATCGAAGAACTCACAAAAGACGAGGCGATTGTGCAAATGGTGGATTCAAACATACACCGTGAACATATTTTACCGAGCGAAAAAGCTTTTGCATACAAAATGAAATCAGAGGCTTTGAAACATCAAGGTAAAACTTATGGACAAGTTGTCCACAAGTCAAGAGATAACATATCCGATACCGAAAGCGGCAGAAATGTTCAGCGATATATCCGCTTAACAAACTTAATACCCGAATTACTTAAACTTGTTGACGAGGAAAGGATAGCCTTTACTCCTGCGGTTGAACTTTCATATCTGTCGGAATATGAACAACAAATATTACTTGAACAAATAGAATTTACCGACGCAACACCGTCATTATCGCAGGCACAGCGATTAAGAAAATTCAGTAAAGACGGCAACTTTTTCGTCGATACGGTTTTCGCCGTTCTCAATGAAGAAAAGCCAAATCAAAAAGAACAAGTTAGATTTATGGAAGAGGATATACGCAAATATTTTCCGAAAAGCTACACCAAATCCGATATGCAAAAGACAATCATTTCACTGCTTGAAAAATGGCAGAGGCAAAGAGAAAGAAACAGGAGGGATGAAAGATGACAGATAAAAACAATTCAATATATGCACCGTATTTTGAAAAGAATGATGAACCGTTCTTTATGAAAATAGGCAATACAACTTACGAAGTCAGCACACATTTTAATCCCAATGGCAGAGAAAATGTGCTTCAACAATTTGAAGATTTGCTTACAGAATTAAAGATAGCATAAGTTTGCACAATCGACACTGCGGCATTGCAAGTGTACAATACCTATACATTGTAATGCCCTGTTGTCCACAGAAAGGAGCAAATAGTTTATGGCAACAAACAAAAATATACAAGGGCAAGAAGAAAAAATCACCGCTCTGTATTGCCGCTTATCTCAAGACGACAATTTAGAGGGTGAGAGTAATTCAATATCAAATCAAAAAGAAATTCTGATGACCTATGCAAAGAAAAACGGATATTTACATCCGCAATTCTTTGTCGATGATGGTATCAGCGGAACAACATTTAACCGTCCCGGCTTTCAGGAAATGGAAAGCCTTATTGAAGCAGGTAAAGTGTCAACCGTAATTGTAAAAGACTTATCCCGTTTTGGCAGAGAACATTTGCTTTGCGGTCACTACACAGAAATTGTTTATCCGACTTTAGGCGTCAACTTCATAGCCATACAGGAAAATGTTGATACCACAAAAGGTATGGGAACGGAAATGATGCCGTTTCATAATATTTTTAACGAGTGGTATGCTGCACAAACCTCAAAGAAAATCCGTGCCGTTAATGAGATGAAAGCTTCAAAGGGTATGAGAATTTCTTCAACAGTGCCTTACGGTTACAAGAAAATTGAAGGCAACAAGGAGCAATGGTACATAGATGAGCCTGCGGCTGAAATTGTAAGAAGGATATTTAATCTTTGCATTTCGGGTAAAGGTCCGTCACAAATCGCAAGACAGCTTGAAACCGAAAAAGTGCTTACTCCGACGGCGTATTTTAATTCTATAAGTAAGAAAACAAGAAATCCAATGCCTGTTAATATCTATCATTGGAGAGAAAATTCTATTGTTCACATTCTTGAAAACAGACAATATACCGGTTGTACCGTAAACGGTAAGAGTACAACAGTCAGCTACAAAGTTCACAAGACGATTGAACGACCTGTTGAGGATTATCAGGTTATTCCAAATACACAGGAAGCAATCATCAGTGAAAATACTTGGCTGAGAGCGCAAGAACTCAGGAAGAACAAAAGACGAAATACTGCAACAGGAAGAAGGAGTTTGTTCTCAGGTTTAGTATATTGTGCCGATTGTGGTTCTAAACTTCACTTTTGTGCTTCCAAAAGTTTAAAGAAAAATAAGGAATTTTGGAGGTGTTCTTCCTACAAAGACGGTCGTGGTACTTGCACAATTCATTTTATCCGAGATGTTGTACTTGAAACAATCGTTAAAGAAGCCATATCCGAACTTGCGGATTTTGTTCGTTGCTACAACAGTGCATTTCTTTATCTTATCTCCGAAAAGAAAGGTGCAGAATCCATAAATCGAGAAAAATCTTTGCGAGCCAAAACCGAAAGTGCAAAGCAAAGAATATCCGATTTGGACAAGTTATTCTCAAGAATTTATGAGGATAATATTCTCGGTAAGTTATCCGATGAGCGTTATTCCCGTATGGCAAATGAATACGAAGCTGAGCAAAAGCGACTTATATCAGAGGTTAAGGAAAATGAAAAAGTTCTCATTGAACTTCAAAAGCAAACTGTCGATATGAAGATGCTCTATCAGGGACTTATGGAATTTACAGAGATGAAACATCTTACTCCAACCGTTGTAAACAAACTTATTGAGCGTATTGAAATTCACAACAACGAGAAGAAACATTCTCACAACAATGTTAAAGTGGATATTTACTTTACGGCAGTCGGATTATTTGACATTCCGACAGAGCAACAGATTATTGATACAATAGAAAGAGCAAAACAGAAAAAAGCGGAGAAATCCGCTTAAATAAAGGAAAAGGTGTAACCCCCTTTATCGGGATTACACCATAATTTCTTAAATACTGCCTTATTAGCCCGTGGCTAATGTGCCGGGAGTTTTGGTTTCGTTCGGGTTCAGGCAGATGCCTTGGGGCTCAGGCGAGCGCCGTCCAGCGCTCAATGCCGGTCAGCTCCGTAAAGGTGTGGCCGACCGAGGCCTCGGTGACTGCGGCGTAGTACCATGCGCCGGGCGTGACGTCGGTAAAGTGCGACGCTGCCTGCGCATTGGCCTGCACGAACGTCAGGTCGCAGCTGCGGCCAAGCACGCGGTTGAGGATAGTCACCGCCTCGGCGCGCGTGATGGTCTGGTTCGGGTGGAACGTGCCATCCGCATAGCCGCCGACCCAGCCGTTGGCATAGGCCGTAGCGACCGCATCATGACACCATGCGCTGCCTACATCGGCAAACGGCATGCCCTTGGACGTGTTCGCACCGTAGATCCCGGTCAGAATGGTCACGAATTCCGCGCGGGTGATGGGCTTGCCCGGCTGGAACGTGCCGTTGCTGTAGCCCTTGATGGCGCCGGCATTGGCCAGCGTGCTGACCGCGACCACGTACCACTTGCCGGCCGGAACATCGCTGAAGCCATTGTCGCTGCGGTCATACTGCTTGTGCGCCTGTGCGGTCATGAGCTCATAGAGCAGCTTGGCCGCCTCGGCGCGCGTGAGCGTGCCGTTGGGCACAAAGGTGGTCGCGGTGCGGCCGGGAACATAGGCGTTGTGGTTGGTCGTATCCAGCAGGCCGGTCGACTGCGCCGGCTCCGTGCCGGTGCCGCTGCCGCTGTTGTTGCCCATCTGGGAAATGTACTTTTCCAGCAGCGCCATCGCCTGCTGGAGCGTGATGGTGCGGCTGTTGTAGAGCGCACAGATGATCGTCACAATGTTCTTCAGGTTCATATTCGCCGAAGAAATGAGCTAAGACAGCAGCTGCGCGATCTGATCGTTTGTGAGGATGCTGCCGGCAAAGCCCGTCAGGATGGCATTGATGCCGGTCTGCGTCATACCAAAGGCTTTCAGGATCTCGGCAAGCGCCTGCTGGGCGGCCTCGCTGTTCGCGCCGCCGGCGGCAATGTCGCCGATGACCTGACCGAAGTTGATGTTCACCGTGTTGCCGGTGATGGTGATGATGCCGTGCATGTAGTTATTGTTGCTGGCGATGTCCTTGAACAGATCGCCCACGTCCACGTTCACGATGCCGTGGACGAAATTGCTGTCGCTGCCAATGTGGTCGACCAGATCCTTAATATTTACGCCGACAATGCCGTGAATGAAGTTATCGTCATTGGCGATGTCGATCCGGCTCAGGATCTCACTGAGCAGGCCGTTGTGCAGCTGGCCATAGGCCGTGTCGGATGTGCTGGTCTCCGCCTCCGTGGTGTCTGCCGCGAAAGCCGGGACAGCAGCGAGACTGAATGCCAGCACCAGGGACAGTATCAGGCTCAATGTCTTGCGCATTTTTTTCATGGAATTTTGCCTCCTTTAAGTTCCAAGCAAACATACATGGAAAAGGTGGCGGCAAAATGTCGGACACAGGTGTCCGCATCCCATCGGCACGAAGCAAGAAGCCTTTTTTAACCACGAAATATAGGCCGCAATTATTAAAAAAGCATTCGAAAAGTAATTAAAGTTTCGTATTTGAAACAATTTTATCGAAAAACAAAAAAATTCCTCTCCGGCAGATGCCGGAGAGGAATTTTGCATGCTGAAAATTACTCGTTGATGGCGATGACAACACCGGAACCAACGGTACGGCCGCCTTCACGGATAGCGAAACGCAGGCCAACCTCGATCGCGATCGGGGTGATCAGCTCGACGTCCATGTCGACATTATCGCCGGGCATGCACATCTCAACACCCTCGGGGAGGCTGATGACGCCGGTCACGTCGGTGGTACGGAAGTAGAACTGGGGACGGTAGTTGTTGAAGAACGGGGTGTGACGGCCGCCCTCTTCCTTGGACAGAACGTAAACCTGGCCCTTGAACTTGGTGTGCGGGTGGATGGACTTCGGAGCAGCGAGGACCTGGCCACGCTCAACGCCCTTCTTGTCGATGCCGCGGAGCAGGCAGCCGACGTTGTCGCCAGCCTCGGCGAACTCGAGGGTCTTGTGGAACATCTCGGTGCCGGTGACGGTGGTCTCCTGGGTGTCCTTGATGCCGACGATCTCGACCTTATCGCCAACCTTGACGATGCCACGCTCGACACGGCCGGTAACGACGGTGCCGCGGCCGGAGATGGTGAACACGTCCTCGATGGGCATCAGGAACGGCTTGTCAGCAGCACGGTCCGGAGTCTTGATCCAAGTGTCAACAGCGTCCATGAGCTCCCAGATGCACTTGTACTCGGGGGCCTTCGGATCGGTGGACTCGGAGATCAGCGCGTTCAGAGCGGAGCCCTTGATGATCGGGGTGTCGTCGCCCGGGAAGTCGTACTTGTCGAGCAGCTCACGGACTTCCATCTCGACGAGCTCAAGCAGCTCGGGATCGTCGACCTGGTCAACCTTGTTCAGGAACACCAGAACGTACGGAACGTTGACCTGACGGGCAAGCAGCAGGTGCTCACGGGTCTGAGCCATCGGGCCGTCGGAGGCAGCGATAACGAGGATCGCGCCGTCCATCTGAGCAGCGCCGGTGATCATGTTCTTGATATAGTCGGCGTGGCCCGGGCAGTCGACGTGCGCATAGTGGCGGCCCTTGATCTCGGTGCCGTCAAGGCCGATGCGGTCGTCGGTCTGGTACTCAACGTGAGCGGTGTTGATCGTGATGCCACGCGCTTTTTCTTCCGGAGCCTTATCGATCTGGTCGTAGGCAGCGAACTCGGCGCTGTTCGGGTCAGCCAGGGACAGAACCTTGGTGATCGCAGCGGTCAGGGTGGTCTTGCCGTGGTCGATATGGCCGATGGTGCCGATATTGACATGGGGCTTGGTTCTATTGTACATCTGCTTTGCCATTAGAATATCCTCCTAATTCTAAAATAATGTTGTGACTTACTTTCTTATAAGGCACATTGTGCCGGTTGCGCAGGTCAGTTGCTGCCGTGGATGATCTTCTCCTGAAGAGACTTCGGCAGCTCTACGAAGTGGCTGGGCTCCATGCTGTAGGTCGCGCGGCCCTGCGTTTTGCTGCGCAGGTCGGTCGCATAGCCGAACATGGATGCCAGGGGCACGTTCGCCGTGACGATCGCCGCACCGTTGCGGATGTCCGTACCGGCGATCTGACCGCGGCGGGCATTGATATCGCCCATCACGTCGCCCATATAGCTTTCCGGCGCCGTAACGACAACCTTCATAATGGGCTCGAGGAGCGTCGGGCCGGCCTTCTGGCAGGCCTCCTTGAATGCCATGCTGCCGCAGATCTTAAACGCCATCTCGGACGAGTCGACCTCGTGATACGAGCCGTCGAGCAGCGTGACTTTCACGTCCACGACCTCGTAGCCCGCAAGCACGCCGGCCTGCATCGCGCCCTGGATGCCCTGATCCACACAGGGGATAAACTCTTTCGGGATCGCACCGCCGGTGATCTGGTTGATGAACTCGTAACCCTTGCCGGGCTCGTTGGGTTCCACCATGAGCTTGACGTGTGCAAACTGGCCTTTGCCGCCGGTCTGGCGCGCGTAGCGCGTGTCCACCGTAGCGGCCTTGGTGATGGTCTCCTTGTAAGAGACCTGAGGTCTGCCGACATTCGCCTCGACGCGGAACTCGCGCAGAAGGCGATCGACGATGATCTCCAGATGGAGCTCGCCCATGCCGGCGATGATGGTCTGGCCCGTTTCCTCGTCCGTGTAGGCCTTGAAGGTGGGGTCTTCCTCGGCAAGCTTGCCGAGGGCGATGTCCATCTTCTCCTGCCCGGCCTTGGTCTTGGGCTCGATTGCTACGCGGATGACCGGTTCCGGGAACTCCATCGACTCGAGCACGATCGGGTACTTTTCGTCGCAGAGCGTGTCGCCGGTCGTCGTATTCTTGAGGCCGACCGCCGCCGCAATATCACCGGAATAGACCTGCGTGATATCCTCGCGGTGGTTGGCGTGCATCAAAAGGATGCGGCCCAGACGCTCGCGCTGGCCCTTGGTGGAGTTCAGGACGGATTTGCCGGCTTCGATCGTGCCGGAATAGACACGGAAGAACGCCAGACGGCCGACGTAGGGGTCGGTCATGATCTTGAAGGCCAGAGCAGAGAACGGCTCGGAATCGTCCGCGGAGCGGTGCTCGACCTCATCCGTCTTGGGCACCGTGCCGGTGATCGGCGGGATGTCCAGCGGGGACGGCATATAATCGACGATGGCGTCCAGCAGCTTCTGCACGCCCTTGTTCTTATAGGACGTGCCGCACACGATCGGGACGAACTTGACCTGCGTCGTGGCCTTGCGGATGGCCGCCTTGATCATTTCGGTGGGGATTTCCTCACCTTCCAGATACATCTCCATGATCTCGTCGTCGAAATCGGCGACGGCCTCAAGGAGCTGCGTGCGGTACTCTTCGGCCTCGGCGCGCATGTCCTCGGGGATCTCCTCGACGCGCATATCCTTGCCAAGATCGTCGTAGTAGACGTCCGCCTTCATCTCGAGCAGGTCGATGATGCCGCGGAAGTCCGCCTCGGAGCCGATCGGCAGCTGGATCGGAACAGCGTTGCAGCGCAGGCGCTCGTGCACCATGTCGACAACGTTGTAGAAATTTGCGCCCATGATATCCATCTTGTTGATGTAGATCATGCGGGGAACATTGTAATGGTCAGCCTGTCTCCAGACCGTCTCGGACTGCGGCTCAACGCCGCCCTTGGCACAAAGGACCGTCACGCAGCCGTCGAGCACGCGCAGGCTGCGCTCGACCTCAACGGTGAAGTCGACGTGGCCCGGGGTGTCGATGATATTGATGCGGTTGCCCTTCCAGAAGCAAGTGGTCGCAGCGCTCGTGATCGTGATGCCGCGCTCCTGCTCCTGCGCCATCCAGTCCATGGTGGCGGTGCCTTCATGGGTCTCACCGAGCTTGTGGTTGACGCCCGTGTAGAACAGAATGCGTTCCGTCGTGGTCGTCTTACCGGCGTCGATGTGCGCCATGATGCCAATGTTTCTTGTGTTTTCAAGGGAATATTGTCTGGGCATAATTGATAGCTCCTAGTCGGAAGATTACCAGCGGAAGTGTGCGAACGCCTTGTTGGACTCGGCCATCTTGTGCGTGTCTTCGCGCTTCTTCACAGCAGCGCCGGTGTTGTTGCAGGCATCCATGATCTCGCCTGCGAGGCGCTCCTTCATGGTCTTTTCGCTGCGCTTGCGGGCATAGCCGGTCAGCCAGCGCAGGCCGAGCGTCTGGCGTCTCTCAGGACGCACTTCCATAGGAACCTGGTAGGTCGCACCGCCGACGCGGCGGGCCTTGACTTCGAGGCTCGGCATGATGTTATTCATGGCTTCGGTAAACGCATCGAGCGGTTCCTTGCCGGTCTTTTCCTTGATGATGTCAAAAGCATCGTACACGACCTTCTGAGCAACACCCTTTTTGCCGTCGAGCATCACGCTGTTGATGAGCTTGGTCACCAGAACGCTGTTGTACATCGGATCCGGCAAAATTTCTCTTTTGGGAACGTTACCTCTTCTGGGCACTATACTTCCCTCCTTCATTAAAAAATGACTTCACAGGTACTCGAAGATGCGGTGCATCTCCGTCTGCGCCCCGAGGTTAACGAATACATATATATCAGTTAACAACAGGGCAAAATTTGCTGTTGGAACTTACTTCTTTCCTGCCTTCGGCCGCTTGGCACCGTACTTGGAACGGGCCTGCATACGTCCGGAAACGCCCTGCGTATCGAGCGTGCCGCGGATGATGTGGTAACGAACGCCAGGAAGATCCTTAACACGGCCGCCGCGGATCATAACGACGCTATGCTCCTGCAGGTTGTGACCGATGCCCGGGATGTAGGCGGTTACCTCGTAGCCGTTGGTCAGACGCACACGGGCGATCTTACGAAGCGCGGAGTTCGGCTTCTTGGGGGTAGAGGTACGCACGGCAGTGCAGACGCCTCTCTTCTGAGGTGCGCTCAGATTGGTCTCGCGGTTCTTCAGGGTGTTGAGGCCCTTCTGCATGGCGGGAGACGTGGACTTGTAGGTGACTTTCTCTCTGCCCTTTCTCACCAACTGGTTAAAAGTAGGCATGGTTTTCCTCCTTTCCTCGAAAATGGATCTATTTATACGATGCCAAAAAACAGCATCGGATAAACCGTGATTCTGCCGGAAAATTTTCAGGAAATCCCGGCCATTTTTGTGCTTTTTACACAGGCATGACAAATCGGTGGGCGCACGCCCACGCAAAATAGGATTTTAGCATATTGCACAAGATTCGTCAAGCATTTTTATTCAAGACGGAAGCGAAAATTTCACCGGGATATGCAGGCATATCCCGGTGAAACGGTTGGTATTTGGTCGTTTAAAGCGCGTTGGAGATGTTGGCGAGATCGGACAGATCCACGCCGTCGTCCTCCGGCTCCGCGGGGACTGCCGGCTCCTCATTCGTCTCGAAGTTGCGGTAGCAGGCAAGGCCGCTTCCGGCGGGAATGAGCTTGCCGATGATGACGTTCTCCTTCAGGCCGACGAGGTGGTCGATCTTGCCCTTGATGGCGGCATCGGTCAGCACCTTCGTGGTTTCCTGGAAGGACGCGGCCGACAGGAAGCTCTCCGTGGCGAGCGACGCCTTCGTGATGCCCATAAGGACATGCTCAGCCGTCGCGGGCATGAGCTCGGTCTCCCCTGCCGCGATGCGCTCGGCGATCGCGCGGTTGGCCGCGCGGAACTCATGCAGATCCACAATGGCGCCGGACAGCAGGTTCGTGCTGCCGGAATCGTCGATACGGACCTTGCGCATCATCTGGCGGACGATGATCTCGATGTGCTTATCGTTGATGTCAACGCCCTGCTGACGGTAGACCTTCTGGACTTCCTGAATGATATACTGCCGGCAGGCATCGACGCCGCAGATACGCAGCACGTCGTGCGGGCTGTACGCGCCGTTCGAAAGCGGCTGGCCCTTCGTGACCGTGTCGCCGTTGGCGACCAGAATGCCGGCGGAGTACGGCAGGTTGTACGTGACGGTCTCGCCGTCGACCGGGTTCGTGACCGTGACCGCATAGATGGAGGTCTTCTTCGTCTCCTCGATGCTGACGACGCCGGGGATCTCGGCGAGGGTGGCCATCTTCTTCGGCTTGCGCGCCTCGAACAGCTCTTCAACACGCGGAAGGCCCTGCGTGATATCGTCGCCGGCAACGCCGCCGGTGTGGAACGTACGCATGGTCAGCTGCGTGCCCGGCTCGCCGATGGACTGGGCGGCGATAACGCCGACCGCCTCGCCGATGTTGACCGGCTGGCCGATGGCCAGGTTGATGCCGTAGCACTTGGCGCAGACGCCGTTGCGCGCCTCACAGGTCATGACGCTGCGGATCTTGACTTCCTCGATGCCGTGCTCTTCGAGCGTCTTGGCATCGTCGGGCATGAGCATATGGTCGGTATCGAACAGCACCTCGCCGGTCTTGGGCGACACGACGGGCTCGGCCGGGTAGCGGCCGTGGATGCTCTCGCCGAGGCTCTGGACTTCCTGTCCCTTGTCGAACACGGCGCGGGCCATGATGCCGTCGGTCGTACCGCAGTCATCCTCGCGGATGATGACTTCCTGCGAGACATCGACCAAACGACGGGTCAGATAACCGGAGTCGGCAGTACGCAGTGCGGTATCGGCCAGGCCCTTACGGGCGCCTCGGGACGAGATGAAGTACTCGAGGACGGACAGGCCCTCACGGTAGTTGGCCTTGATCGGGATCTCGATGGTCTTGCCGGCGGTGTTTGCGATCAGGCCGCGCATACCGGCGAGCTGACGGATCTGCGCCATGGAACCACGGGCGCCGGAGTCCGCCATCATATAGATGGGGTTGAACTCATCGAGGCAGTTCTGCAGGGCCGCCGTGACGTCCTTCGTGGTCTTTTCCCACTCGGACACGGCCAGACGGTAGCGCTCGTCCTCGGTGATGAAGCCGCGCTTGTACTTCTTCTCGATCGCAATGACCTTCTTCTCCGTGGCGGAGATGAGCGTTTTCTTCTCCTCCGGGACGGTCATGTCCGCGATGGAGATCGTGATGGCGCCGATGGTGGAATACTTGTAGCCGAGCGCCTTGACGTTATCGAGCACTTCGGTCGCAACGGTGAAGCCGTGCTTCTCGATGCAGCGGTCGATGATCTTGCCGAGCTGCTTCTTACCGACCTTGAAGCTGACCTCGAGGTCGAACATGTGCTCGGGGTCGGTGCGGTCGACGTAGCCGAGATCCTGCGGGATGGGCTCGTTGTAGATGATGCGGCCGACGGTCGTCTCGATCGTGCGGTGCAGCGTCTCGCCGTTGACCTCGCGCGCCACGCGCACCAGGATCGGCGCATGCAGGCCGACATCGCCGTAGTTATAGGCCATGATAGCTTCATTCGGGTCGCGGTAGACCTTGAGCGGCTTATAGCTCGGGAGCTTGCTGCCCTCAGCCTCGGCCTTCTTGTGCGCGGCGACAAAGTCGTCCGCGTCGACGATCTCATTGACCGGCAGATCGGTATCGCCGGCATCGGTCACGAACACCTGCTCGGCGCCCTTCTCGGCCTTGCCGAGGCGAACGTAGGTCAGGTAGTATGCGCCGAGGATCATATCCTGCGTCGGCACGGTGACGGGGTGGCCGTCCTGCGGGCGGAGGAGGTTGTTTGCCGAGAGCATGAGGATGCGCGCCTCGGCCTGCGCCTCCGCGGACAGCGGGACGTGGATAGCCATCTGGTCGCCGTCGAAGTCGGCGTTAAACGCGGTGCAGCACAGGGGGTGCAGCTTGAGCGCACGGCCCTCGACCAGCACGGGCTCGAACGCCTGAATGCCCAGGCGGTGGAGCGTCGGTGCGCGGTTGAGCATGACCGGATGATCCTTGATGACGACCTCGAGCGCGTCCCAGACCTCGGTGCGCTGCTTGTCGACCATCTTCTTGGCGGACTTGATGTTGTTGGCAACACCGTCCTCGACGAGCTTTTTCATAACGAACGGGCGGAAGAGCTCGATGGCCATTTCCTTCGGCACGCCGCACTGATAGAGCTTCAGATCCGGGCCGACGACGATAACGCTTCGGCCGGAGTAGTCGACACGCTTGCCGAGCAGGTTCTGACGGAAGCGGCCTTGCTTGCCCTTGAGCATATCCGACAGGGACTTGAGCGCGCGGGAGTTGGCGCCGGTGACGGCACGGCCGCGGCGGCCGTTGTCGATCAGGGCGTCAACAGCTTCCTGCAGCATGCGCTTCTCGTTGCGGACGATGATGTCCGGCGCGTTGAGCTGCATGAGGCGCTTGAGGCGGTTGTTGCGGTTGATGACGCGGCGATACAGGTCGTTGAGGTCGGACGTGGCAAAACGGCCGCCGTCGAGCTGGACCATGGGGCGAAGCTCGGGCGGGATGACCGGCAGAATGTCAATGATCATCCACTCCGGACGGTTGCCGCTGCGGTGGAATGCCTCGACGACCTCCAGGCGCTTGACGATCTTCGCCTTCTTCTGGCCGCTGGCCTCCTCGAGCTCGGCGCGCAGCTGCTCGGAGAGCTTGGCGCAGTCGATCTGCTGCAGGAGCTTCTTGATGGCCTCGGCGCCCATGCCGGCCTCGAAATCGTCCTCATACTTCTCGCGCATGTCGCGGTACTCTTTTTCGGACAGGATCTGGCAGCGCTGCAGCGGCGTCATGCCGGGGTCGGTGACGATATACGCACCGAAATACAGCACCTTTTCCAGCACGCGCGGGGTCAGATCCAGGATCAGGCCCATGCGCGACGGGATGCCCTTGAAGTACCAGATGTGGCTCACGGGCGCGGCCAGCTCGATATGGCCCATGCGCTCGCGGCGAACCTTTGCGCGCGTGACTTCGACGCCGCAGCGGTCGCAGATCTTACCCTTGTAGCGGATCTTCTTATACTTGCCGCAGTGGCACTCCCAGTCCTTCGTGGGTCCGAAAATGCGCTCGCAGAACAGGCCGTCACGCTCGGGCTTGAGCGTGCGGTAGTTGATGGTCTCGGGCTTTTTCACTTCGCCGGAGGACCAGGAAAGGATCATTTCAGGGGAGGCAATGCCGATCTGAATTGCATCAAACGGGGTGTAGCTCATGTTTTATTCCTCCTCCTTATCAGAATCGTCCGTGTAGTCATCGTCGCCGGCATCGCCGAACGCGCTGAGACTGTCATCTTCCTCGACCGGTACGTCCTCAATCGTGAAGCCGCTGCCGGTGATCTCATCATCGTCGGACTTGTAGGACATCTCATCGCGCATACCCGGGATGTAATCGTCCTCGTCGTCCTTGAGCTCGATCTCGTCGCCGTTCTCGTCGAGGATGCGCACATCCAGGCACAGGGACTGCAGCTCCTTGATGAGCACCTTGAACGACTCCGGCACGCCCGGCTGCGGGATGTTCTCGCCCTTGACGATGGCTTCGTACGTGCGCACACGGCCGGTCACGTCGTCGGACTTCACCGTCAGGATCTCCTGCAGGGTGTAAGCCGCGCCGTAGGCCTCGAGCGCCCAGACTTCCATTTCGCCGAAGCGCTGGCCGCCGAACTGCGCCTTGCCGCCGAGCGGCTGCTGCGTGACGAGGCTGTAGGGGCCGGTGCTGCGGGCGTGGATCTTATCATCGACGAGGTGGTGGAGCTTGAGGAAGTAGACCCAGCCGACCGTGACGTCGTTATCAAACTTCTGGCCGGTGCGGCCGTCGTACAACACGCTCTTGCCGTCCTCACGCAGGCCGGCCTTGTTGAGCGTCTCGCGGATGGTGACCTCGTTTGCGCCGTTGAAGACCGGCGTTGCGACCTTCCAGCCGAGCGCCTGCGCGGCGTAGCCCAGATGCACCTCGAGCATCTGACCGATGTTCATACGGGAAGGCACGCCCAGCGGGTTGAGGACGATATCGAGCGGCGTGCCGTCCGGCAGGTACGGCATATCCTCGCGCGGGAGGATGCGGGACACGACGCCCTTGTTGCCGTGGCGGCCGGCCATCTTGTCGCCGACGGAGATCTTACGCTTCTGCGCGATGTAGACGCGCACGACCTCGTTGACGCCGGGAGACATCTCGTCGCCGTTCTCGCGGGTGAAGCGCTTGACATCGACCACGATGCCGGCCTCGCCGTGCGGGACTTTGAGGGAAGTGTCGCGGACCTCTCTCGCCTTTTCGCCGAAGATGGCGCGCAGCAGGCGCTCCTCGGCGGTCAGATCGGTCTCGCCCTTCGGCGTGACCTTGCCGACCAGAATATCACCGCTGCGCACCTCTGCGCCGACGCAGATGATGCCGCGGTCGTCGAGATACTTGAGCGCATCGTCGCCGACGCCGGGGATATCACGGGTGATCTCCTCGGGGCCGAGCTTCGTGTCGCGCGCGTCGCACTCGAACTCTTCAATATGAATGGAGGTGTAAACGTCCTCCATGACCAGACGCTCGTTGATGAGAACGGCGTCCTCGTAGTTGTAGCCTTCCCAGGTCATGAAGCCGACCAACAGGTTCTTGCCGAGCGCGATCTCGCCCTGCGAGGTGGCCGGGCCGTCGGCGATGACGTCGCCCTTGTTCAGGCGGTCACCGACCGCAACGATCGGGCGCTGGTTGATGCACGTGCCCTGGTTGGAGCGGGCAAACTTGATGAGCTTGTAATCCTTGATCTCGCCGCTGTCGTAGCGCACCTTGACGCTGTCGGCCGAGACGGCCAGCACCACGCCGTCGTCCTCGGCGAGGATGACCACGCCGGAGTCCACGCACAGCTTGTGCTCGATGCCGGTGGCGACGATCGGTGCCTCCGTGACCATCAGCGGCACGGCCTGACGCTGCATGTTCGCGCCCATGAGGGCACGGTTCGCGTCGTCGTTTTCCAGGAACGGGATCATGGCCGTTGCGATGGAGACCATCATGCGCGGGGAAATGTCGATGTAGTCGACGCGGTCACGGTCGACCTCGACGATCTCGTCGCGGTGGCGGCAGGTGATACGCTCGTTGATGAGGCAGCCGTTTTCGTCGACCGGCTCGCTCGCCTGCGCGACGATGTAGCGGTCCTCAACGTCCGCCGTCATGTACTCGACGTCGTCGGTCACGCGGCAGGTGCCCTTCTCCACGCGGCGGAACGGCGTCACGAGGAAGCCGTACTCGTTCACGCGGGCATAGGACGCGAGGTAGCTGATCAGGCCGATGTTCGGGCCTTCAGGCGTCTCGATCGGGCACATACGGCCGTAGTGGCTGTAGTGCACGTCACGGACATCGAAGCTCGCGCGCTCACGCGACAGGCCGCCGGGGCCGAGGGCGGAGATACGGCGCTTGTGCGTCAGCTCTGCCAGCGGATTGGTCTGGTCCATGAACTGGGACAGCGGGCTGCTGCCGAAAAACTCCTTGATGGAGGCCGTCACGGGGCGGATATTGATAAGCGACTGCGGGGTCACGGCGTCGAGATCCTGCAGCGTCATGCGCTCGCGGATCACGCGCTCCATGCGGCTGAAGCCGATGCGGAACTGGTTTTGCAGCAGCTCGCCCACGCTGCGCACGCGGCGGTTGCCGAGATGGTCGATGTCGTCCGGCTCACCGATGCCGTGCGCCAGGCAGCACAGATAGTTGATGGACGCGAACATATCGTCCGCGATGATGTGCTTCGGGATGAGCAGGTCGAGGTTTTCCTCGATGGCTTCCTTGAGCGCGTCGCCCTCGTACTGCTCCATGAGCTGGCGCAGGATCACGCCGCGCACGAGCTCCTTGACGCCGAGCTCGGCGGGATCAAAGTCCACATAGTGCTTCATGTCGACCATGCCGTTGCCGAACACGCGGATGGACTTGCCGTCCACGTCCAGATAGACGTCGTTGACGCCGGCCTCGGCGATCTCCTCGGCGCGCTCGCGCGTGAGCACCTCGCCCGCCTCAGCAATGATCTCACCGGTCATCGGGTCGGCGACCGGTGCTGCCAGCGCAAAGCCGGCGATACGGCCGCGCAGGCCGAGCTTCTTGTTGAACTTATAGCGGCCGACGTTCGAAATGTCGTAGCGGCGGCGGTCATAGAACAGGCCCTCGAGCAGCGTCTCCGAGCTCTCGACCGTCGGGGGATCGCCCGGGCGGAGCTTGCGGTAGATCTCGACGAGCGCCTCCTCGCGGGAGTTGCAGGTGTCCTTGTCGAGCGTGGCGACGATGCGCGCGTCGTTGTCGAACACTTCCTTGATCTGCTCGTTCGTGACGACGCCGGTCGTCATATCCGGGATACAAGACAGCCAGGTGTTCGGGTTGTCCGCCTTGTAGGCGCCCATGGCCTTGATGAACCAGGTCACGGGCAGCTTGCGGTTTTTATCAATGCGGCAGTTGAAAATGTCGTTGAGGTCGGTCTCGTACTCGAGCCAGGCGCCGTGGTACGGGATGACGGTTGTGCCGTAGGTGGAGTTGTAGGCCTTGTCGGTCTTCTTATCATAGTACACGCCGGGGGAACGCACGATCTGCGAGACGATGACGCGCTCCGCACCATTGATGACGAAGGTGCCGCTGGGCGTCATGATCGGGAAATCGCCCATGAAGATCTCCTGTTCCTTGATCTCCTCGGTCTCCTTGTTGCGCAGGCGGACGCTGACCTTCAGCGGGGCCGCATACGTGGCGTCGCGCGCTTTGCACTCTTCCTCGGTGTACTTCGGGTTCTCGTCCATGGAATAGTCCACGAAGCGCAGCTCGAGGTTGCCGGAGTAGTCGGTGATGACGTCCACATCCTTGAACACATCACGCAGGCCCTCTTCGAGGAACCACTTGTACGAATTCTTCTGGATCTCCAGAAGATTCGGCATGCTCTGGATCTCCTCGTGACGGGCAAAGCTCATTCGTTCGGTTTTTCCATAGGTGACTGCCTTTGGCATGGCGAACACTCCTTCTTTTGAGATTGTGAACACCCGGTAGGGTTGTAAAATACTTTTTTGACTTGTTGCATTTTCACAGCGAATCCGGTAAAATGTGCTTGTAGGCTGCGGGAGTTGTTTCTTCCGCTCCCAAAGACACATAGCGTGATATTTTACCATTTCAACGCATAGGTTGTCAAGCACGAATTTGTGAATTTTCCGCCGGCAGGAGCGCGTCGCCCTGCCGCTTTTTTGTATCTTCGGAGGAATGACCATGGATATCCGAATCTGTCTGCTGCTGGCTGCCGAGGCTGGGCTCGCGCTGGTGCTGCTGTGGAGCGCCGGCGTGCTCCGGAAACCGGCGCACGTCCTGTGCGCGGCGCTGCTGCTGGCGGCGGCGTTCGTGCTGCGTGGGCTGTGCCTGAATTACGAGACGGACGACTATACGCAGTTTCTGACCGTGTGGGTCAACTTTTTCCGCACGCACGGCGAGCTCGCCGCGCTGCGGGAGTCCGTTGGCAATTATAATGTACCGTACCTGACGTTTCTGGCGCTCATCAGCGGCAGTTCCCTGCCCGATCTGTACCTTATAAAACTGTTCAGCATCTTTTTTGACGTCGTGCTCGCGTGGTCGGTCATGCAGCTCGTGGGGCTGTTCCGGCGTGAGGCGGTGTGGAAGCTTGCGGCGTTCTTCCTCGTGCTCTTCTGGCCGACGGTCATGCTCAACAGCGCGCTCTGGGGCCAGTGCGACAGTGTGTATGCCGCCCTCGCCGTGCTGAGCGTCTATCTCGTGCTGGCCGGGCATCCCGTGCTCGGCGTGGTGAGCATCGGCGCATCGTTCGCCTTCAAACTGCAGGCCGTGTTCGTCATGCCGGTGTTCCTGCTCTTCTGGCTCACGCGGCGCGTCAAGCTGCGGCACGCGCTGGCCTTCCCCGCCACGTGCGTGGTCATGGTGCTGCCGGCCGTCATCGCCGGACGCGGACTGTGGGATGCGCTGACCATCCCGTTTCAGCAGACGGGCAGCATCGGCACCGGGCTCAACTATAACTCCTCGTCCGTCTTTGCGCTCTTTACGGAGGTGCGCGACCCCGAGATCGCCGCAAAACTCGGCATCGGCGCAGCCGCACTCGTGATCGTGCTGCTGGCCGTCTGGTTCTGGCTGCACCGGGACGATTGCTCCGACCGGGCGCTCGTGCTGGCGGCGGCGCTGCTCGCGGTCGCGATCCCGTTTTTCCTGCCGCATATGCACGACCGGTATTTCTTCGCCGCCGATGCGCTCACGCTCGCGCTGGCGGCCGCGTGGCCGCAGCTGGTGCTGCCTGCGGTGCTGTGCGAGTTTGCGTCCCTGCTCGGCTATCACGCCTATCTGCGCATGCGCTATCTGCTGCCGATGGCCGACGGCGCGCTCGCACTCATCGCCGCGCTCGTGATCCTGACGGTCGTTCTCGCGCTGGAGCTGCGGCAGAGATCGCCGCTGAACGGGAAAATAAAAAAATCGACCTGAGTCGAAAATTTGTGGTTGACATTCCGCGCTTTTCTGTTATAATAACTCATGCGTTTGAAAAGTGCATATGCGGGAGTGCTGGAATCGGTAGACAGGCAGGCTTGAGGTGCCTGTGTCCAACCATAGACGTGTGGGTTCAAGTCCCATTTTCCGCATTAATTAATATTTTTAAAGGTGTGATAAGATTAATTCCTATCACACCTTTTTTTACATTTCATATTTACAATTGTAATCAAGACCTGTAACACAGGTTATTACAATTGTTACCCAAATCTATAACTCTGGTTATTACAATCCATTGTTATTTCTATAATCCGATATTATTCCTAATCAATAACTGCTATCTTAGTTATAACCGGCTGGTTATTCTTAGCAACCATACCATTGTCATCTGTTGCCTTAACATTGGCACATATCTTATCTACAATATCCATACCATCTGTTACATAACCAAAACAGGCATAATTACCATCAAGGTATGTACTGTCTTTATGAACTATAAAGAACTGTGAACTTGCACTGTCATTATTACTTGAACGTGCCATTGAGATTGCTCCTCTTGTATGCGAGAGATTATTCTCAATTCCATTATTGCTGAACTCGCCCTTTATCTTATTATCCGAGCCACCTGTTCCATTGCCAAGTGGATCACCACCCTGTATCATAAAACCTTTGATTATTCTATGAAATGTAAGTCCATCATAAAATCCATCATTAGCAAGATTAATAAAATTAGTCACTGTAATAGGTGCCACGTCAGCATCTAATTCCACATTAATATCACCATAATCCTGCACTGTAATTGTAACGTGATGTTTTCCTGATAAAAGATTATCCTCTTCTTTAGTCTGTGTCTGGCTGTCAGCAGCTTTTCCACAGGCCATTAAAGACACTGATAACATCATTGCAATTAATATACTTAGTATCTTCTTCAATTCTTTCTCCATTCCAGTCCAAGAAATTCTGCTTCCTTAATACTGCATAAATTCGTTAATATCTCTTAACACATCTTCAATCTCACTCTCGCCGCCATTAACTGTCAGCTGGAGTGGTCTGCTTATATCAAGGCTGAATAATCCAACAAGAGACTTACCATCAACACAGCTATTGCCACATTCGACATCGAATCCACACGAATATCTGCTTATTTTGCTCACAAATCTTTGAACTTTCTCAACTGAATCAAGTAAAATTGTTACTGTCAACATATACTAATAATCCTCCTGTAAATTATCCTACAATTCTTCAAATGTAATTAATCAACCCACAACACCAACAACTATACTACTTTTCATAAATAATTACAACCAGTTTAATATATCTGTCACTGCGATTATCTGACTTTTTATAATATTCCAGCTGTTACTTTTTATGCCATACCAGTTGTTACTGCATAATGTGCATCTTTAATAATTACTGCCCGATGTAGCCCTCTATTGTATTCCACAGTTCATCAAGCCCCTGCTTTGTCTGTGAAGAAAATGGTATGAGTATATCATCTTCTTTAAGACCAAGACCTGCTCTTACAGCTTTAACGTGCTTTGCTATCTGGCTTCTCTTTAATTTATCAAGCTTTGTTGCAATTATAACCGGTCTGAAGCCGTTATCAACAATCCAGTTATACATCATCTTATCATTCTCTGATGGGTCGTGTCTTATGTCAACTAATAAGAACACCTGCTTTAGATTAGCAGACTGTCTTAAATATTTCTCTATCATCTTACCCCATTTTGCCTTTACCGCAGGACTGGCATTGGCATAGCCATATCCCGGAAGGTCAACAAGATACATCGCATCATTAATATTGTAGAAATTAATAGTCTGTGTCTTACCAGGCTGTGACGATGTTCTTGCATATGATTTTCTATTCATAAGAGCATTAATCAAAGATGACTTACCAACATTTGATTTGCCCGCAAATGCTACCTCTGGAAACTCTGTATCTGGTATAGCACTTGTCACACCTATTACTATATCAAGATTAACCTTTTTAATTACCATATTTATCCTCATTTCTATGCTCTATAATACAAGTGCATTATTAAGAACCTCTGACATATCCTTTACATATACAAGTTCTAAGCCGTCAGTTATCTCTGCATCTAACTCTTCTACATCAGATACATTTTCTTCTGGCACAAGCACTTTCTTCATACCAGCAAGCTTGGCCGCAAGAAGCTTTTCCTTAAGCCCGCCTATTGCAAGTACCCTTCCTCTAAGAGTCACCTCGCCTGTCATAGCGACATCTGGTCTTACCGGTATACCTGTAACTGCCGACAACATAGCCGTTGTCATTGTCACTCCTGCTGATGGACCATCTTTAGGAACTGCTCCTTCTGGTATATGAAGATGAAGCATATGTTCATCAAAATACTTCATATCAACTTTATATTTTCCACTCTCAGTAATAGCTCTCACATAAGAATACGCAATCATAGCAGACTCTTTCATAACATCTCCCATATTGCCTGTGAGCCTCAAATCATCACTTCCCGGCATTGCATTAACTTCTATTTCAAGAGTTTCACCACCAACGCTTGTCCATGCAAGTCCTCTTACAATTCCTACCTGTGGCTTCTTGTATGCTTTGTCAGTCTTATATTTAATATTGCCAAGATAATCAGTCAAATTCTTGTCCGTTATTCTTATGCACACCTTGACTTCTTTGTTTCTTGTGCCATCAGCATTAAAAACTCCTGCCTCATACAGCTTGGTTACTGCTTTTCTGCATATTTTGGCAATCTGTCTTTCAAGCTCCCTCACACCTGACTCTTTAGTGTAACCAAGAATTATATGCTTTAATGCTGAGTCTGATATCTTTAAAAGTGATGTGGCAAGCCCGTTCTTACGAAGCTGCTTGCCAACAAGGTGTTCCTTTGCTATATGAAGCTTCTCATTAACACTATAGCCAGATACTTCTATAATCTCCATTCTGTCAAGCAGCGGTCTGCTGAGTGTTGATAAATCATTAGCCGTTGCTATAAATAATACCTTAGATAAATCTACAGGCATTTCTATATAATGATCCGTAAAATGTGAATTCTGCTCGCTGTCTAACACTTCCAGAAGAGCCGAGGCTGTATCTGATTTATAATCATTGCTCACCTTATCAATTTCATCAAGAAGCATTAATGGATTGGCTGTTCCTGCCTTCTTTAAACCCTCTATTATTCTTCCCGGCATTGCACCGACATATGTCTTTCTATGTCCTCTTATCTCTGCTTCATCTTTTACTCCGCCAAGACATATCCTTACATATTCTTTATTAAGGGCAGCCGCCACCGAACGTGCTATTGAAGTCTTTCCTGTTCCCGGAGGTCCTGCAAGACATAATATCGGAGCATCTGTATTAGAAGTTATATTTCTTACAGCAAGTGCCTCTATTATTCTGTCTTTAATATCTTTCATTCCATAATGGTCATTATCAAGCACTTTTCTTGCATTAATAATATCATTGTTATCCTCTGACATATTATTCCAAGGAAGTTCAAGACAATTCTCAATATATGTTCTTTCAACATTGACCTCTGATGAACCCTTAGATAAGTTCTTAAGCCTTTTTACCTCCTTATGAAGCTTATCCTTTACTTCATCAGAAGCATTAAGCTTATCTATCTTTTCTTCTAATTCATTAGTTTCAGAATATTCATCCTGCCCAAGCTCCTTATTAAGAATTTTCAAGCTGTTCTTTTATTATATATTCTCTCTGGTTCTCATCTACTTTAGCCCTGACTTTACCAGATATTTCTTCTTTAATACTATACGCTTGCGTCAGCTCTATAAGTATCCCTGCAATATATTCATACATATCAAGTATATTATTCATCTCAAGGAACTTCTGACGGTCAGTATATTCCATAGGAAAATCACAGATTACACTGCTCATAAGTTCTCTGGCATTGTCAATCGCCAGCCAGTGATTAAGCATCTCCTTATTACATCTTGGATTAGCAGCCGCATATTGTCTTAATAATTCATTCATTCCAATGACAATAGCTTTATCTGATACTTTATCCGTTTCTTCTATAAATGTACTGCACTCCTGTACATCTGCATATATGTAATCACCCTCAGTATTAATGTCTGCGGCTACAGCCTTCTTAAGTCCCTCAACCTGCACTCTTACTAACTTATTAGGCATTCTTATAACCCGCTTAACAGAAGCTATAGTTCCTGTCATATATAAATCTTTAGCTGTAGGACTTTTAACTGCTGAGTCGGTCTGTGTCAACAGCAGCACCTTCTCATCATTTTCCATAGCAGCTTCTACTGCTTTAATTGATATTTTTCTGCTTATATCAAAATGTATGACCATGTCGGGTAACACGGTCATACTTCTTAACGCAATTACTGGTATTGTAATCATATTCATATTTATTGTGCTTTCTTAACTTCATCAGTTCTATACTCTATAACAGGCTTTCCTGTTCCCATAACTGCATCCTTAGTTATTGTACATCTTGCTATCGTTTCATCAGATGGCACTTCATACATAACTTCGTTCATAACAGCTTCTAATATAGAACGTAATCCTCTTGCTCCAGTCTTCCTTTCAAAACTCTTATGTGCAATAGCCTTAACTGCATCATCATCGAATTCCAGATCCACTTCATCAAGGCTTAATAATGCCTTATACTGCTTAAGTATAGCATTCTTAGGTTCTCTAAGAATGCTTACAAGTGACTCCTCATCTAATGAATCAAGTGCAACAACAACAGGTACTCTTCCTACAAATTCAGGAATAAGACCGAACTTAATAAGATCCTGTGGAAGTGCCTTATGGAACATCTCTCCAACATCTTCAGTTGCTGTCTTATCTTTAATCTGTGAATTAAATCCGATTGTACTCTGATCCATTCTTGCTTCTATAATCTTCTCAAGTCCGTCAAAAGCACCACCACATATAAAGAGAATGTTAGTTGTGTCAATCGGAATAAGCTCCTGCTGTGGGTGCTTTCTTCCTCCCTGTGGTGGAACAGAAGCAACAGTTCCCTCTAATATCTTAAGAAGTGCCTGCTGTACGCCCTCGCCGGATACATCTCTTGTTATAGATACATTTTCCGACTTCTTAGTTATCTTATCTATCTCATCAATATAGATAATTCCATATTGTGCCTTTTCAACATCATAATCAGCCGCCTGAATAAGCTTTAATAAAATGTTCTCTACATCCTCACCTACATAACCTGCTTCTGTAAGTGTTGTAGCATCTGCAATTGCAAATGGTACATTAAGAAGCCTTGCAAGATTCTGGGCAAGAAATGTCTTACCTGAACCTGTAGGTCCTAACATAAGAATATTACTCTTCTGAAGCTCTACATCGACATCTTTGGCTGATAATATTCTCTTGTAATGATTATATACAGCAACTGATAATACCTTTTTGGCCTCATCCTGTCCAATCACATAATCATCAAGAAATTCTTTGATTTCTTTAGGTTTTAAAAGGTTGATATTCATACCCTCAGCATCTTCCTGAATGTCTTCCTCATTTTCAAATTCTTCGTCAAGAATGTCAGCACATATTCCTACACACTCATCACATATATACGCCCCATTAGGGCCAGCTATAAGCTTCTTAACCTGATCCTGTGTTTTATTACAGAATGAGCATCTTAGCTTTTCATCTACATTTCTGCCTGCCATACTTCCTCCACAATTACTATAACAGCTTTATACACCTGATTAACAAATGTATCCACTGTATTATTGTCTGAACAAAGAGTCACTTTGTGACTCTTTGCGCGCCCATGTGGGCACGCAAGTGCATCTTCATCTCCACATGGGTCGCATCCCCGCGGAGCGTTTTTACTTTATAGGAAATGCAATTTCCTATAAAGTAAAAAACGGGACTGTGCGAAAAGCTACAGTCCCGTTAAGCAACTATCTCTTTTCAACAACACTATCAATCAAACCATATGCAACAGCTTCCTGTGCAGTCATATAATTATCACGTTCTGTATCTCGAGAGATTTCTTCTACTGATTTACCTGTATTAGCTGCAAGTATTTCATTCAATTTGTTTCTTGTCTTTAAAATGTTCTCTGCAACTATTCTGATCTCTGTTTCCTGTCCTCTTGCACCACCTGATGGCTGATGAATCATAATCTCAGCATTAGGAAGAGCAAGTCTTTTGCCTTTAGTTCCGCCTGAAAGAAGAAATGCTCCCATACTAGCTGCCATACCAATGCAGATTGTAGACACATCGCACTTAATGTACTGCATAGTATCATATATTGCAAAACCTGCAGACACAGAACCACCTGGGCTGTTAATATAAAAATGTATATCCTTGCTTGGATCTTCTGCTTCAAGGAATAACATCTGCGCAACCACAAGATTTGCAGACACATCTGTAACCTCTTCACCTAAAAAAATAATTCTGTCTTTTAACAAACGTGAATAAATATCATAAGATCTTTCTCCACGGCTGTTCTGTTCAATGACATAAGGTACAAAACTCATCTTAATCCTCATTTCTGCGCACAGATTATATAACATATTGCGCATATAAACCTGTGTCAGGTGCGCACTGACACAAATTCCGCATACAGACAGGCAATAGCTGCTTATATGCCGTAGCACACAGGCAGCCTGCACTTAAATCCGTCTATATTGCTTTCGTATATTAAGTATTAATTACTTTTCTACTACTGAGTTAACGATAACATCAACAGCCTTCTGGATTGCGATATCTTCCTTAATCTGCTTTTCTTCGTATTCACCCATAAATTCTTTAACTTTTTCGATTTCCATCTTGTACTGCTCAGCCATCTTGTTAAGCTCATCCTGGAATTCTTCTTCTGAAGCTGTAAGACCTTCTGCCTTAACAACTGCTTCAAGAACAAGTCTTGACTGAATTCTCTTAACTGCTTCTGGCTTCATATCTTCGATAATCTTCTCAGCAGTTACACCTGTATACTGGAAGTACTGTTCTACTGATAATCCCTGCATCTGTAATCTCTGAGCGAAATCTTCTAACATTCTGTTAACCTGTGTGTTAACCATAGCTTCTGGAATATCCATCTTAGAAGATTCGATAATCTTAGCGATTGCTTCGTCTTCCTTCTTAGCCTTAGCTTCGTTAGCCTTACGTTCTGCTATTGTCTTCTTTAAATCATCCTTGTATTCTGCAAGTGTATCAAAGTCAGATACGTCCTGAGCGAAATCATCATCAAGTTCTGGAAGAACCTTTTCCTTAATCTCGTTAACCTTTACCTTGAACATAGCTGGCTTACCCTTTAATTCTTCAGCGTGGTATTCTTCTGGGAATGTTACGTTGATTTCTTTCTCATCACCAATGTTCATACCTATAATCTGCTCTTCGAAATTATCAATGAATGAATGTGAACCGATTGTAAGTGGATAGTTCTCACCCTTACCGCCTTCAAATGCTACACCATCAACAAATCCTTCAAAGTCAATTGTTGTCATATCGCCATCTTTAACAGCTCTGTCTTCAACAGTAACAACTCTTGAATTCTTATCCTGAACCTTCTTTAATTCTTCTTCAACATCAGCATCTGTAACTTCTGTATCACACTTCTCTACTTCTACACCCTTGTACTGTCCAAGTTCTACTTCTGGCTTAACAGCTACAACAGCTTCAAATATGAAAGGCTTTCCAGCTTCAATCTGAACTACATTAATCTTAGGCTGTGAAACTATCTCTAATTCGCTTTCATCTGCTGCCTTAGCATAAGCATCAGGAATAATTGCATTAGCTGCATCTTCGTAGAAGATTTCTGCACCGTAAAGCTTTTCTACCATCTTTCTTGGTGCCTTACCTTTTCTGAAACCAGGAACGCTGATTTTGTTCTTATTCTTATTAAAAGCTGTATTAAGACCTGCTTCGAATTCTTCAGCTGTAGCCTCGATTACAAGCTTGACCATATTCTTTTCTTCCATATTCTCAACTTTAAAACTCATTGTTAATAATTCCTCCTTAAATATATATATCACACGTTGTGCCGGTTTGGTACAGCAGTGCAATAAACAATAAAAAACGATACCATGCCGCCCGCCGGAGTTTCTCCGCC
>ENA-ORTI01000896-ORTI01000896.1-human-gut-metagenome-genome-assembly--contig:-NODE-896-length-33255-cov-6.207048_pt1 | contig 33255 bp, 26 predicted proteins | sample MGYA00242071_ERZ509191 | MGnify/ENA primary metagenome ERZ509191 (study PRJEB26280, sample SAMEA2338832) | human gut metagenome | biome: human gut; feature: human-associated habitat; material: faeces...
CTTATAGCCGTATTCGTTTTGAGATTCAAAATTCCGCAACGATGACCTTAGTTCACATCCAGTCGAAACTTGCGCAGGCAAACGAGGAGCTCTTCATCACGCGTGTCCGGTCTCAACAAATCCGGCACAAAATCGCCGCGCCTCTTTTGCGTCTGCAAATCGTCGTTTAGTTGTGCGAAACAACATCAAAAAGCTGCCACTCGAGCCAGCAACCGGCTGCAAAGACGTCTGTCATGCGCGCACGCAAAGCGTCTGAGCCGTTTTGGGCCAGTTTATCCGCAATTGACACCGCCTTTCGTGCAGAAACATCGGACGCCTCCGACCCCATACCCTCAACCCAATCTCGGAACGGATTGTCCTGAAGCTTGGCTGTGGGACGCAATGCCTTTCCGAATTCGTTCCAAATCCAGAAACACGGCAACAGAGCCGCCATTGCAACTCCGAGATCGGCAGACCGTACGGCTCGCGCTTCGAAATCCTGATAGGCCAGCAACTCCGGCAAAGGAACAATTTCAGACGGGTTGATCGATTGCCCCGTAAATGACTTCACATAGTCGATGGTCCAGACTCGCATATCGCGTGTTTCCTGGGCCCACTGTTTGAGCTCCCGAGCCTCCTGTTCAAAGCCTTGAATTTGAGACAAGCGAGCAGCGAACAAATCCAGACAAGATGCGTAGTTGTCCAAATAACTGATGTTCTGGCAGAGATAAGCCGCAAACGTTCTTTTGGATAAGGTACCGTTAAATACTCCACGCAAGAAGGCATGCCGCTTGACAGCTTGCAGACTTGAACCTGCAGCTGCAAAAGCTTTCCGGCTCCAAGCCTCCTTGGGCTCTGCGGCAAAGGAGCCTCCGATGGGAAGAAGATACGCTGCGCAAAAGGCTTTCAGATAATCGCGTCGAGACAACATCAGTGAAAATTTTCCTCAGTCATAAAAATAGATCGAGTGCGATTATTAACCATTTTTCAGAATCTGCAATCGGTGCCTTTCAGTTTTTGCTTGAGAATGGGTGTTTTCATGAGTGAGATCGGTTGAGCTCTCTGCTTGGCTCGAATCCGAAAAGGATTAACCTTAGAAGTGAGGTGCGATGCACCCCAGAGACCGCTGCCGACAAAACAATCGAACACGACCCCGATTATTTTGTCTCCCCAAAAGCAGCTCGCTCACAGGAGAAAAAAATGACATTTCAGTACCCAGCCGTATCGCGGCGCAACTTGATGAAATCGGTTGCAGCCGCCGGTCTACTGGCTAATTTTTCAATCACACCGCTCAGTCAAGCCGTTGCAGCGGCCATGGATGATATGGAAACCGTTCGCTGGACTTCGTGCGTTGTCAATTGCGGCAGCCGCTGCCCGTTGAAAGCCATCGTCAAAAACGGTCAGGTGATCCGCATTGAACCGGAAAACACCGGCGCAGACTCCACCAAGATGCCTCTGACTGTCCCGCATGTCCGCGCCTGCTTGCGAGGCCGCTCCATGCGTCAGCGCTTGTACTCTCCCGAACGCCTCAAGTACCCGATGAAGCGCGTGGGCAAGCGCGGCGAAAACAAGTTCGAGCGCATCTCCTGGGACGAAGCGCTTGACATCGTCGCCAAGCAGCTCAAATACACCATCGAGAAATACGGCAACGAAGCCATCTACCTGCAGTACGGCTCCGGTTCCTATCAGCTCGTTTCCACGCGCCGCACGGCCGATCGTCTGCTCAATATGTTGGGCGGTTCTCTGGGCTGCTACGGCACCTACTCTTCGGCTCAGATCAACGGCGCCTTCCCCTACACCTACGGGCTCGGCGCCGGCGGCTCTCAGATGACCGAAGTCGGCAACGCCAAGCTCTACGTGTCCTTCGGTAACAACACGATGGTCACGCGCCAGTCGGGCGGCGGCCAAGCCTGGGAGCTCGATTGCGCTCGTCAGGGCAAGGATCGTCCGCGCATGATCATTGTCGATCCGATCTATACGGACACGTGTCTGGGCAAGGAAAACGAATGGGTGCCGATCCGTCCGGGTACCGATGCGGCTTTCGTTGAAGGCATGGCCTACGTCATGATCAAGGAAAACCTGGTCGATCAGGCTTTCCTCGACAAATACTGCGTGGGCTACGACGAAAAGACGCTGCCCAAGGGCGCCCCCGCCAAGAGCGACTACAAGAGCTACATTCTGGGCGAAGGCGAAGACAAGACGCCAAAGACTCCGGAATACGCTTCCCGCATCACGGGCATTCCGACCGAAACCATCATTCGTCTGGCTCGTGAAATGGCAAAGACCAAGCCTGTTTTCTTTGCTCAAGGCTATGGCCCGCAACGTCAGGCCAACGGTGAACAGACCTGCCGCGCCATTGCCATGCTGCCGATTCTGACCGGCAACATCGGTCTGCCCGGTACGAGCCACGGCGGCCGCGAGGGCGACATCGGCCTGGGCGACGTGGGTCTGCCGTCCGGAAAGAATCCGGTTAAGACGCTCATTTCGTTCTTTACTTGGACCGACGCGATCGATCACGGCGAAAAGATGACCGCCACGGCCGACGGCGTGCGCGGCAAGGATAAGCTCGACGTGGGCATCAAGTTCCTGTGGACGCAGTGCTCGAACGTCAACATGAACCAGCATTCGGATCACAACGGCACGGCCAAGATTCTGGCTGACGAAAAGAAGTGCGAGTTCATCCTCGTCGTCGACAACCAGATGACCTCCACCGCCCGCTGGGCTGACCTCATCCTGCCCGACGTGATGCAGCAGGAACTCAACGACATCGCCGCCGACGGCTACGCCACGGGCACGAGCAACTTCATGGTCGCTCTGCAGAAATGCGTTGAGCCGCAGTGGGAACAGCGCAGCGGCTACTGGATCTGCTCTCAGATCGCCAAGCGCTTCGGCATTGAAGACAAGTACACCGAAGGTCGCACGCAGGAAGAATGGGTGCGCTGGTGCTATGAAGAAACTCGGAAGAAACATCCGGACGTCATGCCCGACTTCGACACCTTCTGGAAGCAAGGCATCGTCAAGGTGCCGGGTCTGGGCAAGGGTAAAACCGTTGTCATGAAGGCCTTCCGCGACGATCCGGTGAAGAACCCCCTGAAGACACCCTCGGGCAAGATTGAAATCTATTCCGAACGTCTGGCCAAGCTTGCCAAGGACTGGACTTTGCCTAAGGGCGACGTCATTTCGGCTCTGCCCAAGTTCTGCCGCACGTGGGAAATGCCGGGCGATCCGCTGCAGAAGAAGTATCCGCTGCAGTGCTTCGGCTATCACGGACACGGCCGCACCCACTCCACGTATCACAACGTGCCGTGGCTGCGTGAAGTGCAGCCCGACGAACTCCTGATGAATCCGATCGACGCCAGAGGTCGTGCGCTCAAGACCGGCGACATGGTGGAAGTCTTCAACGACCGCGGCCGCGTGCAGCTGCCGGTACACGTCACGCCTCGCATTTTCCCGGGCGTGGTGGCGTTCCCGCAGGGCGGTTGGTACACGCCCGACGCCAAGGGAGTGGACAAAGGTCCTTCCATCAACACGCTTACTTCTCTCAAGAAGAGCCCGTTGGCCAAGGCCAACCCGCAGCACACCAATCTCGTCGAAGTCCGCAAGATCTAAAGGAGGCACATCATGGCAAAACAATACGGCTTTCTGATTGACGCCTCCCGCTGCACCGGCTGCAGAACGTGCGAGGTCGCCTGCAAAGATAAGAACAATCTTCCGGTCGGGCGCAACTTCCGACATGTCCTTTGCTTTGAGGGAGGCGGCTGGAGACAGGACCGCGCCACCGGCGCCTGGCGCACGGATACGTTTGCGTATTACGTCTCGGTGAGCTGCAACCACTGCGAAGATCCCGCCTGCGTCAAGGTCTGCCCCACCAAAGCTCACTTCAAGCGCAAGGAAGACGGTCTGGTTCTGATTGATCGCGACAAGTGCATCGGCTGCGGAATGTGCGCCAAGGCTTGCCCGTACGGCGCGCCGCAGCTCGATACGGTCGCAAAGAAGATGACCAAGTGCGACGCCTGTCAGGATCGTCTCGCCAAGGGACTCAACCCCGTCTGCGTGGACTCCTGCCCGCAGCGCGCCATCGAGTTCGGTGAAATGAGCGAGCTTTTAAAGAAGCACTCGGATCGCAAGCACATTGCACCGCTGCCCGATCCGTCCGTCACCAAGCCCAACCTGTTGGTGAAGGCGCCTCGCAACGCCAAGCCCGTGGGCGACAAAAACGGCACGGTTTTCGGAGCAGATCGTTAAGAGCTCCAGCTGACCGCTAAGGGCAACAACAGGGCGAGGATTTCGGTTCTCGTCCTGTTTTTGTTTGCGCACAACCTAAAACCACACAAGGTTGCTGTGAGATCGCCTTCTCAGGGCGTACCCGGACACAATCCGAGTTCGTGTATCAAAAGACACCGAACCTACCGCACACCTGATGACACTTATTCATCGCGAGCACATCAAAGGTGTCTGCGTGTGCTCAGCTGGGCAGACGGGCGACACTCCGTCCGCTGTCTTTTTGTCTGTCCCGCTGCCCATCCTCTGACCTACTTTCCACTTCTCCCGGTTCCTGCAAAACCGACGAAATTGCAAATTTTCCCGATAATCATACAAACTGCGTAGCATTCGAATACATCCATATCATTCTGTCACACAAAATCAAATATTCTTAAAAACATCAGAGACTTAACTACAAGAAATCCAACACTATCTCCTTCAAAACGTTGCCTTCCAGAGTAGCAGAATAGAATTAGTATCACAAAATCAAAACCACTGACCCATCAGCCATTCAAAAGCATCAGAACTCCGACACTTTCTCAATTATCCGCAACGGACATATTGGTCACCGCTCAATTTGTCTTCAATATAAGAGCGCGTAGCAAGCAAAATTTCCTTTAGTTTGTTATCTAATTTAGCCAAACCGTCTTTATTCGCTTGACGCTCAAAACCAAGTCATGCAAACTCGCGACTTTCGCAACCCACAAACAGAGTAACACATGCCCCGCTTTTACCTGACCGCCGTAGCCGCCGCTGTGATGGCCGCAACGGTTAACGCCGCCGAATTTCCCGCAATCCCGACAGATCCAACGGATTACAACGAAATCATCTATCGCGACGATGCGAACGATCCGACAAGCTATGAACAGTCTTCCTGGAAGGGTATCGGTCTTGTCGCTTCTGGCGAACCGATGAGTTCCGGCTCCAAAGCACCCGCGTTCCTCAGCACGGCAAAGGGTGACATCATCACTAACAACGGAAGCATCTGGGTGCTCGCCGATCGAATTGAAAATAACGACCTCGGTCAGTACGCCGCCGGCATCGTCGCAAGCGGCGGCAAAAAAGGCGTGAATGCCGAAGGTGCCGTCATCTACGTCCACTCCGACAACAACGGCAAGGAAGACAACTACGAAGCGGCCAAAGGCATGGCAGCTGATGCCAGCACTGGCACAAAAACCTCCATCACCAACAGCGGCACGATCTACGTCGAAGGCGGCACCGGCATGTTGGCTACTTCCAACCCTAAGCAGGCTAGCGCTCTGTCTTCAGAAAAAGGTTCCGTCATCACCAACGAAGGCACGATTCACGTCATCAACAGCGGTTTCGGCATGTCGCTTGGCGGCAACAATGCCAGCGGCGTTGAGATGACCAACAAGGGCACTATCATCGCCAGCGGCAAAAACGCCTATGGCATCACGGCTTCCGACGCCACGGACGGTACAGTGACCAATGAAGGCACCATCATTGCCACCGACGGCGCCATCGCCATTTCCTCGGGCCGCTGGGATAAGGATGTCGAATTCAGCCTGACTCTTAAGGGCAATTCGCATGTTGAAGGTGTCATTGAGCTCGGTAAAGCATCGAATCTGACCGTAGAAGACCTGGCTCGCGCAGAAACCATCGTTTTGTCTTCCGTTACCCCGGAAAAAGCGAATGCTTTAAATGACGCTACATGCGAAGGCTGCAATGTGGGTAGCGTCACTGTGAAAAACAGCAACCTGACCATTCGCTCTTCCGATGAGTCCCAGACGCTCAAAATCGCGCTAATTGACACAACTGACAATGGCTCGATGACATTCGAATTCGATTCTGTCGGTTCGAAAGACAAGCTTCTTCTTGATGTAGACAAAGTTGGCGAGGATGCTGCTGTCAAGTTCAACTACACCGGTACGGTCAGCGATAAACTGGCAAGCGGCTCGGTCAAGGCCGAAGAGCTCTTCAATGGCATCAGCCTGGGCGATAACGGTGAAGCACCCAAACTCATCACTACGTCCGACGGTCTGTGGGCAAGCGCTTCCGTTCACGAAAAGAATTCAGATACTGGCGACATCTCGAGCACCTACTCCGGGCCGAGCAGCCTGATTACCTCCACCACCGATCTCGCCTTGATGAACGGCCTAGTATGGCGCTCCCAGCTCACCAACCTCAGCGACCGTATGGGTACCCTGCGCACCATGCCTCAGGCTGCCGGCGCTTGGGCTCGCTACAACAACGGTCGACTTGACGGTCGCGGCCTCGAATACGACTACAGCACGATCGAAGTGGGCTTTGACGCTCCCGTGAGCAGCAACTTCCTCGTTGGCGTGAGCTTTGACTACACGATCGGCGACACCGACCTCAATGCCGGTTCCGCCGACAACGACGTCTACACCGTGGGTCTGTACGGCACCTACTTCGGTGACAACGGCGGCTTTGTCGACTTGATGGCCAAGATCGGCCGCATCGACAATGAGTACACGGTGTCCAACACTGCCGGTCTCGAAAAGGGCGACTACATGATGACCGGCGCCATCGTCGGTATCGAAGCCGGCCACCGCTTCGATCTCGCTCACAACATGTTCGTCGAACCGCAGGTTCAGCTCTCCTACAGCTGGCTGCGCGCCACGGACTATGCGACCAACATCCGCAGCGTTGATTTCGAAACGATCGAAAGCTTGGTCGCTCGCGTGGGCGTCATGGGCGGCATGAAGTTTGCCGAAAACCGCGGTGCGGCCTACCTGAAGGCCTCCTACAACCACGACTTCCTGGGTAACGTGGACGCAGCAATGTACGCTGTCAACGGCTCGGGCAACTCCGCCAAGATCAGTGACGAGCTCGACGACAACTGGGTCGAAGTCTCTCTGGGCGTGTCCTACAGCGTGACCGATACGCTCAACACGTTCCTTGACGTCGGCACCGGTTTCGGTGGCGACATCGACCAGAAGTGGCGCATCAACTTCGGCGCCCGCTACGCATTCTGATCAGAGCTTTAAGTCGGGGTTGATTGATCGCCCGCAGTGAAGCATAACAGCCGCGTTCTCGATTCGTCGGGGGCGCGGCTTTTCGTTTGACCGACTTTCCTGTCAATGGGAAACGTCGTCTTGATTCGCTCAATTCAACGGGCTGCTAACCGACGGCTTCCACTTTAACAACATCAGGCAAACAAAAAAATTGCCGCTCCCGGCACTCCCGACAGCGGCGACTTGATCGGCAAACGACAGAAAATCCTCAGCGTTTTCTGAGTTCTTCCTTCACAGTCATGCGCACCGTGTTTTCAACGGCCTTCTGCAGGTCCGATCGGATGCGCGTGGCAGCGGTCTTAAGCGTCACGTCCACGATGATCTCAATCTGCGAATTGAGGCGTTCCAGCACCTTCGGAACGATACGGGCAACGAACTCTTCTTCGGACAAACCGGCGGCAACGGGGCCGGAAGCTCCGGCTTGCTGCTGAGAACGGGCCTGGGGCGTCACGGGCGCAGCTTCCTGCCGGCGGATGGGTTCGGGGTTCGGCATACGAGGCTCTTCGAGCTGCGGAGCAATCGGAAGCGTCACCTGCTCTTCGGACTGCCCCGGAATCGGTCCGTTCTTGAGCTCCTGCGCCGCGCGCTTGAGCTCCTCCCAGTCGTACGAAACACGTTCTGTCAAAAGCGGAGAATGATAGGAATTCATTGTCTTATCCTGCTCTGCGGTCGTAAGCGTTGAGCGTCACGCCGGCGGTTTTGTACAGCCGATAGCGGGCGCGGGAATTGAGAAGTTCCGTCTGATTGGTGGAGACGATGTCAACAACACGGTTAAACGGCGCCAGCGTATGCTGCCAGTCGGGCGGCACCGATTCGTCCAGAAGAATGATGACGTCGGACGGTTTCAACTGAGTGATGTCGCTTGCGAAAATCACGGGCGCATCGGCTTCAAAAGCCGAGCCCGCCCAGGCGTGCGCGATGAAGGTCAAATCCTCAAAGCGCCACAGATCGTCGTAGGCGCGCCGCAACAGCACCTCGTTGCTGCTCCAGACGGCAACGGTAAGCCCCATCTTGCGCACCTTCTTGATCAGACGGCAGGCATAGATGGTGCGTTGCGCGACATTGAAGTGAAAATCGATTTGCTGCATGCGGGCGTCTCGAGCGGTGTCTCAACCTCTGTCTGTCGGAAAAACTTACTTGGCGGCGGCCTTGCGGACGGTCTTGGCGGCAGCCTTTTTCGCCGTCGCTGCAGCCGTCTTCGTCTTTGCGGCTGCCTTAGCCTTCACGGTCTTTACCTTGTTTGCCTTGGGTGCCGGAGCACGGGAAAGCAACCACTCAAGAATGAGCGGCAAGGGACGCGCAGTGCCGCCGCTCTTGCCGCTTGCGGCCTGAGCGGTGCCTGCCACGTCAAGGTGGGCCCAGGGGCACTTCGGCGCGAATGCGGCAAGGAACGTAGCGGCCGTGCAGGCGCCGGCACCCGCCGTCCAGCTGATGTTGGCAAGGTCTGCAACATAGCTCTCCAAGGCCTTCTTGTAGGTTCCGCCCATCGGCATCGGCCAGACCGGGTCGTGCGCGCTGTCGGCAGCGCAGGCCAGAGCGGCCGTAAGCGGCTCGTCCTCGCAGAAAAGACCGGAGACGTCGGTGCCGAGCGCCACGATGCAGGCACCGGTGAGCGTTGCCACGTCGATGCAGACCTCGGGTTCGAGTTCGGCGGCGCGGGCCAGGGCGTCAGCCAGAATCAGTCGGCCTTCGGCGTCGGTGTTGAGCACTTCAACCGTAAGACCGCTTAGGGTCGTGATGACGTCGGCCGGTTTCAGAGCGCTGCCCGAAGGCAGGTTTTCCACGGCGGGCACGAGAGCCACCACGTTTTCCTTGAGTTCCATTTCGGCGGCGGCCTTGACGGCGGCCATGACGACGGCGGCGCCCGACATGTCGAACTTCATCTGGTCCATCGTGCGGCTCGGCTTGAGGGAAATGCCGCCCGCGTCAAACGTCACGCCCTTGCCGACGAGCACGACGGGAGCCTTGGAGGCATCCGCGCCCTGCCAGGCGAGTTCAATGAAGACAGGATCGGTTTGGCTGCCCTTGCTCACGCCGATCACGCCGCCCATGCCGGCCTCGTCGATGGCGTCCTTGTCGAGCACCTTGACGGTGAGCTTGCCCTTGGCGGACTTGCCTGCGGTCTTTTCGAATTCCCGCACCACGCTTTCTGCGGCTTCGGCCAGGAACTGCGGATCGCAGATGTTGGGCGGCAGGTCCTGAAGTTCCTTCGCCCAGATCATGGCGCCGGCGGACACGCAGCCCACCTGAAGGCTTGAGGCCACATCCGTTTCGGAAACCCAGAGAATCTTTTCAACGGCCTGCGGCCCCTTGCCCTTGGTCTTCAGCCCGCGGGACTTGTGCGAGGCAAAGAGAAGTTCGCGCACGGCACTGCGGGCGGCCCAGGCTTCGTCGCGTTCGGGCAGCGTCCATTCTGCGGAAGTCAAAGCAACGGATCCGCTCTTTGCAAAACGCGCCACCTTGCGGTGCACATTGATGAAGGTCTTTTCGCTGAAGGCGTCCTTCATGCCCAGACCCACGACGATCACGCGCTTGAAGTCCAGTCCGGCAACGCCGTAGAAAACGGCGACTTCGGAGGGCTTGCCCTTGAAGTCGCCCGCTTCGATCTGAGCGGAAATCAAGCCGCCGGCCTTGTCAACGGCCACCGCCGAGGGCGTGAGTTCGGGCTTGCCGTTTTCGCCGCCGCACCAGACACCCACCACGAGGGTGTCGGCCTGCAATTCCGTAAGCTTGTTTTCAACTTCAATCTGCATGTCTCGTCTCTCCGAATTTATGGTCAAAGCCTTTTTTGCCAAAAAGAAGGCTTTCAAAAATGCTCAATTTTGACTCTTAATGGTAGGAAGCCTTCTTGGCTTCGTCCACGCGCAGCGGCGGGAAGCTGTCCCAACGTTCGCACCCCGGGCACTGCCAGGCGAAAGTGTGCGCCAAAAAGCCGCAATGCGTGCACTGATAACGCGCAAAGTGCTTGCTCTGCTTGGTGGTAACCTCCGCCAGAAGTTTTGCCTGTTCATCATCGGGATCGGCCTTGGCGCGCAAGTTGCACAGAACCGAGAAGGCAGACAGCGACGGACGGTTCTTGAGGGCTTCACCGGCAAATGCAGCCGCCGTAGGCGCATCAGCCCACACGGACATGCGAGCGACGGCGGCAGTGAGCACATCCACGGATCCCGACTGCGCAAACACGTCCTTGAGATACTTCATGGCGGCAGCCTTGTCAGTTTCGGCCATGACGTCGGCCTTCTTAGCGGCAATGAGGGGCGCATAGGCGGGCTTGGCCTTTTCAATTTGGCCCCAGGCGGCAAGTGCGTCCTGCGGCTTGCCCGCATCAAGCGCGAGATCGGCGGCCAAGGAAAGCGCACGCGGATTGTCGGGATTGGCCTTCAGAGCACTCGTCACGAATTCGGACGCGCGAGCCGCATCCTTGGTGCAGCGCGCAAGGTTGGCAAGTTCGCAGTAGTAATGACTGATTTCGACATGCAAATCCTTGCCGCTCTTTTGCAGGCGCTCGGCCGTCTCCACGGCCTTCTTCCATTCGCGCTCGGTGCAGTAGATGTGCATCAGAGCCTCAAGCGCCTCGACTTCGCGCCCCTTGAAGCCGGCAAGCTGTTCATAGGCCGATTCCGCGCGGTCGTACATGCCGGACTTCAGATAATCGAGCGCGAGCTCGGCCATCGCCAGAGCACGTTCCTTTTCGGGCAGCTCGGCGCGGTTGACGAGGAAGCTGTGCAGACGAATGGCGCGATCAAACTGTCCGCGACGGCGAAAGAGGTTGCCGAGAGCATGGTGCAGCTCAATCGTCTCAGGATCCAGGCGCACGACCTCGATGAAAAGATCAATCGCCTTGTCGGCCTTCACGGGATCGTCGCTCAGCAGAAGCGACAGGCCCTTGGCGTAGTGCTCGTCAATGCCTTCCGTCGCCTTCTTGTGCTGTTTGAAATCCACCCCGCGCAGCCACCAGCCGGCGGCAAAAAGAATCGGGACCGCAATCAGATACCAGAGTTCGAATTCCATTTACTTCACTAGTCAGTCAAAAATCAGTTCAATCCTGCGGCACGTTTTTCTTGGCAAAAAGGATGTCGTGCCAGCCGAGTTCCTTGGCAACGGGGTTGCGCAGCAGATAGGACGGATGATAGGTAACCACCGCGGGCACCTTACGGCCCGCAATTTGCACCTCATAAAGGTGACCTCGCATCTGCGAAATCGGCTTTGCCTCGCCCAAAAGCCGCCAGACCGCGTGCTTGCCCATCAGAATCAAAAGCTTGGGCTGCAGGAGGTCCAACTGTCGATCGAGGAAGGCCGCGCAAGCGGCCACTTCATCGGGCTTGGGGTCGCGGTTTCCGGGCGGACGGCACTTGAGAACGTTGCAGATGGCAACGTCCTTGCCGCGCTCGAGAGAACACGCCTTGAGAATTTCAGTTAAAAGCTTGCCGCTGTTGCCGACAAAAGGAATGCCCGAAAGGTCTTCTTCGCGGCCCGGCGCTTCACCCACCATCACGATGGGGCAGCCCGGTGCACCGTCGGCCACCACGGTGTTGGTGCGCTCAGCCGCCATCGGGCAGACGCGGCAGCGATCGGCAATTCCCTTGATGTCTTCCCAGCGTGCGGTGCGAAGTTCGGCAACGAGCTGAGCGTCGGCCTGCACCTGAGAGGCAGCAGCGGACTGCGGCCGGGGCGGCGCAACGGGACGCAGTGCGGGGCGCGTCGCAATCGATGCGGCTGCGGCAGGCTTGAGACTTTGAACGACAGCCGCAGAAGTTGCGGGATTCGCCGTCGTTGCGGCGGGAGCCGCTTGGATGCCGGCGGCGGCCTGCTGTCGACGCAGACGCGTGGCCATCGGACCGCGGCGCACCATCGCGGGAGCGGCCGGTGCGGAACCTGCGGGGATCGTAGCCGAAGGCGAGACGGCCGAAGGCTTAACCTCTGCCGGCGCGGCAGAAGCTGCAGGCTTGGGTTCCGGCGCAAGCGGATCAATGCCGTCGCGCAGCACCCACTGCACGCCGACATTCATTGCCTGCCAAATTTGACTTTGTTCCCGCGTTAGCGCCATTGATGCGTTACTTTCTCAATCTTCTTAATCGTGGGGCACGGACCGGGAAAACTGCGCCGTCATCAGAATCGCATCCTCCCGGCCGTCTTCGGTCGGATAGTAGTTCTTGCGGCGTCCGGTTTCCTCAAATCCGAACGAAGTGTACATTTTACGCGCACGCGCGTTGCTCTCCCGAACTTCGAGAAACATACGCACGGCGCCGTTGCGGCGAGCCAGCGCAATGGCCTGCGCCAACAGCGCCTTGCCGTAGCCTCTTCCCTGCATAGCTGGTTGCACCGCAATTTCCAGAAGTTCCGACTCGTCGAGCACGTGCATCACGGCGGCAATGCCCGACGTCACCCCGTCTACGGTCAAAACCGTGAGCGTATTTCCCGAAGCATGTGCGTCGGAAAAGTTTCTCAGCGTCCAGCCGAAGGGATCGGCTCGGCGCGTGAGGTCGGCCACCGCCTCGAGGTCTGCGGGCGTCATCGCGCGAAACGCAACCTCGCTCAAAGCTTTTCTCCTGCTCGGCGCTGTTCAATGGTGAGAGCCACGCGATTGCGCACGTAAAGCGGTGCGGCAAGATGCGGATCGGTCACCAGCCCCGCCTTCATCATCACGTCGGCCAATTCCACGATTTGTCTGGCGCTCACCTGTTCGGTTTCGATCGCGACGACGCCTTCCGGAACAAGGATTTCCTCGGCGTACGCAGCAAGAGCCGTGCCGATAACCGCCTGCACGTTGTCTTGCCTCAGGATCTGCACGACGTCTTCGGGTTTGACAAGTTCAGGGGCACGCACTTCATCGGGCATGCCGCCGTCGGGATCGCGTTCAAAGCTTGCCGTATAGCACTCGTGCATGCGCGCATCGTTCACAACGCAGACCCGCTTGACTTCGGGGTGCGACTCAAACAGGGCATACGCGGCGGCGGCAAGATTGCCCACCTGCACCGTGGGCTTGCCGATCGCCCAGGCCAGGCCCTGCGCCACCCCGCAGGCCACGCGAAGCCCCGTAAACGCTCCGGGGCCCGCTCCGAACGCCACGGCGTCCATGTCGGCCACCTTGAGGTTTTTGCCGCAAAGCACTTCGTCGGCAAGCGAGATCAGGCTTTCGGTATGGCGATTTTTTTCCTTAAAAATGTTGCAGACGACTTCGCCGTCGGCCAGCAATGCGGCGCTCGCGTAGTCGCCGCTCGTTTCAACAGCAAGAATTCGAGTCACGGCTTTTGTGTTGTGCTTGAGTTGTTTTCGATGGCTTCTTCCGAAGAGAAGTCCTGCTCGGCGTCGTTGAGCGCAAAAATCTGCGCCATCGGTCGGTTCAGAGCTTCGGTTGTAGCAAATTGCTTCCACCAATCGGCCAAAATTCCGCCGGCGCCTTCTTTGCCGGCCAAGCGCTGCATCTTACTCGAAACGAGTGAATTGCCGCCGCTTACCGCAAAAAATTCGAAGGCGCGCAAAAGGGTTGTCTTCTGACTGTCGGCCACGAGCACCCACTCCTGTGTGCGTCCGCCCGCCTCCGTCGTGACGGGAGCGACGTAACCGGCATCGGCCAGGCGCGAGAGAATGCGCTCGGCCGCTTCCGGATAGGTATCGGCCGCATCGCACAATTCCTCGACGTCAAGAATCGGACGCTTGTGGCGCAGACGCAGATGCACGAGTTCGCGCAGCATGGCCAAGGCCGTCAAAAAATCATTGCCCGGACGATAGTAGTCAAGGAAGCGCCCAGCGGTGAGTTTCGGAATCGTCGCGGCAATCGCGGCGCCTGCAAAAAAGAGGTACCAGGCAACGTACACCCAGAGCACGAACACGGGGATCGCCACGAAGGCGCCGTAGATATTGGTGAGCGTTCCGGCCGTCACCCACATGCCGAAAAGCTGCTTGACGACCAAGCCGCAGACGCTTACCACAGCGCCGCCCACGAGCGCGTGGCTGAAATGCACCCGACACGAAGGCACGAACTTGTAGATCACGGCAAAGCCCAATGCCTGCAGGATCACCTGTCCGACGTTGTAGAGCGTCTTTGAAAGACCGGGATCAACCCCTTCCAAAGCCATCGCCGCGTAGTGGCCGGTCATGGTGAGGCTCACGGCCACCGCCAGAGGTCCGACGGTCATCAGAGCCCAATAGATGAGCACCCTTTGAAACCACGGACGCGGAGCCGTCACCTTGAAAATGCGGTTGAGCGTCACGAAAAGCTTGTCGATCAGAAGAAAAGCCGTTACGGCCAAGCCGAGCAAACCGAAGGTTGTGAGTCCCGCAGCGTGCGACGTGAACTGACTGATGTATCCCAGCAGCTGCTCGCTGTACTGCTCGGGCAGCAGACTCATCACGATCAGGTCTTCGAGCGCCTGACGGGCGTTGGCAAATCCGGGGAAAGCGGAGAAAGCCGCAAGCGACAGGGCGAGCACCGGCACGATGGCCGTCAGAGTGGCCAGAGCCATCGTGGAGGTGACTTCCGTGAGGTCGTTTTCGCTGGCGCGATCGGCAGCAAAGCGCAACAGTGTGCGTATGCTCGAAATGAGCCCCTTTTTGCGCAGTTTCTCGCGCAGCGTCAGTCGATGACGAAGCCCGAGACGCTGAGATGCGGTGCCCTTAGACGCCGGTCGCCCTTGAGTGTTTGAAGAATCGTTCATGAATAGATAAAAGCCGACTATTTGCTAATTATCGCAGGCTGCCGGCAAAGAGACGAAAAGCAGAAAGTGCACAACGAGCCGCCGCCTCAATCAAACGCTACGACAGCCGCCTTTTCAAGCAAGGACAGAGCGCAGTAAAATAACAAGCTTCATTTTGACACGAGACGAACTTTCCGAAGTCTCATTTTGCAATTCGACATTCATGCGCGCCAGTCAATTTTTCATCAAGACGCTCAAGGAAGCTCCGGCCGACGCCGAAATTCCCAGCCAGATCTACTCGGCCCGTGCCGGCCTCATCAAAAAGCTTGCTGCAGGTGTGTTCACGTTCATGCCGATGGGCATGCGCGTCATGCGCAAGATTTCCGCCATCATCCGCGACGAAATGGACCGCGCGGGCGCCATCGAACTTTCCATGCCGATCGTTCAGCCCGCCGAACTCTGGCAGGAATCCGGCCGCTGGGCCAAGTACGGCCCCGAACTTCTGCGCTTCAAGGACCGTCATCAGCGCGACTTCGTGATTCAGCCCACGAGTGAAGAAGTCATCACCGATCTGGCACGTCAGGAAATCACGAGCTGGCGTCAGCTTCCCGTCAACTTCTATCAAATTCGCACGAAGTTCCGCGACGAACGCCGTCCGCGCTTCGGCGTGATGCGCGCCCGCGAATTCATGATGAAGGACGCCTACAGCTTCGATCGCAACGCCGAAGAAGCCGGCAAGTCCTATGAAGTGATGTTCGACGCCTACATGCGCATCTTCACGCGTCTGGGCCTCGTGTTCCGCGCCGTTCGTGCCGACAGCGGCGCCATCGGCGGCTCGCGTTCTCAGGAATTCCAGGTGATCGCCGACGTGGGCGAAGACGTGATCGCCTACTGCCCCGATTCAGACTACGCGGCCAACATTGAACTGGCCGAAGCCTTCTCGCTCATTGACGAACGCAAGGCTCCCGCTCAGGAACTCGTCAAGCACGCCACCCCGGGCAAGGAAAAGTGCGAGGACGTCGCGCCTTTCCTCGGCATTGCACTCACCGACTGCGTCAAGAGCATCGTTCTTGCGCACGACGAAGAAGATGAAACCGGCAATCCGTTGCCCGCCAAGATTGTGCTCGTACTGCTGCGAGCCGATCACGAGCTCAACGAAGTCAAGGCCGGCAAACTGCCCGAAATGAAGGGCGCTCTGCGCTTTGCCACCGAAGAAGAAATCCGCACCCACTTTAACGGCGCCGATCCGGGTTCTCTGGGCCCCATCGGCATTTCCGAAGACGTCGTGGTGTACGCCGATCGTACCGTCGCCAACATGAGCGACTTCTGCTGCGGCGCCAACGAAACGGGCTTTCACTACACGGGCGCCAACTTCGGGCGCGACCTTCCCGAACCCAAGGTTGCCGACCTGCGCAACGTCGTCGAAGGCGACAAGAGCCCGGACGGCAAGGGGCAGATCCGTCTGCAGCGCGGCATCGAAGTCGGTCATGTGTTCTATCTCGGCACGAAGTACTCCGAAGCCATGAAGGCAACCTATCTTGATGAAAACGGCAAGCCTCAGGTTCTCGAAATGGGCTGCTACGGCATCGGCGTGTCCCGTGTTGCGGGCGCTGCCATCGAACAGTGCCACGACGACAAGGGCATCATCTGGCCGGATCAGATCGCTCCGTTTGAAGTCGTCATCTGCCCGATGAACTACGCCAAGAGCGAAGCCGTTCGCGAAGCCGCCGACAAGCTCTACGCCGAATTGAAGGACCTGGGCGCCGACGTCATACTCGACGACCGCGATATGCGCGCAGGCCCCATGTTTGCCGACTGGGAACTCATCGGCGTGCCGCACCGCATCGTGATCGGCGACCGCGGCTTGAAGACCGGTGAAGTCGAATACGTCTGCCGCCGCAACCTCGACAAGAAGGAAATGCTGCCGGTGGGCGAAGCCGCCGCAATCGTCAATTCCCGTATCGTGCGGGCGTAAACGCTTCAAGTCTCTTCGACCAGAGCCGATATCAACGCCGTTTTGCCTTTCTCTGCAAAGCGGCGTTTTTGTGTCTGGTCGCCGGTGCAGATTTGACAAATATCAAATTAATGGTTTTATCCTTACATTCTCAGTCAGATCAAACCCGGGGCCATGGGAAGCCCCTTTCCGATCCTGTCAATAAACCCTTCATTTTTAACGATTTTTTCGCCTTTCCGGAATCTTGATCCGTAAGATTCTTCCTGTCGGCGGCACTCTTTCTTCCGGCGCATCTACGTCTTTCTGTTTCTCTCTCCTTCGGTCCGACAAGGATCCCGGTTCCTATGAAATCTTGGATTGAGTGCCGCTGGCGCGGCGTACTATCTTCCGTCGTGATCGGCGCCGCCGCACTGTTTGTCTCCAACACGTACGGCGGCCCGACCGTTCTCTACGCCCTGCTTCTCGGCATGGCGTTTCATTTCATCTCAGAGGACGATCGCGCAGTGGCGGGCATTGAACTGTGCGCCAAGAATTTCCTGCGCATCGGCGTGGGACTCCTCGGCGCGCGCATCACCGCCGAAGAACTCGCGCAGCTCTCCCTGGGCTCCATCACCGTCCTCATCACGGGTGTCTTTGCAACCGTGGCCTTTTCCATGCTTTTGAACCGTTGGATCAAATGGCCGCGCGCGGAAGGTGCTCTGGCCGGCGCCTCGGTTGCCATTTGCGGCGCCAGTGCCGCAGCCGCCTTAGCGCTCGTGATCGACAAAAAGGCTTTAAGAGAGCAGGCTCTTTTGGCCATCATCGTGACCGTGACGGCCTTGTCCACGATTTCGATGATCCTCTACCCGATCCTCTGCGAACTTCTCGGGTTTGAATCGTCTCGCGCCGGATTGCTTCTGGGCGGCACCATCCACGACGTAGCCCAGGTGGTGGGCGCGGGCGCAATGCTCGGCAACGACGCGCTTCAGACCGCAACCATGACCAAGATGCTGCGCGTGGCGATGCTCATTCCGATGATGTTCGTCTTTACGGCGTTGTTTGCCGCCAAGGGCGAACACGGAGAACCCAACGGCCCCAAGACCGTCAATCCCTTTGCGCAAATTCCCCTCTTTCTGATCGGCTTCGTGGCGCTTGCCGCACTCAATGTTGCCGGAGTCATCCCGACGTCGGTAAGCGACACGCTTGCTCAGGCCTCGCAGCTTCTCATTCTCGTAGCAATGGGCGCACTCGGCATCAAGACGAGCCTCGGCAAGCTCAAGGCCGTAGGCTGGGCGCCGATCATTCTGATGACTGCAAACACCATCTTTCTCTTTGTCTGGGTGCTCGCAGGCATCCTGCTGTTGGCCTGACCATCCTGAAGGCGCCCATTGAAGCGCCTTTTTGTTGTTTCCATGAGCTTATGAGTCTAAACAACACCCCTCTGAAGAGGGGTGTTGTTTAGATCCCATGCACCGAGGACCGATTTTCCAGGTGAAGTTTTCCTGAGCGATTGGGGCGTGGCAGGCCTACCGAAACCGTCGGTAGCACGTTGCTTAAAATTGTCACAAATACCTTTGACAACACTGAAGGAAAGCTTGTTATACGGGCAATTGAGTAATCCGGATGCCATTCAGGTATGTCAAGCACTTCAGAAACTCGGCGTTCTCTCCAGTTTCTGAATTTTTATAACGGAAGCTTTGCCTGTTGCTAAAATGCGCGGCATGATGGGTGAGTGTCTGAACCAATGTTTCGACACTGCGTGTAATATTGTCAACCCTGCCGACAAACAGGGTTATATGACCGGAGAAATCAAAGTGGAGTCGCTGAAGCCGCTGGTGCGCGTGATTGACGACGATGACGCAATGCGTCGTTCATGGGCCTTTCTAATCGAGGGTGAAGGCTGGGATGTGGCTGTCTATTCCGACGCTCTGGACTTCATCAGCTCCGGCGACTTCCAGCGTCCCGGCTGCCTCGTTCTCGACGTTCGCATGCCCCGCATGAGCGGCCTGGAACTCCAGGACAAGATGCGTGAACTCGGCATTGATCTGCCGATCATCTTCATTTCCGGCCACGGTGACATTGATATGGCCGTGCGCACCCTGAAGCTCGGTGCGGTCGACTTTCTGCAAAAGCCCGTCGACGATCAGCGTCTTCTGACCGCCATTGGCAGCGCCGTGATGAACAACCTCAACCACCGCCGCACGGAAATGGAGCTCTCCTCCTTCCGCAGCCGCCTGATGCAGCTCACGCAGCGCGAACGCGAAGTGATCCGCATGGTCGCCCACGGCATGAGCAATAAGCAGGTTGCCGAAAACCTCGGCATCAGCGAGAAAACAGTTCAGGTACACCGCGGCTCTGCATACCGCAAGCTTGATCTGCACAACGCCGCTGAAATCGCACGCCTGCTGCTGCGTTCGGGCGACCCGCTCTGATCAAGATTTAGTGCGCATTCGAAAAACCTCCGGATCGGTTTCGGTTCGGAGGTTTTGTTTCGTCGTCGGGTTATTCAGGCGCTCAACCGATCGGGCAACAGCGCGCACAACGGACGCTGAGGCAGGAGAACCGCATCCGAAAGCGATTCTCCGAGCCTCATTTCTGTTGTTCCCATGGATATTCTCGAGCCATGGTTTTGGCAAGCTTTTCCTGCACGTTCGGAGAGACGGGGCGATCCAGAAAGTCCTGCACCGCGTCAAACTCTTCGTCTCCCAAGGAAATACCCTTCCGATCAAGACGCTGATCAAAAAGTGCTTCGAGCCCCATCACGATCAGCTCCGACCTTGAGCGGTGACTTTCTTTTGCCATCCTATCCAGAACTCGAACCATGGCTTGTGCGGAAACTCTACCGTTATAACCTCACTCATTGCTTCCTTTCCTCGAGTCCTACCTACGGCAACGACTCACCTCTTGCCACCAACACTCGCTTGGCCTTGCCGGGCAACCCGCTCATCCACGGAAACTCCCGTTCGTGCTGTTCGCGAAAACGCTTGACCTCATCGATTTCGGAGAGCGTCGTATCGACCATGTCAAGGCCCAGCTCGAGCATGCGGCTGTGACGCGGTGCAATCGCAAAGCTGACAACAATGTCGCCGGTACAAACCGTCCGTGCGGCGAGATCAACAGTAAAAACAGCTTGAGGATCCTTGCGCAGGACATCAAAAAGCTTTTCCAAATCGTCGACCGAAACTTTGCACGCCAAAAGGCCGTTGTTGAAACAATTGCTGTAGAAGATCTCTCCGAAGCTCGGCGCCACAACCACTCGGAAACCACCTTGCAAAAGCCCCCAGACGGCGTGTTCGCGGCTTGAACCGCATCCGAAGTTAGGGCCGGCCAAGAGTACGGCGGCCTTAGCCGCAGCAGGGGAATTGAGCACGCACTTCGGATCCAACGAGCCGTCCGCCTTGTGCTTGAGGTTGTAGAAGAGCCCCTTGTCGAGTCCCGACTTGTCGATTCCGCGCAGGAACTGCTTGGGCATAATCTGATCGGTATCAATATTGTCGGCTTCCAAGGCAACGGCACCGGTCGTGAGCAACGTAAATTTGTCCATTTCTGAGCTCCTTTCGTATTACAGCATTGCGGGATCGGTCAATTTGCCCGTAATCGCGGCTGCGGCAGCAGCGGCCGGACTCACCAGATGCGTGCGCGCACCTCTTCCCTGGCGCCCCTCGAAATTTCGGTTCGTGGTCGATGCACAGCGCACGCCCGACTGCAAAATGTCATCGTTCATGGCCAAACACAGCGAGCAGCCGCTCTTGCGCCATTCAAATCCTGCTTCCTTGAAGATCTCGGCCAAGCCTTCGTCCTCGGCCTGTTTTCTCACGCGCATGCTGCCCGGCACCACCTGAGCGCGAACCCCCGGCGCCACCTTGCGTCCCTTTACCACGGCAGCGGCAGCTCTCAGGTCTGAAATCCGGGCGTTGGTGCACGACCCGATGAAGACATGCTGCACGGCAAGTTCTGTCATGAGCGTTCCCGCTTCAATGCCCTGATACTCCAATGCGCGGACGGCCGCCGCACGCTGTACGGGATCCTCGAAAGAGTCCGCTGCCGGAACAGACTCATCGAACGCCACACACTGATCGGGACTCGTTCCCCAGGTCACCATGGGCTTGACGTCTCCCGCATTGATCACAACGGTCTTGGAAAAGACCGCCTCGGGGTCGGAAGCAAGCGTCTTCCAGTAGCGCGAAGCCGCTTCAAACTCATTCTGATCAAAGTCGAGCCAGTGCGTGCGCACCCACTCGCGCGTCTTTTCGTCCGGGGCGATAATCGCCCCGCGCGCTCCGGCTTCCACCGTGAGATTGCAAAGCGTCATGCGCTCTTCAACACTCAATGCCTCGACGCCCGAGCCTTGGTACTCGACGACGCAACCGAGCGCTCCGCGGGCAGTGATTGTTCTCAGGACATAAAGGGCCAGATCCTTGGCCGTTGATTCCGGCTTTAATTTTCCGTCGATACGGATCAGCATGGGCTTGGCCAAACGATAGGCGAGCGTTTGCGTGGCAAGAATGTGTTCGATTTCAGAAGTGCCGATGCCAAAGGCCAGAGCTCCCAGCGCACCGTGCGTCGTCGTGTGACTGTCGCCGCAGATCACGACCATGCCGGGTCGTACGAGCCCCTGCTCGTCCATCAAGACATGTTCGATGCCTTGAGCTGCATCGTTGGGACCATAAAACGCATCAATGCCGAAATCGCGGCAGTTTTTGGCGAGATTGGAGGCCTGAAGCGCGCTCGCCTCATCATGAATCACTCGCGGATTGGTATCGGCCGATGGAATGATGTGGTCGACCACGCACAGGTGCGAGTCAGGAGCAAAAACGCCGCAGCCGCGCTCGCGCACACCGCTGAAAGCCTGCGGACTCGTGTATTCGTTGGCAAAGTGAGCGTCCACGTAAAGAAGCACCGTTTCCCCGTCAATACGCTTGACCGTGTGGCTCTCCACAATCTTCTCGTATAGCGTTCTTGCTATCGCCATATTCGCCTCCTTGTTATAAATTGTTTTCTCAACAATAGGAATTCAGCAATGCCTTGATTCTACGCCTCAAAACGGCACTCTTCGGCTTTTCGGACGGTTCTGAAAACAAGGTGCGCTCGTTTAGAATGCCAACGTTTCTTGTCTGCAGTTTTGTCTTTCATCGTCATGCCGCTTCAAGTCCGCAACAGTTTCATTCTTTTCTTGTGCGCCGTCATCTGGGGCTCCGCCTTCGTCGCGCAGGCCCTCGGCATGAATCACATCGGACCGTTTGCCTTTACGTTTGCGCGCTCCATCATCGGCGGACTTTTTTTGTTGGCGGTGCTGCCGATTTTGGATCGGATCACGCGCAAGAAGATCGATGAGGCAACAGGCGAAAAATCCAACCCTTGGAGAAATCCCAAGGTCTGGACGGGCGGCATTCTCTGCGGCATCGTGCTTTTTGTTTCCGAATCGCTGCAGCAGTTCGGCCTTCTCTACACCACGGTGGGCAAGGCGGGATTTTTGACGTGCCTGTACATCGTCATCGTTCCGGTCGTCGGCATGTTCATCGGTCGCAAGACGGGCTTTCTGGTGTGGATTGCGGTCGTGCTTTCGTGCCTTGGACTCTACTACCTGTGCATGCCTCCCGGAGAATTCTCCCTGAGCCTCGGCGACGGCCTGGTGCTGGCTTGTGCGTTTAGCTACACCGCTCACATCCTCGTAATCGACCACTACACCGACCACGTCGACGGCGTGCGCATGAGCTGCATTCAGTTCTTTGTAGGAAGCATCTTGGGCTTCATCCTGATGATGATCTTCGAGCCGCCCACGCTCGAGGCCATGAAGGCAGCCGCTCCCGCCTTCCTCTACGCCGGCATCTGCAGCAACGGCATCGCCTACACGCTTCAGATCATCGGCCAGCGCGGCGTTAATCCGACCGTGGCTTCTCTGATCCTAAGTCTTGAAAGCGTTGTGAGCGTCATCGCCGGCTGGCTGATTCTGTCGCAATCCATGAATTCCCGCGAGCTTCTCGGCTGCAGTCTGATGCTGAGCGCCGTCATTCTGGCTCAATTACCGAGATCGTTTTTCAAACGAATGTTTGAAAGACGCATGAGCCGCTGACAGAGCCGTATCCGCCAAATGATTTTCTGAAGTCTGCGGTTGTCTTTCGACCGAACAACCGACGTTTTATAGCAATTCGCCTTTGTTCGTTTCTGTGGGTAGAAGCCGACTTTCAGGTAATTTTCCTCAGGTTTACGGACACAAAAAACCGGAAGGTCAGCCATCGATCTTCCGGTTCTTCGTTTTGGTGCCGCCGTAAAGCGGCACCTTGAGTGCTAAAGCTTATTCGGCCTTCTTTTCTTCAGCACCCGGCAGGTAGTCCTTGCTCAGAACCACAGCGTGGTGCTTGGCGCGCAAGCTGTCGAGATAGACGTTTTCTTCGGCCTGACCGAACATGCCGGCCAGTTCGTTGCGTGTGCCTTCCAGAGCGGAGGCGTCGGGCTCAACCGTTTCGGACTTGGTGATATGCACCAGCGTGTAGCCCGTGGGAGTGCGCACGCCGATATAGGCGGGCAGTTCCTTGGCGGGAACTCGCATGAGCGAATTGATCAGGTTGAAGTCCCAACCCAGAGGCTGAGAACGGGACACGGTCACGGCTTTGTCGAACTTCACGTCCTTAGCTTCACCGGACTTGATCTTGGCAAGCAGAGCCTGACCGTCCTTTTCGGCGGCGTCAAGAGCGCGTTCGGTTGTCAGAAGCGAAAGAATGTCGGCGCGAACGTCTTCAAACTTGGCGATGTGAGCCGGCTGATAAGCCGTCACGCGAGCGGCAACGAGCGTGTTGGAAGCAACTTCGATGGCCTGCGTGTTGCGCTTTTCAACCAGACATTCTTCACTGAAGAGGCTTTCCATGACGTGCTGGTTGAGGAACTTCTTCTGAGCCGCATCGCTCGGGCCTTCAGCCGTCACGTTGTTGAGTGTCACGGGCTTGAGGTTGTACTTTTCGATCACACTCTTGAGCGAATCGCTCTGTTCGTAAACCATGTTGGTGAAGTTGTCGGCTTCTTCGGCAAAGCGCTTCTGGCTTTCCTGATCCTGATAGAGCTTCACGATTTCGGCACGAACGTCAGCCAGAGGCTTGGCGGCCGTCGCCTTGACGCCGGTGACCGAAATGATGTGGAAACCGAATTCGGATTCCACCGGACCGACAATGTCGCCTTCCTTGGCGTTAAAGACCGCGTCTTCAAACGCCGGCACCATCATGCCCTTCGTGAACCAGCCCAGATCGCCGCCTTCCTTGGCGCTGCCCGGATCAGCCGATTCCTTCTTGGCCACTTCGGCAAATGCCTTGGGATCGGCCTTGACCTGCTTGAAGATTTCTTCGGCCTTGGCCTTAGCCTTGTCCTTGCCCTGACCGAAGTCAATCAGGATGTGGGAGGCTCGCCGTTCTTCCGGAGCCTGGAAGCGGCCCTTGTTCTGTTCGTAGAAGGTCTTGATGTCTTCTTCGCTGGGTTCAACGTTCTTAAAGAGATCCGGAGAGAACACAACGTACTCGACATTGACGGCGTCGGGACGTTCAAACTGCTTCTGATTGTCCGTCCAGTACTTCTTGGCGTCTTCATCGGAGACCTTCACCTTGACCATGTATTCGCCGACGCTCAGGTTGTGTACGGCGGCTTCACGCTTTTCCGTGAGAAGGTTGAAGATGCTGCGCGAGGCGGTATCGGGAACCAACGTCGTACGGGTGATGCCTTCGGTGAGCAGATTGCGGCTGATTTCACCGCGGATCATGTGCACGAAGTATTCATCGCTCATGCCGGAAGCAGCCAGATAGTTGGTGTACTTCTCGGCGTCGAATTTGCCGTCGGTGAGAAAGCGCGGGAAGGTCTTGATCATTTCGATGGCGACCTGTTCGCTCACATGAATGTCTTCAAGAGACGTCTCACCGATGAGACTGCGTTCGTTCATGATCGCTTCGAGCAGCGCGACCTTGGCCTCCTGGCTGTCGAGCATATTGGAGCGGAATTCTTCACCGAGACGCACGCGCAGGTTTTCCAGACGTTGGCGCTTGGCTTCGTCAAACTGCTGCGGAAGGATCGAAACGTCGTCAACCTTGGCGATGGCGCCGTCGTCGCTGATCATTCGGTTGTAGGAATAGATACCTGTGACCACAAAGCTGGGAATCACGAGCACCATGGCGATGAACATCAGCCAGCGCTTGTGATTGCGGAACAACTCAAGAAGCATGAAATTAGCCTTTGGATTAAACAACAATGCGGACTGCCGCATCAAGCCGCAGGGCCGCTGTGCGCCCACGAAAAACACTGAGCGCACTTTTCTACTCAATAGCCGTGCATTCTAACAAAAGCAAGCTGTCGGCTCGCTTAATTTCGCGCATCAGCCGCGTTGCAAAACGTTTTTTTCGTAACTCTGAAATCAGCCGATTTCTTCGGGTGCAAAAACCGGGCACTCCAACCACAGCGTCCGCGGGAATCGACTGAAACAATACCGCTTCATATATTCCCGCGTATCCTCTTCAATCGTTGCGTCGGGCATCGGGTTGCATTGATTGAAGATCACGGCCGAAAGTTCGGCCCCGCGTCGCTGCAGCGCCTCAAGAGACAACACGGCGTGATTGATGGAGCCTAACTTCCCCGAAGTCACGAAAACGAAAGGCCAGTTCTGCGCGCATACAAAATCAATCGTCAGTAAATTTTCCGTCAAAGGTACGGCCAAACCTCCTGCTCCTTCGACAAGTACCACGTCGTAGTGGTCGGTGAGTTTGTTTGCGCAGTCAATCAGATGCGCGAGATCGAGCGGTCTGCCATCGATTTTGGCCGCCAGATGAGGTGACGCCGGGTAGGTGAAAAGTTCGGGCGCGGTGATCCCTTCCTCGTCTTCGGGCAGCGTCACCCCCATCAGACGCCGGTGCAGACGAATGTCCGGACTGTAGTCCCCGCAACCGGTCTGCACCAATTTCATGGTGGCCACACGACGTCCGCGGCACAACAGTTCACGCGCAAGCCACCCCGTGCAAACTGTCTTTCCCGCATCGGTATCGATGCCGCTCACGAAATGAATTCCCGAAGAAAGCTTTGCTACATTGTCCGTCGTCTCTATCGTCATTCTTTAATTAACAGTTTATATTTGATCTGTTTAACCAATCGATCTGTCACTTCGAAATTGATCAATTTTTGGATCGAAGTCTCAAGCTTTTTAAGTTTTTTGGTTTTTGAGGCTTAGCCGGTGCCGGTTGACAACCCAAACTATACGGTTTAAACCGTTCTGCTTAGGATAAAGCTAACAGCTCATATTTAAGCCTTAGATTTTCTTTTCCACCCATTTACGCGTCACCCTGACGAATCCGTCAATCAAAATCTGCAGTTCTTCGGGTTCAATCACAAAGGGCGGCATCACGTAGAAGATGTTTCCGAAGGGACGCACCCAAATCCCTTCTTTGACGAAAGCGGCAGCCAAGATTCGGTTGTTGGCGACACGCTCCGTTTCGACCACACCGATGGCGCCGAGCGCGCGCACATCCTTAACCCCCGGCACCCCGCGTAAGGTTTCCAGTCCTTTCTTCAGTTCGGTTTCGATTCTGCGAATCTTGGCTTCCCAATCTTCAGCCATATAGACATCCAAGGCCGCAGCCGCAGCCGCACAGGCAATCGGATTGGCCATGAAAGTCGGCCCGTGCATCAAGGCGTTCGGCGCATGACTGCTCACCGTATCGGCCACCGCATTGGAGGTGCACACGGCGCTTAACGTCACGGCACCGCCCGTGAGAGCTTTCCCGAGCGTCATAATGTCGGGAACGATCTCGGCCCAATCGCAGGCAAATCGCTTGCCGGTTCGACCGAACCCCGTAGCAATTTCGTCAGCGATCAAAAGAATGTCGTACTTGTCACACAAGCGGCGAGCTTCACGCAGGAACTGCGGATGGTAGAACCGCATAGCGCTGGCACCCTGTACGATCGGCTCGAGAATCAGCGCGCATATTTCGTCCTGTCGCACTTCGAAGACTCGCTCAAGTTCCTCAATGTCCCCCGGGTTCCATTGACCTCCGAAAACGGAAGACGGTTCATCAATAAAGATGCGCTTCTGCAGCGCTCCGGAAAAAAAGCCGTGCATTCCCGCAACCGGATCGCACACCCCCATCGCGTTCCAGGTGTCGCCGTGATAACCCTTGCGGATCGTCGCGAAGTTCGTGCGAGTCTCTCTACCCTTGGCCAGCTGATACTGAACGGCAAGCTTCATGGCCACCTCAACGGCAACCGATCCGGAATCCGCATAAAAAATCTTCGTGAGCTTCTCAGGCAGCAGACGAATCAATCGTTTGCCCAGTTCCACCGCAGGTTGATGTGTAAACCCTGCAAACATGACGTGAGTGAGTTTGCTTGCCTGTTTTTGAATCGCCTCGACGATTTCAGAACGGTTGTATCCGAAGGCCGCGCACCACCAACTCGAAGTACCGTCGATGAGTTCTCTGCCGTCTTCCAAAACAATGCGCGCACCATGACCTCCCGCAGCGACATTGACGGGAGGCGGTAAGGTGGCCGACGCATACGGATGCCACAAATGCGCTTCGTCAAAGGTTTTGATATCTTGCGTCTGATATCCGACCTCGGAAACAAGCTCGCGGTCGGCATCAATTGCACTGCCCTTCGTCGTCAGCATGTCTCCGGCAATGGCGGCGTTGATCCCGCACTCGAGTGCCGCCTTCTGAACTTCTCGTGACAAACGGGCTCTTCCGCCCGCAAAGCGCAGCTGAGCCTTGGGATTGATCAGTCGGAACAGAGCGACAGACCTCAGAATCTCTTCGTCGGACAGGAGCGGCTGATGCTCGAGAGCCGTGCCGGCAATGGGCGAGAGAATGTTGACGGGAATCGAAAGCACGTTGAGCGCACGCAATTGAAGTGCCAAATCGATGCGATCGCTTTCGCTCTCCCCCATCCCGATGATGCCGCCCGAGCAGACGTCCATACCGACCGCGCGTGCGTTCATGAGCGTTTTGACTTTGTCAGCGGTTGTATGTGTCGAGCAGAGCTTTCCGAAATGCGATTCGCTCGACTCAAGATTGCAGTGATAACGCACGACGCCTGCTTCAAAGAGACTTTGCAGTTCCTTCTCAGTCAACAGCCCCGCGCTCAGGCACATCTGAAGATTCGTTTCCTTGCGAATGACCCGCACGAGTTCAATTGTTTCGCGCACTTCACGCGCAGAGAGCTTTCGACCGCTCGTCACAAGCGAAAACCGCGTGAGACCGTTTGCCTGTGCTTGTTTTGCAGCTTCGAGCGCCTTGTCGGCATTGATGAGCGGATAGATAGGAATGCCTGTGACAAAACGCCGCGACTGGGAGCACCAGGCGCAGTCTTCCGAACAACGGCCTGATTTGGCATTGATGATGCCGCAGAAGTTAAAGACCCGATCTGCGAACTTGATCGTCGCCTCTTTGGCGGCGGCCACGAGCGTCTGCGTGCAATACGCGCTCAGTTTCAGAGACTCCTCCCGAGTCGGCACGCGTTCCAGCGATCTGACGGCAAAGTCCAGGCAGGCGTTTTTTTCGGCTATCGGTTCCATTGTCTGCTTCTCATCCTTGAATTCTCTTGTGTGGCAGTCAGAAACTAATATATTGCAAATAAGCTGTTATCACCTCTTTTTTTCTTAACACATCAACCGTGCCGGGAAGAAAAAGAGTCCTTAAAAGCAATGTTGTTCAGTTTCGACCGTCTCGGCGAACAGGCAGGATACCAAACATCCTCATCCGTTTCGCTTGTTTTGAAACGAGAATTTGCAGACAACAAAAAACCCTGAAGATGCAAATCTACAGGGCATTTGGTGCTATGGCGGAGTGGACGGGACTCGAACCCGCGACCCCCGACGTGACAGGCCGGTATTCTAACCAACTGAACTACCACTCCGTTCGGATCAATTTGTTCTTCAAACTTTCGTCTGAAGAGAAGCGCATTTTACAGACTCTTTTGAAAATTGCAAGTCCTCAATGAGTTCCTTGCTTTTCAAAACTTGGCTGTGTTCTGCACAACGACTGCGCATTCTACAGAAAAATAGGCATTTGCCAAGAGCTCAAACAAATTTTTTTGGGGCCGGAAAAATTTCCCTTGAAATATCAACGAACGCCGTCAGAAACAGCTTTCTCAGAATCGCTGAAAACTTTCACTCAAGTTTCAGGCTTTTATTGCATCGCTTAACGCTGACAAATCGATGACAGGCATTTTTCCGGATGCAGCCTCCTCCGGTACAACGAACGGCACCATATACCAAGGCAGGTAGGTTACGGCGTTGTCTCTTTCAATGTTGCCACGACAAAAGACTATGGCTCGCTTCAGATTCCATTCGTCGACCGCAAGAATATTTGAAAGCGCAGAATGCTTTTTATAGTCTTTACCGGATTTGATCTCTATCGGAGTGATGTCTCGTCCGTTTTGGATGACGAAATCAACTTCTCCCAGGCGTTTGGAGTTGTAGTAACGCAGTGCAAAGCCGTTGGCATGCAGTTGTTGCGCAAACAGATTCTCCAGTACGCTACCAAGATTGACTTCGACGTTGCCTTGCAGAATATCGAACTGAATGTTCTGCATGCTTGCTGCGGCAAGCAAACCCGTGTCGCACAAGAAAAGCTTGAAGAGATTTCGCTTTTCGCTTAAACCCAGAGGCGATGTTGGCTGTGTGACGTTGAAGCATGGCAAGGCCACACCTGCGTCGGAAAGCCAAACAAACGAATTCTCATAACGCAGAAGCCGGGCTGACTTCGCAATGTCGGAAAGAACGAAACGACGATTTTTGGCTTCCAACTGTGAAGGAATTGCATCAAAAATTTCCCTAGTCTTTTCTTTATCTCTGTCAGCGTAGCGTGCAATGTCGAGGCGGTAAAGCGCAAGGATATCGTTCTGGATAGCAAGGATCTGCCCGATGTCGTGCGTGGCAATATAGGTGCTGACACACTGGGGCATCCCGCCGACAACCATGTATGCGTATAAGAGCTGCATCATGCTGTTGTGAACGGTTTCAGCTACAGGTTGCAATGACTCAAAACACGTCTTGAGGTAGTCGAAAGTCTCGGGCTGAAGGCCGCAGGCCATACAAAACTCCGAAAAGTCCAACGGATACATCGTCAACGGCGTTTCAAAACCGACGGGAAAAGACGGGACGGAATTTGTCTTGACACCTAATGGAGAACCTGACTCGATGTAGTCAAACCGTCCGTCCTCAACCAGAAACTTTATCGCGGCTCGCGCCTGTGGGCATTCCTGAATCTCATCGAGAAAGATGAGTGTTTTTCCGGGAACCAACGGCCGACGTAGATATGCGGAGAGCGCGGTGACAATGGCATTGGCATTGAGCGAACCGGCAAACACGGCCTTGGCCTTCGGTTCTGTCACAAAATTTATTTCTACAAAGTGTTCGTAGTATTGCCGCGCAAAATGACGGATAAGCGTTGTTTTGCCGATCTGACGGGCACCAACTACGCACAAAGCGCTGCGTCGAGGTGCTTCCTTCCAGGAAATCAGCTTCTGTAAGGCTTTTCGAGCAAGAAAGAGCTTTTCATCGGGATCATTTGTAACGTTTTTCGCCATTTTAAACATCCGTTTTGTAACGTTTGGCGATTAACCTAAACCCGTCCTGTAACGTTTTTCCAAAATAAGAGTTGGCATTTTGTAACGTTTTTCTGAAAATTCTCGACCAAAAACGTAGAAATCACCTCAGTTTTTGCAGTGTGCACAAAAACCAAGTCAAGCCGGCTCTCTAGCGTTTTGCGCCGTCAAACGGTCGCTGCATTGCAATAATTTCCAGCAATCGTTTTTGTGTCGGCGTGTTCTCGAGGCGATCTTTCGGCGGAAATTGCTGATCAAATTCAAACGCCGCCTCCTGGCTGATGTTGTAGACGGCATCATCGCTGTAGCGACCGGCATAGGACTCCGGTCTCTTTTCCTGCAGCGGACAGATCTGTAGAGCAACAAAGTACTTGTTGTCAGCCGTTCGAATCCCAAAATTTTCCGCAGGCTCAAATCCCACTTGCGAGTAGTAGAGAGGATCCCCGCACAAGACAATCGCTGTGCATACCCCTGCCGCATGGCTTCCTTGCGAGCGTGGTCAATCAAACAGCGCCTCAGTCCCTTCTTTTGGTATGCCGGAAGCACGGCAATCGGCCCGAGCGTGAGAACCTCTCGCACGAAGTTCTCACTGCTGCGCATGACGTGCACCAGGTAATGCTCCGTGCAGCCCGGAGCGTATACGTTCCAAAACGCCTCGCGAACAACCTTTTCCGTCTCCGCATAATCCGCCGGCGTCTCTAATCTCAGCACAATATCCATATGCTCAACTTCTTCCATACCTTTATCCGCCGCAGTTTAGCGGACTCGAGCCAGACATCCCCAGACACCGATCAGCGTCAGCAACACCCAAACGGAAAAGCCGATGGCCATCATGGTTTCCGTCACCGGCATCGGCATGGAAGCAATCACGAGGTTGGGAATCACCGAGCCCACGTAAGCCGACAAATAAAGTGCCGAGATGACGCCGGCACGTTCCTGAATCGAAGTTCCCGCCAGGAGGAAACGCAGACCGCTTGAACAGGCCGCACCGTTGCCGGCACCTGTCAAGGCAATGCTGATCAACAATACCCACACGGACGGATGAATGAGCGTTCCGAATGCCACCAGAGCTGCCGCTGTAAAGAGCAAAATGGAGCGCTTGAGCGTGGGACGAGGCTCAAATCGCCCGGCAAAGACACCCATGGTCGCATTGGGAACGATCAAAACGAGATACAGGACACCGGCAAGGAGTGCATTGCTGTGTCCGAAGACAGCCTGACACAGATACGCCGAAAAGCCTTGAAGAAAGCTGCCAACACCCCAGGTTCCGACAAAAGCAATGGCGCTTGCGAAAAAACGACGACGCAGGTGCACGGGCAAAGCGATCTTGGGTACAAAGACGCTGCCCAGAGATTCGCTTCCAAAGCGCATGGTTTCGGTGGAAGCAAACGCCAACCCGGCACAAACAACGAGAAGCACAACAGCGCAGTCAAAAAGTTCGGCAGGCGTCAAAACACCGCTTTCAAGCACCACACCTGTGATCAGAGTACCGAGCGACAAACCGATATTGGGCCCTGCCGCCGTCAGAGCCGTGCCGAGCCAGGGATACTTGAGCGGGGCCGAGTCAACCACCCAGGACATCGCGGCACTGGACGCAAAGCCGCAGGAAAAACCCTGCAGAAAACGACCGATGTAGATTTCGGAGGCCTCAAGTGCATTGGCGTACATGAGGCTTGCCGCCATGCCGAGCAAAAGTGCAGCGAGAACCACCGGCTTGCGGCCGAAGAAGTTCGAAAGGCGCGCAAAGAAAAAAAGCGTGAGCACGCAACCGGCGAAATAGCTCACCACCGTCATGGCTATTTCGGATTCGCTCAGGCTCAGCCCGCTTCGCCACTCGGCCATCATCGGAATGGCGATGGCCGCAGCAATAAAGGTGCAAATAAGGCAGGCTGTGGCGGCCACAAATGTGAGGCCGCGGCGCGGAAAATCGTTGTCGGTCTTGGCAAGTGACTTGTGAAAGACGGTGGTCATGGTCTTTTGTTTGCGAAACGGTATGGGAGCGAGATTATTCCACCATCCAAAGCGCGCCACATTCCGAAGGATAGGTTGCTCACAAAATTCGGCAATTTTTCGAAACGGGTCAGCCGATTACATCATTTTTTTCGGCTCCTTCGAACAAGTCACTGACTGGGTTACCTTGAAGCAGTACGGATTTTTTGAACACTTGGGAGTCCAAAAATTCCATACCACTTCACTGCCTGAAACTCGCGGTTGAGTAGGTTCTCAGGGAGCGATTGCTTGGTAGCTTTTCCGGCATGGGGCTTCGCTTTGCGCGTTTGCCGAATTCGAGCTGTCAGACAATGTCGGCTCATCACTCGCTGTAGCGTTGTCTCGCAAACACTGATTCCAAAACGTCGCTTAAGCAATGTTCCCATTCGGCGCCGTCCGATCGTGAAGAAATACTCGTTTTGGATTTCTGCAATCTGCTTGACTAATACTTCTTCTCTGAGTTGTTTCGGCGTCGTTTCTTGAGCCGCGTAGAACGTGCTCCTAGGAATCCGCATTACCCGACAGATCCGAGCGATTTCAAAGCCTTTCTCGTGAGCTCTAACTGCCGCTGCAACTCTTTTTTTTTAAGATCGTCTTTACAGCTTTCAACGGCAACTTCTAACAATGATTCCGCGCAAACCAAGCGCGCTTTAGCATCTTTAAGTTCTTCAAAAAGAGCCTTCCTTTCGGCTGTAGTCAACGGGCGATCGGCAGGGATATCCGAGAGTTTTTCGACGGCCATCCTGAATTTTCCTGGAGCTGTTTTTCTCTGAACGTCCCAGAAATGAATGCGTTTGGGACGTAGTTGCTCCGGCAGTTTGGGATGAGGGTACAAAAAATGGACCTGATAGATCGGCCCTGTTAGGGCACAATTTTGTCTATCAGGAGA
>ENA-ORTI01000915-ORTI01000915.1-human-gut-metagenome-genome-assembly--contig:-NODE-915-length-32911-cov-8.810567_pt1 | contig 32911 bp, 26 predicted proteins | sample MGYA00242071_ERZ509191 | MGnify/ENA primary metagenome ERZ509191 (study PRJEB26280, sample SAMEA2338832) | human gut metagenome | biome: human gut; feature: human-associated habitat; material: faeces...
CTACCGGCAGACTGGACTTGGTCATGATGTTCTTTGTTTCCACCTCACGAATGAGGATTCCATTTATTACTTCTGCCATGATCTCTGTACCTCCAACACTTTATTGAATTCTTCCGGCATTTCCTGAATCATATTTTCATCCCCTATGATAGGGACAAGGTCTTCCTTCATAAACACCGGAATGCCGAGCGCATGCGCCTGATCTGTCAGAGACCATGCCCACTCCGGCTCCGTATGAATCTTCCTGCTCTGAGCTCCGGTCATGGTGCCGACAACAATCCAGTCGATTTTGGAAAGGTCAACTGCACCGGGATCGTCGAATAGTGGCTCAAAGGTAACATGATAGTGTTTTGCTCTGACATTTTCCCGAAGTGCATCAATACGCCACAGTTCTGCTTTCCTCGTCACTGTAACGCCAAACCATGCGTTTTCCAGATCTGTATCAAACTCCAGCAAATCTGGTCGCTTTGTAAGGAATAAGAACTGATGCTGTGGATTTTCACGAATCTTTGCAAATACCTCGTCTCTCCATTCTATCTTCCATCCGGAGAGATCGCTCATGCCGGTGAGAAGGAAGTTCTGCGGATGTTTCTTTTCTATCATCTTGAGCTTGCCCGGAAAGAACTCAGGGTAAGCGAAGTCATCGATCATATGCCAGCGCTTCACATTGTTGCGGGCATAGCAATATGCACACCCCACTGTGCAGCCGATGACGAGATTCATGTTCTGAATCTGATCTTTGATACAAATACTCATGACTTCTGCCACTCCTCAAGATTCTTTCTGATGCGGTCGAGGCATTCCTCAAACCGGGTAATTTCTTCCTCTGAAAAACCTTTGTAGTAAATACTGCCCATCTCATCAGATACAGAATCGTACTCGCCCTTTAAGGCATGTGCTTTCTCAGTCAGAAACAGGAGTGTTTTCCTTTTGTCCGTTTCAGACTGAACACGGCTTATCAGCCCTTGATGTTCCATTCTTTCCAGCATCGTCGTAAGAGATGTTATCGCTAATCCGCATTTGACCGAGAGTGACCTGATCGAGATTCCATCCTCCTGCCACAGCACATAAAGAATGCGCCCCTGGGCTCCATTGAACGCATCAATATTCTTTTCGCTGAGAATCTTCTCAAAAATCCGGTCACCAAGCTGTTTTATTTTGGTGACAAGAAATCCGCCATTTGTTTTCATGCAAAATCTCCTATATAGTAGTTTATAAAATCATACTATATAGGAGATTTATTGTCAAGAGCTTGTATGATTGAATAGAGGTAAACTGAAAGTTGTATTACACTGCCATATAAATGTAGGCTGACAAATTCTACACCGAAAGGAGATCTTAACCTTGAAAAATACAACGCAATTTCATATCCGCCCTGCCCGCCCAGAGGAGGCGGGCTTATTTTATACCCCGCACCCCGAAGAAGATAAGCGGCTGGGTACCGTTGGCCATGTCCGGATGGACTTCGGGCGCAGCGGCAACGAGTTCTGGCATACATGGTGGCCTCGTGGCCCGGAGGAGCTGAACAGCCCCGCATTCAAGCTGGAGCTGCAGGAGGTCGTGGACACGCTGCGGGAGAGTGTGCTGAAAAACCGCTTCGCTATGGAGCGTTTCTGCTATGAACACGGCGGCAAAATCAGCGGCGGCTGGACACAAAACTACGGTTACATCGTGGAAACCGAGCATTACCGCTACTGCCTGCGGTGCAACCCGTCCCCTGGGGATTATAACTGCTACTGTACGGCCTATGATCTGGATGCCCAGCGGCAGAACATGGCGCAGAGTACCGGCCCCGATATGACGATGGGAGGACTAACATGAGCGGGCGATTTGCCTCCCCGCGAGGCCCTCCCTATTTTGTTTTCTGAGTTCCGCGTCTTTCCGTTGACTTGTTGAAAGTTGTGTGGTATCCGTTTGTGTTACCAAAAACGGAAGGAGAACGCACAAATGAAGAAGATCACACTACTGGCAGCCAGCGCGCTGCTGCTCCTCACGGCCTGCGGTCAGGTGGAGAGCACCTCAACGGAGATCACCCTGCCACCGACGACCGTGGTACAGGAGGATGCCCAGCAGCCGCAAGTGACACTTGAACCTACCCCAGCGGTAAAAGAGTCAGGCACGGTATCGGTCACGGCGCAGGAGCAAACCCAAGAGCAAAAAGCTTCTCAGACGGAAACTGTCCCACAAGCAGCTCAGCCCCCTGAGCCGGTCAAGGAGCCCACACCCGCAGAGAATATCCCCTCCGAGACCGTCCACGCCAAGACGGGCTATGTGGAGCCGGAGCCTACGCCGGAACCGGCCCCCGGGCCTGAATCCATGGCTCCGGCAGACCGCTGGGCGGCTGTCGAGGCGGCCAACGCCTATGCTGCCGCGCAGTACGGTGTCATCACAGATGGCAGCCTGACGCTGGACAACAGTGCCTATCGCTTCCCTGCATCGGTGGCAGCGGATGCTTCACAGGAAGTGCTGGAGGCAAAGGCGCGGGACATGGTGGACTACACCTTCCGGCAGCTCATGATGCAGGCGGGCATGGATAGCATCGCGGACACGGGCTTCCATTGCAACGTCTGCATCGTAGAGGACGGCATAAGCCTGCTCATCTATGTTCTCTATGCAGGCTGAGAAAAAACAATACGCAAGACCTCTCTGGAAACAGAGAGGTCTTATCTTTTGTAGAGGAGGAAGCCATTTGAAAGCATTCAAACACATGACAGCCTTTGTGCTGGCGTTGGTCATGGCGGCAGCACTGGCGGTGACCGCCTATGCTGCCAGCGTGACGGTCAAGTACAGGGTCTACGTCTATTCTGACGAGATCACATTTCGTCAGTATGATTATAGCCAAAGCACAACGCCGTCCATTACAAATCTGACCATCTCGGCTACCAGCAGTCTCGGCAGCGGCAGCGCCCTCTACCACATGAAATATGCGGATGGCGCGGTGGCTTACTGCATCGAGCCGGGCGTTCACTCCGATGACAGCGGCACCTACAAGGAGGGATCCAGTGCCAGCTGGTATAACCTGCCCGCTTCTGTGCAGAGCGGCATCGCGTTGGCGATGTCCCTGGGCTATCCCAGCGCCGACTACAAAATCAAAGCCATGGAGGAGAAGGGCAGCATCACCGTCCGTAAGGTGGATGTGACAGGCGGCCCGCTTGCTGGCGCGGAGCTGATGTTGGAAACTTCCACGGACGGCAAGACATGGACGGAGGTGGGCAGAGTGACCACCGACAAGATCGGCGTCGCCAAGTGGGAGAATCTTAAAACCGGTGTGCAGTACCGTGTGACGGAAACCAAATCTCCCGCAGGGTACACGCTGCTGACCGAGCCGCTGTTCACGGGAACGCTGGACAGCAGGCCGATGATCATATTGACCCGGACCTTCGTCTTGGATTTGGCAAATTCCGCGTGGGCGGCGTTCTCGTTATCCTGCTCCAGCGTTTGCAGGTACTCCCGCTCGACGTGGTTGACCTTGATGGTCGGACACCCGTGGATCAGGTTGCCGATCATGACGTTGAGCTTTTCCAGCGCCATCGTATAGAGGTTTGTCCGCTTTTCCAGCGCCTGCCCCTGCACGGCCGAGGCGACGATGGGACACACGGTGGAAACGATGATGATCATGGCCAGATAAAATGACAATAAAAACCACGTTTTCGCCTCCTATGGTGAAACGTTGTCGTTTCACAGTATCGTATGTTGTATAAATCGGACGCCGCCTGCGCAAGACCCACCGGATTCGATCATAACAGAAACGGGCGCGGAAGTCCAACAGCTTCAAGAGGCGAAAACAGCTTTGCTGAATAAGGGGGCTAAAGGGGTCTGCTCCACGCTCTTTTTAACCAACTGCCTAAGATGTATTGCGCTCTTGCAGAAAAAATTAGTAATACAGCCAAAAAGACCTTGACAAACACGGACGCCTTGTGTAATATAAGAGTGCGTATATAAGGAATCGATACGAATATACGTACAGACACTACAAAAAAAGGAGAATCAAAATGAAAAAGACGCTTTCTTACATCCTTGCAATCGTAGTATGTCTTGCAACGCTTTGCGGCTGTGGCGACACACCCAGCGGTGGACAGACAACAGATGGACCCAGAGATTCCGTGATGCTGCGGAATGCCCTGGGTATGCAGACCACTGACCCGGCAGATACCAATGAGACGGATGTCCTTACTGTAAACGAGCAGATTTATGAGGGCCTTTATACTCTGGATGAGAGCGGCGGCGGATATCAGCCCTGCTTGGCAAAGCAAATCGATATCAGCGATGATGCCACAGTGTATACGATTACGCTGCAGGACGGCGTGAAGTTCCACAATGGCGAGACCCTGAAGGCCTCTGACGTGGTGTTCAGCTATCAGCACTTTATGGACAATCCCAAGTACAACAGCTATACGGACATGATCGAAAAGGTGGAGGCTTTGGACGACTCCCACGTTGTGATCACCATTGCACGTCCGTATTCCCCGATCCTTCACACGTTCTTCAAAATCAAAATTCTGAGCGAGAAGGAAGTGACCTCTCAGGGGAGCGACTTCGGCACCATTGCTAACCTGGCCGGCACGGGTCCTTATTACATGGATGCGGAGACTTATCGGCCCAACAGCGGCTGGACTTTGTATGCATTTGAAGACTACTGGCAGGGAGCACCCCAGATCAAGAAGATCGGTTATGTAGTGATCGAGGACAACTCCTCCGCAGTTATCGCACTGAAAAACGGTGATATCGACTACCTGTCGGTTCCTCTCTCCAACTGGGCGGATATCAAGGACTCTGGAAAGTTTGCGACCAATGAAATGGAGTCCAACGATATTCAGTTTATGTGCATCAACTATGAATCCAGCGAAGTCCTGAACAATGACAAGGTCCGTCAGGCGATCGTTCACGCAACCAACCGGGAAGCCATGAACATGGTTGCCACCGACGGGCTGGGCAAGGTTACGGACTTCTACATCAATCCCCATTATGCGGAGGCAGCTCCTACGGAATGTGATGTGGACCTCTCCTATAACCCGGAGCTGGCCAAGTCTCTCCTGGCGGAAGCCGGCTATCCGGACGGCGTGGATGTAGGCGAAATCCTGGTAGGTACCGGTTCCTCGGAGCCCTACGCCACGGTTCTCCAGTCGAACCTGGCTGAGGTGGGCATCACCGCAAAGATCACGACCCTTGAGTTCGGCGTGGCGGTGGATCGGATGGCGTCCCAGGACTACAACATCTGCATTGTCGGCGACAACGGCAACTATGACTTCAACAACTTCCGCCAGCAGGCTCATAGCGGCTCTGTCGGTATCTACAATGTGAGCTTTGTCGGAGACAAGTTTGACTACAAGCACATTGAAGACCTGTTTGCGCAGGGCGAGCAGCTCACTGACGAAGCCGCCAGAAAGGAAATCTATACCGAGCTTTATAATGAGGTAATGGCCACCTACTGCGTGATTCCGCTCGTAGCGCCTCCGGCCTGCACCGCATGGAATCCTGATTTGAACGTCGTTAGTGTTCCGACCTACTACAGAGTTGCGCAGTGGAGCTGGAACGCCTGACACTATAAAAATTATCGGATGGAGGGTGAAAGGTGTATCGCTATGTCATAAAGAGAGTACTTTTCCTAATCCCCACAATACTTGGCGTCACATTTATTATCTTCTTTGTCATGGGGCTTACACCGGGAAACCCAGGTCGGATGATCCTTGGGCCAACGGCGAAGCAAGAGGCCATTGACGCGCTCAACCATGACCTGGGCTACGACCTTCCCATTGCGGAACGGTATGTCAATTACTTGAAGGATATCGTTACAGAAGGCGATTTCGGGATGTCGTACTTCAGTGGCCGGCCGGTGTTCGACGAGATCTGGCCGAGATTCCTTGTGACCATCCGGATGTCGCTGCTCATCCTGGTGATATCGGTATGCGTAGGAGTACCAGTGGGAATTTACTCTGCCGTCAGGCAGTATTCCCTCTGGGATACCGTGCCAACCATGATGGCGTTTTTCCTGGCGGCGGTGCCAAGCTTTGTGATAGGAATGGTATTGATGTACTTTTTCGCGCTGAAGATCAACATATTCCCATCTTTTGGCTTGTCTGGTCTGAAGAGCTACATTCTCCCGGTGAGCGCGGTCGCCATTTCAGAAGCGGCTGCATACCTCAGATTTACGAAATCGTCCATGCTTGAGGCGATACGGCAGGACTATGTCCGGACAGCCCGCGGAAAAGGAGTTCCGGAGCGGACAGTTATCTGGAAGCACGCTATGCGAAATGCGCTTCTGCCTGTCATTACATGCGTGGGCATGCGCTTCGGAGTCCTTTTGGCTGGAATGGTGACGACAGAACGACTGTTTTCCATTCCGGGAATAGGCAGCCTTATCGTGGACAGTATCAGTAAAAAGGACGAGCCGGTCATTATTGCAGCCAGCATCTTGATCGCCTCTGCATTTACCATGCTGATGCTTTTGGTCGATATCGCGTATGCTTATGTAGACCCCAGGATACGTGCCAAATATAGCAGATTGGAGCGGTGAATATGAGTGGGATAACCGGACGAGTAAAGGGCGCCGACAGAGGAGAATTCAAAAAGGCAGGGCAATTCCACGAAATCTTCAGACGCCTCCGAAAAGATCGGGGAGCGATGGTCGGACTTATAATTCTGATCGTACTAATTCTTACCATCATATTTGCGGATGTGATCATCCCCTATCAAGCTGCCATTTCTCAGGATGTCATGAGTAACTTTGAGGCTCCATCAGCGAAGCATCTCATGGGTACGGATATGTATGGACGGGATGTTTTTGCAAGATTCGTACATGGAGCGAGGACTTCCTTGGCCATATCGCTGTTTGCTTCCATGACCTCCTGTATTTTTGGAAGCTTGCTCGGTGCGGCCGCCGGATACTTCGGCGGGAAGGTGGACATGGTGATTATGCGCAGTCTGGATATCTTTATGTCGGTGCCAGACATCCTTTTTACCATGGTCGTAGTGGCGGCGCTGGGTTCCAGCATTCCGGTCCTGATCGTGGCGATGACGCTGGCATACTTTACCAACTATGTCCGCCTGGTGCGTTCTGAGGTCCTGAACCTTTGCGAGCAGGAGTATGTGGAGGCGGCCAGAGCCGGAGGGGCCAGTTCGGCGCGTATCATTTTAAGCCATATTATCCCGAACGCTTTGGGAATCATACTGGTCAACCTCACGCTGAATGTGGCGAGTCTTGTGATTTATCAGTCTTCTCTGAGCTATATCGGACTCAGCCTTCCGCAGCCCACGCCGGAGTGGGGAAGTATGCTCTCTGAGGCCAGAGAGTTTATGCTGAAAGCTCCGCACCTGGTCTTTTTCCCGGCAGCAGCCATTGTTTTGACCGCATTTTCGGTTAACTTGCTGGGCGACGGACTTCGTGACGCGATGGACCCCAGACTGAAGAATTAGTACATGCGAATTTCAGAAGACTACATTACAAAATTTGTTAAGGAGCGCTTAATATGAAGGAGGATGTCATTCTTGCGGTAAAGGATTTAAGCGTGATTTACCAAACGGATCTTGAAACGGTTTATGCGGTGAACGGAGTTTCGTTTACGCTGGGACGAGGAGAAAGCCTCGGACTGGTCGGCGAGACGGGAGCCGGGAAGACTACGCTGGCACTTTCCATAATGCAGCTGCTTCCGGAGCGGACGGGAAAAGTGACCGGGGGAGAGATCTGGTTTGAAGGAGAAGAGCTGACGTCCCTTTCCGAACAGAAAATGCGCACGATACGCGGAAACAAGGTCGCCATGATTTTTCAGGATCCGATGACTTCCTTGAACCCCGTTCTGACGGTAGGCGAGCAGATCGCAGAAGCGCTGCTGGTGCATAATGAAGCCGGCTGGACAAAGGAAAAGATCGACCAGCACGTAGACGAAACGCTAAATATGGTAGGGATTCCGCCGGCCCGGAAACATGAGTATCCGCATCAATTCTCCGGAGGAATGAAGCAGCGGGTGGTGATCGCGATGGCGTTGTCCTGTGAGCCGGATCTGCTTATTGCAGATGAGCCGACGACGGCGCTGGATGTGACGATCCAGGCTCAGGTCCTGCTTATGATACGAGAGCTGAGGGACCGGCTGGGTACGTCTATGATCATGATCACGCATGACCTGGGCATTGTGGCGCAAACCTGCGATAACGTGGCGGTGATGTATGCGGGCGAAATCATTGAGATCGGTACGGCAGAAGATATTTTCAACGGGAAAAACCATCATCCCTATACAGAAGGGCTTTTTGGGTCAATTCCTCGTCTGAACACAAGAGTCAAACGCCTGACCCCGATCGACGGCCTGATGCCTGATCCGACGGTGTGCGAACCGGGCTGCAAATTTGCACCCCGCTGCTCAAAATGCATGGACATTTGCCGGGAGAAGAGTCCGGAGGTCCATTATGAGGGTACACACGCAATTCGTTGCCATTTGTTTCAACAGACCGGACAGATAGGAGAGTAGTGCCAATGGAAGTAAATACACCCTTGATTGAAGCAAAAGCATTAAAAAAGTATTTCAAATTGGGGGAAAACCGCTATTTGCATGCTGTTGACAATATCAACCTGCAGATCTATAAAGGCACTACGGTGGGAATTGTAGGAGAGTCAGGGTGTGGAAAAAGCACATTTGGACGTACGCTTCTGCGTCTGACCGAACCGACCAGCGGAGAGATCCTCTATTGCGGAGAGAACATCCTGACGTTTGGGCGGCAGAAGATGAAGCAGATGCGCAAAAATATGCAGATCATCTTTCAAGACCCGTATGCCAGTGTAGATCCTAGAAAATCCGTGGTTGAGATTATTGCCGAATATATGCTGATCCACCACAGCTATCCTACCCGGCGGGAGATCTTTAACCGGGCAGCGCAGCTGATGGATATTGTGGGCTTGGCCAGACGGACTGCGAATTCTTATCCCCACGAATTGGACGGCGGCAGACGGCAGAGAATCGGCATCGCGCGGGCCTTATCCCTGAATCCGCAGTTTATTGTGTGCGATGAACCGGTTTCGGCGCTCGATGTTTCTATTCAGGCACAGATCCTGAATCTGTTGATGGATCTTCAGAGCGAGATGGATCTCACCTATATGTTTGTTACCCATGATCTGAGTGTAGTGAGACACATTTCGGATCATATCATGGTCATGTATTTAGGTGAGAGTCTGGAGTACGCCGAAGCGGATGAACTGTTCAACTCCCCACTTCATCCCTATACCCGTGCGTTGCTTTCTTCTATCCCCGAACCGGATATTTCCATGCGGAACAAGAAGATCTCCGTGATCAAAGGCGAGGTCGTCAGCCCGATCAACCCCAAGCCGGGCTGCCGATTCGCGCCCCGTTGTGAAAACTGCATGGAAATCTGCACACAATGCTCCCCCGAACTGAAGGAGGTGGCTCCGGGACATCTTGTCGCGTGCCACAAATATGCTTGAGACCATATGAAAATAACAAAAAGCGATGATATGCCGAAAGGAGGGACCCCCTATATGCCGTCACAATATCTGCTTGACGCATATGAACCCCGGAGATATATGAGGTATTTTGAGGAGATCACGAGGATCCCGCATGATACCGAAGACGAAGCACATCTTGCAGCATACATCAGAGAAGTCGCAAAAACCGCGGGGCTGGAGTCGTATCAGGATCCGCACGGGAACGTGTTAGTGCGTATGCCTGCAACGGAGGGATATGAGAACGCCCCGGCAGTCCTCTTTCAGGGGCATATGGACATGGTGTGTGTAAAGGACGAAGGCGTTGTCCATGACTTTTCCAAGGATGCGCTGGATCTGTATCTCTATCGGGACGCGGACTATGGGGTCACCCTGGCGGCACGGGGAACCAGCCTGGGAGCGGACAACGGAGTCGGTTTGGCCATGATGCTTACGCTGATGACAACGCCGGAGCTGCTGCATCCGCCGCTGGAATTCCTGTTCACCGTGGAGGAAGAGAGCGGACTATGGGGAGCCAGAAAGTTTGACTATACCCAGATCCGGGCGCGGCACATGATCAATATGGACAGCGGTGACGCTGACATGATGTGTGTGTGCAGCACAGGCGCCGTACACAATCGTTTTCACATGACCTACAAAACTGTACCGCACCGAGGCACCGTATACAGCGGGACTATCGGCGGGCTGCTGGGAGGCCATTCCGGCAACGATATTGCCAAGGGACGCGCTAATGCCATTTCACTGCTGGGCGAATTCCTGGAAAAGCTTACAGGATGTGAAAATGCTTGGCTGATAGATGCGGATGTACAAGAAAGCCAGGGCATCCCGGATCAGGCAACAGTCCGGCTCTGTGTGGAGAACGGTGAAGCGGAGACCCAGCTGCGTCAACTGGCAGATATGCTGCAGAAAAGCTGGAGAAGTGCATACCGTGCGGCAGGCGAGGACAACATTGCGCTTCGCTTGGAGCAAGTGGAAGAGGAAGCACTTGTACATGATTGTATAAGCTGCGAAGATCTCCGGAAAATTGGAGCACTTTTGCAGGGCATACCGTATGGTGTCATTGAATACGGTGGCAAGAACCAGAGCATTCCGTTTTGCACCGGATGCACATCCAGATTCTGCGTAAAGGAGAATGTCTGCCAGCTGTGGTTCAGCGTACGCTCGCTGTCGGAGGCGCTGAAATGGGATACGGAAAAAAGCGTGAAAGAACTGGCATCACAACTGGGTGCTGATGTTGAGATCCTGGATCAGTATCCGGGATGGCCGTACCGGACGGATTCTCCCATGCAAGAGCTATGCAAGAAGCTCTTCCAGGAGATGTATGGCGAGGAAATTAAAATCGAATATGGACAGGGCGGATGTGAGCCGGGAATTATAATTGATAAGCTCCCGGACATGGACGCTTTGGGGTTAGCTCCCACGTCGAGAGGAGCCCATACCACGAGAGAAAGGTTCTATATTGAGACGGTGGAGCCGACCTATCAATTGTTTGTAAGGATGCTGCGGCAAATTGCGGAAAACGGCATATAAGGACTTGTATCACGGGCACCACAAAGGCTGCGGATATTTGGATTATCTTCAAAACTTATTATATGAGGAGGGCACTTCAATGATTATCGGAATTCCCAAGGAACTCAAAGACAAAGAGACTCGTGTCGGTTTGATCCCAAAGTGGGTCCAGCAACTGGTAGCACAGGGACACACCGTCTATTTCCAAAAGGATTTGGCATTACCGGCGGGAATTTCAAACGAGGAATATATGGCTGCGGGCGCGCAGATGCTTGATACGATGGCGGAAGTATATGAAAAGTCCGATATGATCGTAAAGTTTAAGGATCTGATGCCCGGAGACCTGGAAATGCCCTTCCGGAAAGGTCAGCTTCTGTTTACCGCGTTCCATATGGCGGAGGGTACGGCGAAGCCGGAGCAGGTAAAACGACTGCGTGAGGCAGGTGTGACCTGCGTTTCCTACGAGGTTACGCGCTTCCCGGATGGCAGCAGAGCACTGACCCGCCCGATGGGTGAAATCGCCGGACGGATGGCACCGATTCTGGGAACACAGTATATTCAGAGACAGTACGGCGGCAGTGGCGTGAGTATCGTCCCGATTACCGGAGTAAAACGCGCACGGGTTGTGATTATTGGCGGCGGCCATGCGGGATTGGCTGCAGCTCAGGTTGCTGAGGGCCTTGGAGCAGAGGTCATTGTCTTTGAAAAGTCGATTGCGCGGTTGGAGTATTTGAGGACGGTCCTTCACCACACTGACCTGCGCTATATGGACAAGAAGGCATTCGCTGAAGAGGTAGCACTGGCCGATATGCTGATCAACTGTATCTACTCCTATCCGGGAATGGAAGTTCCGGTGGTGACACGGGAGATGGTCCGTAGTATGCGGAAGGGCTCTGTGATTGTGGACCTTGAGGGTGAGGGCATTATTGAAACGGCTCAGTACACGACGATCAGCAATCCGTATTTCATTGAGGAAGGGATCGTCCATGTGGGCATTACGAATATCCCGGCAATGGTGCCTGCGGCAGCCAACGAGACTTTCTCAAGGGCGATTTATCCCATGATTGAAGATACGGCAAACTACGGACTGAAAGAAGCGTGCAAAAAGAACTTCGTACTGCGTTCCGGTATCATTATGGTAGACGGAAAGATCACCCAGAAGGAAGTGGCAGACAGTCAGAAAGAGGCGTATATCCCGCTCGATCCGGATACAATGCTTTCCTAAAGAAGCAGGCTGACCTGCAAGGCGCGGGATCCGCAGGATCCTTTGCAATTGCAATTTCGACACCTTAAACATAGGAGAGGATGATAGTTTCATGCGTACTGTGTACGAGGAAATTCACAGGATCGGCATTATTCCGGTAGCAAAGCTGGATAAGCCGGAGGAGGACTCTGTTCTGGTGGCAGAAGCACTCCGGGAGGGCGGAATTCCGTTGATCGAAGTTACTTTTCGGGCAAATGGAGTCGCCACAGCCATAAGAAAAATAAAACAAGAGGTATCAAATTTCACAGTGGGCGCAGGGACAGTCCTGACCATTGAACAAGCTGAGGAAGCAATTGAAGCGGGAGCCGAGTTTATCGTTTCCCCGGGCCTGGACCCGTCTGTTGTGGAATACTGTAACCATCGGAGAATCCCAATCGTGCCTGGATGCGCGACGGCGTCGGACTGCCAAGCTGCTTACAACATGGGGCTGCAAATCGTAAAGTTTTTCCCGGCAAATATCGCGGGCGGGCTGCCGGCACTTCGTGCGCTGCATACGCCATTCCAAAAGCTCCAATTTATTCCTACTGGAGGCATTTCCTTAGATAATCTGGAAGAATTCAGCGCAAGTCCATTTGTATTTGCGTGTGGAGGGACATTCCTTGTGTCAGAGGAGCTTATCCGGAGCCATAATTGGACAGAGATTACGAGAAGAAGCAGACAAGCCGTTGAGCTTGTGCTAAAAGGACGAAAACATGGCTAAAATTGTTACTTTTGGAGAGCTGATGCTGAGATTGAGCCCCGTAGGCTACAACAGACTCTTCCAGACTGAATCGCTTGAAGGAAGCTTCGGCGGCGGGGAAGCAAATGTGGCAGTTTCGCTGGCCCAGATGGGGGATGATGCAGCTTTTGTATCAAAATTCCCGCAGAATATGGTAGGCGAGGCTGCTCTGAGGAAGCTGAAGGCCTATGGGGTAAACACTTCGCATATACTCCGGGGCGGAAAGCGCATGGGAATCTATTATATGGAGAAGGGTGCGTCCCAGAGACCCAGTGTTTGCATCTACGACCGGGAGGGATCCTCCTTCCAAACGTCAAAGCCGGAGGAGTATTGCTGGAAAGAGATTATGCAGGGCGCGCAGTGGTTCCACTTTACGGGGATCACACCGGCGCTGGGCAAAGACATGGTTTCCGCCTGCCTCGATGCCTGCAAGGCTGCAAAAGAGGTCGGGGCAACAATTTCCTGCGATTTAAACTATCGCGGGAAGCTTTGGAGCCGAGAGGATGCCATGGCAGCCATGAGCGAGTTGTGCCAGTATGTGGACGTGTGTATTGGCAACGAGTCAGATGCAGCAGATGTATTCGGGGTGAAGCTGAATAACAGCCAGATTGTAAAAGGAAAGCTGGATATGGACGAATACCGGAAGCTTGCAGAGACGCTTATGGATCGCTTTCCGTTCCGAAAGGTTGCAATGACGCTGCGTGAATCAATCTCTGCCTCGGATAACGACTGGTCGGCCATGATTTACGATGGAGAGCAATGCTATTTTTCCACAAAATATCATCTTCACATGGTTGACCGGGTAGGCGGCGGCGATGCATTTGCCGGATGTCTGATCCATTCGCTTGCAGAGGGAAGATCTCCCAAATATGCGTTGGAATTCGCCGTTGCCGCCTCAGCCTTAAAGCATTCCATCAATGGCGACTTCAACTTGGTCACACCTGCTGAAGTTGAGACATTGATGAACGGGGACGGTTCGGGCCGGGTACAGAGATAGACGATACCGAAGGCTGGCTCGCTTTCGTGGCAGCACGGTATGTCCGGAGCTGCAGCGACGCCTTGACACGTGCGACCGGATTTCACACAGAGCAGCCACCCGTGAGGCGGTAGCTCTGTGTGAAATTTTTTCCGCCGGTTTTCACAATTTCCGACTGGTAGAATGGGAACATGAAATTCTTAGTGGAAACTTCGAAAACTTTGTGTTATTCTATGTAATTATAGTGAATATGTTTAGCAAGCTGCTCTGCCTGAAACCGCACAGATAAAAACTGATATGAGGTGATACTTATGCAATCGGACCACCGCTCAACAGAACGAGTTTTGGATATTTTGGAACTGCTCGCATTTCGTGACGCATCGGATGGGCTGACACTGACGGAAATATCCAATTCCCTTCAGTCCCCTAAGAGCAGCATATCACCGATCCTCCACACGATGGCTAAGAAAAAGTACTTGTCATACAAGCCGGGATCCTCTACTTATACGTTGGGAATCCGCACTTTGGAAATCGGAAACGCCTATATGCGGAAGGAGTCCTTTTTTGAACGTGCGCTGACAGAATTGCAAGAGGTTGTGGACGCATGTAATGAGACCTGCCACTTGGCAGAACTGGATGGATGCAATGTGCTTTACTTGCTTAAAGTGGACGCGCCTCAATCGATACGCATGTATTCCGCACCCGGGAAAATGCTCCCTGCAAATGCTACGGCGCTTGGGAAAGCGCTCTTGTCCGGCTATACAAGGGAGGAATTGAGCGAGATTTTTAAAGATGGCGTAAAAAAAATGACAGACAGGACCATTACGGATCTGGATGAACTATATCAGCAGATCCAGGGGGTAAAGAAGCGCGGGATCGCTTATGAACGTGAGGAAAACTCTGAATTTATTCAATGTATTGCAACACCCCTGCTAAAGGATGGCGTACCTGTGTTTGCCTTGAGTATTGCAATCCCAACCTTCCGTTATACAGAAGAAAAAGAAAGTCAGGTGACGGAACTGCTCCTGACTGCGCGCGCAAAGCTGGAAGCGCTTCTTTTGACGAGATGAGGACAATGGCTGTCTCTTTTCGCTGGCAGGGGAATGGTCACATTTTGCGCTGTTGGAAACAATAAAAGGGTATCAAAACGAAGAAATAGAGCCACCGGGTGGAGAGCAATGCTCCCGCCCGGTGGCTCTGTAGATTCTTGGTATATGATGAGGGCCATCAGGCAGCCTTTTCCGTCCTGCTTCCGCAGATCACAGAAAGAGGTGCAAAAGCGCAGGGAATCCTCCCTACAAATCAATGTCAGGGGTATCGCCGGAAGTGCCTTCGAGCAGCGGGCGTACCTTGCGCAGGAACGTGTCCACCTGCTCCGGGCAGCGACCGATATAGGCCTCTGGCTTCAGCAGAACGGCGAGGTCTTCTGTATGCATGGAAAAAGCCGGCTCTGCCGCCAGTTGCTCCAGAAGGTCGCAGGGCTCGCCTTCCTTCATCCTTGCGGAGGCCGCGTGGGAACAGCGGCGGATCACCTCGTGCAGCTCCTGACGGTTTCCGCCGCGTTTGACGGCCTCCATCAGCAGATTTTCCGTGGCGATGAAGGGGAGGTATTCCCGAACGGCCTTGCCAATGATCGCCTCATTTACAACAAGTCCGTGGGTCACATTCCTGCAGAGACGCAGGATCGCATCGGCGCAGAGAAATCCCTCCGGCATGGAGATGCGGCGGTTGGCGGAGTCATCCAGCGTGCGTTCCAGCCACTGTACGGACGCCGTCATGGAGGCATTTACGGCGTCCGAGATCAGAAAGCGGGACAAAGAACAGATTCGCTCACTGCGCATGGGGTTTCGCTTATACGGCATGGCGGAGGAGCCAATCTGGTTTTCTTCAAAGGGCTCCTCTATCTGCCGGTCATGCTGCAGCAGGCAAATATCGTTTGCCATCCGATAGGCACTCTGCGCAATAGAAGACAGACAATTCAGGATGCGGCTGTCCACCTTTCGGGGATATGTCTGCCCGCAGACATCAAAACACGCTGCAAATCCGAATTCCGCGCTGATCTGCCGGTTCATCTGGTCGATCTTTTCGGTATCACCATTGAATAGCTCCAGAAAACTGGCCTCGGTACCGGTGGTCCCACGGCAGCCGAGGAATTTCATGTGTGCCAGTACGTGCTCCAGTTCCTCCAGGTCGGAAAGAAAATCCTGCATCCAGAGTGTCGCCCGTTTGCCCACGGTAACAAGCTGCGCGGGCTGATAGTGGGTATAGCCGAGGGTGGGCAGCGACTTGTATTTCTCCGCAAAGTCCGCAAGATTTTTCAGCACGTCCAGCAGTTCCTTGCGGAGATGGCGCAGACCGTTCCGATAAAGGATCAGATCCCCGTTATCGGTTACATAACAGCTTGTGGCCCCTAAATGGATCACGCCTGCGGCGCCGGGGGCCGCTTTTCCGTAGGCATAGACGTGCGCCATCACATCATGCCGTACCTCTCGCTCCCGTTGTGCGGCGCATGCAAAATCAATGTCATCTATGTGTGCTTCCAGCTCTGCGACCTGCTCTGCCGTAATGGGCAGGCCGAGATCATGCTCCGCCCGGGCCAGCGCGGTCCAGAGCCTTCGCCAGACCTGAATACGCTTTTTCTGGGAGAATAGATACAGCATCTCCTCTGATGCATACCGGGATGACAGGGGCGATTCATATTTTTCGTACATCGTGCTGCCCTTTCTCTGCTTTATTCCGCAGTGACGACCATGCTGCGCGTGGTTTTATCGATATCATGAATTGATACCGAGTACGAAGAATTTGAGAAATGCAAGTCTGTTTGTAGGGACTGTTCACTCTTTCGGCAGCAACCGGAAGGAAAAGGTGTAAGCATATTAAAACTGCCGCCATCTATTCGAAGGTATCCTACTTTTTTGAATGAACTCCGCCTTTCAAAGCTTGGAAGAGAGATGATCTTTTGAAAGGGCTCCGTTTCCCGGATATTCTGTCGAGAAACGGAGTCCTTCTTACATATTTTCTCTCGACGGGCAGGGGGTTCATTTGCTATACTGAAAGCGAAGATAATAATTGGGAGACACCGTGATATGAAGAAAATCTTATTCGTTTGCCACGGCAATATCTGCCGCAGTCCGATGGCGGAGTATGTCATGAAGGACTTAGTAAAAAAAGCCGGTTTGGCAGCACAGTTCCATATAGAGTCCGCTGCAACCAGCCGTGAGGAGATAGGCAACCCCGTCTATCCTCCGGCACGACGTAAGCTGGCAGAACACGGTATATCCTGCGGCGGCCACGCGGCGCGGCAGCTCACCAAAAACGATTACAAAGAATTCGATCTGCTCATCGGCATGGACAGAGCCAACCTACAGAATATGCGGCGTATTTGCGGTGGTGACCCAGATGGCAAGATACATCTGCTGCTGGATTACACCGGCCATCCCCGCGATGTGGCCGACCCGTGGTACACCGGAGATTTCGAGGAAACATGGCAGGATGTGCTGGCGGGGTGTCAGGGATTGCTGAAAGAGTTATCACAGAAACGAGGTGAACAGGATGGCACAAAATGATAAGATCCAACTATTTGAGGACAAACGCATTCGTACTGCGTGGGACGAGGAAAAAGAAGAATGGTACTTTTCCATCGTCGATGTTGTTGCCGTGCTGACTGAGCAGTCTGATTATCAAGCGGCACGCAACTACTGGAAAGTTACCAAGAAGCGGCTTAAAGACGAAGGCAATGAAACGGTTACATCTTGTAACCAGTTGAAAATGACTGCCTCAGATGGCAAAAAGCGTCTGACCGATGTAGCCGACACGGAGCAGCTTCTCCGTATCATCCAGTCCATTCCTTCCCCCAAAGCGGAACCGTTCAAGCTGTGGTTGGCGCAGGTTGGACGGGAACGCATTGAAGAGACCATTGATCCGGAATTGACCATTGAACGAGCCCTGGAAACATACCTCAAGAAAGGCTATACTCGTGAATGGATCAACCAGCGGCTGCAAGCCATCCAAGTCCGAAAGGAACTGACGGATGAATGGGATGCCCGTGGTGTACAGAAGGGCGTGGAGTACGCAATACTTACCGATGAGATCTCCCGTGCATGGTCAGGGATGTCCACACGGCAATATAAAAACCTCAAGGGCTTGAAGAAAGAGAACCTCCGCGACAATATGACTACGTTGGAACTGGTGCTGAATATGCTGGCGGAGGCGACCACCACGGAGATATCCAAGCAGAAAGCTCCGGAGACATTTTCGGAAAACATTGATGTGGCGCGTGCCGGAGGAAAAGTGGCCGGTGATGCACGGAAAGCCATTGAAAGCCAAACTGGCGTCCCTGTCATTACCTCCAAGAACGCTGCACAGCTCCATCAGGTCGTGACAGATCTGCTGGAAGGAGTTACTACGTCACCGGAGGAACAAGACCAAAAGCGCTGATTCACAGACAACAAAAGTAGTGGGTAGCCACAAAAGAGAGCCACCCGAAGGGTGGCTCTCTTTTTGGAGCAGGGATTTTGCTGTGCAAAATCGTTTGCCTGCGGGCGGGCAGCGGAACGCGCAAGGGCTGCCGCCTGCACACCATCACCGCCTCCAACGGCGAGGGCATGCCGGGCGGCGAGCGCATCCAGGTCACTATGGTCTTTGAGACGATCATCTGATTACATTTGGAGCCATATACGAAAACGGGAGACTGCGGTGCGGTCTCCCGTTTTTGTTATCGCCGCAGGGCGGCCATAAAGCGCAGCAGATTGCCCATGGTGAAGCGCAGATCCTCCTCGGTTCGCGCGGCGGCTTGGGGCCAGGTACACAGCGCCGGATGAATGGGGAATACGCCGGACACGCCCTCCGCGTACACCGCGTCCAGCGCCGTCTCGCAGCCGCCCACCAGCGCCGCCGCCGGTACACCCAGCGCCCGGGCGCGGCGGGCCACGCCCACCACCGTCTTCCCCCGCAGGCTCTGGCTGTCCAGATGACCCTCGCCGGTGATGACCAGCGATGCGCCGCGGCATTTCCGGTCAAAGTCCGTGAGATCCAGCACCACATCAATACCCATGCGCAGCTGTCCGCCGAAAAATGCCGCCGCACCGGCCCCGAAGCCGCCGGCTGAACCACCGCCCGCCAGCGTCAGCACCTCCATGCCCACGTCTTTTTCCAGCGTCTCCGCCAGATGGCGCAGGCCCGCATCCATGCGGGCCACCATGGCCGCGTCCGCCCCCTTCTGAGGTCCGAACACCGCCGCCGCACCAGCGGGACCGCACAGGGGGTTGTCGATGTCGCACATCACCGTGACCTCCGCGCCCGCCAGCGTCTCCCGCAGACCCTTCATGCGGATATGGGCGATTTGGGTCAGCGTCCCGCCGGTAGGCACGAACGCCTGTCCCTTCACGTCCAGAAATTCCGCGCCCAGCGCGGCGGCCGCGCCGCAGCCGCCGTCGTTGGTGGCGCTGCCGCCCAGCCCCAGCACCAGCCGCTTTGCTCCGCGGGACAGCGCGTGGGCCATCAACTGGCCCACGCCGTAGGTAGTGGTCTTTTCCGGATCGCGGCACGCGCCCGCCAGCGGCAGGCCCGCCGCTGCGGCCATTTCCACCACCGCCGTACCGTCCGGCAGCAGGCCGTAAAAACCCATGACCTCCTGGCCGCAGGGCCCTGTGCAGGGCACCTCCGCCCGTGTGCCGCCCACGGCGGCCAGAAAGGCGTCCACCGTGCCCTCGCCGCCGTCCGCCACCGGAATGGCGCAGATCTCCGCCTCCGGCTCCAGCCGCAATATCTCCTCCGACGCGATGCGGCAGATGTCCTCCGAGGACAGCGTTCCTTTGAAGGAATCCGGTATCAGCACATATTTTGCCATGGTCTCCGCTCCTTTCCGAAAAAGCGAGCCGCGGCAGACGCCGCGGCTCACGGGTTTGCTGCTTACAGCGTGTAGAACAGCGCTGCCATCTGGGCCGTCACATCCTCCGTGTAGCTGCACAGCGTCACGCAGTAGATGTAGTTGCCCTCCTTCATGCACACCAGCAGCTCATACATGGGGGTGTCCTGTACCGTGGCGGTGATGGCGATCGCGGGACACTCCGCGCCGGCGAACTCCGCCGTGGTCACGGACGCTGTCACGTCCTCAAAGCCGTAGGTGCCCATGGCGTCGGGCAGCTGCTCCGCGGACAGCTCCACATAGTCCTGAGCGCTCATGGTGGTGCCAAACAGCAGTCCCATGTTCTGGAACACCACGTTCATGGTCATCAGCCCATCGGTGGAGGAGGCGTACATATCGTACACGCTCTGGTTCTCCTCCATCAGCTGGCGCATATCCTCGTCGCTGGTGCCCTCCGTCAGGAAGCCGTTGATCTCCGCGATCTGCGCCTCGGTGTAGAACGTCCAGGTCTCGTCCAGCGTGCAGCCGATGCCGGCGAACTCGTTGGTGTAGGTGCCGCCGTTGACGCTGCCCAGCTCCGGCGTGCCGGCGTCATCGGCGGGCATGTCCACCTGACCTGAGGTGTCCCGATCCGCCACGGCGCCGGGGTCCACGGTGCCGCCGGCCTCGTCCGTCGTCTGCTGTCCGCAGGCGGCCATGGTCATCAATATCGTCAGTGCCATCAGCATGGCAAACAGCTTTTTCATGGGTCTCCTCCTGTACGAAGTATGTCAGTTCCTGTCAACGGCATTGTACCAAATCGGCGCGGGAAATACAACAGCAAAATTTTCCGCCGCTGCGGCCGGCGGCTTTGGGATGCGCCGCCATTTCCCGACAGGATGCGTCCGCCGTTCCGGTTACAATAGGCGTGAAAGGAGGGACAAGCCTTGAAAACTGTCACCGAGGCCGTCCGGTCCGTCCCGCTCCGCTCCCTGCTGACGGGGTTTTTACCGGCGGCCGCCGCGTTTCTGCTGTCCGGCGCGGCGCTGGACGGCCTGTACAGCCCATGGGCGCTGGCGGCCGTCTCCGCCGCAGGCGTCAGCTGGCCCGGGCTCAGCGCCCTGCTGGGCGCGGGACTGGGCGCTTTCCTTTTTCTGGATTTTCAGGCGGGGCTGCGCCACACCGCCGCCGCCATCCTCATCTTCTGTGCCAACACGGCGTTCTGCACCACCCGCCTGTACCGCCGTCCGGTATTCCGGCCGGTGGCTGCCGTGTTGATGACGCTGCTGGTGCAGTCGGCCTATCTCATCCAGCGGCAGCCGCGGCAGTGGGCGCTGTGCGCCGCTGCCTGCACCGTGCTGTACGCTGCGGCAGCGCTGCTGCCGTCGCTGTCGGATGCCAATGCCTCGGCGGTGAGCCGCGGGCAAGCGCTGTTCCTGCTGGGTCTGGGGCTGTCCCTTACCGCCTACGGCTGGTCGTTCTCCGGCTTCCGCGTGGGCGGTATGCTGGCGGCGGCGCTGCTGATGGCCGCGGCGAAGTGCCTGTCCCCCGCCTCCGCCGCGGCGGCGGGAGCCGTGGCCGGTCTGACCATGGATCTGTTCACCGGCGATGCGGTGCTGCTGACCGTAGTGTGCTGCGGCGGGATGGGAGCCGCCTCCGCTGTCAGGGAGCGGGGCCGGTTGGCCGTGCCGCTGGTGTATACTGCCGCAGCCATGGCCGGATATGTGCTGCTTGACGGGCCGGACCCGCTGCCCCTGCTGTTTCAGAGCATGGCGGGTCCCGACCCCAACCCCCCCCCCCCCCAACCCCACCAAAACCCCCCAACCGCCGGGCAGGCGCCCGCGCCGCCGGCCCAGCCGGAGGCCACCCCCGCCGCTGCGTTCCGCGCCGTGTACGACAGCTTTTTCACCGAGGTATCGCCGCCGCGGCCGGAGAACCCCGCCGTGCTGTTCGACCGCGCGGCGGAGCAGATCTGCGCAGGGTGTCTATTGCAGCGGGATTGCTGGCAGGCACACTACAACGATACCTACAATGCCTTCAACGACGCCTGTCCCCGCCTGCTGCGCCGCGGCAGCGCCTGCGCAGAGGACTTCCCCCTGCATTTTGCCAGCCGCTGCCTGCACTTTCCCCAGCTGCTGGAGGCGCTGAACGACCAGCTGCACCAGTTCCTGCTGCGCCGCGCCCACCGGCTCCAGCTGGAGGAGGCGTATCAGATGGCGCGGCAGCAGTACGCCCAGATGTCGGAGGTGCTGTCCCCCGGTATGCCGGTGTCGGCGCCGCCCCGCTTTACCTGCCGCACCGCCATCGCCCTGCGGCCCAAGGAAGGCGAGACACTGTGCGGCGATCAGGCGGCGTCCTTCGAGGCGGGCGGCGCGGCGTGCCTGCTGCTGTCCGATGGCATGGGCAGCGGCGAGGCTGCCCACCGCGAGGCCGCCATGACCGTGCGGTTACTGAAGCAGTTTTTACAGGCGGGCGTGGAGCCGCTGCCGGCCCTGAAAACACTGAACACGGCGATGCTGCTGCGCTGCCGTGAGGGCGCGGGCTTCACCACCATCGACCTGCTGCGGCTGGACCGCAGCACCGGTGAGGCCGCGCTCTATAAATACGGCGCGGCGCCGTCGTATCTGAAAAAGCTGGGCCGCGTCACGCGGTACGGCGGCGCGGCGCTGCCCGCGGGACTGGAGGGTGCGGACCGCCAGCCCGATGTCATCCGCTTCGTCCTGCCGCCGGACGGCTGGCTGGTGATGGTCTCCGACGGCGTGGTCGGCGGCGACGGGGACGAGTGGCTTCAGGATCTGCTGGCCGGTTGGGGCGGCAGCACTCCCGACGCCCTGGCCCGCCGCATCCTCACCGTGTCCGCCGATCACGGCGGGCGGTCCGACGACTGCGCCGTGCTGGTGCTGCACCGGCTGCGGGGCGAAGAAAATGGCCCCGCGCAGGTATAATCCGCCGCCGCGCCGTCCATACTACTACCGTCGCCCGATGCGATAGGGCGGCGCAGTAAACGGACAGCAAGGAGGGCATATGCTTGGTTAAAGGTATTTCCCGCCGCGTCATCGTGGTGGATTCTCCGGACCCCCAGATCTTCGAACAGGCCATTTTCATTCTGCGCACCGATGGCGGCGGCGTCAGCTCACAGCAGCTGGTAGATCAGGCCGTCCGCATCGCCAAGAACTATGCCCGCTGCCAGGGTCTGCCGCGCCGGCGCGTCCGCGTCCCCGGTTGGCTGTGGGCCGCCATCGGCGCGGCGGCCATCGGACTGACGTGGCTGCTGTGTACCCTGTTCTGATCTTCCCATGGTTTCAGCGGGCAGCGCCCGTTTGAAATTGATTTTCCATCATTTTTCTCCTCACTTGGAGCGGACGTGACCCGTCCGCTTCCTTTTTTTGTGCAAAAAACCGCAGGAGGGCTTACCCTCCTGCGGTTTCGTGTCTCAGTGCTTCTTTTTCCGCGTCACGACGATGCCGATGATCGCCGCCACGGCGATGGCGCCCAGCAGCACCCACAGCCATGTGAGCCCCGCGCTCTGCTGAGGAACGGCGGCGCTGTCCTGTGCGCCGGTCTGGCTGTCGGCAGAGTCCGGCAGGTCGTCCACGGAGACGGTGCCCTCGTCGATGCCGGTGTCCTCTGCGCCGCCGGTGCCGCCCGTGGTACCGGTGGTGTCGCCGGCAGTGCCGGAGTTGTCCACGTCCACGGTGCCCGTGTCGGCGCCGGAGCCGCCGTTGTTGGGTTTGTTGTCGTCGGGCTTGTTGTCGTCCGGCGTGTTGCCGCCGTTGACGTTGCTGTTGTAGTTCACCGTGATGCCGGAGGCGAAGGCCCCCTCCTCCACGGCGGTGATGGTGTCCGGCAGGTCCACCGTTTTCACGTTGTCATTGCCCGTGAACGCGCCCTTGGCGATGGTATTCACAGGGATGCCGGCGATGCTGGCCGGCACGGTGACTGCGGCGTCCTTACCGAAATAGCCGGTGATGGTGATGGACTCGTCCGCGATGGTGTAGTGCAGCGCACCCTCGGTGTAGACGGTGGCAGCCAGCGCTGTGGCCGTCATGGCCAGCGCCATGAGCAGCGACAGCAGCACGGGGATGAGTTTTTTCATAAGTCGCTCCTTTGCTTTGCGCACAGGGGCATAGTCCGCGCGGACTATGCCCCTGTTTTGGGTTAGGGTCGGAGATGGGTACGCGATTTAGTCATCGCCGCCAACAAAGCCAGAATCAATGTTGCTGGTGGTGATGATGTCCTCACCGGTGGTCAGAATGACCTGCATCTCCGGAGAGTCATACTGCTTTTTATCCACTGATTTTCCTCCTTTACTTGGTCAGGCTGTCGTAACTGCCGGACGCGATCGTATTCGTGTAGATGTACAGAAGCTCGCCTGCATCGCTCTCAAGGACCATGTAGCCGCGGCCGTAGAACGTCCGATCATTGTACTTGGTGGTAATGTCAAGGCGCGTCACACCGTTCAGCTCCAAGCTGTTGCCGATGTAGGCATTCACGCCGGTCGGCAGCTTGCCGTTGCTATCGAACTGCATGTACGCCGCTGCACCATCTTCACCGCAGACAGCATCTCTGCTCCACAGGATGCCCTGCTTCACGACCTTGTAGCCATCGGGTACGGCACGCGTTGCCATGAAGGTGACGACATAGGACTCATTCGCCGTGGTAGCGCTGACCTCACTGATTGTGATGACAGGCTTGGCCTCGGCGGCCTCGTCGTAAACAGCCTTCACGGTCATGTCACCACTGGGGGCCAGATTCAGCGTCTTGGTATAGCCCAGAACGTTGCCAGCGTTGTCCGTCCAGTAGGAGAAGGTCTTGCCCTCGATGTCCTTGGCCGTCACGTTGACAGCCTTACCGACCACCGCGTCCACGACCTGATTGTCGGTACCCTCGGGATAGACCACCGTCACCTTGCAGGCGATGCTGGGATTCGTATAGAGTGCGCGCACCTGAATGATGCCGCTGTTGTTGGCCATGGCCGCGCGGATCTCAGCTTCCGTCATGGACCAGCCAGTGAAGGTGCAGCCCATCTTGATGGGAGGCACGGGGAACTGGATGGTATCGGCGGTGGTGTAGGCCTTGGAGCTGATGATCTGGTCGCTGTGGGAGATGAACACCACGGTGGCCTGATTCTGACGCGCCTTGCCGTACACAGCCTTCAGGGTCGTCTCGCTGCCCATGATGAAGGTGTAGCTCTTATCGGTGGAGACCACCTTGTTGGATGCGTTGACCCAGTACAGGAAGTTCTCGCTGCCGGTGAAGTTCACCGTCACAGATGCGCCGACGGCGAACTGCTCATACAGGTAGGAATCCTGCACCGCGCCGCCGTTGACCGTGAACTCGGAAGCCGTAACAGTCAGCCAGAACTTGCCGCCGCTGATGGGCTCATAGACCGCGATCATGGTGCAGTCAGCGGTGGGCTTGACCTCGCAGGCCAAGTCAGTGCTGTACGGCGTGCCGGTGTACTCGTTGACGAACCAGCCCACGAACTTGTAGCCGCTGATGGCGGACGCCGTGACCTTGGTGCCCTGCGCGTAGGTGATGTTGCTGCCGCCGCCGGTCACATTGGCCACGGGGCTGTTGCTGCCGGTGGTGCGGGACGTCACCATGACGGTGAACTTGCCCACTTCCACGCCGTAGCGACCCTCACTGTTGGCAGTCGTCACAGGCGTGAAGCCAGGAGCGCAATACTCCTTCTTGACGATGCTGCTGAACTCGCCGCCGGAGATGTTGACATCCTTGGCGGTCACGTCGCGGACCAGAACAGCGTCCGTATCCTTGGCGCCCAGCACCGTGCCGCCGGTAATGTCCAGGCCCACCAGGTTGGTCTGGCTCTTGTCGTTACCGATCTCACGGATAGCGGTGGAATACTTACTCTCCACCACAGCGTTGCCGGAAATGTTGATCTGAACCTGACCGGCGTAGCCGATGTAGGAGTCGATCATGATGGCAGAGCCGTCATAGCTGATACCGTTGGTCTGGGAATACTCATCGCCGATGACATTGTCGTTGGCAACGCCGCGGACCGTACCGCCGGAGATGTTCAGCGTACCGGACTTGATGCCGATACCGCAGTAGCCCTCCACCAGGCCGCCGGTGATGTTGACCTCGCAGGGCTGGGGCAGGTAGATAGCAAGCGTCTCGGACTTGACAACTGCACCCTCAAACACGTTGACGTGGGACACGCCTCTGTCAGTGCCGTTGCCCTGGATGGCGGGTGTCTTGGCGCTCTGCACCGTGCCGTAAATATTCAGTTCGGGAGCATAGGTCTTGCCGCTGTCATCCTGACCCTTGATGAACACCGCAGGATAATGAAGCTGTTCGCTGTCCGCAACGATGGTGGAATCCTTGTCGATAGTCACGCTGCCGTTGTAGTTCACACTCAGCAGAGAACTGCTGGCCGCCTTGCCGGTGATGTCCACATCCGCCAGTGTCAACTTGCCGTAGGCATAGTTCGTCTTGCCGTCGGGAACATCAATGGTACCGTTCTGGATGGTCACTTCGCCGTAGGTGACAAAGCTACCGGTCACGGTCATCTTGTTCAGGTCGATGGTGATATTCGCGTTGACCTTGATGCTGCTCTCGGCGACATCCGCCAGCAGTCTCACGGTCTGGCCGTCCTGAGCCGCCGCAACGGCGTCGGCCAGCGTGTTGTACGCCTTGACGGAATTGCCGTCCTTGTCCAGAATCTGGGCGGTCATACCGGCAGCCGCCGTGAAGGAGCCGTTCTCGTTCTTGGTGATACCAACGCCGGGAGCCGCGAAGCTGGGAGTCTTGCCGTCCACCTTCTGCTCGGGGGAGACGTTGGGGTCGAAGCCGACGAACGTACCGCCGCTGATGGCGACCTTCGCATTACCAGAGGTGAACTCGCTGTCGATGCAGTTGAACAGATACTTGCTGCTGCCTTCCCACTTCTGGTGCAGGTCGAAGGTGCCGCCCTTGACAGACAGGGTCCCCTCCTCCACCTGAACCACGCTGACGTTGCCGTAGAAGGTGCCGTTTTCGATGGTCAGGTCGCCCTTCGCCACGTTGATGGTGTAGCAGTCGTTCTCCTTGGCATCTATGGTGCCGTTACCAGTGATGGTCACCTTGGCGCCATTTGTGATGGACAGGATAGCGTTGGCCTTATCGCCCCAGATGTCCATCGTGTTACGGATGGTCTTGCCGTTCAGGTCCAGCGTGATGCTCTTGTCGATGGTCAGCTGGGCGTTCTGCTCGACGTCTGCCAGCAGAGTAACGGTCCTGCCCTTTGCAGCCAGACGGATCGCATCGGCCAGGGTCTCATACTTGGTGCTGCCGACCTTGGCAACATACTGGCCTTCCTTGACGCCGTAGGTGCCATCCGTATTCTTGGTGGGGATGAAGCCGTCAGCGCAATAGCCATCGGGAATACTCTTGTTAAACGTACCGCCGGAGACCTCGAAGTTGTCAGAGGTGGCCTTGCCGACACCGCGGAAAATGTTCTCCCTAGATAACTTGTTGGTGAAGCTGCCGCCGGTAACCTTCGTGATAGCGGTATGGCCCTCCACAACACCGGTCGCGATGACCTGCGGGTGGTTCCACCGTCCTGTGGTGGTCAAGCTCTGAATAAACTCGCCGCCGCTGATGGTGGTATCACCGTACGCAAAGATAACTCCTGTGTATCCGTTCGTCGCATAATTCAGCGTGAACGTACCGCCGGTGATAGTCAGCTTGGAGCCTTCCTCACTCTTGACCACGTTCAGACCGCCGGTGTAGGTACCGCTGGTGATGGTCAGGGTGCCCCAGTTGTCGATCATGGAGGAGCCGGTGTTGCCCGCCGTGGCGGCGACATCCGTCAGCGTCAGGTTGGCATTGCTGTTCTTCGTGACCTCGATGTTGTAGTAGCTGGTGCCGCCGATAACACTACCGTTCTGCACGGTGACGGTGCCGCTCTGCACAGAGATCGTGGCCTTGCCGGCGTTGGTGTTGGTCAGGGTCTTGCCGCCCAGATCGAGGGTGATGCTCTTGCTGATGACCACGTCCTCAGTGGCGTCAGCCAGCAGGGTCACGGTCTGGCCGTCCTGCGCCGCCGCAATGGCCTCGGCCAGCGTCGCGTACTTGGCGCCGTTGACCTCGGCAACATACTGGCCTACCTTCACGCCGTAGGTACCGTCCGCGTTCTGGGTGGGGATGAAGCCCTCAGCGCACAGGGACTCGTCCACCGCGCTGGAGAACGTACCGCCGGAGACGGAAACCTTGTCGTTCTGCGTGAAATCGCTCGGGGTCAGGTCCTTCCAGTTGTAGGCCTTGACCGCGGCGTTGGTGCCCTTGGCCGTGAACTTACCGTCCTTGACCGTGATCTCGGACAGGCCCTTGTAGCCGGTGCGGTTCACGATGGAGATCGCCGCGCCGTCCTCAATGGCGCCGTCGTTAATGGTCTTGTCGATGCCGTCACCGGAGACGGTGATGGCCGTGCCAGCGCCGCTGATGTTCAGGCTGCCGGAGCAGACCTGCACGCCCATGGTCTTGGCATTGATCTTGCTGTTGTCGATGGTCAGCGTGCCGGAGCTGGGGAAGTAGATGCCGAAGCCGTTGGGCACGTTCAGCGTGCTGTTCCTCAGCGTCACAGTATCGTTGGTGTTGTTGCCGTTGGTCTCGATACCGCTGTGGGCGGTGGTCGTCATCTCGACGCCCTCGAACTCCAGACTGGAATTGTCATACTTGATGGTGCCACCCATGGCGGAGGGGATCAGACCCACCAGCTGGCTGCTGACCACCTTGCCGTTCTTCACGGTCAGCGTCACACCGGAGTTGTTGATCTCGAAGGCCGCGCTGTTTGCATCCTTGCCGGTGCAGGTCCAGGTATGGCCGGCCAGATCCACCGTGCGGTCAATGGTGCCGGAGTTGAATACTGAACCGGTGGTATAATCGCGCAGCAAGACGATAGGCTCGCCGCTGGCCGTCTGCGCCTTGAACGCCTCGTCCATGGTGTAGTAGGAGGTGTCGCCGACCTTGGCCAGATAGGCTTTCGCCACGCCGAAAGTGCCGTCGCCGTTTGGAGTAACGCCGGAATTCTCCACCACGTACTTGCTGGGGTCCTCCTTAAACGTACCGCCGGTGACCTTGATAGTCGCCTTAGTGGCGTCGTCGATGCTGGTCAGCTCATTGGTGCTGGGATCGTAGCTGCGGGTATCCAGCGCACCGTTGACAGTGCCGCCGGTGATGCTGACCTTGGCCACCTTGCCCTCGGCGCTGCCGTAGTTCACAGAGAGCACGTTACCGTTAACGGTGCCGCCGCTGATCGTCAGATCGCTGTTGTGACCGCCGCTGTACGTCCAGGCTGCAACTGTGCCGTTGACCGTGCCGCCCTTGATCTCAGCGAACTTCCAGGTCTCCACCGCATAGCTGTTTTTGGAATTCAGCGTACCGTCTTCTTTCAGGTAGAACGTACCGCGATCGACCTTGATCACGATGAAGTTATCCTGGGTAAACGTGCCGCCACTGATGGTCAGACCGGGGTACTTGGCAACGCTGTCATCGCCCACGCGCACCAGGGACGCGCCCTTCACTCCAACAACGCCGCTGTTGTTCGTAACGCTGCCGCTCTCGAAGAAAAGCCAGCCGTCCTGAATGTCAATGACATAGTGGGAGCTGACGCCGGAGTTCTCCACGGTATCCTCACGCATGATGGTACCGGTCTGCGCCGCGCTGCTGTCCTTGACGGTGACGCGGTTCTTAACGGTCAGCGCGGGCTTGCCCGCCACGGTGCCGCCGTTGAGGGTGTGACCGTTCAGGTCGAGGGTCAGTCCATATGTGCTTATGGTGACATTCTCGCGGGTGTCCGCCAGCAGGGTCACGGTCGCATTCTTAGCAGCCGCGTCGATAGCTGCCTGCAGGGAGTCGTACTTGACGCCCTTGACCTCTGCCACGTAGGTGGTCGTCTCGCTGGGCATCAGCTGCGTTACGCTGGTGGTCAGCTTATCGCCAGCCGCGACATTCTTCGTGCCCTGCTTGCTCGCGTCTGTCGTGCCGTTGCTGCCGTAGTAGCCCGGCTGCTGCGCCTGCACAGTGGCCTCGGTGCTCTCCACAGTCAGCGCCACATCGTTGGACTTCTGGCCCTCGCGGCCATCGCCCAGCAGGATGTCGCCGTTGCTGCCCACCGTATCGGTGAAGGTGCAGGTGCCCACGGTGGTGTTCATCGTGCCGCTGCCGCTGTTGACAAAGCGCACGGGCGCAGCGAACTGCTTCCAATCACCATTGTCGCCGCAGTTGGTGAACTTGCTGTTCTGGACGGTAACAGTCTGCGTACCGTTTGCCTTGTGGTTGAAGTTCACCGGCACCTGTGCCCCCGTGAAGGAGCAATTGTCGATGACTACTTTGCCGTCCGCATTGGAGTAGACGGAAGTAGCCTTTGTGCCAAAGTCGCAGCCGGTCAGCGTGATGTCGTTCACGCCGGTGGTGCCGCTGATGTACACGCGCTGGACGGTGATACCGTGGACGCTGTCGCAGTCGGTCAGGTTCACAGTCACCTTATGACCGGTGTGCCGCTGACCCCACACGCCCAGATTGTCCAGCTCATAGGCCGTGACGGTGATGTCCTTGTCCAGATAAGCACCGCCGGTCGTGACCTGCTTGCCGGTGTCGCGGCTGAACATGTAGGTGTCGACCTCCAGGTCGCACTCGCCGCTGGAAATATAGGCGTTATTGCCGTAGATGGTGATATTGTCCGCCACGTGGCCGTGGGTCAGCTTGCCCACATCCGTGCCGGGGCGGCACACGATGGTGATGCCGCCGGCATTGGCCATATAGGCCGCGGTCAGGGCATCCGCCAGTGTGGCAACATAGCCGCTCTCAGAACCGGCAGCCCAGTATACAGGGGTGGCCACGTCCCAAGCGGACTCGTCCAGCAGCTCCAGGGTGTAGCTGCTGCTGCTCAGTGCCGCGATGGCCTCGCCCAGCGTGGCGTACTCGGTGTCGCCCACCTTGGCCACGTTGGCGGAAGGCTGATTTTCCTTGACGCCATAGCTGCCATCCGCCTTCTTCTCAATGGTGAAGCCTTCGGCGCAGTAGTCGCTAGGCACCTCGGCAGTGAAAGAGCCTGCCGTGATGTTGAACTCATCTTTTGCTGCCTCAGTGGTCTTCTCAGCCGTAACATTAAAGTTGCCGCTGATGCCGCTGCCATTAGCCTCGATAGTTACCTTCTCGGCATCAGCGGAACCCTCGATATCCTTCTGAAAAACACCCTTAGTGCACTCAGTGGCGCTGATGCTGTCCAGTTTGATGTCCGTAGGCTTAGAGGCCACAATTGCCGCCTTCTCCGTCAAGCCGGTGAAGGTCGTGTCCTTGATCGCAACCTCGGGGGACTCTGCCAGAGTGCCCTCATTATAGGTCTTGATGCCGCGAGTACCCGTGAAAGCGGACTTCGTAATCTCAGTGGTGCCGCCGTAGTTCCACAGGTTGTACTTGCCGCTGGTGGTATTAGTAAACTCGCAGTTGACAAACACCGTCTTGCCGTACTGGTTGTTGCACGCGCCATTGGGGAACGTGCAGTTGGTGTACGTTACGGTGTTGTTCGCCGCATCCGTATTGCGCAGGACGCAGGTAAAATACTCGGTCGCATGACCGAGGTCACCCACCCAAGCCCCGTTGCTGTGAGACAGAGTCAGGTCCACGAAACTGACATCAATGTCATAATTCTGGTCCGCTAGAACAGAAGTGGAGTTCGTGATACTGATCTCCGCGTCATCGGTCTTGCCTACGAAAGCTACCTTCGTAACGTCCGTCAGGCCGGCCTTCAGCACCTCTATCCACGACTCAGTAGAATTCGCTTCCACTTTGCCGTAAATCTCATAGGTGATGACGCCATTGACAGGCTCCGCCGCTGCGATGGCCGCTTCCAGCGTATCGTAGACGGTGCCGTTTACCTCGACTCGATTGCTGGGAGTGACCAATGTGGAATCGTTTTCGTTCACAGAATCGGTAGGATCAGCGCCGCCCTCAGTACCGGCGGTATCACCCACCGTGTTGCTGCCGTTGCTGCCTTCGACCTTCTGGTCGCCGGTGTTACCGCCGTCCTCGCTGTCTCCGACCTGCAAGTCGCCGGTGTCACCGCCGCTGTTGCTGTCGTCGGACACGCGCGTTCCGTTCTCGGAGACGCTCGCGCCCTGGGTTTCGTCGGCGTCCCCCATCGCAGCGTACGCCGCCGTCGGCAGCAGAGACAGCATCATTACCAGCGAAAGCAGTAATGACGCCACTCTTTTGCCCATTCTCGTTTTGTTCATGTTCCCCCATCCTTTCATGTGATTTTTTGGTCTGTCTGCGGAATCATGATGTGCGCTGTCCGCACCGTGCCCGCGGCACTGCACCGGCGAGTCCGCACCCCCTGCGGATCAGTGGCAGGCTCCGCCGCGCGGGACGCCGTCCCATGCGGAAAAGCCATCGTTTCAACTGGGTTGAAACGGGAAAAGGGTACCCTTTTCTGCCGGAATCTCCCTCCAATGCAGGCGCCCCTTGCACCTGCGCGGGCTGGGAAATCGTCCCATTGCGGGGTGATTTCCCTTTTCTGAATATACACGGGATAGCATAGCACCATTTCGACAAACAATCAACTTTATTTCCGCACAAAATTTCCCGTTTTTTTCTATTTAATATCGACAAAACCCGGAGCATAGTGTGTCAAAGGCCGTCTCTCCGCACAATTTCGGCATTTTCCCACCGCCTGTGTCCGCCTGCGCGGGCATCTGCCGCAAAAGCGGAGCCACCGGCGCAAAAAAAGAAGCCATGACAACGTCATGGCTTCTTTTGGCAGGGGCAGAAAGGCTCGAACTCTCGACACGCGGTTTTGGAGACCGCTGCTCTACCAACTGAGCTATACCCCTGTGTGGTGGGCCTTCGGGGACTCGAACCCGGGACCGGACGGTTATGAGCCGTCTGCTCTAACCAACTGAGCTAAAGGCCCAAGTCTACGCGGCTGACCTGAATAAGAAATGAGCCGCCACCTTACGGATGGCGGCTCACCCTTTGGCTCCCCCTGTTGGGCTCGAACCAACAACCCTTCGGTTAACAGCCGAATGCTCTACCATTGAGCTAAGGAGGAGTGTTGGCGCTACCTATTTTCCCGGGCCGTCTCCAGCCAAGTATCGTCAGCAGAAGCGAGCTTAACTTCCGTGTTCGGGATGGGAACGGGTGGACCCTCG
>ENA-ORTI01000922-ORTI01000922.1-human-gut-metagenome-genome-assembly--contig:-NODE-922-length-32824-cov-5.707345_pt1 | contig 32824 bp, 29 predicted proteins | sample MGYA00242071_ERZ509191 | MGnify/ENA primary metagenome ERZ509191 (study PRJEB26280, sample SAMEA2338832) | human gut metagenome | biome: human gut; feature: human-associated habitat; material: faeces...
GGATCACCTCGCCCTCCTTGAGGCCCATGCGGTCCATCATCGCGGCGATGCGGCCCGAGCCGAACAGACGCATCAGGTCGTCCTCGAGCGAGACGAAGAACTGCGACGATCCGGGGTCGCCCTGGCGTCCCGCACGTCCGCGCAACTGACGGTCCACACGGCGGCTTTCGTGCCGCTCCGTGCCGATGATCGCCAGACCTCCGGCGGCCTTCACTTCGGGCGTCAGCTTGATGTCCGTACCGCGGCCCGCCATGTTGGTGGCGATGGTCACCTGCCCGGCGCGCCCGGCCTCGGCCACCACCTGCGCCTCCAGTGCGTGCTGCTTGGCGTTCAGTACGTTGTGCTTGATGCCGCGCAGCTTGAGCATGCGGCTCAGCAGCTCCGAGATCTCGACCGACGTCGTACCCACCAGCACGGGGCGCCCTTCGCCCACGAGGCGCACGATCTCTTCGATCACGGCGTTGTATTTCTCGCGCTTGGTCTTGTAGATCAGGTCCTGGCGGTCGTCGCGGATCACCGGCCGGTTCGTCGGGATGACCACCACGTCGAGTTTGTAGATGCTCCAGAACTCCGACGCCTCCGTCTCGGCCGTACCGGTCATGCCGGCCAGCTTGTGGTACATGCGGAAGTAGTTCTGCAACGTGATCGTGGCGAAGGTCTGCGTCGCGGCCTCGACCTTCACGTGCTCCTTGGCCTCGATGGCCTGGTGCAAGCCGTCCGAATAGCGGCGGCCGTCGAGGATACGTCCCGTCTGCTCGTCCACGATCTTCACCTTGTTGTCCATCACGACGTACTCCACGTCCTTCTCGAACATGGCGTAGGCCTTCAGCAACTGGTTCACCGTGTGCACGCGCTCCGACTTGATCGAGTAGTCGTTTATCACCTCGTCGCGTTTCTGCGCCTTCTCCTCTGCGGGCAGGTCGCTCTTTTCGAGCTCGGCCACCGCCGCGCCGATGTCGGGCAGCACGAAGAAGCCGTCCTCCTTGAAGTATTTCGACAGCTCCTCGTGGCCCTTGTCCGTCAGCTCCACCGAATTGAGTTTCTCGTCGATGACGAAGTAGAGCGGATCGGTGATTTCGGGCATCCGGCGGTTGTTGTCCTGCATGTAGATGTTTTCGGTCTTCTGCATCAGGGCCTTGATTCCCGGCTCGGAGAGGTATTTTATCAGCGGCTTGTATTTGGGCAGTCCCTTGTGCACGCGGTAGAGCTTGATGCCGCCCTCCTCGGTCTTGCCCTCCGCGATGAGCTGCCGCGCCTCGGCCAGCAGTGCCGTGACGAAGTTGCGCTGGAGGTTGTAGAGGTGTTCGATCGAGGGCTGGTACTGCTCGAAGAGCTGGTCGTCGCCCTTGGGCACGGGGCCCGAGATGATGAGCGGCGTGCGGGCGTCGTCGATCAGCACCGAGTCGGCCTCGTCCACGATGGCGTAGTGGTGCTTGCGCTGCACGAGGTCCTTGTGCGACGAGGCCATGTTGTCGCGCAGGTAGTCGAAGCCGAACTCGTTGTTCGTACCGAACGTGATGTCGGCCATGTAGGCCTTGCGGCGCGCCTCCGAATTGGGCTGGTGGCGGTCGATGCAGTCCACCGACAGTCCGTGGAACTGGTAGAGCGGTCCCATCCACTCGGAGTCGCGTTTGGCCAGGTAGTCGTTCACCGTGACCAGGTGCACGCCCTTTCCGGCCAGCGCATTGAGGAATACGGGGAGCGTCGCCACGAGCGTCTTGCCCTCGCCCGTCGCCATTTCGGCGATGTTGCCTTCGCGTTCGCGTTCGCCGAGCTTCTTGGCGGGGCTCTTCTTGCTGCGCGTCAGCACCACGCCGCCGAAGAGCTGGCAGTCGTAGTGGATCATGTCCCACTTCATGTCGTTGCCGCCTGCCATCCAGTGATTGGCGTACACGGCCTTGTCGCCCTCGATGGTGACGAAGTCTTTCGTCGCGGCCAGCTCGCGGTCGAAGTCGTTGGCCGTCACTGCGATCGTGTCGTTCTGCGCGAAGCGGCGCGCCGTGTCCTTCATGATGGCGAAGGCCTCGGGCAGGATTTCGTCGAGCTTGTCCTCGATCCTGTCGTCGATGCGCTTGGTCGTCTCGTCGATCTCCTTCGAGATTTTCTCCTTCTCCTCGAGCGACGTCTCGGGCAGTTCGAGCCGTGCTTTCAGCTCGACGATGCGGGCCTCGTCCGCGGCGATGTAGTCGGCGATCTGTTGTTTGAGCCCCTGGCTGCGGGCGCGCAACTCGTCGTTCGAGAGGGCCTCGATCGAGGGGTAGACAGCCTTGATCTTCTCGACGTAAGGCTGGATCTGTTTGCGGTCTTTTTCGGCCTTGGAGCCGAAAACGGCTTTGATTACGCTTGCAAGAATATCCATATTTCAGTCGTTGTTTTTTCGGTTCGGATTCTAAATCTTGCAAAGATACTTATTTTTTGCGATTTATCAACTCCCGGAGGGGCTTTTTGCGCTCCCGTTCTGCGGCTGCGGAACCGCGGGATTTCCGATGCGCGACTTCCAGGAGATGAACTCCCTGTGTTCCGGGAATTTCTTGAAGTCGGTCGAATCGGTACGGATGACATGGAGCGATGTCTCGCTGATGTGGCTGTCGAAGACGCCGAAGTCGATCTCCGCGTCCTGGATCAGCAGGATCGGCATTCCGGCCATGAGCCCCATGCCGGTTTCTATTTCGTTCCACGGCGTCGGCAGCCAGCGGTCGCTCCACGTCTCGCATTCGTCCGTCGCCGGGCGGAACGTCGCTTTTTCGATGTGGAGTTGCTTGAGTCCGAAGACGATCATCCCGTCGCATTGCTGGACGAGTGTCCGGATGTTGCCCAGTTGGCCGAACATGCGGTATTCGCCCCGTTCGTAGAAACAAACCTCGTAACCTTCCTGTTGCAGGTGGTCGCGCACGGAACGTATCATGAGCGAATCCTCGATGCGGAGCTTCCCCGGCATGCTGAAGAAAATGCGGTGCTTTCCCGCGGCGGCATGCACCGTAACCGGTTCGGGGCGGGTGTAGCGGCCCTCTGCGTCGAGATGCCGGGCGATCTCCCGCGGGAGATTCGTGCAGCCCGCGAAGCAGGCGTTCCCGAGTTTCACTTCGCGCAGTCCGATGTGGTTGAGGTCGGCCATCGAGAAGTTCGCCTCGGAGAGGTCGCTGTATTTGATCCTCGCGTGTTGCAGGTTGCTCTGATAGAACACGGCTTTCCGGCCGTCGATCCGCTCGATCAGGGCATTCGACAGATCGGCCTGGAAAAGGTCCGTCTCGCGCATGTCGGTCGTGACCTGCTCCTTGGATCCGATATAGGCATCTTGCAGGTTGGTTTTCTGGAGGTCGGCCTTGGAGAGGTCGTGCCCGTAGGCGAGCCCGTCGGCCAGCGTCTTCTGGAAAACTCCCGTCGGAACCACCCGCAGCAGCGACGAGAGGACGTAGATCGTTTCGTTGCGGTAGCAGCCTCTTTCCGCCGTGAAGAACCTTCGGATGAGAATTGCCGCGGCGAGCCGGTTGGTCTCGCTTTCCGAGGAGAGCTGTCGGATCGCCGCATCGAACTCCTCCTTGAGGATTCTGCGGCGGGAAGACTTGCTTTGGATATCGAAGAATCGGAGCACGACCGCAACTCCGGCGATAAGCAGCGAAACGAAGAGGACGGTTCCCTCGATGTGTTCCAGGACGTAACTGAAGGCATTCATGGACGGGTGGTTATTTCGGGTTGTCCGTATGCGCCGCGATCCGCCGCCCGACGGGACACTCCGCGCACCGGGTTCGGGCGCAGTACTCCGTGGCCAGTTGCAGCAGCGCCTGCGATTCGAATGCGTTGCGGATCGGGACGCCCTCCCCGCTCCACGCCCGCATGAAACGGTTGTCCTCGGAGGGAAGGCGCTCGAGGAGCGACAGCGCGCTGTCGCGCAGCCGTTCGTCGCCCGTGCGGCTGCCGTAGGCGAATTGCAGTACGGCCACCAGGTTGATTCCGATGATGCGGGCCTTGAATGTCCCGAGGCGTTTGGGAAGTTCGTCGCCCGCAGCGCCGGGGACGTAGTGCGTCCGCCAGTAGGGCGACGCCTCGATGCAGAACAGGCGCCGGATGTCCTCCTCCGTGCGGCAGGCCATGGCGCGCGCCATCACGAACTCGTCCTGCGCGAAGAACCGCGCCGCCTGCGCGATCCGCAGTGCGGGGTGGTTGGCCGGGCGGATGTCCGCGAGCGTCCACTCCGAGGCGTCCATCGCTTCGATGCCGTATTTGGCCGAGAGGTATTCGAAGTGGCGCCCGAGGTCGAGCGTGTACGCATCGTGGCGGTAGAGCGCCAGCAGCCCCGATGCGCCGAAGAGCATCGCTTCGACGGCCTGCGGGGCGAGCCGCTCCCGCAGCACGGTCCTGTAAGGCACTCTCCGGGCCAGCGAGAGGTAGGCCTCCTGGTTCCGGCTGTCGCCCAGCGTGCGGAAATAGAGCCGGTAGAAGGTCTCGTTCCAGTTGTCGGACGTTTCGGAGAGCAGCGCCCCGACGCGTCGGATCTTGCGGCCGAGCCGGTCGAAGAGCAGCGCCGTGAGAAGCTCGGTGCGTTGCAGCGCGCCGAGCCCCGCCAGGTAACCGCCGCAGGCGTATGTCCCGGCTCCGGCCTTCAGCCGTTCGATCGTCCGCTCCCCGCCGCCGTCCGCCATGTCACAACAGGTTGAGTTCGAGCATCGCCTCTTCGGACATCATGCTTTTGTCCCACACCGGGTCGAACGTCAGGATGACGTTCACCGATTTCACCCCCTTGACCTTGGCGACCTGCTGATTAACGTCTTCGACGAGCATGTCGGCCATCGGGCAGTTGGGGGCCGTGAGCGTCATGCGGATCGTGGCCGTGCCGTCGGGCGTGTAGTCGATTTCGTAAACGAGCCCCAGATCGTATATGTTCACCGGAATCTCGGGGTCGTATATGTTTTTCAGCGTCAGGACGATCTCTTTCTCGACCTGGAGAATCTCTTCGGGTGTCATCGTTCAGTCGTTTTTGCTCGCGTACGCCAGTGCGAAGAGCCGCATCTGTCTGACCATCGCGGCCAGCCCGTTGGCCCGCGTGGGCGAGAGGTTGGCCGTCAGGCCGATGGCGTCGATGAAATAAAGGTCCGTGTCGAGCACCTCCTGCGGCGTGCGTCCGTTCAGTACGCGGATAAGCAACGCGATGATGCCCTTGGTTATTATGGCGTCGCTGTCGGCCGTGAAGAAAATCCGCCCGCCGTCCGTCCGTGCGTCGATCCACACGCGCGACTGGCATCCCTCGATGAGATACTGTCCGGTGCGGTGTTCCGGAGCGATGGCCGGGAGCGAGTCGCTCAGGCCGATCAGGTAGTCGTATTTGTCGAGCCAGTCGTCGAAAACGGAGAACTCCTCGATGATCTCCTCCTGAATCTGATCTTTCTTGTCCATTTCCTTTTCCTTGCGTTTTTGCGGTTACAGGTCCACGATCTCGGGCAGGACGTCGCCCTCCGAGGCCGCGGGTTCCGTGACGCCCGCCAGCCGCGCCAGCGTCGGAGCCACGGAGGTCATGTCCACGCGCCGCTGCACGTGCTGCTGTCCGGCGCCCGTGCCGTAGAATACGAGCGGCACTTCGGTGTCGTAGCCGTACATCGACCCCGACATCGAACGGCAGCGGTCGCGCTCCTCGATCCACCCGGGCATCAGGTTCAGGATGACGTCGCCCGAGCGGCGCGGGTAGAAGCTGTTCTGCATTCGCCGCGCATAGCCGCTGCCGAAGTAGCTCGACCGCATGGCCGTGGCCGAGAGGGCGTGCGAGACGCCGCGGAACTGCATGGCGAAGATCGCCACCTCGTTCTGCACGTCGGCCAGATCCAGCCCCCGTTCGTAGATCAGGTTATGGTTGAGCCAGATGCACTTGTCTCCGTAGGTCACCACCCAGTCGCCCGTGCCGTAGCGGACGTTGAGGAATCCGTTCACGATCACCTCGAACTGCCGGGCGTTGAACCGGTCCGGCTCTTCGGTCGTCGCGTCGTAGGAGGGGCTGGTTCCGTGGTCCGAGGTGAGGACCACCGTCGCGTTGCCGTCCCTGACCTGCGCAAAGACGAAGGTCAGGAAGTCGGCCAGGTCGCGGTCCAGCCGGTAGTACATGTCCTCGACCTCGACCGATTCGGGCCCGTAGGCTTCGCTGATGCGGCGCGAGGCGTCGAGGCAGACGCAGAGCAGGTCGGGCGTCGCGTCGGCGCCGAGCTTGTACTGGGCGATGAGCTGCTTGGCCAGTCCCAGCACCGCGGTATTGCCCGCGGGGGTGTAGAGCAACCGTTCGTAGTCGTCCGCAAGTTCCGGGCCGCCCCCTTCGGGCTGCCGCCCCTCCCCGCGTTTTCCGCGCTTCTCGGGGAATCCGATCCGGATGTTGCGCGTATTGACATAGCGGTCGCGGTCGAGCAGCGGCCGCCACTCGGAGGCGATGTAGGAGAGGTTGTACCGCTCGTCGTTGCTGCGGTCGATCCACTCGGGCACTGCCGGGGCGTAGTAGGGCGAGGTGACCCAGTCGCAGCGTCCGGGGTCGAGCCAGAAGACTTCGCCGCCGCGGCCCGCCGTCACCACGGCCGACACGGCTTCGGCAGCCACCGTGACCGTATGGCTGCCGGGGGCGTGCTGGCGGAGGGTTTCGGCCAGCGTCGGGGCGATCAGGTGGTAGGCTCCGGGGCCTTTGCGGCCGTCGGTCAGCCCCACGACGGCGTTCGACGTGTAGTCCACCCACTGCGAGCCGATCACGCCGTGCGTCGAGGGCATGGCCCCGGTCGCGAGCGTGGCCAGCGAGACGGGCGTGGTGGTCTGCTGGTAGTCGTAGCGGCTGTCCGTATAGACCGTGCCGCCCTGCGTGAGGCGGCGGAACCCGCCTTCGCCGAAGTTTTCGGCGTAGCGCGCGAGGTCCTCGGCGCGCATCGACCCCACGACGATCTGGACGATCAGGCGCGGTGTTTCGGCGGCGATGCCCCGGAACGAGGCGAGGGCGGCTATGGCGAGCAGGAGAATTTTTCTGTTCATGGCGAATGTGGAAGATCGGCCGCAAATTTACGAATTTATTTCGATACATCGGCGGAAATATTCCGTCTCGGCCCGAAAATCGGGACCGTGCAATGCGGCGATCCGCTCCAGTTGCGCAAGACAGAACGCCCGGTGGGCGGCGCTCCGCGGGTCACGGGGACGGTGTGCCGCGGCGGCCGCGATGGCTTCGGCCTCGGGAAGCAGGCGCCGGGCCTCGTCGGTGAGGGCCGCCTCCGTGAACCGCTCCCAGATGTACTCCACGGCCTGCGGTGCGGGGTGCACCAGATCGTCGGCATAGAAGCGGTAGTCCCGCAGGTCGTCCGTAAGGATTTCGTAGGCGGGGAAATATTCGATCCGTCTGAAGCGCTGCGTGAGCTCCTCGGCCGCCAGCCGCAGCGCGGCTTTGCTCACGGCGTTTCCCGCAAGCCCGTCGCCCGTGTGGCGCACGGGGCTGACCGTGAGCAGGATGCTTCGCCCGGCCAGCGGGCCTTCGGCCAGTTCCGAGATCGCGTCGGCGATCTCGTCCACGGAGAGCCTCCGCCGTGCGAACTCCGCCGCCGGGCGGCGGTGGCAGTTGGCCACGACCTCGCCCTGCCGTTCATAGACCCAGGCCGTGCCGAAGGTGAGGATCACGCGGTCGGCCGTGCGGAGCGCCTCGGAGCCCGCCTGCCGGGCGGCGTTCATGCGGCGGAGCGCCTCGTCGGGCGTGGGGGCCGAGAAGTCGCCGTGGAATCCGAAATGGAACCACCGCTGGCCGTCGGTGTGCAGCTCGTCGCGCACGACGGGGCGGCCGAAGCCGCGGACGGCCGCGGCGACGGAGAGCGGGTTGAAGAGGATGCCCGTGGGGTTGGCCTCGACGCGGAATTTCGCCCGGGAGAGCCGGGCGGCGATGTGCGCGGCGAAGCACGAACCGAGCGCGAGCGTGCGGTTTTCGTAGCCGAAACGCATGCGGAGGGGCGCGGTTTCGATTTCGGTGCGGAATTTCATACGGCAAAAATAGAAAATTCTTACCTTTGCGGATATGATTCTGCGAGCGAACTGCAAAATAAACCTGGGTCTCGACGTGCTGCGCCGCCGGGCGGACGGATATCACGACCTGGAGACGGCGATGTTTCCCGTGCGGGGACTCTTCGACGAGGTGGAGGTGCTGCGCACGGGAGGCTCCGGGGCGGAGCTCCGCACGGAGGGGATCGCCGTGGACTGCGCCCCGGAGGAGAATATCTGCATGAAGGCGTTCCGTCTGATGCGTGACCGCTACGGCGTTAACGGCGTCGTGATCCGGCTCGTGAAGCGCGTGCCGTTCGGCGCGGGGCTGGGCGGCGGTTCGTCGGACGGGACGGCGGTGCTGAAGGCCCTCGACACGCTCTTCGGGCTGCGTCTTGCCGAGGAGGAGCTCGTCGCCCGTGCCGCGGAGCTGGGCAGCGACACGGCCTTTTTCGTGCGCGACACGCCCCAGTTGTGCACCGGCCGCGGAGAGGTGATGACGCCTTTTCCGCTGGACCTCGGGGGTATGACGCTCGTCATCGTGAAACCCGCCGAGGGGGTCTCGACCCGCGAGGCCTATGCCGGCGTGCGGCCCCGCATGCCGGAGGTTCCGCTCGCCGGGCGGCTGCGGCGTCCCGTCGCCGAGTGGCAGGGGACGGTGACCAACGATTTCGAGGAGTCGGTCTTCGCCGCGCATCCCGCGATCCGCGCGGCGAAGGAGGAGCTGCTCGCCGCCGGGGCTCTCTATGCCTCCATGTCCGGCTCGGGTTCGGCCGTGTTCGGCCTTTTCGACGATCCGGCCCGCGCCGCCCGGCTGCGGGAGCGGACTCCCTTCGTCTTCGCGTTATAGCGTTTTTAATCTCGTAATCCTGGGTTTGTCCGCGACGGGGCATCCCGTCGCGCTTCGGACGCGTGGCTCGGCCGTGTCCGGCCTTTCCGGCGATGCGGTCCGCGCCGTTTCGGTCGGATCGTCCGTCGCGGCCGGGCGGTCGCTCCTGTTTTTCGTGCCTCCGTTCGCCGTCCGGCGATCCCGGACGGGGGTCGTTTTGATCTTCGGTCCGGCGTCCGATGCGGTGTTCGCAGCCGTTTCGTGCGGTTTCGGGATGTTGTGCAGTTTGTAACTATTAAAAATAGTTGCATGTGAAGAAAATTTAGTTATATTTGCGGAAACAAAAGGCGTTTTCCCGCGCTCCCCGTTGCCCGGGGTGCTCGGGGCGCCGGAAAAAGAGCTTGGTGTTATGATGAAAAGAGCGTTGTTGGCCGTGGTGTTGCTGTGGAGCGTGTGTACGGCGTCGCAGGCTCAGGACCGGGCCGCGTGCGAGCGGATCGTGCGCCTCGTGGCGGAGGCCGTCGGAGCCGGGTCGATCGGGGAGATCGAACCTTTCCTGGCTCCCGGGTTCATCTTCTCGGGACAGGAGGGCGACCGGGCCCGGGCGGTGATGAAACTGCTCGTGGCGCAGTTGGGCGAGCGGGTGGAGCGGATCGAGACGGTCCGGCAGGAACGGACAGAGGAGGGACTGGAGCTGGTCTGCGCCTTCACCTATGCGGGGCGGCTGGGCCGGAAGGAGGCGACCTTTCTCTTCGACGGGGAGGGCCGCCTGAAACGGCTGGAGTTGCTTCCGATCCGGGTCAGGACGCTGGGCGACAAGGGCGGGACGTTCGCAAGACCGGCTGCCCGGCAGCTCGATATTCCGGTTCGCCGGCTCGGGAATCTGCTGACCGCGACGGCGCTGCTGGACGGCCGGGAGCGCACGTTCATCCTCGACAACGGTGCGCCGAGGCTGATGCTCAACAGCCGTCGCTGCGCCCCGGTGCGCGATACGGCCGCGCTTCGGATCTCCTCTTCGAAGGGGGTGAACGCCTCCATCGCGGGGATGGACATCGTGACGATCTCCGGATTCGATTTCCACGGAATCCGTGCCGGCGGCGGGGAGTTCCTTTGTTTCGACATGTCGCATCTGGAGGACGGGACGGAGGTTTTCGGACTGCTCGGCTACGAGGTCTATAAGGATTACGATCTGCTGTTCGACTACGGGGCGGGGATGCTGACGCTGCTCGATCCGGCGGTGACGGACTCCTGCGTGCGGCGCCTGGCGTGCGGACGGCCCGTGACGGAGGTTCCGGTGCGGATGGAAGGGCATGTCGCCTGCGTGGAGGCGCGGATCGGGACGCACACGCTGCGCCTCGGCATCGACTGCGGTGCGGGGACCGATTTGCTGGACGACGGGTTGTGGGATTCGCTGCGCTCCGATCTGGTCCGGCGCCGGGAGACGACGCTCACGGGAGCCGACGCGGAGGTACGCCGGGTGCGTTCCGGACGGGTGAAACGGCTGACGATCGGCGACCGGGAGTTCCGGAGGGTTCCCACGGTGTTCAACGACATGAGCCACCTGAATCTCTCGCTCGGGCACGGGCTGGACGGGCTGATCGGCTTTCCGGTGCTTTCCGCTCAGCGGACGGTGCTGAGTTATCGGAGCGGCCGGCTGATTTTCCTCCCCTGAAGCCGGGAAGGGCGGCGCCGGTTTTTGGAGGACGTTGCGTTGCCCGGCGAAGGCGGCGTGCGCCCTTTCCGGGTGTCCGGTGAAGTCCGGCTGCGACGGCGGCCGGCTTTTTGCGCCGTCACCTGCCGGTGATCGTTTCGGCGAAGGGATGCAGGCGGTGCAGCCGGAGGTTTTCGGCCACGCTCCGCTCCGAACGGTTGGCATAGCAGTAGGCGCACAGGTGCGGACAGGTGGCGTACTGGCCGATGTCGGCCGAGGCGATGCAGCCGCAGAAGGCGCGCTGGCCACGGTCTTTGGGCGGGTGCGCGGCGGTGCGTTCCGGCCGGGCGGTCTCCCCGAACAGGGCGGGGGACGGAGGGGTGGCGCCGAGGTAGTCCGTCAGCGCGCGGTCGTGCGGAAAGTGGCGGAGGAGCAGCTCGTCGTCGATGCAGCGGTTGCGGACGATGCCCAGATGCGCGAAGTCGGTCCGTTCGCCGCATGCGGCGAGCGTGTAGCCCCACCGTTCGTTCAGGGCGGCCAGTCCCGCGGCGGTTTGCAGCATCTCCCCGTCGGTGAACTCCCGCCAGCGGATGCCGCGGCGGTCGAGGTTCCGGGCGACATGGCGGTAGATGCCGATGTCCGCGAAGCTGAACACGAGTTTTTCGGCCGCACCCCGCAGGCTGTCGCCGATGCGCTCCGCCCGGCGGAGCAGCTCTTCCGTTCCGAGGCGGTCGGTGAGCAGCAGCGGATCGAAGCGCCAGACGACCAGCCCCCGGCCCAGATACTCCGCCAGCCGGCGGAAGGTGTCGATCCGCTCCTCCAGCGGCGGGAGGTGCGGCTCCAGTCCTTCGTCTTCGTAGTCGTTGAGGGTGTATTGCACGTAACAGTGAATACCCCGTTCCCGAAGCTCCGCGAGGCGGGGCAGCAGGGGACGGGGATTTTTCGACCAGAAGACCACGGCGCGCGTCCGGGCGAAGGAGATGTAGGACCGACGGCCGTCGAAGGGGTTGATCCGCGCGACGTAGCCCCGCCGCAGCCGCTCGAAAAACCAGTCGGCGTAGCAGGCCGGAATGTCCGTGGCACGGCTCGCCGAGACGATCACGGGCGTCCGGGCCGCGACCCGCTCGCCCGCATCGGTCGTAATCTCGGTCTGCGTCGGCCGGAGCATCTTCTTCGTCGTGCGGGCGGCTATTTGCAGCCCCCGACGGGTATCTTGGCGATACGCCCTTCGTGGCGGCCGCCTTCGAACGAGGCCGAGAAGAAGGCTTCGAGCATCTGCACCGCCTCGTCGTTGGTGATGAAGCGCGCCGGGAAGACGATCACGTTGGCGTCGTTGTGGCGGCGGATCAGCGAGGCCACCTCCGCGTCCCAGCACAGTCCGGCCCGGATGCCCCGGTGCTTGTTGAGCGTCATGGTCATCCCCTCGCCCGAGCCGCAGAGGGCGATGCCCTGTTCCAGTTCGCCCGCCTCGATGGCCTCGGCCAGCGGATGCGCGTAGTCGGGGTAATCGACGCTCTCGGGCGAGTGGGTCCCGAAGTCGAGCACCTCGTAACCCATGGCGTCGAGGTAACCCACCAGAAACTCTTTCATTTCGTAGCCCGCGTGGTCGCAGGCGATGCCGATTTTTTTCATTCCGTATGCGATTTGTCGTTCGTGTTGCAAGGATCGTGCGGGGCCGGGGCGGAGTCTCCGGAAAAGGCCCGCAGGCAAAGATAGTGCAACGCCCGGCCAATGCCAAATTTATCCGGCGGGAAAACACCGGCCGGGGGAAGAATTTGTCTCCTTCGGCACGGCAGGGCCTTTCGTCCCGCCCGTCCGGCGACCGTGCGCCCCGCCGCATTTGGTTCCGTGCGCGGCTTGCGCTATCTTTGCCGCATGAAAACCCTTCTGGCCGCTTTGGGTGCGTTCGCACTCGCTTTGGGCGTCATCGGTATCTTCGTGCCGCTGCTGCCCACCACGCCCTTTCTGCTGCTGGCGGCGGCCTTGTGGGTCCGCTCCTCCCCGCGGCTTTACGGGTGGCTGCTTTCCCACCGCAGACTGGGCGGCTATATCCGCGATTTCCGGGAGAAACGGGCCATTCCGCTGCGTGCCAAGGTCCTCTCGCTGGGGCTGATGTGGGCTTCGATGCTCTACTGCGTCTTCGCCGTGGTCGATGCGTGGCCATGGGCGCAGGCGTCGCTGCTGGCCGTGGCCGCCAGCATCACCTGGCACATTCTGTCGTTCGCCACGCTGCGGCGGTAGAAGTCATCGGGGGGCGGGGTTCCGCCTGGCAGGCCGTTTCCCTTGAATACGGAGCCGGGCGGCGATACTGCACGGGTGTGGGGCCGAAAAAAACGGACCTTCGGGAGGAAGGTCCGCCGCATCGTGCGGTCCGTCGTGTCTTCGAAGCCGCCGGTCGTGACGTCCTTACGACAGGTAGCGTTCCGCGAGGCTGATGAGCAGGCCGAAGAGCAGGGCGTCGAACACGAAGACGGGGATCGTCTTCCGTTCCTTGCCCGCGAGGGTGAAAAACACCGGGATCGACAGCATCAGGGTCGTTCCCATGCCGTCGGCCCACCACGGCAGGTAGGGCAGGTCGGCGTGGAAGACGATCACGGCCGAGAAGAGGAAAATGAAGAAGGCCGAGAAGCACGAACGGGCCGACGCCCCCTGGAAAACCTTCGGAAGGACGTCCAGCGCGCCGGCCGCCGCGCCCACGCAGAGCGACAGAGTGAAGTGATCCATCGTGTCGCAGCCGTTATTTCGAGGCCCGTTTGCGGTCCACCTCGTGCAGCAGAATCTTTCTCAGACGCATGGCGTGGGGCGTGACTTCGACGTATTCGTCCTCCTTGATGTATTCGAGCGCCTCCTCGAGCGTGAAGACCTTCGGCGGGGTGATCACGGCCTTGTCGTCCGAACCCGAAGCGCGCATGTTCGTCAGTTGCTTGGATTTGGTGACGTTCACCGTGATGTCGTTCTGGCGCGTGTGCTCGCCGATTACCTGTCCTTCGTAAACGGAGTCCATCGGCGAGATGAAGAAGCGTCCGCGGTCCTGGAGCTTGTCGATCGAGTAGGCATAGGCCGTGCCCGTCTCGCCCGAGATGATCGAACCGTTGGTGCGCATCTCGATCTCGCCGACCCACGGTTCGAAGTCCTTCAGACGGTGCGTCATGATCGCCTCGCCCGCCGTGGCGGTGAGCATGTTCGACCGCAGGCCGATGATGCCGCGCGAGGGAATGTCGAACTCCAGACGCACGCGGTCGCCGTTCGAGGTCATGTTCTTCAGCGTGCCCTTGCGCTTGGTGGTCAGCTCGATCACCGTGCCCGAGCATTCCTCGGGACAATCGACCGTCATCTCCTCGACGGGTTCGCACTTGCGGCCGTCGATCTCCTTGACGATCACGCGGGGCTGTCCCACTTGCAGCTCGTACCCTTCGCGGCGCATCGTCTCGATGAGCACCGAGAGGTGCAGCACGCCGCGGCCGAAGACGTTGAACGAATCGGCCGACGGGCCGGGCGTCACGCGCAGCGCGAGGTTCTTCTCCAGTTCGCGGTCCAGCCGCTCCTTGATATGGCGCGAGGTGACGTATTTTCCGTCCTTGCCGAAGAAGGGCGAGTTGTTGATCGTGAAGAGCATCGACATCGTGGGTTCGTCGATGGCGATGGGCGGCAGCGGTTCGGGATTCTCGTAGTCGCAGATCGTGTCGCCGATCTCGAAGCCGTCGATGCCCATGACGGCGCAGATCTCGCCGCACGGAACCTCCTCGACCTTCTTCTTGCCCAGTCCCTCGAAGACCATCAGGTCCTTGATTCTGCACTTCTGCATCGTCACGCCGTCGCGCTTGGCCAGCGTGACGTTCTGCCCGGCGCGGAGCGACCCGCGCGTGACCTTGCCCACGGCGATACGGCCCGTGTAGGAGGAGTATTCGAGCGACGTGATGAGCATCTGCGGCGTACCCTCGACCACGGCCGGTTCGGGAATCTCGTCGATGATGGCGTCGAGCAGCGGGACGATCGAATCGGTCGGCTCGTTCCACTTGTGCGACATCCAGCCCTGTTTGGCCGAGCCGTAGATCGTCTTGTAGTCGAGCTGCTCCTCGGTGGCGTCGAGCGAGAACATGAGGTCGAAGACCTGTTCGTTCACCACCTCCGGGCGGCAGTTGGGCTTGTCCACCTTATTGACCACCACGATCGGCTTCTTGCCCAGCGCCAGCGCCTTCTGCAACACGAAGCGCGTCTGGGGCATCGTGCCCTCGAAGGCATCCACGAGCAGCAGCACGCCGTCGCACATGTTCAGCACGCGCTCCACCTCGCCGCCGAAGTCGGCGTGGCCCGGGGTGTCGATGATGTTGATCTTGTAGTCCTTATAGATGACCGAGACGTTTTTCGAGAGGATCGTGATGCCTCGCTCGCGCTCCAAGTCGTTATTGTCCAGAATGAGTTCGCCGCTTTGTTTGGCGTTGTCGCGCAGGATATGCCCCGCCAGAATCATCTTGTCCACGAGGGTCGTCTTGCCGTGATCGACGTGGGCGATGATCGCGATGTTGCGCAGTTTCTGCATAGAAGTTCGTTTTGTCGTGCAAAGGTAAGAATTTCTCCGGAAATTGTGCTATATTTGTTCGATTGTTAAAAAAGTTGAATAAATGAAACCTGCTTTCAGCGTGCGCGGCCGGAGCGACGTTTTCATCGGCCCGGCCGCGGAGATTCTTCCGGACGTGCTGCCCGCGGGGCGCGTGGTGGCGGTCTCCGACGCCGCGGTGGCGGAGCTGCACGGCCGGCTGCTGGCCCCCTACGAGACACTGCTCGTCGGCCGCGGCGAGGAGCACAAGACGCTCCGCACGGTCGAGACCCTCTGCCGGCGTCTGATCGGGATGGGTGCGGACCGCAAGACCTTCATTCTGGGCGTCGGCGGCGGCATCGTGACCGACGTGGCGGGGTTCGCCGCCTCGATCTACATGCGGGGACTTCCGTTCGGGTTCGTCTCGACGACGCTGCTGGGGCAGGTCGATGCCTCGGTGGGCGGCAAGAACGGGGTGAACGTGGACGGGTACAAGAACATGGCCGGGACGTTTACCCAGCCGCGGTTCGTCGTCTGCGATCCGGCGTTGCTGCGGACGCTGCCCGAAAGGGAGTTCCGGGCCGGGCTGGCCGAGGCGGTCAAGGCGGCGGTCATCGCCGACGCGGAGCTGTTCGCACGGCTGGAGCGCCTCGGCTTCGACGCGTTGCGCGGGGATACGGCGGAGCTGTCGGCGGTGGTGTCGGCGGCCGTGCGCGTCAAGGCGGAGATCGTCGAACGCGACGAGTACGAGGCCGGGGACCGGCGCAAGCTCAACCTCGGACATACGCTGGGGCACGCCATCGAGAAGTGCTCGGACGCCATGAACCACGGCGAGGCCGTGGCCGTGGGGACGGCGCTCGCGGCCGATGCGGCCGTGCGGCTCGGCGTGCTGGCTCCGGCCGACCGCGACCGTATCCGGGGATTGCTCGCACGGCTGGGGTTCGACCTCACGCCTCCGGTTCCGGTGACGCGGCTGTTGCAGGAGGTCGGCAAGGACAAGAAGAGCGAGGAGGGCGTGTTGCGGGTCGTGTTCCCGACGGAGATCGGCGGCTGCGAGGTGCGTCCCATGACGCGCGACGGGTTCGCGGCGTTGTTCGCATAAGGGACGTCGGGCGACGGTTCCGTTCCGAATGTTTAACGGCGCGTTTCGAATCCGTATCGAAGCGCGCCGTTCGTGTTTCCGGAGTTTCCGGCTATTCGGCCAGCGTCCGCAGGCGCTCGGCATAGGCATCCCAGTCGGCGACGGGCCGGCGGGCGACGCCCGATTCGACGGCGGCGCGGGCTACGGCGGTCGCCACGGTGCAGAGCAGCCGCGGATCGAGCGGCTTGGGGATGAGGTACGAACGCCCGAACTCCAGCTTTTCGAGGTTGTAGGCCCGCAGCACGGAGGCCGGGATCGGCTCCCGGGCCAGCGCGGCGATGGCGTGCGCCGCGGCGAGCTTCATCTCCTCGTTGATCTTCGAGGCCCGCACGTCGAGCGCGCCGCGGAAGATGTAGGGGAATCCCAGTACGTTATTGACCTGGTTGGGGTAGTCCGAGCGGCCCGTGGCGAAGATGATGTCGGGGCGCGAGACGACGGCCGTGTCGTAGGCGATTTCGGGATCGGGATTGGCCAAAGCCATGACGATCGGGTTCGATGCCATCGTGCGCAGCATCTCGGGCGTCAGCGTGTCGGCCTTCGACACGCCGAGGAAGACGTCGGCGTCGTGCAGCGCCTCGGCCAGCGTCGAAATGCGCCGCGGGGTGGCGAACTCGCGTTTGAGCGGGTTGAGGTCTTCGCGGTGGGCCGAGACCACGCCGCGGCTGTCGCACAGCACCATGTTCTCGCGCCGGACGCCCAGCGAGAGGAACAGCCGTGCGCAGGCGATGGCGGCGGCTCCCGCGCCGTTGACCACCACGCGCAGGCGGGCGATCTCCTTGCCGGCGATCTTCGCGCCGTTGAGCAGCGCCGCCGAGGTGATGATGGCCGTGCCGTGCTGGTCGTCGTGCATGACGGGAATGTCCAGCTCGTCGCGCAGCCGCGCCTCGATCTCGAAGCATTCGGGGGCCTTGATGTCCTCGAGGTTGATGCCGCCGAAGGTGGGGGCGATGGCCCGCACGGCGCGCACGAAGGCGTCGGGGTCGGTCTCGGCCACCTCGATGTCGAAGGCGTCGATGCCGGCGAAGGTCTTGAACAGCATACACTTCCCCTCCATCACGGGTTTGGCGGCCAGCGGGCCGATATTGCCCAGTCCGAGTACGGCCGTGCCGTTCGACACGACGGCCACGAGGTTGCCCTTGCCCGTATAGTCGTAGATCTTCTCCGGCGTTTGGGCGATGATGCGCGAGGGAACGGCCACGCCGGGCGAATAGGCCAGCGAAAGATCGTATTGCGTGCGGTGGGGCTTCGTGGGAACGATGCCGATTTTTCCGGGGCGCTCTTCGCTGTGGTAGCGCAGCGCCTCCTCGGCGAGTTTATTGTCGGTTGTCATTGTTTTTCTCTTTTTTTCGGTTAGACCCGTCGAATACCAACGGGCTTTCGTTGCAAATATTGCGCCCGGCCCGGAGAATGGGGGGGGGCGACCGTCCGGCATGCGGCTCCTTTGCGGCCGGAAGCCTCGCTCCGGGCTGCCGGGCGGTCAGAAAAGCGTGCCTTCGCTGCGGGGCGGGGTGAAGCCCATGTGTTCGTAGGCCAGCGCCGTGGCTTCGCGGCCGCGGGGCGTGCGTTTGAGGAACCCCTCCTTGATGAGGAACGGTTCGTAAACCTCCTCGATCGTGCCGGCCTCCTCGCCGACGGCCGTGGCGACGGTGTTCAGTCCGACGGGTCCGCCGTTGAACTTCTCGATGATCGTCGAGAGGATGCGGTTGTCCATGCGGTCCAGTCCGCGCGAGTCGATGTTGAGCGCCGCGAGGGCGATGCGGGTGATGGCCAGGTCGATGTGCCCCTCGCCCTTGACCATCGCGAAGTCGCGCACGCGCCGCAGCAGGGCGTTGGCGATGCGCGGCGTGCCGCGCGAGCGCAGGGCCACCTCGTGCGCCGCGTCGTCGTCGATCGAGACGTCGAGAATCCGCGCCGACCGCCGCACGATGCCGGCCAGGACCGGAGCGTCGTAATACTCCAGGTGGCACTGGATGCCGAACCGCGCCCGGAGGGGCGAGGTCAGCAGACCGCTGCGCGTCGTGGCTCCGATGAGCGTGAAGGGGGCCAGCTCGATCTGGATCGAACGCGCCGAAGGACCCTTGTCGAGTACGATGTCGATCTTGTAGTCCTCCATCGCCGAATAGAGATACTCCTCGACGATCGGGCTGAGGCGGTGGATTTCGTCGATGAAGAGCACGTCGCCCGGGTTGAGGTTGGTCAGCAGGCCGGCCAGGTCGCCCGGCTTGTCCAGCACGGGACCCGACGTGACGCGCATCTGCGCCCCCATCTCGTTGGCGATGATGTTCGCCAGCGTCGTCTTGCCCAGTCCCGGAGGTCCGTGCAGCAGCACGTGGTCCAGCGAGTCGCCGCGCATGAGCGCCGCCTTGATGAAGATGCGGAGGTTCTCGACGATCTTGTCCTGTCCCGAGAAGTTTTCGAGTTCCTGCGGGCGGATCCTGTTCTCGAATTCGAGGTCGCTCTCTGTATTGCGTACGATAGACATGCGGCAAAGATAGCGAATTTTCACGAGACGCCGCGGCGCCCCGCGAAAAAATCCGGCCCGCGGGAAGGCGGGCCGGACGGGGACTTGCGCGTTCGGAGCGGCTACTGCTCCTGCGGCAGGTCCAGCTTGATGTGTTTCGTGCCGTTCTCGCAGGTCTCGATTCCGAGAATCACGCCCTTTTTTCCCTCCAGTTCCGCGGCGATCGGGGTCAGGTCGAACGAGACGTAGTATCCCTGCGTGTAGCCCGGGACGTCGCCGCCGGCACTGTGGTGCAGTTCGAGGTTGAGGTAGCCCTCCTCGGTCTGTTCGGGAGTCTCGACCTTGTTGACGATCACCGAAAAGGTGTGTTTCGAGTTGTCCGTCACGGGGTAGAGCAGATAAAGGGTCAGCCATTTCGGCGTGAGGTTGAAATACTGCCAGTAGGCCGCCGGGAAGCCGGCGCAGTCGCCGCCCTGCCGGTCCAGCTCCTCCTGCGTCGTGACGATCGCGGAGGGGCCGGTGTAGATCTCCTCGGCGCGGTAGAGGCGGATGTTGTAGTCGTAGTCGGGAATCCCTTCGAGCAGGTCGAAATAGATGACGGCCCGTTTCCCCTCCTCGGCCTCGAAGGTGGCGGATTTCTCGCTCGGGTAGAGCGTCTGGCCGTTGTCGCGTTCGAAGTAATACTCCTTGTCGCCGAGCGTATGCACGGTGGTTATCAGTCCGTAAACATACGGATAATCTCCGTCGTCGTCGTTGCAGGCGGGGAGCGTCAGGGAGAGGAGCGCCGTCAGAAAGAGCAAACCGATTTTTTTCATGATTTCCGTATTTTATTGTTACCTTTCGCTTCTGAAAACGCGCGGAAAGCCGGAATACTGCACGGTGCGGAAATTTTTTCCGTCCGGATGCAGTATTTCGCCGTCCGGACAATTTATATAGGTGAATTCAGCGATGCAGATGGATGAACGGATACTGGCCGAAGGGTGCAGAGAGGGGGACGGTGCGGCCCGGCGGGAGCTGTACGACCGTTTCGCCGGGCGTCTGATGGCAGTCTGCATGCGCTATGCCGGGGACCGGGCCACGGCCGAAGACCTGCTCCACGATGCGTTCCTGAAGATTTACGGTGCGTTCGGGAAGTTCTCCTACCGGGGTCCGGGATCGCTGAGGGCCTGGATGGAGCGCGTCACGGTCAATGTGGCGCTTGAATGGTTGCGAGGCCGCAATCGGCTGGGTATGACCGAACTCGACGAAGGAAGGGTCGCGGCGACCGTCGCCGAACCCGCCGTGTCGGATGTGGAGCAGGTCCCGCGCGAGGTGCTGCTGCGCTTCGTTTCCGAGCTGCCCGAAGGTTACCGGGCCGTGTTCAACCTGTATTGCATCGAGGAGTATTCCCACCGCGAAATCGCCCGGATGCTGGGAATCAACGAGAAGAGCTCCTCGTCGCAATTGTTTCGCGCCCGGGCGCTGCTGGCCCGCAAGATCCGGGCTTATTTGGAGTCGCATTGAAGTATGGAACGAAATAGAGAGTGGACGGATGCCGTGCGGAGCTCGCTCCGGGATGCCGAGGCCACGCCTCCCGCAGGGGGCTGGGAACGGCTGGAGCGGGAGTTGGCAGTTGCACAGGAGGGGGCTTCGCCCGCCCCTTCGCAGAGGCCCGCATGGCGGATCTATTGGCCGCGGATTGCCGCCGCAGCCGCCGTCGTGTTGATCGGGATCGTCGCAGGGGATCTTCTGCTGCGGCCGGATACGGTGTTGAAACAAGAAGGGGTTGTTATCACGACGGCGGACGGCGGCAAGACCGCGGAACCTTTGCTGCCCGGTTCCGGCGGCGAAGCGGCTGGGCCCGTCCTGGCGCAGGCCGTGCCGCCCGCACGAGGCGCGGCACGGGAGACCGGCTCCGAAGCGGCCGCAAGGCTGCGGAAGACGACCGGGCGGCCGGGATCGGAGGGCGGAACGGCCGCGGAGACGACCGGGAATGCCGCGTCGCTGTTGCTGCGGACTGCGGCTCCGGACGCGACGTCGGAAGATGCGGGGGCGCCGGATTCGGCGGAAAGCGGCGGGCATGTCGCGGAAGTCGTGTCCGGCGGAGTGCCGGCGGAAGCCGCGGCGGCCGTTTCCGGCGGGGAGTCGGAGACCGGCCGGAAGCGTGCGTCCGACGGGCGGGCGACAAACGTCGGAAGTCGTGCGGCGGACAACGGCGGACGGACGGGAGGAGTTGCCGCCCGATCCGCGGCAGCGGGAGGCAGCCTCTATGCGGTCCGCGGCGATGCGCGTCCGGCATCCAGGCCCTCCGCACGGAAGCGGATGTCGTTCTCGCTGTCGGCGGGAGGCGGCGTCTCCGGGGACGGCGGTTCGGCAGGACGGACGCCGCATTTTCCCATGATGAGCGATGCCCCGGGCGGCATGTCCTCGGTGATCGGCAACGGAGCCGAAATCGTGCTGCTGAAGAATTACGATTACGGGGAGAGTTCGTTCCGCCATCATCAGCCGCTGAGCGTCGCGTTCACCGTCGGAAAGGAGTTTTCCCACGGGCTGTCGCTCGAGAGCGGGCTCAACTACACGCTGCTGCGGTCGGACGTGCGGGCGATGTACGCCTCGGAGGAGACCGGGCAGACCCTGCATTTTCTCGGCATTCCTCTCAGGATGAAGTGGCAGTTCCTCGAACGCGGACGCTTCTCCTTATATATAGGGGCCGGAGGAATGGCCGAAAAGTGCGTCTCCGCGAAATTCGGCTCGAAGAGCGTGTCCGAGCCGGGCGTGCAGTGGTCGCTGCTCGCGGCCGCCGGCGCGCAGTACCGGCTGGGCGGAATCGTCGGACTCTACTTCGAGCCGGAAGGGTCGTATTACCTTACCGAAACGAACCTGCGCACCGTGCGCACCGATTCGCCGTTGACGCTGACACTCCGGCTGGGCGTGCGCCTCACGTTCTGACGCGGCCCGTTTCACATACTTGCATGTTTGTTGCATGGAAGAAAGTCTGCGCGCACGGCGCAGGCTTTTTTCGTCCGTGTGTGTCCGAATGTGCTATCAAAACGATCAAAAGTGTTGTTTTTCCTTGCCCGGAAGGATTTTGTTATTACTTTTGTCGGGAAAAACGATTTTCGAATCGGGTCGTCGGGCCGTTCGGAATGCGATAAAAAAAGCACAAGCACGGAGATTTCCGCACTTGTGCCTGGTAGTCCCGAAAGGAATCGAACCTTTATCGTAAGAACCGGAATCTTATATTCTATCCATTGAACTACGGGACCGGGACTGCAAAGGTGTGAAAAAAATTTAAATTATACAAAAAAATGCGGGAAAAACAGAATAATTGGCAGCGAATCGAGGCCGTCATCAAGTGGGCGAACATGTCCACCAACTACTTCGCCCGTCATATCGGTCTGGCGCGGGGGGAGAATCTCTACCAGATCAAACGCGGCAACAACGGCATTTCGCTCGACGTCGCCGACCGGATCGTGACGAAGTTTCCGCAGGTGGACAAGCTGTGGCTGCTGACCGGCGAGGGGCAGATGTTCGCCGAGGGCCGCGTGCGCGGGGCGCAGATACCTTATTACGACGTCGATGTCGAGCGGCACATTGCCGACGTCGGGCGGTTGAAGGCGGAGAGCTACCTGGTGGCGGCTCCGGCGGGCGACTGCGATCTGGCCATGATCTACGCCGGGCGTGCCATGGGGGCGCTCGTGCCGCCGGGAACGGTCGTGCTGCTGAAGGCCGTGGACCGGGATGCGATTATTCCCGGGGAAGAATATGTGGTAGTCTGCCGAAAAATTGTAACTTTGCGGATAGTTCGGGCCGCCGACGCGGAGGAAAAATTCCGCCTGGTGGCCGGAAACCGGGACGATTTCGACGATATCGTGGTGAATGCCAGCGATATAGTCTCGGTGTACAAGGTAAAGGGAAAATTGATCGTAAACAGTTGAGCGTATGTTTTCAGGTATCGTGGAGCGCACGGCGGAGGTGGTGGCCATCCGCACGGACCGTCAGAACAGGGATTTCACGCTGCGCGCGGATTTCTGCGGCGAGTTGAAAATCGACCAGAGCATAGCACATAACGGCGTATGTTTGACGGTTGTGGGCATCGAAGGCGATACCTACACCGTCACGGCCATGAAGGAGACGCTCGACCGGAGCAACCTCGGGCTGCTCCGCACGGGCGATCTGGTGAACCTCGAGCGGTCGATGAAGCCCGATGCGCTGCTCGACGGCCATATCGTGCAGGGACACGTCGATCAGACGGCCGTCTGCACGGCCAAGGAGGATGCCGACGGCAGTTGGTATTTCACTTTCGAATACGAGCCGCAGGGCGGGGGGCTCTGCACGGTGGAGAAAGGGTCGGTGACGGTCAATGGCGTGAGCCTGACGGTTTGCGACTCGAAGGAGGCGTCGTTCCGCGTGGCGATCATCCCCTATACGTTCGAACATACGAATTTCTGCCGGATCGACGTGGGATCGGTCGTGAACCTCGAGTTCGACATCGTGGGCAAATACATCGCCCGCCTGATGGGCAGTTACCTGAAATAGACCGGAGCCATGTTGCGAATCAAGACCAAGGAGGCCTCCTCGCTGTGGATCGCGCTGCTGGCGGCGGCGATCGTGGGGATTGTGCTCGGAGCCGTGCACGTGCGGTGGGGCTATGCGCTCGTCGCCGTGTCGGCCTCTTTCTGCGTCGTCTTTTTCGCGGCGCTGTTCATCATCCGCAAGTATGTGGCCTACAAGCTCAAGCCGATCTATTCGATCGTGCTTTCGCGCGACGTGCACACCAACGAGATTTTCTCCGAACTCAAGGACAAGCGTGTGGAGAACATCGGCGAGGAGCTGACGGCCTGGGCCGACACCAACGACCGGGAGATCGCCCGCCTGAAGGAGGCCGAACGATTCCGCAAGCAGTATCTGGGCAACGTGGCGCACGAGCTGAAAACCCCGATCTTCAATATCCAGGGCTATATTTCGACCCTGCTGGACGGCGGGCTGGAGGACGAGCTGATCAACCGCAAATACCTCGAGCGGGCCGAGAAGAGCATCGACCGGCTGATAAATATCGTGAACGACCTCGACACGATTTCGAAGCTCGAGAGCAACATGAACCAGTTGAAGATGGAGCGGTTCGACATCGTGGCGCTGGCCCGGGAGATCGCCGAGCAGGCCGAGATGGAGGCGGACAGGAAGGGCATCCGGATTTCGGTCAAGGGGGCCGAGAATCTTCCGTCGCCCTTCTGGGTGCTGGCCGACAAGCACTATATCGGGCAGGTGCTGGTCAATCTCATCATCAACTCGATCCACTACGGCCGGGAGGGCGGCGCGACGCGCATCCGCTTCCGCGACATGCTGGACCGCATTCTGGTCGAGGTCGAGGACAACGGGCAGGGCATCGGCAAGGAGGACCTGCCGCGCGTGTTCGAACGCTTCTACCGCACGGACAAGGGGCGTTCGCGCGAACAGGGCGGCACGGGACTGGGTCTGGCGATCGTCAAGCACATCGTCGAGGCCCACGGCGAGCGGATCACCGTGCGCAGCGAACTCGGTGCGGGCAGCACCTTCTCGTTCACGCTGAAGAAGGTCGGCCGGCAGGATATAAAATAGCGTCCGGAATATGAGATTCGGCCGTTTGCCGGAGGTATCCCCGCTGTTCTTCGCGGGGTGCAGCGGCGGCGGGGACGAATTTTCGCCGTCCCGGATCCGGCAGACGCTTCCCGACATGGAGGGAACCAGTTCTGCGGCGTTCGCGAATAGCGCGAAGGCTGCGGGAAACGATGGTTCCGGTCGCCGGGCGGTTCGCACGGCACGGGACGGAGCCCGGAAACGGAGAAACAAATTTGAATAGATGATACAACCTTTGAGCATTGTCTGGAATTTCGATCCGGTTTTCATCAGTTTCGGATCGTTCGACATTCGTTACTACGGATTGATGTGGGCGCTGGCCATTCTGATCGGAGCCTGGTTTTTCGACAACTTCTGCAAGCGCGAAGGACTTTCGCAGGAGGTTTCCGGTTCGATTTTCATTTACGGCACGCTGGCGACGATCCTCGGCGCGCGGCTCGGCCACTGCCTCTTCTACGATCCGGTGGAGTACCTTTCGAAACCGTGGACCATCATCACGGGGTTCCGCGACGGCGGCATGGCAAGCCACGGCGCGGCCGTCGGCCTGCTCATCGGGTTGTGGCTCTTTTCGCGCAAGAACCGGCTGCCGTACGTCTGGTCGCTCGACCGCATCATGATCGCCGTGGGCATCGGCGGGGCGGTCGTGCGGATGGGCAACCTTTTCAATTCGGAGATTTTCGGTACGGCGACCGCCCTGCCGTGGGGCTTCGAGTTCGTCCGTTCGGCCAAGTGGGTGCACGAGTTCGCCCCGGCGGCGGTGCATCCCACGCAGATCTACGAGGCGCTGTGCTACCTGGCCACATTCGGCATCCTCTGCTGGCTCTACTACGGCCGCGACATGGCGCGCCGCCGTCCGGGGGTGCTGTTCGGCATCGGCCTGATCGGAGTGTTCCTGACGCGCTTTTTCATCGAATTCATCAAGACCGAGCAGGAGTCCTTCGAAGTGGGTTGGGCGCTCGACATGGGACAGTGGCTGAGCATTCCGTTCATCCTGCTGGGAGCTTATATGATCTGGCGCGGAATGACGCGGCCCGCCGTGTCCGTGGCCGTTCCGGGGCCGAAGACGGTTCCGGGGTCGGGGTCCGCTTCGGGAAATTCGCATAAAAAACGGAAACGATGAGCAGCAATCCGATGGAGGAACAGGTCGGCCGGGTCGTGGGAAACGTCCTGGCCGCAGGCGGGGAGATTTTCCTGCCGGAGGTGGGATCGCTCTGCGTGGAGCGCCGCCGGGCGCAGCGGTTGTCGCGCCGGAGCGTGCGGCCGCCCTACCGGGCGGTGACGTTCACCCCGCAACGGCGGGGGGTGTCGCTGGTGGAGGAGATCGCCCGCGTGCTGACGGCGAGCGGCATGTCGGAGGCGGAAGCCCCGCAGGCCGCACAGGAGGTGTACGGCCGCTGGCTGGAACGCGTCCGGGAGGGGGAGACCCTGACCGTATGCGGCGTCGGCGTGCTGAAACAGGACCGTTTCACCCTGGACGAGGCTTTCGACCGGCGGCTCAATCCGCAGGGACATGCGCCCGTGAAGGTGCGTTCCGCAGGCCGGCCCGACTGGGTGATCTGGATCGGAGCGGCGGCTGTCGCGGCCGCGGTCGGAATCGGCGGATACTCCTATCTGACGACCCGTCCGGAGCGTTCCGTCGCAGTCTCCGCGGACCGAAACCCGTCGGCGGGTATTGCCGGGGATGCGGCCGTCGGTCAGGAAACCGTTGCGGCGGGAACGGCCGGAAGCGCTGCCGGTGCGGTGGATGCCGTCGGAGGACCGGCTGCGGATGGTGCGGGATCGTCCGCCGCGGCGTCGGAGCCCGCCAGAAACGCTTCGGGCGCTTCCGCATCGGACACCGGTGCGGCGACGGCCGGAAAGACGGCCGGCACGGATTCGGGAGCGGCGGGTGCGGCCGTCACGGCACGGCAGACCGTGCGGACGGAATCGCGTCCGGCCTCCCGGCCTGCGGGGACCGAACCCGCTTCGATGACTTCGAAGCGCTCCTATGTGGTGCTGGGGGTGTTCAGTACGCCCGAAAATGCGGCCCGCGCCGCGCGGAATGCTGCGTCGGGTGACGTGGCGGTGACCTGCGGCGTCTATCGTTTCGGAGCCAAATTCATGGTGTCGCCTTTCGAGTCGGACGATCCGGAGGCGTGCGCGCTCTTCATCCGTGCGCATGCGGAGCGTTTCCCCGGCATGTGGACCTATACAGCCCGTTGATGCGCGTCGCGGAGTGGATCATCCGGGCGATCGACCTGTTCTACATCGCGCCCGTATCGTCGCTCCTGCCCCGGCAGGTGTTCCGCTATGCCGCCTGCGGCGGCGGGAACGTCCTCTTCGGATGGGGGTGTTACTTTCTGATATACAATTTTCTGCTCGATAAGGAGCTGCTCGACCTGGGATTCGTGGCCGTTTCGCCCCATGTCGCGGCGATGCTCTGCACCTTTCCGATCACCTTCTTCGCCGGGTTCTGGCTGAACCGCCACGTGGCGTTCCGCCGCTCGCCGATTCCGCAGGGGACGCAGCTCTTCCGCTACGCCCTTTCGGTCGCCGGGTCGGTCGGCGTGAACTACGTCTTTCTGAAATTCTTCGTCGAGGTCTGCGCGATCTGGGCCACGCCTTCGCAGATGCTGGCCTCCTGCATCACCACCGTATATAGTTTTCTTGCGGCCAAGTACTTCACCTTCCGCCACGCCGCCGCGGAGTAGGGACAGGGGCGGCAACGGACGGAACCGGAGAACTCGATTCCCGGTCCGAGGCATGTTCCGGCTTTCGGAGCGGATCCGCCGGGAAAGGCGCCGGCAGGCTATTTCCGGTTCTCCTCGCGTAACTTCTGCAATTCGTACATGCGGTCGCGGAATTTCGCCGCGGCGAGGAAATCCAGCGATTTGGCAGCCCGTTCCATGTCCTCGCGCGCCTTGTCGATGAGCGTGTCGAGGTCGCCGCCGGCCGTATAGGCGCGGGCGACGTCGGCCGCGGCCGGGGCGTAGTGGTCCTCCGCGATGGGATAGGCGACGGGTGTGTTGCCGGCATTCTCGTCGGTCCGGCCCGCCAGCAGCGTGCTCTGGCCCGTGCCGCTCTTCTGTGCACGGCGCGGCAGCACGCCGTGCTCCATGTTGTAGCGCACCTGCTTCTCGCGGCGGCGGTTGCTCTGCTCGATGGCATAGCGCATCGACTCGGTGCAGGTGTCGGCGTAGAGGATCACGTTGCCCTGCGAGTGGCGGGCGGCGCGTCCGGCGATCTGGGTGAGCGAGCGGACGTTGCGCAGGAATCCCTCCTTGTCGGCGTCGAGAATCGCCACGAGGGCCACCTCCGGGAGGTCCAGCCCCTCGCGCAGCAGGTTCACGCCCACCAGCACGTCGAACAGGCCGGCCCGCAGGTCTTCGAGGATCTGGATGCGCTCCAGCGTATCGACATCCGAGTGGATGTAGCGGTTGCGCACCCCCACGCGGTCGAAGTATTTCGACAGCTCTTCGGCCATGCGCTTGGTGATGGTCGTCACGAGCACCTTGTCGTCGTTTTTCACCCGCTTGTCGATCTCTTCGAGCAGGTCGTCGATCTGGTTCGTCGTGACGCGCACCTCCAGCGGCGGGTCCACCAGTCCCGTGGGGCGGATGAGCTGTTCGACGATCACCCCTTCGCTCTTCATCAGTTCCCAGTCGGCGGGCGTGGCGCTCACGTAGATCGACGTGCCCTGCAACTGTTCGAACTCGGCGAAGGTCACCGGGCGGTTGTCCTTGGCCGCCGGAAGCCGGAATCCGTACTCCACGAGGTTCTCTTTGCGGGCGCGGTCGCCGCCGAACATGGCGTGGACCTGCGGCAGCGTGACGTGGCTCTCGTCCACGACCAGCAGGTAGTCCTTCGGGAAGTAGTCGATGAGACAGAAGGGGCGTGTCCCGGCGGCCCGGCCGTCCAGATAGCGCGAATAGTTCTCGATGCCGGGGCAGTAGCCCAGCTCCTTGATCATTTCGAGGTCGTACTCCACGCGCTGCTTGATGCGCTGGGCCTCCATCGGGCGGTCCGAACGCTCGAAGTACTCGATCTGTTTGCCCAGGTCGAGGTAGATCTGCTGCACGGCCGCATGGATGCGTTCCTTCGTGGTGACGAAGAGATTCGTGGGGTAGAGCGTCAGGGTGTCGAGCGAGTGGATGCGCTGCCCCGTCACGGGGTCGATCGACTGGATGGCCTCCACCTCGTTGTCGAAGAACATCACGCGGAAGCACTGGTTGCCGAACTCGCCGAAGGCGGCCATGATGTCCACCGTGTCGCCGTTCACGCGGAACGTCGCCGGCTCCAGCTCGCGTTCGGTGCGGGTGTAGAGCGCCTCGACGAGCTTGTATAGGAAGTGCTTGTAGCTGACGACCTGCCCGACCTTCAGCGTGATGGCCGTGGCGTGGAAATCCGCGGGGTTGCCGCAGCCGTAGAGACACGAGACGCTCGACACCACCACCACGTCGCGCCGCCCCGAGAGCAGCGTGGCCACGGTGTTGAGCCGCATCTTCTCGATCTCGGCGTTGATCGAGAGGTCTTTCTCTATATAGGTGTCCGTCGCCGGAAGATAGGCCTCCGGCTGGTAGTAGTCGTAGTACGACACGAAATACTCCACGGCGTTCTCCGGGAAGAAGTTCCTGAATTCGCCGTAGAGCTGCGCCGCGAGGGTCTTGTTGTGGCTCAGCACGAGCGTCGGACGGTTCAGGTCGGCGATGACGTTGGCTACGGTGAAGGTTTTTCCCGAGCCGGTCACGCCCAGCAGCGTGTTGTGCTTCGAACCGTGCTCGATCGAGCCGACCAGTTGTGCGATGGCCTCCGGCTGGTCGCCCGTCGGGGCGTAATCGGATACGAGTTTGAAGTCCATAAGGCAAAGGTAGTGATAAAATGAAACAGTTGCCAATTCCGTACCGCGTTTTTGACTCCTTCCCGGGTCTTGCGCAACGGCGGGACGGGTTCCGTCCCGGCCGGGATGCGGGTTGCCGGCAGGTGTCGTCCGGCGGACCCGATCCGGCGGCGGGACCGCTCTCAGGGGCCGGCCGGCGGGGCGAAGGGGATTTTTTCGCTTTTCGTTTTCAATATTTCGCGGCGATTCGTACCTTTGTAGGCTATGATCGACAGGGAAACGGTAGATCGCATCTACGCCGCCGCGAATATCGTGGACATTATCGGCGATTATGTCACGCTCAAACGCAAGGGCGTGAACTATCAGGCGTGCTGCCCGTTCCACAACGAGAAGACCCCGTCGTTCGTCGTCTCGCCCTCGAAGGGCGTCTATAAGTGCTTCGGCTGCGGGAAGGGCGGCGGGGCCATCAACTTCATCATGGAGCTGGACAGCCTGCCCTTCCGGGACGCGGTGGGAGTGCTGGCCAAGCGGGTGAATCTGGAGGTGCCGGACACCGGCGGCTTCAGCGCCGGCATGAAGGAGCGGCGGGAAAAGCTGCTGACCATCAACAAGCAGGCCGCCCGCACCTTTCACCGGTGGCTGTACACCCCAGAGGGGGCGGAGGGGCTGGCCTATTTGCAGCGCCGCGGCCTGTCCCGCCGGACCCTCACCAGCTTCGGCCTGGGCTTTGCCCCCAACCGGTGGGACGCCCTGATCCAGGAACTGGGACAGCAGGGCTATGACAAGCGGGACCTGCTGGACGCCGGTCTGGCGGTGAGCAATCAGGACGGCCGGATCTATGACCGCTTCCGGAACCGGGTCATGTTCCCTATCATCGACATCCGGGGCGAGGTCATCGGCTTCGGCGGCCGGGTGATGGACAACTCCACCCCCAAGTACCTCAACTCCCCGGACACCCCGGTGTACAACAAGAGCCGCAACGTGTTTGCCCTGAACATCGCAAAAAAATCCAAAGCGGGCCGAGTCATCCTGACAGAGGGATATATGGATACCATCTCCCTCCACCAGGCGGGCTTTGACAGTGCGGTGGCCTCCCTAGGCACCTCCCTGACCCCAGAGCACGCCCAGCTCCTCTCCCGCTACTTCCCCGAGGCCATCATCGCTTATGACGGGGATGGAGCCGGTGTCTCGGCGGCCCAGCGCGCCATCCCCCTGATGGAGCGGGCTGGGATGAAGGTACGTGTGCTGAGGATGGCGGGGGCCAAGGATCCAGACGAGTTCATCAAGCAGTACGGACGTGACGCATTTCTCCGCCTGCTGGATCAGAGTGAGAACCAGGTAGACTATCGCCTGGAGCAGATTCGAAAAAAATACGACCTGAGCGACGATAGTCAAAAGGTTGCCTTTCTTCAGGAGGCCGCCCAGCTCCTCTCCTCCCTGCCCAGTGCAGTGGAGCGGGAGATCTATGGCCGGCACGCCGCCGAGACGGTGGGAGTCTCGCCAGAGGCAGTGGCCCAGGAGGTCAAGAAAGCCTTCCAACGCCGCCTGAGAAAAGAACAAAAGCAGCAGGAGCGCCGGGACCTCACTCCGGCCATTCAACTTCAGCCTAAGGCCCGAGGCCTTCGCTATGAAAATATCCGCTCCGCACGTGCGGAGGAAGGGGTGCTCCGGTTACTGCTTCTGGATCCCTCTCTCCACCGGGATCTGACCCATCTGAGGCCAGAGGAGTTTTCATCTCCCCTTCTGGGCAAGGCATACGCCCTTTTGCTCCGGCGGGCAGAGGATGGGTTGTCCACGCAGCTATCCCTGCTGGCGGGCGAGCTCACCGGTGAGGAAATGGACCACTTGACACAGGTGGCCAGCGCTCCAGAGTCCATGGCCAACAGCCGCCAATCCCTGGCTGATTACATAGCCGTGATCCGCACAGAAGCCATCAAGCGGAGCGGCGCCAGCGGGAACGACCTTCTCCTGGCAGCACAACGCAGAAATTTGGAAAAGAAAGCATATATGGAGGAGAAACCATGAGTACCAAAAAGAAAGAAAATCCCGCCCTGATCGAGACCCAGCACAACGGAGTGACTATGATCCTGGAGAAACGGTCCAATGGGAACAAGGCACCCACTCCGGAGATGCAGGCCCGCATGGAGGCTGGCAAAGTGGAGATCATGAAGGTGGTAGAGGGCGTCCCCGGCGCAGAAAAGCTGGGAGAGCTGATCGAGCGGGGTAAAAAGAAGGGCAACCTCTCCTCCACCGAACTGATGGATGTACTGGAGGACATGGATCTTGAGTCCGATCAGATGGACAAGATCTATGACACCCTGGAAAACCTGGGCATCGATACGGTGGGTGAGGACTATATCCCCGACCTCCCCGATGACGCAGATCCCCCTCTGGAGGCCATGGAGGAGATCAATGAGGAGGAGATGGTGGACCCCAACTCCATGGTGGACGCCTTCGGAACCGATGATCCGGTGCGGATGTATCTGAAGGAAATCGGCAAGGTCAACCTGCTGTCCTCTGAGGAGGAGATCGAGCTGGCCCAGGCTATGGACGCAGGCAACGCCGCCAAATCCCAGCTGGAGGAACTGGAGGCCGCTGGCGAAGAGATCCCAAATGAAGTCCGGACTGAGCTCAACCGGGCCATTAAGAAGGGTGAGCGGGCCAAGCAGCGCCTGGCCGAGGCTAACCTGCGTCTTGTGGTGTCCATCGCCAAGCGGTATGTGGGCCGCGGGATGCAGTTTTTGGACCTGATCCAGGAGGGCAACCTGGGCCTGATCAAGGCGGTGGAGAAGTTCGACTACACCAAGGGCTACAAGTTCTCCACCTATGCCACTTGGTGGATCCGCCAGGCCATCACCCGGGCCATCGCCGACCAGGCCCGCACCATCCGCATCCCCGTCCACATGGTGGAGACCATCAACAAGGTCATCCGCGTCTCCCGACAGCTCCTCCAGGAGCTGGGCCACGACCCCTCCCCCGAGGAGATCGCCGAGGAGATGAGTATGCCCGTGGACAAGGTGCGGGAGATTCTGAAAATTGCCCAGGAGCCGGTGAGCCTGGAGACACCCATCGGCGAGGAGGAGGACTCCCACCTGGGCGACTTCATCCCCGACGAGGACGCCTCCGAGCCGTCGGAGGCCGCCTCCTTCACCCTGCTCAAGGAGCAGCTGGTGGACGTGCTGGGTACCCTGACCCCCAGGGAGGAGAAGGTGCTCAAGCTGCGCTTCGGCATCGAGGACGGACGGACCCGTACCTTGGAAGAGGTGGGAAAGGAGTTCAACGTCACCCGGGAGCGCATCCGCCAGATCGAGGCCAAGGCCCTCAGAAAGCTGCGTCATCCTTCTCGTTCCAAGAAACGAAAAGACTTTTTGAACTGACAGGCGGGCAGAGCACCGGAGGGCCGGGGCGCAGGTTTCAGGTGCCCCACCTGCAAAAAGGACCCCAGCGGAACACACATCCCCCGGAGCGCGGCTCCGGGGGTGTGCTTTGCGGGAAAGAGCGGAGAACGACTATGACAAAGCAGGATGTTTTGAAGCAGTATTTCGGCTATGACACCTTCCGGGGCGGTCAGGAGGAGATCATCGACGCACTGCTGGCCGGGCGGGATGTGCTGGCCGTCATGCCCACGGGAGCGGGGAAATCGGTGTGCTATCAGGTGCCTGCCCTGCTGCTGCCCGGCATCACCCTGGTGGTCTCCCCGCTGGTCTCCCTCATGAGGGACCAGGTGACCCAGCTGGTGCAGATGGGAGTGCCCGCCGCCTACCTCAACAGCTCTCTCACCTACCGGCAGTATCTGCTGGCCCTGGACCGGGCCAGGGCG
>ENA-ORTI01000942-ORTI01000942.1-human-gut-metagenome-genome-assembly--contig:-NODE-942-length-32226-cov-4.424326_pt1 | contig 32226 bp, 27 predicted proteins | sample MGYA00242071_ERZ509191 | MGnify/ENA primary metagenome ERZ509191 (study PRJEB26280, sample SAMEA2338832) | human gut metagenome | biome: human gut; feature: human-associated habitat; material: faeces...
TTCTATAATCTTCATATGCCATTATATATTTTAGGGACATTTACTGAATATCCCTACAAAGGTTACAACCGGCTGTTTTACACACTAAAATCAAGCCATTTCCATCAGTTACTATAGCTAACCGCATCAAAGAGGCATTCAATCCCAAAATCAACTATACACTTATAGGTCTTTACCTACTATCTTTCGCACTCTGCTAAGGACAGACGTTCATGCCCTCCTTTAATAGCTTATCTTGAAAGCTAATACTGTTATATCTGAAACAATATATGCTTTGCATCTTATTGCACTAATCAGTCTATCATAGCTCAATATTCCAAAGGCATTTTCTGCCATTATCTTTAGAGATATCTATCCTAGGGACAGGAAACAACTACAAAAACATATAAATTCATCTTTATTGTGATAAAGCCATAACAATAATTACTCGCATAACATTTTATAGATTCCAACACATTCGTTGTTTCTGTTTACTACCTTACAAATTTTGTCCAAATTCAGGGAACTGAGAATAAGTTCTAACAGATACTCTTTGTCTACTGTATTTCCACAATGTTGTCTTCGGTCATCCGGATAAAGTTTTCGCTCCATCATACCAGTCTGATTCTTTCGTATCCAATGTATGAATTATCCATGGTAATTACATGTCCTTATTCAGAACAACAACTTTAAAAAGAATTACTTGTTGCAGCAGACGTAAATCTAATTTCCAAAGAATTACCCAAGGTAACTGTCCGATAAAACAACGACTTTTACCCATAGTTAGATTTTAGTTTGACGACAGAAATCTAACGAAAACGAGCTGACCTCGTAAATGAAGCCAGCCCTATTTTATACCTACAGTTTTTCTTAAAATTTTATCGGACACCAATAACAAAAAAGGGACTGCCTGATAGGCAATCCCTTTCTGTTGCTTATACATGTACTATTACTGACGTTGAGTAGCAGAATAGTTAATTTTCAAAGCATAAGCCTGACGAAGAGCCTGTTTTACTTCTGTTACAATACCCATCTTGGTTTTAGCATCAACCTTCAAGGAAACAGTCATAAACGGCTTATCTTCTTCTTTCATGTTTTCACGTTCCTGGTAAATGTAATCCTGAACTTCTGAAGATTCAGCGAACTTATCGTTCAACTGGATACGGTCTGTAGAACCCATCTTCTTCTGGAATTCTGGCATCGGTTTACCAATATAAATGAAAGACACCAAAGATTTCTTTTCAAGCTTTTCCAATTCAGTAGCCTGCGGAACTTTGAACTGAACCTTTAATGTAACTTCACGCATGGTTGTTACAATCATGAAGAAGAACAACATGGTAAAGATAAGGTCAGGCAAAGAAGAGGTATTCAACTCCGGCATGCCACGCTTACCAGTCTTATTAAATTTTCCCATGATTATTTTCCTCCATATTTTTTAGGTTCTGCTTCAGAAATCTTCTGTGGATAGTAGTCACGGATAGCTTTCTGTTCGTCTTCTGAACATTCTGCATAACTCTTTCCGAACTGTGACTGAGCCAACTCATTACGCAATTCGTTGTATGCAGCAACCAGTTCATTCTGAACCTGCAGATAAGCGTCGTAACTAGTACCAACGTCGTTCTGTACAGAAATTACATGTTTTTCTGTAATCATTACGTCACCGAAATACGGCAGATGCTTCGGATGTTTTTCCGGCATATTCTCGTCATTATTCGGATTGGCAATGAATTCTTTTGCCCTTTCTCTCAGCTGCTTGATGTCGAACCATTCTCCACCTACCATCAACTGGTCATCCTTGTTGATTCGAACCTGGAGAACATTTCTTTCCTTAACGATAATATCACTCTTTTCCTGATTGTTTTCCGGTGGAGGAGGCAACTGTCTTGCCAAACCACGGTCAGTATCCATTGATGTTGTAATAAGGAAGAAAATAAGCAACATGAAGGCAATATCGGCCGTAGAACTTGAGTTAATACCCGGAACCGCTCTTTTCTTTTTTGCCATTTTACTTACTCCGTTTTAAATATTAAACTTCAATGAATGATATTATTTCTTAAATATACCTGACAAGTTAATCAAAGTACCGATAGCTGCAATACCGAACAAAATGTATGTAGAGTAAATCAGCATATCAGAAACTTTCAACATTGTTACATCGTTATAAGCTGTACCGTCACCCAAAACGACTGTTTCAGAAGAACCGATGTTATAAGTAACGATCAACAAGACAATCAAAAGGATTAAGCCTAACAGGGATTTGATAGCAGCCTTCGGATTATCCTTAAAGCTTCCACCAAACTGTGCAATCGCACCAAGAAGTGTAATAACAACGGTTACACCGAACATTGCATACATCAAATAAATCAATGCTTCTGTGTTCTGTGGTTCGTTGTATTCACCAACCGGATTATTGTATCCTACGAAGTAGAACATGCCCAGCACAACCAGAATCAGTGCAACACAGACATAGAATACGTAGTAAGATACTTTGTATGATAATTTAGCCATTGTTCTTATTCAATAATTATTTTTTGTACTTCAAGTTGTATTTCATGATCATATCAAGCAATGTGATAGAGCAGTCTTCCATCTGGCTTGTAATAGCTTCGATCTTAGACAGGATGTAGTTATAGAATACCTGAAGAATCAATGCTACAACCAAACCGAAGATAGTAGTGATCAACGCAACTTTCATACCACCGGCAACAACTGTCGGAGAAATATCACCAGCCTGCTGGATCTTATCGAACGCCATAACCATACCGATTACAGTGCCCAAGAATCCCAAAGACGGAGCCATCGCGATAAACAATGTAATCCAAGAGCATCCTTTTTCAAGGTAACCAGCCTGAACGCCACCATAAGATACTACAGAACGTTCAACTACGTCCAAACCTTCGTCAACTCTCATCAAACCCTGATAGCAGATAGAAGCAACAGGACCACGAGTGTTACGGCAGATTGTCTTAGCACCTTCGATATCACCTTTTTCCAAAGCGCCTTCCAATTTAGCCATCAATTTCTTAACGTCTACTTCAGCCAAGCTCAAGTAAATGATACGTTCGATACAGAAAGCCAAACCCAAAACCAATGCGATAGCTACCAATGACATGAAGCTAGCATCACCTTCGATAAATTTGGTTTTCAACTCTTTGTGTAAACCACCTTCTTCTACAACAACCGGTGCTGCTTCTGCTTCGTCAGCTGCTGCAACCTGTTCTGTCTGTGCCGGAGCGGCTGTAGCTGTAGAATCCTGAGCCATAGCTGTCTGAGTCATTCCAAACGAGAGGACTCCCATCACTGCAAGAATTGCAAATAACTTTTTCATTGTGTGTCTAATTTTTAAGATTAATTAATTAATAGTTATAAATTGATTTAGTTGTTTTTCTATTAAAATCATCTTGCGGAGAGAACGGGATTCGAACCCGTGATACGCTTTTGACGTATACACGCTTTCCAGGCGTGCCTCTTCAACCACTCGAGCATCTCTCCTTGAGCCCTTCGGAATAGGCTTTCTTCTTAAATCGGGTGCAAATTACAAATAAAAATGCGAACTGCAAGCGATTTCCGTTACAAATGTATCTTTTTTTTTCATGATACATCACATCTAACCGGCAAAAGTTTTCCTTATCCCCTAAAATTAATAAAAATTAAAAGGTACAAGAGGCTTTTGAGAATACTTTCAAGGCATTTCCGGTTGTTTGGGCAGCAATTTCTTCTAATGGAATCCCGTAGATATCGGACAATTTTTCGGCCACATTGACCAAATAAGCACTCTCATTCCGTTTGCCTCGATAAGGAACAGGAGCCAGATACGGTGAATCTGTTTCCAGCACCACTCTTTCCAAAGGTATATGCTCCAAGACTTCGGGCAAAGAACTTTTCTTATAAGTAACCGTTCCGTTTACGCCCAACATGAAATTTTCATACTCCAACAGACGCGAAGCCTCCTCTACCGAACCGGAGAAACAATGAAAGACTCCAGATAGAGCCGGCTCTTTACGGTAAGGCTCCAAAATCTCCAGAACTTCCGGATAGGCATTCCGACTATGGATACTCAACGGAAGATCAAACTCCAATGCCCACTGAACCTGAATATCGAAAGCTTTCATCTGTTCGTTACGGAATGTACGATCCCAATATAAATCGATGCCTACCTCACCGATGCCGAAAAAAGTTTCCGGACCACGCAGCCACGCCTCAACTGCCGATAACCTCTTCTCCCAGTCAGCATCGACAGATGTCGGATGTAAACCTATCATCGGATAGCATCCCGGATGCGCTTTACAAGTCGCCAAGACCGATTCTACTGTAGTATCATCAATATTCGGCATAAACAACCGATAGACTCCCGACTCACGGGCACGAATTATAGCCAAGTTACGGTCTTCATCAAATTCTTCTGTAAACAAATGCGTATGTGTGTCTGTCAACAATGTCATATGCCTATAAGTTACGATTCATCATACTGAAAACGAAATCATGCAACTGTACCTTCAGAGAAGCATCAACATCCACTTCTTCCAGCAAACGTAGTCCATTCTGATAATAAGTATCGATACGCTCCTTACATAATGCAGCAATACCCACCTTATTATATATAGCAGTTACAGCCGTTATCTTTTCTGCAGGATTATATTCTGCCGCATCTATCCATTTTTTCAGATCTGCTTTCTGAGAATCATCAGCCTTCTCCATAGCAGTAATCAGCATGTATGTTTTCTTGTTACACAAAATATCGCCTCCGATTTTTTTCCCGAAGACTGCCGGATCACCATATACATCCAGATAATCATCCTGCAACTGAAAGGCCAAACCCATCTGTATTCCAAAATCGTACAACCGGTTTGCATCTTCCTCCGAAGCACCTCCCAAAATGGCTCCAATCTTCAACGATGCCGCCAACAGCACAGAAGTCTTCAGCCGAATCATCTCAATGTATTCATCCACCGTAACATCCATCCGGGTTTCAAATTCCATATCCCACTGCTGCCCTTCACAGACTTCCAAAGCAGTCTGCCCGAACACCTTCATCACCTCCTGGATTTTACCAACCGGACACTGTTCCATCATGAAACGATATGAAAGAATCAACATAGCATCTCCTGAAAGAATTGCTGTGTTCTCATTCCACTTCTTATGTACCGTAGGTTTTTTACGGCGCATGTCTGCCTTATCCATCAAGTCATCATGCAACAATGTAAAGTTATGATAAGTCTCGATTCCGGTAGCTTGCCACAGGATCGAATCGACATCTTCTTTATAAAGATTATAGGCCAGCAACATCAGGACCGGACGCAATCGTTTTCCACCCAAATCGAGCACATACTTAATCGGAACATACATCCCCATCGGCTCACGGGCATAATCTGAATGTGCAATAAAATCCTGTATCTTGACCAATAGCTGTTCACTGGTTAACTGTTTCATACATCAGATATTAAAGGTTTCCGTAAAAAAAAGGCTGCCCATCGAGCAGCCTTTTCTTATTCCTTCCAAGGATTACTGCAACTTGAAGGTTACAGGTACGGTATATTTTACACGTACTGCCTTACCACGTTGCTTACCTGGTTTCCATTTCGGCATCATCTGAATCACGCGGAGTGCTTCTTTATCCAGATACGGGTCTACTGAACGCATAACTACCGGATCAACGATAGAACCGTCACGGTTAACCACAAACTGAACAATAACACGTCCTTGTACACCATTTTCCTGTGCGATAGTCGGATACTTGATGTTCTTTGCCAAGAACTTCAAACATTCAGCCATACCACCCGGGAATTCAGGCATTTCTTCTACAACCTGGAAGATCTGCTGTTCTTCCACTTCTTCTTCCTCAACTTCTACAGGTGCCTGCTGTACGACTACTACAGCTTCACCGACTTCTTCTGAAGTTGCGATGGTAGATTCCTCAACGTTTGCATCGTTTTCAGCAATCTGCAACACTTCTTCCATTTTCGGTGCTTCAGGAGGAGGAGGAGCCTGAGGCTGTTCCTGTTGTTCCGTAATAGGAACCATTTCTTCTTCAAACGCAGGTTCTACGATACCAGTATCGGTAGTGACCTTTTTGTCACGTTCTGTCCATTCGAACGCAACAAACATCGCTGCCAATATCAGCACGAAACCAATCAACAGACCAGTCGTTTTCTTTCCTTCGAGGTCCGCTTTCGGCGATTTTTTAATTTCCATAAAATGAATTTATAGGTTAATGTTTCTCTGTTCGGCAAATGTAGCATTAATTTATGAAACGCCAACAATTTATCCGAAAAAAATTGCAAACAGACTAAACATTTCCACATCGTCATCCGAGACCTTCTAATGCTTCGGTTTGTTTAAGGTATTCCACGGGAGCAACCGAACAGGAAACATCGATTTCATTCAAATATCCAATCTCCTTTTATAATCCTTTTTAAGATAAAAGACATCTCGGAACGTCAAACCTTAAAAACTTCGTTTTTCGTTTGCCTCTCCGCTCACCTTTCACTATCTTTGATGCGTTTACAGATTCCCAGTAACCTACAAAACTGAAAATCATGAAAAAAATTATCATTGCCATTGACGGCTTCTCTTCGTGCGGAAAAAGCACGATGGCCAAAGACCTGGCCCGCGAAATCGGATACATATATATAGACAGTGGCGCCATGTACCGCGCTGTAACCCTTTTCTGTATCGAACAAGGACTATTCGATGCCGCTGGCAACATTGATGAGGAGACACTCAAAACCCACATGAATGACATCCATATTTCATTCCATCTGGACCCAGTAAGCCAACGCCCCATAACTTACCTTAACGGTATAAATGTAGAAGAACGCATCCGCTCTCTGGAAGTATCTTCACACGTCAGCCCAGTGGCAGCCTTAGGATTCGTACGCGAAGCGTTGGTAAGACAACAGCAAGAGATGGGAAAAGAAAAAGGAATTGTCATGGATGGAAGAGACATCGGCACCGCCGTTTTTCCAGAAGCCGAACTGAAAATATTCGTAACCGCTTCGGCTGAAATCCGTGCACAACGTCGATATGACGAATTAAAAGCCAAAGGCCAGGAAGCTTCTTATGAAGACATCCTCCGGAATGTAGAAGAACGCGACCGGATAGATCAAAGCCGCGCAGTCAGTCCACTCCGTAAAGCTGATGACGCCATTCTGTTAGATAACAGTCACCTTACAATTTCCGAACAGAAAGAATGGTTGAAAACTCAATTTGAAAAGGCTACTCATGCAACGTGTTGAAATAGATGAAGGCTCAGGTTTCTGCTTCGGCGTAACCACTGCCATCCGAAAAGCAGAAGAAGAACTGGCTAAGGGAGAAACACTCTATTGCCTGGGAGATATTGTACACAACGGACAAGAATGCGAACGATTGGAAAAACTAGGACTGGTAACCATCAATCACGAAGAATTTGCCAAGCTGAAACACGCCAAAGTTCTGCTCCGTGCTCACGGAGAACCCCCCGAGACCTATCAGCTGGCCAAGGAAAACCATATCGAAATCATCGACGCTACCTGTCCGGTAGTGCTTCAACTACAGAAACGTATCAAACAGGAATACGACGCAACTCCCACCGACCAGGAAAAACAGATTGTCATCTACGGTAAGAACGGGCATGCCGAAGTACTAGGTTTAGTGGGACAAACAGGAGGGAAAGCCATCGTCATCGAAAAACTGGAAGAAGTAACAAAACTGGATTTCAGCAAAGATATCCGTCTCTATTCACAGACAACCAAATCTCTCGATGAATTCCGACAGATTGTGGCCTATATCGAAGCACACATAGCTCCGACAGCCACTTTCCGCTACTTTGATACCATTTGTAGACAAGTAGCCAACCGTATGCCGAATATCCGACGGTTTGCTGCCGCACATGACCTGATTTTTTTTGTTTGCGGTCACAAAAGCTCCAACGGAAAAATCCTTTTTGAGGAATGCAAGAAAGTCAATCCAAATTCCTATCGGATAGACCAACCAGAGGAAATAGACCGGAGGCTGATTCAGAATGTAGATTCTATCGGTATATGTGGAGCAACCTCCACCCCCAAATGGCTGATGGAAGCCTGCAAGAAAGTAATCAGAAACGAAGAGTCCGTATAATGATAAAAACAATGATAAAAAAAGATGTTTTTTACCACACGATTACGGGTAATTTTATACATTTGCATCAAGTAAAAATCAAATAAAAATACAAATAACTATGGGAAGTATTAAATGCATCGGTATTCTTACGTCAGGAGGCGATGCCCCGGGTATGAATGCAGCCATCCGTGCGGTCACACGTTCTGCCATATTCAACGGATTGCAAGTAAAAGGTATCTACAGAGGTTATAAAGGATTGATTACAGGCGAAATCAAGGAATTCCGCACAGAAAATGTAAGTAACATCATCCAACTAGGAGGTACGATTCTGAAAACAGCCCGCTGCCAGGAATTCAAGACTCCTGAAGGACGTCAAATTGCGTATGAAACCATGCAGCGAGAAGGTATCGACGCTTTGGTTGTCATCGGTGGTGACGGTTCATTGACCGGTGCGCGTCTGTTGGCCCAAGAATTCGATATACCTTGTATCGGTCTGCCAGGTACCATCGACAATGACCTGTATGGCACCGATACGACCATCGGTTATGATACAGCCTTAAATACCATTTTGGATGCTGTTGACAAGATCCGTGATACCGCTACCTCACACGAACGTCTGTTCTTTGTAGAAGTTATGGGACGTGATGCCGGTTTTCTGGCATTGAACGGTGCTATCGCCGCAGGTGCAGAAGCAGCCATTATTCCGGAATTCAATACAGAAGTAGACCAGTTGGAGGAAGTCATTAACAATGGTTTCCGCAAATCAAAGAGCAGTTCCATCGTATTGGTAGCCGAAAGTGAAATCACCGGTGGAGCCATGCATTACGCAGAACGTGTAAAGAACGAATATCCGCAGTACGATACACGTGTTACCATCCTCGGACACTTGCAGCGCGGCGGTCGTCCGACTGCACACGACCGTATCATCGCCAGCCGTATGGGTGTAGCCAGTATTCAGGCTCTGATGGAAGGCCAGCGTAACGTAATGATTGGTATTCAAGATGATGAAATCGTTTATGTGCCGTTCACCAAGGCTATCAAGAATGATAAGCCAATAGACCGTGAACTGGTAAATGTTCTCCGCGAATTGTCTATCTGATACCAAAAATCAGCTAAGAGATACAACCCTCCATCATATCAACCGCCCGGATTTCCTTACCGAAAATCCGGGCGGTTTGTATATAGAACTGGCTATCTGAAAAACAAACGGATATTTTGGTCCAAACGAACGCCCGTTCCGATTAAAACGTCTAGACATTTTAACTGGAACGGGCGTTCGTTTTTTCTATACACTTTTATGCCTTATTCTTTAATTCATTAAAATATGTATCAAGCAATTTCTTGGCTGCCGTAAATGATGTAGACAGACCTCCCAACACTTCCTGTTCACGAAGTGGAAGTTCTGCGGCAATGGTCGGATTCTGATAGAAACTGTCACGCAAGTGTTCGTTAATAGTTTCATACATCCAATACTTGGCCTGCTCATTTCTCCGATACTGGAAATAACCGTTGGCACGGACAAAGTCAAAATAACGGTACACCATATCCCAGATTTCCTGAATTCCCAATCCGTAGAAACCGGAATAAGTCAACACCTCCGGCGTCCAGCCCGACTCTGCAGGCGGGAACAGTCTCAACGCGTTCCGGAAATGAGTAGCAGCCAGTTTGGCCTTCTCTACATTGCTTCCATCAGCTTTATTGATAATAATACCATCTGCCATCTCCATAATGCCACGCTTGATACCTTGCAATTCATCGCCTGTACCTGCCAACTGAATAAGCAAAAAGAAATCTACCATGGAATGAACAGCCGTTTCACTCTGTCCCACTCCTACTGTCTCCACAAAAATCTTATCAAAACCTGCCGCCTCGCACAAGATAATGGTTTCACGGGTCTTGCGGGCAACTCCTCCCAACGAACCAGCTGCCGGACTAGGACGAATAAATGAATCCGGATGTACAGAAAGTTTCTCCATGCGGGTCTTGTCTCCCAAAATACTTCCTTTGGAACGTTCGCTGCTGGGATCGATGGCAAGTACCGCCAGTTTTCCTCCATATTGCTGAAGTACATGAAGGCCGAATACATCGATGGATGTACTCTTTCCCGCTCCGGGTACCCCACTGATTCCGATACGGACCGAATTTCCAGAATATGGAAGACATTTCTCTATTACTTCCTGCGCCAGCACCTGATGCTCAGGTTTCAGACTCTCTACCAAAGTTACAGCCTGACTCAATATTGTAATATCACCTTTCACAATACCTTCCACATATTCTGCGGCAGTATACTGATGACGCTTCGGTTTCTTGCGCAGTTTCAGGTAAGGATTAACTACAGAAGGCTGTTCGATGCCTTTGTTCACTGTTAACCCCTTATAGGCTTCATTGTTCTCGGGGTGTTCCATATGATTCGGTTTTTAAGGTTTATTCCATTAAGGAAGCTTTGACACGGACCGTCAGTTTTGGATGGTCAGGGTCATTCGTTATCATCAAGATACGAGGAGTACCTTTCACACGTGGCAAGTTCTCTGCCAGAACCGTCACTTTCATCTTGGTAGATTCACCCGGCTTCAAGGTACGTTTCTTCAACTTGACTCCTAAAGCAATATTATACACCTGCATGTCCTTTATCTGCAAATCAGACTTTCCGGTATTGGTCAGAACAACGGTCTGTGACTTATGCTGATTAGGCTTCAAGTCTTTAAACTCCAGTTCTGTAGACGACAGACTGATATGAGGAGGATTGTTCTTTTCCTGTTCAGAAACTCCTTCAAAATCGGGTAACAATACAACCGACACAGGAATTTCGTTGTCACTGCCTACCTTATCGCCCGGATAGCGGGCCAGATATACCGATGAACGAGTAATACCTAACTTGGGGACCTTTTCCGTATCGAGAGTTATCAGAATCTTTCCGGCTTTCCCTCTTCCTAACTTTTCAGGTTCCGCCTTGGTGCTCAGATACGGAGGCAGGTGCATCAGTACCGGAGTATAACTCTTGTTCGAAGCATTCGCTACCAACAGTTCAACGACCGGTTTGTCTCCCCGGTTTACATCTTCAAACACAATTTCGTCCATATTCAACCGGATAGGACCTATACCGAACGGATGGGTAAACGAGAAGTTCTTGGAATCTGCCGTTACTTCCCCGTTAAACTCCAAATAGATGGGTGTTGAAGAAGCATTGCAGTATACCCCTACTTCTTTGTAAAAACGGCCGATAGCTTCGGCATCAAACACTGCTGTCACTTCACCGGTACCACCAGCCGGAACAGGATCTTGTGTCCACTCTGCCTTGGTACACCCACAGGAAGTAGTCACATTCGAGATGACTAGCGGTTTGTCGCCAGTATTGGTAAACTGGAAAGTTATGGCTGTGGGATTCCTCCACAGCACATACCCCAGTTCCTTTTTTTCTTGATCAAAAGATATTTTCGGTTGGGCCTGTACCGCTACAACGGCCAGCACCATCCCCAATACAAAGAGATATATGCGTTTCATTGATTATGCTGTTCTAAATTCAGGAAACAAAGATAGACAGAAAATCATTTGTGCGCAAAACTCAACTGAGAATAAATGCTAAAACATCCCTCCCATACTTACTCACTGACTGTAACCGTCAATCCACCGGTACGGTCTCCGTATTCAGGAGCATAGACTGAACCGACCGTAGCCATTCCACCTACATACGTTCCGATACGATCCAGATATACATCATAATCAATTGTATAGACACCTTTCCGAACCCGGTCCATAAAGAACTGTGTAGCAGCATCCTTCGGAACCCTATAATAGCTGAGACCTGCCTGCCAACCATAACCGGACAACTGCTCTACCGGCTCCATACAAGCCGCTCTGCTATCGGTTATCTGTACAAAATCCATGTCACGGTCGGCACGTACCGTCAATCTTACAGTCAGACGGTCACCCATCCGCAACACTGTATTTTCATTCACTTCTTTACCGTCTTTCAACAAATTCCGTTCAATTGTCAGTCCGTTACCTGTTCCCTCTTTCAAGACAGCCATCTGTTCAGAATACTGAGCATAAACAGCCCCCCAGCCCAATCCGGCTCCGGTCTTCGTAACTTTCACCGTCTGTATACCAACCGATTTCTCGGGCAATGTCTCACGTACATACCCTATGGCGTCAGAGGCCGTATTCACTTTCACCGCACCGGCCTGCATTTCCATCTTACCTTCGGTCAGACTTCCCTGATTGTCACTCAGCAATGCATAAAGTGCATCGGCTGTAGCAACAGGTGTCTGCCAGGCCTGCATCTGTTTCTGCTTCAACAGCCACTGTTTCATTTCAGCCAATACCTGTTCATCCGGGTTCAAGGCACGTATGGCTTCCATAGCGGCTACCTGCGTCGGGATACGGTAACTGCACCAGGAATAGACAGCCTTCGGCGTATCGAAATACCGCCCCATTTCCGGAGTATAAACAGAATATTCGCGAACGGACTGCAACCACTCCATGGCTGATTTCTCTTTTCCGAAGGCCTGTAGAATAACGGCGATGTGAGCCTTATCCAGAATAGAGCAATCTACCGGAAGCACCTTTTCCTGTAAAGTTTCCAATAGGTAATTCAATGTTTCCCGCTTAATCTGCTGTTGGGCCGATGCATCCAACGAACATATATACAGGTATATAATAGCCTCATTACTTAGTCTTGGACGTTTTCCTGTCTTTTTCTCCACCTCACGCATATCCTGATATTCTTCCAGCAACTGTCCGCCCAGGAACTTCTGTGCCTGCCGGTACATCTGTTTCATCGGTTCATCCAACGGTACATGCAACGCTGTCAGACGGGCCAGTTGTTTTACTATCTCTGTAGTCGTATAGCGGTTACCTTCCATACCCGGATACCAGCTCCATCCTCCATCTTTACCTTGCAGACTTTCCAGTTTCCGGATAGCGGTCTGCAGACGGTTATCCATGGTATTTGCGTCCAACAACTGAGCCAGATTCCGTTTTCGGGTCGTTTCATCCGCTGCTTCCGACAGCCAAGGAGTTTCTTCCAGCAACAATCCTTTCAAATCCGTGTTCCTCTGTAAACTACTGAGCCAAGTATCCGATTCAGGCTGTTTCTTCCAGACTTCCAATACCGTAGCTATCTGTGGATTATCGGTTACCAGTTTCCGCGACAAAACATTGGCATAGTAAGCTGTCATCCAGGAAATGGCATCATCAGAAGCAGGTACACCAACTGCCGGCAAAGCCTGTACGGCATACCATATCGGATTGGCAGTAAGTTCCACAGTCAACCGCTTGTCCTTGGCTGTCCGGCTTTGCCCATTGAAAAGTTCTTTCAAGGAAACCGTTACACTTCCTTCACCATTCAGTTGCACCGGTATAGTCTCGGTCACCCATTGACGGTCGGACAATACCGGCAGGTAATGCTGTTCACCATCACTGACATCACCGGCTTCGGCCCAAATACGACATACCAGGACATCGTATTTATCAGAAACCTTATAAGCAAAACGAACCGTACCACTGTTCCCTTCCGCAACCTCAAAGTCCTGTCCTTTACGGTAAACGACACGTCCGCTCACCGGATCGGACAATTCCATCCAGGCTTTTCCTGCCACCGTTTCCATCGACAAATTCACCAACGAAGCGGAAAGTACCGCTTCATCACCTGTCCGGACATAGCGAGGCAGATTAGGCTGCACCATAAACTCCTTCACACTCCGTGTCTTCGCATCCATCAGACCGAAGTCCATCGATTTTGTATGGGCAAAACCCAGGAAGCGCCACTCTGTCAACCCCTCCGGTACAGTAAAACGAATGGAAATCTGACCCAATGAATCAGTATACAAGTCCGGATAATAAAAGGCCGTTTCATCAGAAGGTGTACGCAATACGTCCACCGGTGCTTCTGACTCCGCTGGAAGAGATTCCATTTCTATGTCTATGGCAGCTCCCGACTCTTCTTGCGTAATAATGGCTACAGCCTCGTCGCTTTGAGCTTTACTCCGCATAGCAGGAGCCGCAGCCGAATAAAGGACTTTCATTCCGTTCATCTGATACTGCCTCAAACCAAAAGCCGAAAAATCAATCAAACGGCTATATGTATCGGGAACCAACAGCTCATAGCCATTTCCAGCCACAACTGCCGGAAAACGGTCAGACAAATAAACACTTCTTCCGGCACTCGAAGTCATTACCTGCACAAACGGAGTATACCGGTTGAAAGGCAGACTGAATTGCCATCCGTGTTGGTAAATCCGGTCCAACGAAGCATCGTACAGCGAAGCCAACAAATGGGCATCCACCGGTTTTCCGTTCGGGTCGGTTATCCGCAATGTCCAGGTTTCCTGATTTCCCGGTTCCAACCGGTCACGGAAAGTCTCCCATTTCAACACCAGACTTTTGTCCGGTTCCGGACGGGTAAGCCGTACCAGATGGCTATGCAAGTAGTCCTTCCGAAGAAAAGCGAAATTCACCGAAATACCATCACCATATTCTTCCCGATATGGAAACGTAAACTTCTTTATTTCATGGTTGAGTATCAACCGACGGGATTCAATCCGGCGGTCTGCACGATATATATCCACAAACAGGTGTACACTATCTTCGGCAGAACCGATATATACCGTAGCGGGATGTTCTGTAGTCAAACTCTCTCCGTCCTGATAAAACCAATCAGTCATCGAAACCGGCAACTGGGTATCATCCAACGAGAACAAGACAAAATCCTGCTCATCCTGCGTCTTCCGATTCAGTTCATCTGTAACAGTCGCCACCATCCGGTAACGTCCGGCAGGTAATGCCCAGACTTCGGCCGGTACCCACGACTGCTGCGACATCACCTTTCCTGCGTAACAAAGTTTCTCTTGCTTCAAGTCCTCATCCAACGCATAAACCTGGTATTCAACCTCGACCTCAACCGGCTGCCGATTGAAATTCAAAGTCTGGAACTGGATTTTCAATTGCTTCTCGCGAGGTACCATCTCATCAAGACCTTTAATATCCAAGCCTATGGAATAATGGCCCACAGGTAAATCAGTACTTCCTTCCTGTGTTTCTCCCGAATTCTCGGTCACTTCAGCTACCACCTGATAATTGTAATAATAAATCATATTTCCTTCCTTATCGGCATCCGCAGGCGGCTTCAACCAGACAGGAACCGTAAATTTTCCTTCTGCATCGGTCTGTAATACTCCGTTAACCAGTTCTTCCGAATCGAAAGTTCCTCTCCAGAACCAGTTTTTGGAACGTATCACCCGATAGCTGACTTTAGCCTCACGTACCGGAGCACCGGAAAAGAACCGGGCTTCTCCACTTATCTGCAGGCTGTCGCCTACCTGATAGGCAGCCTGATAAGGAGAAAGCTCTACACCGAATGTAGGTCGTTTGTATTCTTCTATCCGGAAAGACAGACTCGCTTCACCGGTTACAGTTGCCCGGAAAATTCCCGGAAGCAGGGTCATCGGCAGTGGAATATCGACGGTAAAGACACCATATTCATCTGTTCGTACAGAAACTTTTGCTACTTCTTTTCCTCCTCCATAAACGCTCAATTCACGGGTAACGACAGGAATCACTTCCAAAGAATCGCCTAATTGCCGGTAAACAACTCCCGAAAGACGTAAAATCTGTCCCGGCCGATATAAAGAACGGTCGGAAAACAAAGCGACCCGTTGTTTCCATCCTGAATCTTCATCTTCGTGGAAGTTTCCACCATAAAGGGCAGATGCCCCGATAGCCATAAAATCATTGCCCGGAGTACGTACGTGCATGTATTTCAATGGACGATAGCCGGAACGAGTCGCCGCCAACGGAATCAATACCTTTCCTTCCGCATCGATAGGATATACCTGCTCCTGCACGAACTGTCCGCTTTCACGGGTATAGGTCACTATCTCAGCATAAGGAATCGGAGAGCCGTTCAAACGGTCGACTGCAGTCACTTCGAATGTATGGGAATTGACAGGCATAGCCACCAACTGATAAGGAGAAACAAACAAAGAAGTATACGAAATACCTTTCTTATCTCCCTCCGGAATTAATTTCAACAGGTAAATACCGGCTTCCGGTACCTGATAAGTAAATACAGTATCATGGGGAAGATAATCGGTAGCCGGTGTCAATGTATATGTACAGCTTCCGGCCTTCTTCCCTTTCTGGCGAATCAGTTGTTCAGGCTGATCGGTATCTCCGGTAAAAGCAGTTGGTGAAACCTCCAACCGATACCACTCCAACGTAAATTTTTTCAAATTCTTGTAATGAACCGTCATTTTTACTTCATGCGACGGATATATCCATGGAATATCTATGCTTAATCCCGAAGCTAAAACTTCATCAACTTGCTGCTGTAACGCTTCTCTCAAGTCTGACTTAGGATAAAGTTCCAAACCGATACGGACAGCTTCCAACTGCTTGGCAGGCTGCTGTTCCCGTTTATAGAAATAAGCTAATTTCAAATAGACATCTGCACAGGCTTCTTCCCCACGATAAGTTTCAGCCAATTCTATCAGTTGACGGATAATTTCCTGATTCTCCAAACGGTATTGCATCACAAACATATTACCTGCCGAACGGGTCATCAAGTAGGCTGTCCGAGTAAACAACGCTGCATTCCGGTTCTTTCCGTCATAGAATGCCATCAGACGTTCGTACAATGCTAGGATTTCCGCCTGCACCTCAGTCTTCATCCGTAGACTCCAATTGTTAGACAAAGAAAAAATTGCTCTCCGAACTAACAAATCGAACAGGTTATCATCGAAATAACGTTCACTGAAGGATTCAGAAACAGTCATGGGACGGAACTCCTTCGCCGGAGTTTTCCCCAACAACTCTTCTGCCACCAACGACTGACGAAAATAGTGGATTGCCTTCTCCCAATCCGGCTGCTGCTCCTCCAAAGCCATTGTCCCCAACAGGTTATTGAGTACTGCCTTTCCGACGGAATCAGTCTCTTCTGCCACCCATTTTTCCAAAGCCAAACGCTCCGCTTCCAAACTATCGGGCGTCAAGGCAATCCTGTACGAAGAACGCACCAGAAAGGCTTTCATCAACTGAGGCAGATTCCGTTCCTCCTTCGCTTTCCGGTAGATTCCATCCACCGATTCGATAACCGATTCTACCAAGTCTTTCTTCTGAAAGTCTTCTACCTGTTTCCACATCCTATCGTATTGCTGGGCACAAAGCCTGAAAGGGAAAAAACTTCCCAACAAGATTAATCCAATACACAATAATCTGCTCATAAGTCTATATTTTTGATGATAAATGACTTGTTTCTATAAAGTAAGGAAAAAACAGACAGATTACTGCACAGAATTGTATTAAAAGAAACAAACGGGTATAAAAAAGGAACCGCCTCCTTTCGGAAACAGTTCCTTTCAAAATTTATGAGAATTTCAGTTTATTACAAAAACAGGCAATTATTTTTCCGGTGTATTTGCCAGCGTAGCAATCAAGAAATCGTAGAACTTGGCTACTGACGGAATATGGCAACATTCACCCGGTGTATGCGGATACTGTAATGTAGGACCGAACGAAATCATGTCGAGTCCCGGAATAACAGCTCCAATAATACCACATTCCAAACCGGCATGAATAACCTTCACTTCTGGTTCTGTTCCGAATTGTTCATGATAAGATTTCTTCATAGCATGCAGAATAGGAGAATTTACATTCGGTTCCCAACCTGAATAGCCACCAGAACGTTCAACATGCATACCAGCCATCGAGAAACAGCTTTCCAAAGCCGTATTGCGGTAATCTTTCATCGATTCACGTGCACTACGGGTAAGAATCTTGATTTCAGCCCTTCCACTACCGATTTCCACAATAGCCAGATTAGAAGAAGTCTCCACTGTGTCCGGAATGGTCGGTATGTAACGTTCTACTCCGTTCGGACATGCATAAATAGCATCAACCAAATTATCACGGATTTCTTCCGGCACCATATAAGCGGGTAACTCTACCCGTTCGGCCTTAAACTCGATACCCTCTTCAATCGTATCAAACTCTTCCTGCCATACCTGCTGGCATTCACCCACATATGCAATGACATCATCTACTTCTGTTTCAGGAACTGTAATGATAACTTCACATTCACGTGGAATAGCATTACGCATGTTTCCACCTACCCACGATACCAGGCAAGCCTCATCATACGCAATCACCTGATTCAAGAAACGAGCCATCAATTTATTGGCATTAGCGAAGCCACAACCAATCTGAATACCAGAATGTCCGCCATGCAACCCTTTCAGCGTCACTTTCAAAGCCACATCTGTCGGGTCTGTTTCCTCTTCCTTATATTGCAAGGTAGCCGTCAGATCCTCACCACCGGCACAACCGATATAGAGTTCACCTTCTTCTTCAGAATCCAGGTTCAACAGAATATCACCTTCGATAGTACCCGGTTTTAAGCCGAATGCTCCATACATACCTGTTTCTTCATCGGCAGTAATCAAACCTACCAATGGACCATGCTTCAAAGTCTTATCCTCCATCACAGCCATAATAGCAGCTACACCCATACCGTTATCGGCACCCAATGTAGTACCTTTTGTTCTTACCCATTCCCCATCAACATAGGTCTGAATAGGATCTGTCTCAAAATCATGACAAGTATCGTTATTCTTCTGCGGAACCATATCCATGTGTGCCTGCAGGATAACAGTCTTGCGGTTTTCCATCCCCGGAGTAGCCGGCTTACGGTAAATGATGTTTCCGGCCTCATCCTGAAATGATTCTACACCGGCATTTTTACCGAATTCCAGCAAGAATGCCTGTACCTTGGTCAGATGTCCTGACGGACGAGGAATCTGAGTCAATGAATAGAAATGTTTCCACACATTCTGTGGAACTAAAGAAAGAAGTTCACTCATAATTTTTTCTTTTTATTTGTAAGCGGCAATGCCACTAATCCATAAATGCCTAACAAAATTAGCAAAAAGGTTTGAATTCCATGCACAAGCAGGGCAAATATTCCTGCATCTTCCCGATTTACTCCATACATCATCATCATTGTTATGACAGCGAAATGCCACGGACCTGCTCCATTAGGAGTAGGAACCGCTACGGCAATACTACCTACCACAAACATGACCAGTGCAGGCATCCATCCTAAATCAGCCGAAAAATCAAAGCAGAAAAAAGTCACATAAAACTGAAAGAAATAGCAAGCCCAGATACCCACTGTATAAAATATGAACAGCGGCAGGTTCTTAACATGTTTCAATGACAAGCACCCTATCCAGATATTCTGCAGAATTCCACGTACTTTCGTAAAAAAAGTCAAGTGGCGCAACAGATAAACAAGCAGAACAATAGCTGCTAGAATACAGGTTAACGTAATGTAAAAATTGGTAGAAGTAAACAATTCGGTAAAAAATCCGACGTTAGTACCAGTTCTTGCAAAGAAATCAGAAAATACACGCGACTGAAGCAATAGGGTCACCCCTGTAATAAGAACAACACATAAGGTATCAATCAGACGCTCGGTGACCACCGTTCCCAAAGACTTTGAAAAAGAAACCCCATCATACTTGGTAAGAATACCACAACGGGAAATCTCACCAACCCGAGGAATTACCAGATTAGCTGCATACGAGACAAAAACAGCATATACACTGTTTGACAATTTAGGATACTCTCCCAAAGGTGCCAATGTAAGATTCCATCGCCATCCTCTGAAAAGGTGTCCGAATACACCAAATACCAACGAAAACAACATCCAGCCGTAATTCATACCGCCATCCAAGACCTGCCATACCCGCTGAAAATCAAAATCATGATAAATCCAGACTAGTATCATAATTCCCAAAGCCAACGGAAATCCAATCTGCCAGACCTTACTCAATATTTTTTTTCTTTTAGTTCGTTCCAAAATCAATTAAAATATGAAGATTAATGCTTAACTTTGCACGTTGCAAAGATAATTTTTTGCCAATAAAAAGCATTCAATAACCCGAAAATATTTACTGGATGAAATTAGTCAGACCCAAAAAGTTTCTAGGACAGCACTTTCTAAAAGATTTGCAGGTAGCTCAAGACATAGCCGATACGGTAGATACATGTCCGGACATCCCTATTCTGGAAGTCGGACCGGGAATGGGTGTACTTACCCAATTTCTAATTCCGAAAGGCAGACCACTGAAAGTAGTAGAACTGGATTTCGAATCAGTTGCTTACCTGAAAGAGAATTTCGTTCAGTTGGGTGACAACATCATTGAACAGGACTTCCTGAAAATGGATTTGAGCCGCTTGTTCGACGGACAATCTTTTGTACTGACAGGCAACTATCCTTATAATATATCCAGCCAGATATTTTTCAAAATGTTGGAGTACAAAGACCTCATCCCATGTTGTACTGGTATGATACAAAAAGAAGTAGCCGAACGGATTGCAGCCAAACCCGGAAACAAGACCTATGGCATTTTAAGTGTATTGATACAGGCCTGGTACCGGGTAGAATACCTCTTTACCGTACACGAACATGTATTCAACCCTCCCCCAAAAGTAAAAAGCGCGGTCATACGCATGACACGGAATGAGACCCAGAACTTAGGATGTAACGAAAAGCTGTTTAAACAGATTGTAAAAACAACTTTCAACCAACGACGGAAAACCCTACGGAATTCCATTTCTCCTATTCTAGACAAGAACAGTCCGCTAAGTGCCGACCCTTTATTCAACAAACGGCCAGAGCAACTCTCGGTAGAAGACTTTATTGAATTGACCAACCGAGTAGAACAGGCCTTGGCACAAAGCTACTGTGAGGTAAAACGGGAATAACTACTATACTTTAAACAAACTCTTCTAAATCTCATTTACCAGGATGAACAACGACGAATTAAAGCATGTTTCCGAACTGATAGAAAGCAAAGAATCGGAACAACTGAAAGAATACTTAAGCGAACTACATCCTGCCGACATCGCTGAACTCTGCAACGAACTAGATGCAGAGGAAGCACGCTTCATCTACCTGTTGCTGGACAACGAAACCGCCGCCGATGTATTGATTGAAATGGACGAAGATGCCCGAAAACGTTTTCTGGAAATTCTTCCGTCTGAAACCATCGCCAAACGTTTCGTTGATTACATGGATTCGGACGATGCCGTTGACATCATCCGTGAAATGGACGAAGACAAGCAGGAAGAAGTCCTTTCACACATCGAAGATATTGAACAAGCTGGTGACATTGTTGATCTGTTGAAATACGACGAAGATACTGCCGGTGGTTTGATGGGTACTGAAATGGTAGTAGTGAACGAGAACTGGAGTATGCCGGAATGCCTGCGCGAAATGCGGACGCAAGCAGAAGATATGGATGAAATTTATTACGTATATGTAGTAGACGATGATGAACGACTCCGTGGTGTATTCCCATTAAAGAAGATGATTTCAAGTCCATCTGTATCGAAGGTGAAACACGTCATGAAGAAAGACCCGGTTTCAGTTCACGTAGATACTCCTATTGAAGAAGTCGTACAGATAATCGAAAAATATAATCTGGTGGCTGTTCCTGTAATAGACAGTATCGGACGCCTGGTGGGCCGTATCACCGTAGACGATGTTATGGATGAAGTACGTGAACAGGCAGAACGTGACTACCAGTTGGCTTCCGGTTTGTCTCAGGATGTAGAATCGGATGATAATGTCTTCCGTCAGACTACAGCCCGTCTGCCCTGGTTGCTCATTGGTATGCTGGGCGGTATCGGAAATTCCATGATTTTAGGAAATTTCGATTCTACTTTTGCTGCTCATCCTGAAATGGCATTATACATACCACTTATCGGCGGTACCGGTGGAAATGTAGGAACCCAATCCTCCGCTTTGGTTGTACAAGGTCTGGCCAACAGTTCCTTGAATGCCGAAAATACCCTGAAGCAGATTATGAAAGAATCGGTCGTTGCTCTCATCAACGCTACCATCATTTCAATGCTGGTATATATCTACAATTTTATCCGTTTCGGAGCCAGTGCTACAGTCAGCTATTCCGTATCCATCAGCCTGTTTGCTGTCGTGATGTTTGCTTCTATCTTCGGCACATTGGTTCCTATGACACTGGAGAAATTGAAAATAGACCCGGCTATCGCTACCGGTCCGTTCATATCCATTACAAACGATATCATTGGCATGCTGCTCTATATGGGCATCACTGTCATGCTCTCCTGATACACCATATTTATATATATGACCTGACCGCTGGAAACCGAGACCTTCTTTTCCAGCGGTTTCTGTTTCATTAATCTCCCCAATATCAATAACCATACAGATTTCCTCCATATCTGCAATGAAATTCTTTCACAGAAAAGACCTGCTTGAATAGCATTTCGTAAAAAAAGGGAAGAAAAACAGGGATAAGACTAAAAATAACTTGCAAAAAAATATGAAAATCAGATTTAATTTGTTTATTTTGTAATGATACTTCAAGTAAGCATATACTTAAAATCTACACACGATGGAATTAAATGATACAAACCGCCCATTAACTGAAACTCCGGTGGAAAATACACCTTCCGTTTCGGTTTCCCCTATCGAAGAAACTGAAAATGTAGCACTTCCTTCTAAACTGACTAAAGAGGAAGTAATACAACGTCTGAAAGAAATAGATGAAGACGCCTGCAATGCAGATAAACAGGAAATCGATGCCTTAAAACAGAATTTCTATAAACTACATAAAGCTGAACAGGAAATCGCCCGCAAGAAGTTCGTTGAAGAAGGAGGAAAAGCAGAAGATTTTATTCCGGCTTCAGACCCATTAGAAGCTGAATTCAAACAAGTCATGGGATCTATCAAAGAAAAACGGAATGCCCTGACAGCTGCCCAAGAGCAGGAAAAAGAAGAAAATCTAGCTAAGAAACTGGCCATTCTTGATAAAATGAAAGAATTTACCGAAACACCAGAAGATACCGGTAAACGTTACAATGAATTCAAACAGTTGCAACAAGAATGGAACGATATCAAACAGATACCTGCAGCTAAGGTCAATGAATTATGGAAAAGCTATCAGCTTTATACCGAAAAATTCTATGACATGCTGAAATTAAACAATGAATTTCGCGAATATGATTTCAAAAAGAATCTGGAAGCCAAACTGCATTTGTGCGAGGCTGCCGAAAAACTGGCAACTGAACCCGATGTGGTATCGGCATTTCATCAACTCCAGAAACTGCACCAGGAATTCCGCAGTATAGGACCAGTAGCAAAAGAATTACGTGAAAGCATCTGGACACGCTTCAAAGCCGCATCGACCACAGTCAACCGACGCCACCAACAACATTTTGAGGAATTGAAAGAAAAGGAGCAGAATAATCTGGACCAAAAGACAGTTATCTGCGAAATCGTAGAATCAATGGAATACGATACATTCAAAACCTTTGCCGACTGGGAAGATAAGACTCAGGAAATTCTGGCTCTGCAAGCTAAATGGAAAACCATAGGCTATGCTCCTCAAAAGATGAACGTAAAGATTTTCGAACGTTTCCGTGCCGCCTGTGATGAATTTTTCCGTCGCAAAGCCGCTTTCTTCAAATCCATCAAAGAAAGTATGGCCGAAAATCTGGAAAAGAAAAAAGCACTGTGTGAAAAAGCCGAATCGCTGAAAGACAGCACAGACTGGAAAGAAACAGCCGATATCCTGACCAAATTACAGAAAGAATGGAAAACTATCGGTCCAGTAGCCAAAAAACATTCGGATGCCGTATGGAAACGTTTCATCGGTGCCTGTGACTATTTCTTTGAACAGAAAAACAAAGCCACTTCTTCACAACGAAGCATCGAATCTGAAAATCAAGCAAAAAAAGAAGCTGTCATCAACCAGCTCAAGGCTTTGGATGAAACTGGAACAACTGACGAAGCAACAGCCGACAAGACTCGCGCCCTCATGAAAGAATGGAACAGCATAGGTTTCGTACCTTTCAAGGAAAAAGACCGGTTATATAAGGAATACCATACCGTAATAGACCGTCTGTTCGACAAATTGCATCTCTCTGCTACAGAAAAGAAACTGAACAGTTTCAAATCTGGTCTGAACAAGGAAGGCAATCTGTATAGAGACCGTGAAAAATTGGTCCGCACTTACGAAGGACTGAAGAACGACATCCAAACCTATGAAAACAACTTGGGTTTCCTCAATTCTTCATCTAAGAAAGGAAATTCTCTGGTATCTGAAATCAACCGGAAAATAGAACGACTGAAAGCAGATATGGAACTGGTTCAGAAAAAAATAGCCGCTATCGATGAAGCTTTGAGTAAAGAATAACAGAACATTATTCTTATAACATAAAAGCCTGTACTAAAAGAGATTTACTCCTTAGCACAGGCTTTTTTTCATCCCTTAAAAACCTTTTTCTACCCTATAAGAAAATTTTCTCACAAAAGAGGAAATCTGCCTAAAATAGTAAGCATTCAGATTTCCTCTTTACGTTTATCAGTCAAGTTTTATTCAGATAATAATCATCTATTGGGAGTATCCCATTTCTTTGTCTGCGCACAAGCGACTTCAACTACCTGATTACCTACCTGCATACGAAAATCTCCTGCTTCCAGAATCCATCTACCGTCATAACCAACGAAAGCCAAATCAGAACCTTTTACCTTCAAAGTAACAGTTTTAGTTTCGCCCGGCTGTAATTCTACCTTATCGAATGCACGCAGACGACGGTTATCCGGAGTAAGTGAAGCTACCAGATCACTACTGAAAAGCAATACACTTTCCTTACCGGCCAGGTTACCAGTATTCTTTACATCAACTGTAAAAGTAAGTACATCATCAGCAGTGAAGCTGGTCTTATCGACCTTCAGATTACTGTAAGCAAAAGTGGTATAACTCAAACCGTAACCGAATGCCCACTGAACATTTACCACGGCATCGTAATTATAAGCACCTTCCATCTGTTTACCGATATGTTCACATGGCTTATAATCATAAGTAATCAACGAATTGATTTCCTTCGGATAAGTATAAGGCATCTTGCCACTAAAATTAGCATCACCGGCTACCAGATTAGCCAAAGCATCGCCACCGTAATTACCCGGCAACATGACATTGACAACCGCCTTACTCAACGGTTCAATATCGGCTATGATGCGAGGACGTCCCTCATTAAGAACCAGAATGACAGGCTTGCCGGTTTTAGCCAATGCCTTTACCAGGTTACGCTGGTTCTCAGAAAGTGTCAAGTCGGTCAAGTTACCCGGAGTTTCACAGTAAGAATTTTCACCGATACAAGCCACTATATAGTCTACCTGAGCAGCTGCCGCAATAGCTTTCTCTATTTCCGGAGCATTTTCTTCCCACCAGTTTCCTTTTTCATTGTAAGTCACTCCAGCTTCATAGACAATATTTTCAGCACCGAACTTATTGGTAAAGGCTTCCAGAATTGTATTATACGGTTCCGAACAGTCCTCAGCATTACTACCCTGCCAGGTATATGACCAACCACCGTTCAGGCTTCGCATTGAATTAGCATTCGGACCGGTTACCAAAATTTTCTTTCCTTTTTCCAACGGAAGAATACCATCGGTATTCTTCAACAACACAAGCGACTCTTCGGCAGCCTTCAAGGCATCTGCGGCATGTTCAGCACTGCCGAATAATGGAAAATCCTTCAAATCATAATAGGGCTTCTCGAACAAGTTCAACCGGTATTTTAAGCGCAAGACACGACGTACAGCATCGTCAATACGGCTCATCGGTACTTCTCCTTCTTCTACCAGCTCTTTCAGCAACGTACAGAATTTCCAATCGTAAGGATCCATAGACATATCGATACCTGCATTAATAGCAAGTTTGATGGCTTCTTTTTTGTCTTTTGCAATGTGGTCACGACTATAAAGATTGTTGATATCAGCCCAATCGGTCACAATCATACCATCCCAATTCAAATCTTCCTTCAGCCATTCGGTAAGCAACTCATAATTGGCATGAAAGGGCAAACCATTATTCATGGCAGAATTCACCATAACAGACAAGGCCCCGTTCTTTACCATTTCCAGATAAGGCGCGAAATGCTTCTCACGCATATCCTGTTCAGTAATAGAAGAAGGAGTACGGTCTTTTCCAGAAACAGGGACACCATAACCCATGTAATGCTTCATACAGGCAGCTACTGAATTATCACCGATATGGTTCGGGTCATTTCCCTGAAAACCGAGAACAGCTTCACGTCCCATTTCTGCATTCAGGTAACAGTCTTCCCCATAATTTTCCCACATACGTGGCCAGCGCGGGTCACGACCAAGGTCTGTAACCGGTGCATAAGTCCAAGGAATACCTCCCGCCTTTGTTTCATAAGCAGAGATTTCCGCGCCTCTGCGTGTCAGCTCACGATTGAAAGTAGCTCCCATATTAACTCCTTGCGGAAAGAAAGTTCCCCCCAACGTATAGGTTGTCCCATGAATCTGGTCGACTCCATAGATACAAGGAATGCCAATCTCTTCCATAGACTTTTCCTGGATACGTTTGATAATTTCCTGCCATTTCTGCACCGTCTGTGCCTTACCGTTAGGAACATTCAGGATAGAACCTACTTTGTATTTACCGATAACAGAATCCAACATAGCTTCACTGAGTTGGAAACCTTTCTGACTTTCAATTCCCTGAATACGCATGTAGATTTTCATCATCACGTCCTTATCCGGGATTCCACCTGAAAGATCGAACTCTTTTTCTATGCTATATTTCTTGAGAATCTTCTGCAAATCGGCTACCTTCAGATTCTCCATGTTCAGTCCCTCAAACGGATTGGTACGCTGTTGCAATACATCGATAGTCAGCTCACACATCTGTCCGATTTTCTCTTCGAGCGTCATCTTCTGCAACCATGCTTCCACCTGCTGTTCTATCTTTTCATCCCGCGGAATAGCAGGTGCTACTTGTTGAGCAGTAGCCGTAAACATACTTGTCGCCAAAACCAGCGATAAAAAAACTTTCTTATTCATAACATTCTGTTGATAGATATATAAAAGATTATAGAAAGGCCCGATAAAATCCAATCGGATTATTCACCGGGCCTTTCTCATTTACTACGAACCCGATTATCTCTTCAATTCCTGAACAGGTTCTTTAGGTTTCAAAATATCATTGACTTTCTGTGAAGAAGCTGTGACATCAGCTTGAAGTGTAGCCTTGATATCGCGTGAAGAAGCACCGATAAGGAAGTTATATGTTCCGGCATCCACAACCCATGATGAAGAAGCCTCATCAAACCAAGCCAAATCAGCAGCATTTACCTTCAAAGTTACAGTTACTTTTTCATTCGGTTTCAGTTCGGCTGTTTTAGCGAAAGCTTTCAATTCTTTTTCCGGTTTGTTACATTTGGCAGCATCCGGAGCCGAAACATACAGCTGTACCACTTCCTTACCTGCAACCTTACCTGTATTCTGTACATCTACCGTAACAGTATAAACACCGTTATCAAACTTCACTGCAGGATTGCTGTAACTGAAAGAAGTATACGACAAACCGTAACCGAAAGGATAAGATACTTCTTTATTAAAACTGTCGAAATAACGGTAACCTACATAAATTCCTTCTTCATAATTGGTATAGTCTACATTTTTGACATTTCCTTTCTGCTGTTCCTTATTTGTAATATCAATGTTGGCTTTCAAGTCAATCGGGAAATTGGCAGAAGAAGCAGCGTCTTCGAATTTAACCGGGAAAGTCATTGTCAAGCGACCGGAAGGAGAAGCCTTACCGCTCAGTACATCGGCTACACTATTACCACCTTCCTGTCCCGCCTGCCAAGCACAAAGAATGGCATCCGGCAAAGATTTCCAAGAAGCAGTTTCTATTACACCGCCGATATTAAGTACTACTACCACCTTCTTACCGACTGCATGAAATGCGTTGCATACAGACTTCAGCAAATCCATTTCTTCTTTGTTCAGATTGAAATCTGCACGTTGACGATCAAGGAATTCACCTGATGTACGACCGATTGTCACCAATGCAACGTCTGCCTTGGTAGCCAACTGATTTACTTGTGAAGCATCAAGTTTCATTTCAGTCGGACGAGACAATGGCATAAACCATTCTTTCTTGGCTTCCTGCAAACGCTTGTTCTCTGCAGCGACATACTGTTCATACGTATTCTTCAGATTTTCATCAACAGCATAACCGGCATTCTTCAAACCGTCAAGCAATGAAACCGTATAAGCACGGTTCACGTTACCAGAACCTGTTCCACCGGCGATAAAATCATAAGAAGTACAACCGAACAGAGCGACATTCTTGACTGAAGAAGCCAAAGGCAAAGTTTCCTTATCATTTTTCAACAATACCATACCTTCTGTAGCTGATTGGCGGGTTACAGCCGCATGAGCCTTCAAATCCGGTTTATTGGAATACTGATAACCTTTGAAACGCGGTGTCTGAACTATCATTTCCAGAATACGTTTTACATTCCGGTCGAGTACACCCATATCCAGTTTACCGCTGTTTATTCCCTCAATGATGGCTTCATATTGTTTATCAGTACCCGGCTGCAACATATCGTTGCCGGCCTTCATCTGCGCAATGGCATCTTTTCCTCCGAACCAGTCGGTCATTACCATACCTTTGAATCCCCATTCATCGCGAAGTAAAGTAGTCTGCAATTCTACACTTTCAGAAGTATAAGTACCATTCAGGTAATTATAAGAAGACATTACTGTCCAAGGAGCAGATTCTTTTACCGCAATCTCGAAGCCTTTCAAGTAAATCTCACGCAAGGCACGCGGAGATACACGGGCATCATTTCCGGTACGGTTTGTTTCCTGGTTATTGGCTGCATAATGCTTGATAGATGTACCTACCCCATTACTCTGTACACCCCGTACATATGCAGCGGCTATCTTACCAGAGACGACAGGATCTTCAGAGTAATACTCAAAGTTACGTCCGCAAAGTGGATTACGGTGAATATTCAAAGCCGGAGCCAACAAGACATCGGCACCATATTCCAACACTTCGTTACCGATAGCTTGACCAACCTGCTCTACCAGCTCCTGATTCCAAGTAGAAGCCAACAGCGTACCGATTGGGAAATGTGTACAATAATAAGTGGCAGAATCCCCTTCACGAATCGGATCAATACGCAACCCGGCAGGACCATCAGCCAGAACAACAGCAGGAATCCCCAAACGTTCAATCGGATAAGAGGTTCCTGCAGCACCAGGTACCAACGTTTTCGTAGTACCTATCACAGCACTGTCTCCCGAAAAACCTTTCATACCTGTACCCACTACCAAATGAGCCTTTTCTTCCAAAGTCATGGCTCCAATCACCTCATCGATAGAATTCTTCCCCAATTGCGGCGTTCCCGAACCGCAAGCACATAATGTCGCAGCAACTACTGCCATTGAAAAAAGTTGTTTTTTCATATTATTAAATTTACAAAATATTGATTTCTAATTATTTAAACAATTTCGGAGCAAATTCTGTCAGATAGATACGCCAGTTACGCCAGATATGTCCGCCGTCACTTTCATAATATTCATACTTATATCCGTTCTCATCCAACATCTTACGATAGTCAGTCACACTTTTGAATACGAAATCCGTATTACCACAGGCAATATAATATAACAAAGGTTTTTTAGAGAACTGAACCTTCAGTCTTGCATCAAAATCAGTATATACCGGACTGGTTGATTCCTCATTTTTCGAAGTAACACCTGAAAACAGCCCTACATATCCGAACATATCCGGATAATAACGCGAAATGTTAGCAGAATGAAAACTACCCATCGAAAGTCCGGCAATCGCACGGTTGGCACGTCCCTTCTTCGTACGGAAATTCTTTTCCACAAATTTCACGACATCGGGAAAAGCCAGTTCAAACCCGCCTTCAACAGCATTCTTGGCCTCTTCTGGACGCATAGAAGGCACTGTATACCCCTTTGAAGATTCACCTGGAGCAGCCTCCTGCCAGGCATTTCCGTTAGTCATCACCACAATCATCGGCTCAGCTTTACCTTCTGCAATCAGGTTATCCAGTATCTGCGAAGTACGTCCCAGATTTATCCAGGCCTCTTCATCGCCTCCAGCCCCATGAAGCAGATAAAATACCGGATAACGCTTTCCACTCGTCTCATAACCAGCGGGAGTATATACTGTAATCCGTCTGTCCATTCCTAGCGTAGGACTATCATACCACATACGACTTACAGTTCCATGAGGCACATCGTTTACCTTATACAAATCGGCACGTCCACCACCGATAATGAATACATTAGTTACAGTTGCCACATCCCGAATCATATATACATTACTCGGATCCATAATCTTCAATCCGTCCACAATGAAAGAATAACTATAGAGTTCCGGTTTTAGCGGAGCAGCGGTTGTAAATTCCCAAACACCATCTTTTCCTTCCTTCAGGTCGGCTATACCCGGTGCTTCCCATACTCCCCTAGGCGTATCTATCGGTCGCGCAGGAAGAAAATCGCCGGTAACCTGTACACTGACCGCTTTAGGTGCCTTCAGACGGAAAGTTACTGTATTATCATCATGAATATCTGGAGAAACTACCGGAGCTGTTCCCCACAAGGCCTGTTGTGCCCATGTTGCAGCACTCATCAAAAGGACTGCAGCTACCACAAATAATCGTTTCATCTGCATACATTTATAGTCTTAAATGATTATTTTCCAAAACAACGACTGACAAAAGGTAAACAGGTATAGAGTGCCGAATGCCAATATTCATTGACATGTCCTCCATCGCGTACCCTGAACTGAAGAGGTATCTGTGCCTGACGCATCGCCTGGAAAAATTCGATATTACGGTCAAGCAAAAAATCATCGTCTCCACAATCCACAAACCATTGTACCGAACGAATCTTCTTCTTCGTTGCATCATCGGCATTAAGAACATATTTAATGCAACTATGCTCCTGTACTGATTTCGTTAAGATAGCCATCTTATCATCAGGACTCTGAGAAGGCATGGCTCCTACCTCAGGAATATCCATCAACGCACTGATAGCATAAGCTGCACAATACATATCCGGATGACGCTGTGCATAACTTGCTGTTCCACCGCCTCCCATTGATAATCCGGCGATAGCACGATGTTGTTTGTCAGCCTTCACACGGTAAGTCTTTTCAATGAATGGAAGGAATTCCTGATAAAAGAAATCCTCGTAGGCCCATCCAGGCATATTGAAATACCCGTTCCAGTCACCTTTGTAGGGGTTTCCACCGGCATTGGGACTGACAATAATCATTTCACATGCCTCACCGGAGGCCATCAACAGGTCGGCAACCTCACCGGCACGCTGGTCAGTGAACCAACTGGTATTTACCCCCATTACACCATGCAACAGATAAAGAATCGGATAACTGCGTGTTTTATCGACTTCATAACTTTTCGGCAGGTAAATGGTATATGCCCTTTCTGCCTTCAATATTTCACTATAGATGGTATCGGTCACCACCTTACTTTGTGGTCCCCAAGGTCCCTGTGCACGAGAGAAAAAGACCATACTGACTGCAAATAAGAAAAACAACACTTTTTTCATAGCATCTTATTTAATTCTAAAAAATATCTTCTGTTCTGTTATCAGAAATAATACTCCGGACTAAACTTGTACAATAAATTACCACCCGACACATAATTTTATCCTCTTTTCCCAAAGGACGCCAGCATTTACCCAATGTACCGACATATGCCCCGACTGAAACCATTTATTTTTCCGCCTACAATATTAATACAATAAAAAAACATAAGATATTCTGTTTATACAAAAGGCTGACATGTATGTTCAAAAGCGCTTTCCTATTTGTTCAAATGATAATAATTATGTTCAAAATCTGCCGTAAAACATGCATTCGGCCTCCAAAATGCCCTTTCAAACGAGAATGAAAGGTATTATCCAAGACTATAGAATCGCTCTTACATACAATTCTTCCCATCAGGAGACACAAGAATTTTCATCGATGAATAAACAAACGACATTTCAATATACGATATTCCGCATGAACATACAGATAGAAAAAACGAACGGACATTGCATTCTAAACGAACGGATGTTTTACTTCAAACGAACGGATGTTTTAACCGATACAAACGGTTGTTTTTATCGACTGAATTTTAAAGGAAACATATAGATAAAAGACATATGAGGTGTACTGAACTTAGTTGACGGGTTAATAATTAAACTTGAGTTCAACTTATAAATGCAACTTTTTGGGTGCGGATAATAAGCAATAA
>ENA-ORTI01000962-ORTI01000962.1-human-gut-metagenome-genome-assembly--contig:-NODE-962-length-31745-cov-6.795772_pt1 | contig 31745 bp, 27 predicted proteins | sample MGYA00242071_ERZ509191 | MGnify/ENA primary metagenome ERZ509191 (study PRJEB26280, sample SAMEA2338832) | human gut metagenome | biome: human gut; feature: human-associated habitat; material: faeces...
CAGTAGCTGTTGCCTTCCCACGTGGTCATGAAGCTCATCGATTCGCCGCCGGTTTCGACCAGACGTTCGGCGCGCGCCCGGGCTCGCTCGTTCGATTCGCTCACGTCGCTCATCCAGCGGATCACCACGACCAGCACCACGATCCAGAACACCAGGCCGACGCCCTGATACACGATCGAGGCCATCGGGGTACGCGGCACGAACGACAACTTCATATGGCTCAGGAAGCCGATGGGCAGGAAGCGCCCCGGCAGTTCGGCCAACAGCGACGAGGCCGTGGCACGCGGCGAGAATTCATCCGGCTGGGCGATGCCGTACATCAGGTACACGGCGGCGCACGCCAGCAGAACCAGCACGATGGCGCCGACGCCGCCGATCAGTCGCCGCCAGCCGACGCGAATCGGGAAATGCTTCAACGCCGCAGTCAAGGCGACGGCAAAGAACAGCGGCGGCAAGGCGTTCGCCACGCAGGCGGTGATCGCGCCGTGCTGCAGCAGTGAGGTCATGCCGTCCGGCGCAAAGCTCAGCGGCACGATCAGGTAGTAGGCGATGGCTACTCCCGCAGTGAACAGGTTGATGGCCACGGCACACATGGCCGCGAACCGACGGCCGCGATACAGGCCCCACGCCAGCACCAGGGTCACGGCGGTGGGCAGCAGCGAACGCAGTACCGCGCCCGGCATCGAGGCTCGCAATAGGTCGAATTGCAGGAAGCAGCCGCTGTGCGTGGCGCCGGCCAGGCAGCGCGCGAGCGTGCCGTCGTCGACGGAGACCGGGCTCATGAGCAGGCCGACCGTGCTGAGCGGCCCCGCGTGATTATGCGAGGTGATGGCGATGATCGGCCCCAGCGCCAGCACCACGGCGATGGCCGCAAACATGCGCCGCGCCTCGAAGGAGGTGCTGCGCAGCCAGTGCCATCCGGTTTCGGCGTGCGCGGGCGGCCCGGCCATCACGCGGCCGGCCGCGTGTCCGATCAGCGCGGCGGCGAGAATGCAGTAATCGCCAGGATTGCCGCTGTAAAGCAGCGCGACCAGAATCGCCACGTAGCCGATCAGCCGAATACGCCGCCGCAACAGATGGCTGCAGAACGCGCTGGCCGCCATAAGCGCGCCGACCGGCAACACCAGCGGGCTCAGGGCGAACTGCATGCGGGAGACGAATTGGGAGTCCTGGAACAGCCATCCGGCCGCCGCACACAAGGTCAGGCCCACGATCACGCCGCCGAGCGCGCAGGCGAGCGCGGTGCCGACGGTACGTGCGCGGCCAAGCCACGGCTCGGCGATTGACAGCATGACGAGCCACAGCACGGCATCAAGAATGAGCTGGATGACGCCGCGCGCCAAGAACAGCGTGCAGAAGAGTTTGCCGAAATCGAATTCGGCCATGCTGGTGTCGAGCCGCAGCGGGAACGCGAATCCGGCCATCGCGACCACCAGCCACACCACCAAGTTCAGCACCACCAGCGCCACCGTGGCAGTGATGGCCAGTCGATGACCGTCCGCCCACTGTCGCACGTCGCCGGCCAGTTCGCGCCAGCTTTCCGCCGCATGACTGTTGTGCTTACGCGATTCTTCGCTCATTGCAACACCTCCACTTGTGGGTACTCCTTCAACGATTTCGTCATCTCGCCCAAGCCGGTCCGTTCGCCGAACCAGTCGAGACCGGGCCGCCAGACCGCCTGCACCGCGTGCCAGTCGTGGCCGGTGCCGGGCACGATCAGCTCGGTGACCTCCATGCCGGCTTTGCGCGCGGCGGCGGCAATTACCACGCCCCCGCGCAGCTGGCGGGCGACTTTCTCGCCGGGCGCGCGAGCACCGGCCCGGGCCGCGTGCAGCCGACGTACCGCCCCGGCGTGACGTGGTGCGACCTGCACGACATGCTGCCTGCGCGCATCACGGACACCCTCGCGCAGGCGCTGCCCGCCTTCGGCAGGAAGCTGCGCGGCTTTGACGACCCGGACGCCGTGCTCACAGCGCCCGAGACCCGCTCGAGCAGCCCCGTGCGCATCGTGCGCGGGGAAGATCGGTGCAGCACCGGCGTGCCCGGCCTCTACCCCTGCGGCGAGGGCGCGGGCTACGCCGGCGGCATCACGAGCGCCGCCGTGGACGGGCTGCGCTGCGCCGAGAGCGTGCTCGCTGCGCTGCAAAACGAAGCATGACCTGTGCCGAACGGCACATCCTAGTATATAAGGAGGTTTCCACGATGAAAAACGAAGCGTTTGCACCCACGCCGGAGCTGCTGGCCAAAATGGACGCCTGGTGGCGCGCGGCGAACTATCTGTCCGCCTGCCAGCTCTACCTGCTCGACGACCCGCTGCTGCGCCGGCGGCTGACCGAGCGCGACATCAAAAAGAAGATCGTCGGCCACTGGGGCACCGTGCCCGGCCAGAACTTCATCTACACGCACCTCAACCGCGTCATCAACGAATATGACCTCGACATGATCTACCTCTCCGGCCCGGGCCACGGCGGCAACGCCATGGTCGCGCAGGACTATCTCGACGGCTCGTACACCGACGTGTACCCGAACATCACGCGCGACGCGGCCGGCATGCAGCGCCTGTTCAAACAGTTTTCGTTCCCCGGCGGCATCCCGAGCCATGTCGCGCCCGAGACGCCGGGCTCGATCCATGAGGGCGGCGAGCTGGGCTACTCGCTCGCGCACGCCTTCGGCGCCGTGATGGATAACCCCGACCTGATCGCCGCCTGCGTCGTCGGCGACGGCGAGGCCGAGACCGGCCCGCTCGCCACCGCGTGGCACGGCAACAAGTTCGTCAACCCCATCACGGACGGCGCGGTGCTGCCGATTTTGCACCTCAACGGCTTCAAAATCGCAAACCCGACGCTCTTTTCCCGCATCAGCCACGAGGAGCTCGAGATGTTCTTCCGCGGCTGCGGGTGGGAGCCGCGCTTCGTGGAGGGCGACGACCCCGCCGAGATGCACGCCAAAATGGCCGAAACGATGGACTGGGCCATCGAGGAGATCCACGCCATCCAGCAGCACGCGCGCACCGCGCACGACACCACGCGCCCCTACTGGCCGATGATCGTGTTCCGCGCGCCGAAGGGCTGGACCGGCCCGAAGGAAGTGGACGGCAAGCAGGTGGAAGGGTCATTCCGCGCGCACCAGGTGCCGATCGCCATGGACAACCCCGAGCACCTCGTGCAGCTTGAGGAGTGGCTGCGCAGCTACCACCCCGAGGAACTCTTTGACGACAACGGCACGCTCATCCCCGAGCTGCAGGCCCTCGCGCCGAAGGGGCAGCGCCGCATGGGCGCGAACCCCCACGCCAACGGCGGATTGCTGCTGCGCGAGCTGCGCATGCCGGACTTCCGCACATATGAGCAGCCCGTGCCCGCGCCCGGCGCCGTCGAGGCGCAGGACATGACCGTGCTCGGCGCGTTCGTGCGCGACATCATGCGCGAGAACATGGACGCGCGCAACTTCCGCATCTTCGCCCCCGACGAGACTGCCTCCAACCGCCTGAGCCCGGTGTTCGAGGTCACGGGCCGCCGCTGGGTCGCCGAGGCGACGGACAACGACGAGTTTCTCGACCCGGACGGCCGCGTCATGGACTCCATGCTCTCGGAGCATATGTGCGAGGGCTGGCTCGAGGGCTACCTGCTCACCGGCCGCCACGGCTTTTTCAACAGCTACGAGGCCTTCATCCGCATCGTCGACTCCATGGTCGCGCAGCACGCCAAGTGGCTGAAAGTCTGCAACCAGCTGCCCTGGCGGCAGGACATCGCCTCGCTCAACTACGTGCTCGCCTCGAACGTGTGGCAGCAGGACCACAACGGCTTCACGCACCAGGACCCCGGCTTCCTCGACCACGTAGCGAATAAGAAGGCCGACGTCGTACGCATCTATCTGCCGCCGGACGCAAACTGCCTGCTCAGCTGCTTTGACCACTGCATCCGCAGCCGGAACTATATCAACGTCATCGTGGCCTCCAAGCACCCGCGGCCGCAGTGGCTGACCATGGAGCAGGCCGTGCGCCACTGCACGCAGGGCGTGAGCATCTGGGAGTGGGCCAGCAGCGACCAGGGCGCAGAGCCCGACGTCGTCATGGCTTGCTGCGGCGACACGCCGACGCTCGAGACGCTCGCCGCAGTGACCATCCTGCGCGAGAAGCTGCCGGAAGTGCGCGTGCGCGTCGTGAACGTGGTCGACCTCATGAAGCTCCAGCCGCACGCCGACCACCCGCACGGCCTCACGGACGAGGACTACGACCTCATCTTCACGAAGGACAAGCCCGTCATCTTCGCCTTCCACGGCTACCCGAAGCTCATCCACGAGCTGACCTACACCCGCCACAACCAGAACATGTTCGTCTGCGGCTACGTCGAGGAGGGCACGATCACGACGCCGTTTGACATGCGCGTGCTCAACGAGCTCGACCGCTTCCACCTCGTCATCGACGTCATCAAGCGCCTGCCCCAGCTCGGCAACCGCGGCGCTTACGCCGTGCAGCAGATGCGCGACAAGCTCGTCGAGCACCGGCAGTATATCGCCGCGCACGGCGTCGACCTGCCCGAGATCGCCAACTGGCAGTGGACCGGCAGCACCAGCGCCGCCACGAGCTCCGAGCGCTGAGACTGTCGAAAAACCCCGGAGGGTTTTCCGACAAAGGGCTTGCACTTTTTTGCCGCCTGTAGGCGGCAAACTCTGCGAGGCTTTTGGCACGCTGCGCCGCCCGCCCCGGATGGGGCGGGCGGCTTTCTTTTCCATTCCGCCCGGCCGATTTTTCCGTTTTCCGGCTGCAAAACACACCGAATGACTCGGCGCACTCCGCGATTTTCCCGCGAAAGCATCCGCTTTTCTGCCCAGAAAAGCAGGGGAAATTTTGTGCAAGTCCACAGTTTTTCGTCGATTTTCATGTTAAAATTTAGATTTTCCGTTTCTCCCTTGTGGAAAATATGCGATTCCGCTATAATAGTGCCTTGAGGTGATTTTCATGTTCAAAATCGTCAATAACGAAAGATTATCTGACAATATGTTCCGCGTCACGTTCGAGGCCCCGCTCGTCGCCCGCAAGGCACAGCCGGGTCAGTTCCTGATGTTCCGCGTCGACGAGTTCGGCGAGCGCATGCCCATCACGATCTCTTCCTACGATCGTGAGGCCGGCACCGTGTCGGTCATCATGCAGCGCGTCGGCAGCACGACGGCCCTGCTCGCCAGCAAGAAGGCCGGCGACTATGTGGCCGACGTTGTCGGCCCGCTCGGCAACCCCGCCGAGTTTGACAACATGCACAAGGTCGTGGTCGTCGGCGGCGGCTCCGGCTGCGCCATCGCGTGGCCGCAGGCCAAGGAGGCGCACCGCCTCGGCTGCGATGTCGACATCATCGCGGGCTTCCGCACCAAGGGCATCGTCGTGCTCGAGGACGAGATGCGCGCCTGCTGCGATCATCTGTACATGATGACCGACGACGGCACCTACGGCGAGAAGGGCTTCACGACCGTCAAGCTCAAGGAGCTGCTCGAGAAGGCCAAGGCCGAGGGCCAGCAGTACGACCACTGCATCTGCATCGGCCCGCTGCCGATGATGAAGTTCGTGTGCCAGATCACGAAGGAATACGGCGTGGCCACGATGGTCGATATGAACTGCATCATGATCGACGGTTCCGGCATGTGCGGCGGCTGCCGCCTGACCGTGGACGGCAAGATGAAGTTCACCTGCGTCGACGGCCCGGAGTTCGACGGCCACCTCGTCGATTTTGACGAGGCGATCGCCCGTTCCAAGATCTATGAGGCACAGGAGCAGAAGGTGTTCGAGCGCCGCCACCACTACTGCAATCTGCAGGCCATGGCCGACGCCGAGGAAGCCGCGCAGAAGAAGGAGGAGAAGTAATCATGGCGAATATGTCTCCCAAAAAGAATCCGATCCCGGAGCAGGACCCGAACGTCCGCAATAAGAATTTTGAAGAAGTCGCGCTTGGCTACACCGTCGAGATGGCGGTCGATGAGGCCAACCGCTGCCTGAATTGCCCGCGCCCGGCCTGCATGTCCGGCTGCCCGGTCAATGTCAAGATCCCGCAGTTCATCGCCCGCGTCCGTGAGCAGGACTTCAAGGGCGCTTACCACAAGATCCTCGAGGACAGCTCCCTGCCCGCCATCTGCGGCCGCGTCTGCCCGCAAGAGAAGCAGTGCGAGAGCAAGTGCGTGCGCGGCATCAAGGGCGAGCCCGTCGGCATCGGCCGTCTGGAGCGCTTCGTCGCCGACTGGAACCGCGAGAACGCCGACGAGATGCCCGAGAAGATCGCCACGAACGGCCACCGCGTTGCCGTCATCGGCTCCGGCCCGTCCGGCCTCGCCTGCGCGAGCGACCTGGCCAAGCTCGGCTACGACGTGACCGTCTATGAGCACTTCCACAAGGCCGGCGGCGTGCTGGCTTACGGCATCCCCGAGTTCCGTCTGCCGAAGGCCATCGTGCAGAAGGAGATCGACAAGCTCGTGGCCATGGGCGTCAACATCGTGTGCGACGCGACCATCGGCAAGTGCATGAGCATCGACGAGCTGCTCGGCAAGGACGCCGACCACCTCCTCGGCGACGACAAGTACGAGGCCGTGTTCATCGGCTCCGGCGCCGGTCTGCCGAAGTTCCAGAACATCCCGGGCCTGAGCTACTGCGGCGTGTTCTCCGCCAACGAGTTCCTCACCCGCATCAACCTCATGCACGCTTACGACGAGCGCTACGACACCCCGCTCATGCCCATCCACGTGACGGCCGTCGTCGGCGCAGGCAACGTCGCCATGGACGCCGCGCGCTGCGCCAAGCGTCTGGGCGCGGACGTGACGGTCGTGTACCGCCGCGGCGAGGAGGAGATTCCCGCCCGCAAGGAAGAGTACGAGCACGCGAAGGAAGAGGGCATCAACTTCCACCTGCTGTGCAACCCGGTCGAGATCCTGGCCGATGACAAGGGCTGGGTGCGCGGCCTCAAGTGCATCCGTATGGAGCTCGGCGAGCCCGACGAGAAGGGCCGCCGCCGTCCGATCGAAGTGCCGGGCAGCGAGTTTGAGATGGCCTGCGACTCCGTCATCATGGCGCTGGGCACCTCCCCCAACCCACTGCTGCGCAAGGCGACGCCGGACCTCGAGTACAGCGACCGCGGCGGCATCGTCGTCAAGGACGACACCGTGACGACCATGAAGGACGGCGTGTTCGCCGGCGGCGACGCCGTCACCGGTGCGGCCACCGTCATCAAGGCGATGGGCGCCGGCAAGAAGGCCGCCGCTGCCATCGACGCATACATCAAGAGCAAGTAAGTGCATACACAAGATCAGCGGGCATCCGACGGATGCCCGCTGATTGGTTTTCAAACTGGTAGCCTTCCCCTTCGAGAGCAGTGCTTGGGGTGCGGAACAGGCGCGCACCCCTTGGCTCCCTTGTGGAAAGGGCGCTGGCAGCCGTCAGGCTGACTGAGGGATTGACACGCAAAATCTCGCACCAAAGCCGGTATCTGCAGCTCCTCCGGCACGGCGCAGAGCGCCGCGCCACTTCCCTTACGCAGGGGAGGCTTTTCCTGCGCGACCGGTAGTGCAAAGCGGATCTGTCCTGAGGGGCACACACATCAGAAAAGCCTTCCCATGAAAGGGAAGGCTTTTCATTTCCGTCGTTTATGCCTGCGCGGGGAGATTGAGCACAAAGGCCATGAACTCCAGCGGCTCCGGGCCGTCATTGCGCAGGGCGTGACTCTCGCCGTCGCCCGTGAAGGTCACGGTGCCGGCGTCCACGGTTGTCGTCTCGCCGTTGCTGCGGTAAACACCGTGCCCGGAGAGGAAGTAGTACACTTCGTAGTTGCCGTGGTGGGTGTGCTCGCCGACTTCGCAGCCGGGCTGCAGCACCATGCGGGCGCAGACCGTGCCGGCGCCGAGCATCTCCTCCGGGGAGAGGAGCGCATAGCGCTCAAGGTGGCCGGCGCCGCCCTTGAGGTGCTCGAGGCGCTCGGGCGTGTCGGGGAGCTTGCGGATGAATGCCATAGAGAGCAGCCTCCTGTTTCGTTTCTGCTTCTATTCGTAGCACACGGCCGCGAAAATTGCAACCGTTTTTCGCGCGGAGGCCGGCTGGGAATCGTATTTTAAATATAAAAAATCCACGCACATGGCGTGGCGTCATCCGGCTCTATGGCTTCTCACTTGCTGCTGGGCTGCCAGCTGCTGTCCGAGAAAATCAGATCGTCCAGGTCCTGGACTTGGTTGGTACGCATAACGTTATCACGCTCCTTTCTTTTTCAGTTATTTATAGTTTACCAGAGAAAATGCAAGATTACAAGCGAAGGTTTTCACAATTCCTACAGATTTTGCCTAAAATTTTGCAGCAAAACGCACAAATCCGGGGCGTTTCCTGCAGGAAGCGCCCCGGTCAGATTCATTTGTACAGGTCGAGGAACTCCTCGAGGCAGAGGCCGTTGCCCATGATGTACGCGGCCGCCTCCTTGCCGACGTAGCGGAAGTGCCACGGCTCATACATGACGCCGGTGATGTCCTGCTTGTCGGCGGGATAGCGCAGGATGAAGCCGTAGTCCTGGCAGTGGGCGTACATCCACTGGTAGAGCGCGGTCTTTTCGAGCTCCTTCGTCTTGACCTCGTAGAACTTATCCGTGATGTCGGCGCACAGGCCGAGCTGATGTTCGCTCGTGCCGGGACGGTTGACGATGCGGGCGGCCGCGGCCTCGTCGCCGCCGCACTGGCTGACCTTGCGGTTAAAGAGATACGTCTGCTCGTTATAGCTGCGGTACGCGCTCGACAGGCACACGCTCAGCCCCTCGGCGCGCGCGCCGGCGATGAAATCTTTCAGCGCGTCCACGGCGCGGGCGTCAAAATACCGGCCGCTCTCGAGCTCGGCCAGATCCTCCGGCACGGCCTCGCCGATGGAATTTTGCGCATTGACGAGCGTGAGCTCCCAGCTGCCGGTGTTGACCTTCGGCAGGCCGTTGTCCGGCTCGGGCGTGGGGGTGGGCACGACGGCCGCGGCCGCGGCCGGGGTGGGCGTGGCGGCGGCGGACTGCGCCGGGGCATTCATCGGCGGCAGCACGCGCAGCGCGATGACCACGGCCAGCGCCAGCACAAGTGCGACGCACAAGACGGTTTTGAGAGCTTTTCGCATATCCCCACATCCTCGGTGACAGGTTTCGGCACATAGTGACCAAAAATATGGTATCACGTTTCCGGCGGCGGGTCAATCCCAAAACCACGACAGCGGGCCGCGGCCCCTTCCAACGAGAACCCATCTCATTGGAAATATCATTCTCCAATATACGTGAAGCGGCGGACGGTCTGCCCACCACGCTCGATCATCTCGCTCCACATGGCGGCGGGGCGCACCCACACGCCGCGCTCCCCGTAGAGCGCGCGGTAGACGACCATCGGCTCCAATGTTTCCGAGTGCGTGGCGACAAAGAGCAGCTCGTATTCCTTCCCCTTGAAGTGCCGGTAGCGGCCGGGGCGGAGCGTCTGCGCCGCGCTCATGTGTTGTCCTCCGGCAGGCCGAAGCTCTGGATGAGCAGGCGCGTGAGCGCGTGCGCCCCGTCGCGCGTGAGCATGATACTGGCGACCTCGCCGACCGTCTTTTCCGGCATGTCGATCAGGCCCTTGGGCTGGGGCGTGTAATTGTGCTGCATATACATATGGTAAAAGCTCAGCGAGCACTCCGAGCGGTTGTCATTGACCGAGACGTTGAACACATTGGCAAACTGGGGCTTCATAATGCGCACCTCCTGCAGATTTTCTGCGCCCATTATACCACAGCGGCGGCGGAAACGGGTGGGCAATTTTTGCACATTTTCGGGAAAGATGTTCAAATTCTATTGCGGTATGGGACAATTTCCTGTATAATGTGTCTACCAGTATGCGACTTTTTTAACATGGAGGGGAGAGCCGTTTGAAAGACCTGAAGTATCTTTACGAATTTGAAAAGCTGCTCGAGAGCGCGAACAATCCGCTCGTGCAGCAGGCGTGTGCCGAGGGGAAGCACGCGCTGGCCTACACCTGCTACCACATGCCCGAGGTGCTGCTCAACACCGGCGACTGCTTCTCGGTGCGGCTGCGCGCGCCGCTGACGGGATCGCTGGACATCTCGTCGTACTACATGTCCAACTTCATCTGCGACTACTGCAAGTCGCTGCTCGAGCGCGGCATCGAGGGGGGCTACAACTTCCTGTCCGCCCTGCTGGCGACGGAGACCTGCTCGGAGATGAACCGCGCGCTCGAGCACTTCGAGCTGCTGCACCTCGTGGACAACGAGCAGTTTTTCGTGACCTTCCTCGATATGCCCTTCAAGGTCACGGACAATACCGTGCGCCACTATGTCGACCAGCTCCGGCGCAAGGTGCTCGAGCCGCTGCATGAGGTCTACGGCGTGGACGTGTCGGACGACGCGCTGCGCAAGGCCGTGGCCGAGCACAACGAGGTCTGCCGCATCCTGACCGAGATCGGCCAGCTGCGCAAGGAGGAAAACCCGCGCATCACAGGCTATGAGTACCACATTCTCAACCTCGTGAGCTACTGCTGCCCGAAGTACCTCATCGTCGATAAGCTCCGCGAGACGCTCGAGGAGCTGCGGCACCGCGAGCCCGACGCCAGGCCGAACTTCCGCGTGAAGATCGCCGTCGTCGGCAGCGAGATCGACGACCCCGGCTTCACCAAGCTCGTCGAGGAGGCGGGCGCGCTCGTCGTGGTCGACCGCTTCTGCTTCGGCTCGACGCCCGGCCGCGAGGAGATCCGCCTCGACCCCGACCTGCCGGTGCTCGAGAGCATCGCCCGGCACTACCTCACTACGAGCCAGTGCCCGCGCTACATGCAGCGCGAGAAGGTGGAGGGCCGCTGGCGGCTCGTGCGCGACCTGTGCGAGGAGTACCACGCGCAGGGCGTGCTGTACGAACAGCTCAAGTTCTGCGAGTACTGGGGCTATGAGCGCGCGCTGGCGAGCCACGTCATCACGCACGACTACGGCATCCCGTCCGTCGCGGTCGACCGGCAGAACGCCACCGGCGGCAACGGCCAGCTGCGCACGCGCGTGCAGGCATTCGTCGAGAGCCTGGAGATCAAGCAGCTCCAGGCGCAGAGAGGAGGCAAGTGACCATGGCTGACAAGGAAAAACGCTCCCTGCGGGAATTTCTCCGCCACATCAATGACTATACTTACCGCTTCAACCCCGAGAAGGGCCAGTTTCGCTACCGCGAGCTGCGCGGCGTGCGCGACACGGCGTTCGATTTCTACATGTGGCTCAAGTGCTGGAAGGACATGGTCGCCTTTGTGGCCAAGTGCCCGGTGTCGGCCGTGCGCGCGCTGTTTCGCTACCAGTGGTTTGCGACCTATCTGACCTACCCGAACTTTGTCGACCGCGGCACGCTCGGTATGCGCGGCAACCAGCTGCGCATGGCCCGCGCGCAGTACGACCGCATCGTGAAAAAGGCCACCGACCTGCTGCGCATCTCGTTCGTGGCCGACGAGCACTTCCACCCCGGCAACGAAATGTCCAAGAAGGTCGTGCTCTTTGACGAGCTCGTCCCCGGCGAGATCATGGCCGGCTTCCCGAACCTCATCTACCTGCCGGCGCAGGTGCTGCCGGTGTTTCTGTGCTCCATCCTCGACCAGCAGATCACCCCGCCGTACCTCGACGCGGCCGAGAACTTCGGCATCCCGGCCGATGTCTGCCCCCTGCCCTCGGCCGAGGCCGGCTGCGCCCTGCGCGACGAATATCCCAAGGTCGGCACGTGCTTTGTCGCCTGCAACATGCCGTGCGACGGCAGCGTCGCCACGACGTCGTATCAGGACCGGTACTTCAACCTCCCGACGTACTACTTCGGCGTGCCCATCCGCTACAATGAGGAGGCCGTGCAGGACTACGCCGTCGAGGAGCTGCGGGGGCTCATCCGCTTCATCGAGGAGCAGACCGGCGAGACGTTCGACTGGGACGCCTTTTTCAGGGCCATGAAGGTCTACAATCAGGAGACGGAGTACGAGCTGCAGAAGTGGGAGGTCAACCGCACGCCCTACCCGCAGATGACGGGCGAAACGTTCTGGATCTACCGCATGTTTTTCTACCACCTCTCCGGCGGCATGGACCCGCATTTTCTCGACACCGACCGCCGCGTCAACCGCATCATGATGCGCGGCTACCAGCAGAAAAAGCCCTGCGCGCCCGCGATGCGCCACCGCTGCGTCGAGTGGTCGTGCCCGGCGAACTTCTACCCCGACTTCTCTGTCTGGGCGGAAAACTGCTGGGGCATCAACGTCGTGGCGAGCATGGAGTCGCTCATTTCCGACATCATCATCAATACGGAAGATCCCGATCAGGCGCTCGCCGACCTCGCCCGCAGCTACCAGCGCACCACCATGCGCAAGCACACGAAGGGCGGCTACGCGAACGTGCTCGACGAGCTGTGGATCGTCTGCAAACAGTACAACGCCGACATGGTGCTCATGTACGACCAGATTTCCTGCAAGGGCATGGACGGTCTGCGCGGCGTGTTCGAGGAGCAGGCGGCCGCGCGCGGCGTGCATATGCTCTGGGTGGCGCAGGATCTGCTCGATTCGCGCACGATCTCCAAGCGCGACATGCGCCGCCAGGTCAACCTCTACATGCAGACCGTCATGGGCGAGGAGCCCGTGCGGCCCGACCTCGTGGACTTTGACGACGCGCTGACGTGGTAAAACAAATCCATCGAGAACCTGAAAACAGAAAAACTCCCTGCCTTCGGGCGGGGAGTTTTTGCAGGCTTTCTGCACTGCGGCAGCTCACAAACTCCGTGAGACCCTTTTAAAACAGGAAAATGCCCTGCCAGAAGGCAGGGCATTTTTGCATATTTTTCATGCCTGCGGCTGTTTTTTGATGTCAAACCGCCACACGGCGACGGCGTAGGACACGAAGGCGATGGCCTCGATGACCATGCACGAGTACGAGCGCGCGAGGATATCATATGTGAACCAGAACGGCGAATTCGTCAGGTAGAGCAGGCGCGTGCGGCGCATATCGCGCGTCCAGAGCGCGACCGTCGTCATGCTCATGGCGATGCCGGGCAGCAGGCTCATCGGCCCCGCCCACGTAAGGACGGTGTTGACGACGTACAGCGCCAGAAACGCCCACAGCCACGCGCGGCTCTGCGCCCACTTGCGGTCGTTGAAGTAAAACACGACGCTGCGCGCGAACGACAGGATGTTGATGGTCGCGGCGGTCGTCGCACCGAGCAGCCCGTAGTGCACGATCCACATCAGGCAGGCGGCGGCCTGCGCGGCGAGGATGACGCGGCGGTTATTGAATTGTACCGAAGCAAACACGATCAGGCTGCCGAGCAGACCCAGCGCCTGGTTGAGCCAGAAACCCATGTGCCCACACCCTTTCTTCCCGCGGGAAAGAGTATCATAACACAACCGCGCGGGAAAAACAACCCTCCGCGCGCAGTTTTTCTCTCCCGTGCAGCGGATGCAGGGCGTGGCATCGGCACGGTCGTGTCAGCGCTGATCGTCGGGCCGCTCGTGTCGCTGTTCGACCGCGTGCTGCCGGGCCTCGGCCGCATCCGCGCGCTGGCCATCTCCTGAATATGCAAAAAAACACCCCGCCGCGACCGGCGGGGTGTTTCTATATTTAAATGGTATCGCTCAAAACCACGCGGCGAGCTGCTGCCAGACCGGCAGGCTGACCAGCCAGCGGATGAGCGGCACGAACAGCAGCGCCGGCAAATAGTCCGCCACCTTAATCTTCGTCGCGCCGGTCTGATTGAGGCCGATGGCCGCCACGAGCAGCGAACCCGCGCACGTGAGGTCTGCGACCGCCGCCTCCGAGAGCAGCGGCGCGATCGCCCCGGCCAGCAGCGTGAGCGCCCCCTCGACCACGAACACCGCCGCGCCCGCGAGCATGACGCCCGCGCCGAGCGTTGTGGCCAGCATGGCGCAGAAGACAAGGTCGATCATCGACTTGGTGAGCAGGATGCTGTTGTCGCCGCGGATGCCGGCGTCGAGCGAGCCGTTGACCGCCATGGCGCCCACGCAGCACAGTAGGCTCGCCGTGACGAAGCCCTCGGCCAGCGACGGGCCGCCCTCGTGCCGGTGAACGTGCGCCTCGACCCACGTGCCGAGGCAGTGGATCGCCCCGTCGATGTTCAGCAGCGCGCCCGCGGCCGCGCCGAGCGTCATGGCCACGATGACGATGAGGATGCTCTGGCACGCAAACGCGCCCGAGATGCCGATATACAGCACGCACAGCCCGAGGCCGATCATGACCGTCTTGCTCACGCGCTCGGGGATGCCCCGCTGAAACAACAGACCGACCGCACCGCCGGCCACGATGGCCAGCGCGTTGACGATGGTGCCTGTCATGCTCATGAATGATCCGCTCCTTCCCGCCGCGTCCGCCTTATTTCGTGTCCGCCTTATTTAAATAAGGTATCCATGCCGGGCACGGCGCGCCTGCAAATGTACCGCTCTACGATAGCACAACCGCCCGGCGGTGTAAACACCCAAATGCGGCAAATTCAGCCGCGCGGTGGGATCCTGGACGCCTTGAGCTCACTCAAAAACAGCTGCCCGGCAGTGGACAGGCCAGTCTTCTGCTTATAGATGACGCCGATGGTGCGCTGCAGCTCCGGAGAGAGCCGGCGCGCGGTGAGGCGCTGGCCGCTGCGGCGCAGCACGGCCTCCGGCAGGATGGACACGCCGAGCCGGCTCTCAACCATGTTCAGGATCGTGTAATCGTCGGCCACGCGGTACTGCACGTTGATCTGCGGATGGCGCGCGAGCAGCTCGCGGATGCAGCCGCCGCCGCGCCCCTCCTCGAGGAGGATGAAGGGCTCGGCCGCCAGCTCATCGATCTGGATGAAGATGTTCTCGCCCAGCGGATGGCCCTCGGGCAGGACGGCGAGCATGGTGTCCTGATAGATCGGCTCGCAGGCAAACGGCGTCGTGCGCGACATGTCCGTGAAGCCGAAATCGACCACGCCCTCGCGCACCCAGTCCTCGATCTCGTAATACAGGCCCTGGTAGAGCTCGAAGCGGATGCGGCTGTGCTGCCGGCGGAAGCGCTCCATGGCCGGCGGCAACAGGAAGCTCGACACGCTCGTGAACGTGCCGAGGCGGATCGTGCCCTGCTCCAGCCCACTGAAGCCCGCCGCCTGCGACTGGAGCATGCGGTAGGCGTTGACCGTGTCGCGGATGTACGGCAGCAGGTGGCGGCCCTCGTAGGTGAGCGTCACGCCCGAGCGCGAACGCACCAGCAGTGTCACGCCCAGCTCCGCCTCCAGCGACTTGATCATCTGGCTGACGGCCGACTGCGTGTAGCCGAGATCGCGCGCCGCGTCCGAAAAACTGTTGCGCTCAAAGGCCTTCAAAAAGGCGATGTATCGGTTCATAAGCACCTCACAAATTAGAAACGCTAATTTAACTATCAGAAACATTTGCTTTACTTATCCATAAAGGCATTATATAATGGGCACTGTCAGATAGCAAGCGGGAATTTTCGTGACCGCACACGAGCCTCTCCGCCCGCTGACAAAACACGCAATCTCTCCCCCAAGCAACATGATAATTCCTTTTTCCAACTCCATTTCTCCTATGGAAACGTCCCTGCCGGTTTGTCCGTTCCGGCAGGGGCGTTTTCCGTTTTGCGGGAGATTTGCGTGGGCAAGTTATTTGTCAGATTTACCCCGCACGACCGGCGCGCTGCCAATGCCTCCCCTGTGCAAGGGGCGGTGGAAAAAATCTCCGATTTTTGACGGAGGGGTTGTGGATACCGGCTGCGGTGTAAGATTTTGACGTGTCAATCCCTCAGTCAGCCTGACGGCTGCCAGCTCCCTTTGCACAAGGGAGCCAAGGGTGCGGGACGGCCGCGCTGGGGAAAACGATAACGCCGCTAACAGACAAAGCGGCCCTCCCGGATCGGGAGGGCCGCTTTTCACTTGAGATCATGCCACGGCGGTCAATCCACGACCGTGACGGCCACGGTGGTGGCCGCGGCGATGGCGTCCGCCTGCAGGGCGTCGGCCATGACGGTCTGCAGCGGCAGACTGCCGAGCGCCGACCAGTCAAACGTCCCGGAAACGCCGCGCACCGTCAGCTCCGTGAGCCCGGTGAAATCCTCCAGCCCGGACGTGCTGTCCAGCTCGCAGTCGGTGAGCGAGAGCGCCGTAAGCGCCCGCTCGCGGTCGAAGCTGTGGAAGAAATCGCCGCGCAGATCGCAGTCCACGAGCGTGACGCGCGTGAGCGAGGACTTGTGCAGCGGGATCAGCAGCTCGCGGCGCGTGCAGTGCGAGAGCGTGACGTCCTGCAGCTTCGTGAGCGCGCGCAGCTCGGACAGATCCGACACATTCGCGCCGTTGAGACTCAGCTTCCGCACGTTCAGACAGCGGCCGAGGCCGGTGAGGTCGGTGACGGCGTTGCCGTCGGCCGTGAGGGCCGTGAGCTTCGGCAGCTGCTCGATGCCCGACAGGCTCGTGAGCCGGTTGGCGCTGACATCGAACACCTCCACACCGCAGGCGGGCAGGCTCTCGAGCGAGGTCAGCGACTGAAACTGCACCGAGACCGCCGTCAGGCTCGGAAAATACGCGAGGTCGGACAAGTCGCGGATGTCGCCGCGCCGCACGGTGACGGTCTGGCCGGAGGGGTCGATCATCTCCGCCGTCTCGACGCCGGCAGCCGCCGCGTCCACGCCCTGCTGCGGGGCGGCGAACCAGTACCGGTCGCCGCAGACGTACAGCGCCATGAGGCCCTTAAGGTCCGCGACCGTGAGCTCGCCCGCGGGCTTGCCGGCATAGTCGCGCGCGGCCTGCTCGAGCAGCGGGTTCTGGAACTGGGCGACCGTGTCGTCCGCGAGCGTCTGCACCGCGACGGTCTTGACCGTGAAGCGGTAGAGCAGGCCCGTGAAGTGGCCGACGATGCCGGCCGCGATCAGGCAGCCGACGAGCACGACGGCGATGATCGCCGCCGCGATGCCGCGCTTTTTCTTCGCGCGCTCCGGCTTCGGCGCTTTGGCTGGTCTTTCCCGGCGGGGCTTTTCGGCGCGCGGCTTTTTCTCTTTGCCCTTTTTTGCCCGCGGCGGCGCGGCGGGCGCCTCGGGCGGCAGCTCCGGCGGCTCGCCGGCGAATTTGCCCGCATCGAGCAGCTCGGCCGAGAAGAGCTTGTCGTAGAAATATTCCTCGCTCGGATAGGTATACTTCATGAGCGCGAAGAGGTTGCCGATCTGCATCTCCATGCCGGGAGAGAGCTCCGTCGGCTCGAGGTAGACGTTGATGACGGGCTTGCGCTTGGTCAGGGCATAGTGCATCTCCTTGCGGCAGTTGTCCGAGCGCAGGTACGCCGGGGACAAAAACGCCAGCACGAGCTGCGCGCGCTCGAGATGCGACGCGATGCTCTCCGGCCACTCGCTGCCGGCCTCGATGCCCTCATCGTACCAGACGCGAAAGCCGCGCGACTGCAAGGTGCTGATGATCTCGAGCACGGCCGCGTCGTTCTTGTGCGCGTAGCTGACGAAGAGATACGGCAGCGTGCCCTCATAGGGGCGCAGAAGGGTTTTCACGAAACCACCTCCGGAAAAATTTCAAAAATGGACTGAATTTTGTTCGTGTATCACACACATTCGTGCCCGGCAAGGGCTTTGAGCCCGGCGAGGTACGCATACGGCACGCGCAGCCCGCCCCGGCCGGAGCCGAGGGCGATGTCCGGCTTGCGCAGGCCGTGATAGTCCGAGCCGCCGGAGGGCGCGAGGCCGAAGCGCGCGGCCAGCGCCTGCGCGATCTCCGTCTGCTCGGGCGTATAGGTCGTGTAGCGCACCTCGACGCCGAGCGCCCCGGCGTCCGCCGCAGCGGCGAGCATGGCGGCGCGCTGCGCATCGTCAAAGCGGTACTTGAAGATGTGCGCCACGACCGGCACGCCGCCCGCCGCGCGCAGGGCGCGGATGGAATCCGCGAGCGGGATGTTATAGCGCGGGACGTAAAACGCCTTGCCCCGGCCGAGCAGGCCGCGCATACCGTCGGACACCGAGGGGATGCACCCGCGCTGCACGAGCAGCGCCGCGATGTGCGGCCGGCCGAGCACCGTCTGCCCCGGGAAGGCCGCGTGCAGGTCGTCCATCGTGATGGGGTAGCCCGCGTCGTGCAGGCGCTGCACCATGGTCTCGTTGCGGGCATTGCGCTCGTCGGTCGCGCGGGTCATGAGCGCGCGCAGCGCGGCATTGCCCGTGTCCATGAAGTAGCCGAGCAGGTGCACCTCCTCGCCGCCCCAGACGGTGGACAGCTCCACGCCGGGCACGACCTCGATGCCGCAGCGCTGCCCCGCCGCGAGGGCCTCCGGCAGGCCGGCGAACGTGTCGTGATCCGTGACGGCCACGGCCCGCAGGCCGAGCGCCGCCGCCTGCTGCACGACGGCGGCCGGCGTGTCCGACCCGTCGGACGCGAGCGTGTGCGTGTGCAGGTCAATCCGCTCCATGGCGCACCTCCAGCCCGTCCGGCAGCGCGTTGCCCTGCCAGAGGACAAAGACCGTGCCGTCCGTGACGCGCACCGTGGCCGCCGCGCCGGTGAACGAATTGCTCACGCCGAGCGGCATGGCGCACCGCAGCTCCGCGTCCGTGATCTCGTAGAGCAGGCCGCGCAGCGTGACGCCGCGCGCGGCATCGCCGCTGCTGAAGACGGACACCGTGCCCTCCATGCCGGCGGGAAAGGCCAGCGTGCCGTTTTGCACCGCCGTGACCACCCAGCCGCAGCCGATGAGCCAGCCCTGCGCGCCCGCGTCCGTGAGCCCGCGCAGCGTCTGCAGGCTGGCGATCGTCTGGTCGAGGCGGCCGCCGAGCGCGCCCGCCATCACGAGCCGCCGGTACCCGTGCGCCAGCGCCCAGCGCACGGCGAGGCCGAGGTCGGTGTCATCCTTCATGACCGGGTGCGTCTCCACGTTCGGGTGGTCCGGCCGGTAGCCGAGGGAGTCAAAGTCGCCCATGACGAAGTCCGGCTCGATGCCGCGCGCCTTCAGCGTGCGGTAGCCGCCGTCGGCCGCGATCACGTAGTCCCCCGGCCGGGGGCTCAGGCGCACGCCGTCAAGACTGGCCGCGCCGACGATATAGCAAATATTTTCCAAATTCATTCCAGCTTTCCTGAATTTTCGTCCGATATTGTACCACATTCCGCGCGGCGAGAAAAGAATTGCATGTAAACAGTATTTGTTAGATTTTAAACTCGCCAAAAATCAAAAATTTTATTTCTATTGTTACTGATATATGATATAATTCCGACGTTGGCAGCACGCCGGATCTCCCCCGCGCCGCTGCCGCCCCCACCTCTGCGGCCCCGCCGCAGTCAGAAAGGAGACACGACCGTGTCAGAAAAGGTTTTCAACAAGGTCCTTGCCGCCAACCGCGGCGAGATCGCGGTGCGTATCTTCCGCGCGTGCTATGACCTCGGTATCCACACCGTGGCCATGTACTCCAAGGAAGACGAACTGAGTCTGTTCCGCACCCGCGCCGACGAGGCGTATCTCGTCGGTGAAAACAAGAGCCCTCTGGGTGCGTATCTTGACATTCCCGAGATCATCGATCTGGCCAAGCGCCGCGGCGTCGACGCCATCCATCCGGGCTACGGCTTCCTGTCCGAAAACGCGGACTTTGCCCGCGCCTGTGAAGAGGCCGGCATCACGTTCATCGGGCCTCCGAGCGACGTGCTCGGCAAAATGGGCGACAAGCTCTCGGCCAAGCAGATCGCCATGGAATGCGGCGTGCCGGTCATCCCCGGCTGCTCCGAGCCCCTGCGCGACGGGCAGGAGGCGCTCGAGAAGGCCATCAGCTTCGGCTTCCCCGTCATCCTCAAGGCGGCAGCCGGCGGCGGCGGCCGCGGTATGCGCCTGTGCGAGATGCCCGAGGACGTCATCCCCGCGTTCGAGCTCGTCAAGAACGAGGCGCGCAAGGCCTTCGGCAATGACGACATCTTCATCGAGAAATACCTCGTGCAGCCCAAGCACATTGAGGTGCAGATCCTCGCCGACCAGTACGGCAACGTGCGCCACCTCGGCGAGCGTGACTGCTCGCTGCAGCGCCGCTACCAGAAGGTCGTGGAGTTTGCGCCCGCGTGGAGCGTGCCCGAGAGCATCCGCGAGCAGCTGCACGCCGACGCCGTGAAGATCGCCGAAGCCGTCGGCTATGTCAACGCCGGCACGGTGGAGTTCCTCGTCGACCGCGACGGCAACCACTACTTCATCGAGATGAACCCCCGCATTCAGGTCGAGCACACCGTCACCGAGATGGTCACGAGCATCGACCTCGTGCGTGCGCAGATCCTCATCGCCGAGGGTCAGCCGATCAGCCACCCGGAGATCGGTCTGGGCGACCAGAACAACCTCAAGGTCAACGGCTACGCCATCCAGTGCCGCGTGACCACCGAGGACCCGGCCAACAACTTCGCGCCCGACAACGGCAAGATCGAGGCCTACCGCTCCGGCGGCGGCTTCGGCGTGCGTCTCGACGGCGGCAACGCCGGCACGGGCTCGATCATCTCGCCGTATTACGACTCCCTGCTGGTCAAGGTCACGAGCTGGGACTGCACCTTCCCCGCCGTTTGCCGCAAGGCCACCCGTGCCATCAATGAAGAGCACGTGCGCGGCGTCAAGACGAACATCCCCTTCGTGACCAACATCCTCACGCACCCGACCTTCGTCGCCGGCAAGTGCCATACGAAGTTCATCGACGAGACGCCGGAGCTGTTCGAGTTCACCGAATCGCGCGACCGCGCGACCCGCGTGCTCAAATACATCGCCAACATCCAGGTCAACAATCCCGACGCCGAGCGCCACCAGTACGACACACCGCGCTTCCCGAAGGCGCAGCGCGAGATCTCGAAGCAGGACGGGCTCAAGCTCCTGCTCGACACCGACGGCCCCGAGGCCGTCAAGGACTGGGTCCTCGGCCAGAAGAAGCTGCTCATCACCGACACGACGATGCGCGACGCGCACCAGTCCCTGCTGAGCACCCGCCTGCGCACCCGCGACATGCTCAAGGGCGCCGACGGCACGGCCGACATCCTCGCCGACTGCTTCTCGCTCGAGATGTGGGGCGGCGCGACGTTCGACACCGCCTACCGCTTCCTGCACGAGTCCCCGTGGGAGCGTCTGGAGATGCTGCGCGAGAAGATCCCGAACATCCCGTTCCAGATGCTGCTGCGCGGCTCGAACCTCGTCGGCTACGCGAGCTATCCGGACAACCTTGTGCGTGCCTTCATCGCCGAGTCCGCCCGCGAGGGCATCGACGTGTTCCGCGTGTTCGACTCGCTCAACTGGCTGCCGAACATGGAGACCGCCATGGACGAGGTGCTGCGTCAGGGCAAGTTCCTCGAGGGCACCGTGTGCTACACCGGCGATATCCTCGACCCGACGCGCGACCGCTACACACTCGAATACTACGTCAACTTCGCCAAGGAGCTCGAGCGCCGCGGCGTGCACATGCTGGCCATCAAGGACATGTCCGGCCTGCTCAAGCCCTACGCCGCCAAGAAGCTCGTGAGCACCCTCAAGCAGGAGATCGGCATCCCCATCCACCTGCACACGCACAACACCACCGACAACCAGATCGCGACCTATCTCATGGCGGCCGAGGCCGGCGTGGATGTGGTCGACACCGCCATCGGCCCGCTGGCCAACCTCACGAGCCAGCCGTCGATGAACGCCGTCGTCGAGTCCCTGCGCGGTCAGGAGCGCGACACCGGCTTTGACCCGCAGCGCCTGCAGGAGCTGGCCGATTACTGGGCCGACGTGCGCCTGCGCTACGAGAGCTTCGACAAGGGCCTCAAGGTCCCCGTCACCGATATCTACCGCTACGAGATCCCCGGCGGCCAGTACACGAACCTGCAGCCGCAGGTCGAGTCGCTCGGCCTCGGCCACCGCTTCGCGGAGGTCAAGGAGATGTACCGCACCGTCAACATCATGCTCGGCGACATCATCAAGGTCACGCCGTCGTCCAAAATGGTCGGCGACCTGGCGATCTTCATGGTGCAGAATGACCTCACGCCCGAAAACATCGTCGAGCGCGGCGAGACCCTCGCCTTCCCCGACAGCGTCGTGAGCTACTTCAAGGGCATGATGGGCCAGCCGCCCTGCGGCTTCCCGAAGGATCTGCAGCGCGTCGTGCTCAAGGGCGAGAAGCCGATCACCGGCCGCCCCGGCGACCTGCTGCCGCCCGTTGACTGGGATCAGCTGCGCAGCGAGATCCGCAAGTTCTACCCGAACTACGAGGAGCCGCGCTCCCTCATCTCCTACGCCATGTACCCGAAGGTCTATGAGGAGTACATCCGCCACCGCAAGGAGTATGGCTACATCATGCGCATGGGCAGCCACGTGTTCTTCAACGGCATGGCCGTCGGCGAGATGAACAAGATCAACATCGAGGATGGCAAGACCCTCATGATCAAGTACATCGGCCTCGGCGACCGCAACGACGACGGCACGCGCAACGTGCAGTTCGAGCTCAACGGCATGCGCCGTGAGGTCGCCGTGCCCGATCCGACCGCGACCGACACGGCCAAGACCGTCGTCATGGCCGACCCGAACGACAAGAGCCAGGCCGGCGCATCCATCCCCGGCATGGTGTCGAAGGTCAACGTCAAGCCCGGCGACCAAGTCAAGGTCAACGACGTGCTCGCCGTGATCGAGGCCATGAAGATGGAGACGAGCGTCGTCGCCCGCATGGACGGCACGATCGACGAAGTCTTTGTCAAGGGCGGCCAGACGGTCAAGGCCGGCGAGCTGCTGCTGACGATCAAGTAAATCCCCGGTTTTCCAAGCGGAGCGCACCGTCGTGCGCTCCGCTTTTGCGCGCGAAAAAACAAAGGCAGATGGCAGTTTTTCAAGCCTTCTCCTCAAAGGGGAAGGCTTGAAAAGGCACTCCGCTGTGTTTTTGTCCATTTTGCTGCTTTTGTCCCATCCGCGCCGGAAAGACTGGAAATGCCCGGAGCATTATGTTATAATCTTTGAACCATCATGATGAGACTGGGGCAGTGTCGCCGCAGGCGCCCAGATCTGAGAGGAGTTTTTTCCGTGCTTGTGCCCTATTCCTGGTTCCAGATCCTCTGGTACTTCTACATTTACGGCTTTCTCGGCTGGTGCTCAGAGGTAGCCTTCGCCGCCGTCGCGCACGGCAAGTTCGTCAACCGCGGCTTCGTCAACGGCCCGATCTGCTCCATCTACGGCTTCGGCGTGATGAGCGTACTGCTCGTGCTCGGGCCGCTCAAGAGCAGCTTCTGGCTGCTGTTCGGCGGCAGCGTACTGTTCACGAGCGCCATCGAATACCTCACCGGCTGGGTGCTCGAAAAAGTGTTCCACGACAAGTGGTGGGACTACTCCAAGCGCCCGCTGAACATCAAGGGCTACGTGTGTCTGGAGTTTTCGGTGCTGTGGGGGCTGGCGTGCGTGTTCGTGGTCGATGTGTTCCAGCCGCTCGTGGCCAAGGTCGTCGACCTCATCCCGAAAAAGCTCGGCTGGGCGCTGCTCGGCACGTTCAGCGTCCTGTGGATCACGGACAACATCATCACCGCCATGGAGATCCGCAAGCTGCCGAAGAAGCTGCGCGCCCTGCAGGCCATCGAGGATTCGCTCACGGCCATCTCCGACGAGATCGGCGAGGAGATCTATATTCGCGCCTCGGACGTGAAGGACCGCAGCATGGAGGTTTACACCGACGCGAAGGAAAAAGGCGAGCAGATCGCAGAAAAGCGCGCCGAGAACTCGCTCATGCGCCGCAGCGAACTGCTGGCCCGCCGCAGCGAACTGCTGCAGCGCCGCGAGGAGCTGCTGGGTCAGCGCAACATCGTGCACGAGCGTATCGCGCAGGCGTTCCCGGCGCTGCGCGAGGGCAAGACCAACGGCCCGGCCTTCACGCGTGTGCATGAGCACGCGCAGCGCCGCAAGCAGCTGGCCAAAGCCCTGAAGGCAAAGGCCAGAGAACTCAAGAACAAGGCCAAGGACCGCTCCTGACCTGACACGGGAAAAGGAGATAACTGAAAACCATGAATCTCTATCTGATCGGACATGATTACCGCTACGCGGCGGAGCAGATGCTGCTGACGCTGTTTCCGGATGAGCGCCCGGTGTATCCGGACGGCCGGCCGACCGGCGACCGCGCGGAGCTGCGGCTCATGTCCGGCGCAAAGGTGACGACCGCGACGTGCGTGCTCGTCTATCAGGGCCGGACGGCCAACGGCCGCACGAGCGTGCCCAACGAGGAACTGACCGACCCCAACGAAACCGACCGGCGGCTGCAGGGTGCGGTCAAGCGCGCGTTTTACCGCGCGGCCATGGGCATCGGCCTGCCGCACCGGCCGTGGGGCATGCTCACGGGTGTGCGCCCCGGCAAGCTCATGACCCCCCTGCTCGCGCAGGGCATGGGCGATGTGCAGGCCGCGCGCTATTTCGAGCGGCACTACGACGTCGCGCCCGCGCGCGCCGCGCTCGTCGTGCGCACCGCCCACGCTACGCTGCGCGCCATGGACTCGCTCGGCGAAAAGGACGTGTGCCTGTACGTGGGCATCCCGTTTTGCCCGACGCGCTGCGCCTACTGCAGCTTTGTGAGCCAGTCGGTGGAAAAGAGCATGGCGCTCGTGCCGGAATTTCTGCAGGCGCTCGCGCGCGAGATCGCGGCGACCGCCGAGGCCGTGCACCGCGCCGGTCTGCGCGTCGTGTCGCTCTACATCGGCGGCGGCACGCCGACCACGCTCTCGGCGCGCCAGCTCGACGCGCTGTGCACGCAGCTCGACGCGGCATTCGACCTCAGCGCCCTGCGCGAGTTCACCGTCGAGGCCGGCCGGCCCGACACCATCACGGCCGACAAGCTGCACGTGCTGCGCGCGCACCGGGTCGACCGCATCAGCGTCAACCCGCAGACGCTCGACGACCGCGTGCTCGAAACGATCGGCCGCCGCCACACGGCGCAGGACATCTATGACGCGCTGCAGCTCGTGCGCGCGACCGGCGGCTTTGCCGTGAACATGGACCTGATCGCCGGCCTGCCCGGCGACACGCCGGACGGCTTTCGCACCACGCTCGAGCAGGTGCTCGCGCTCGCGCCCGAAAATATCACCGTGCACACGCTCTCGCGCAAGCGCGGGGCAGACCTCTCGCAGCAGACGGCGCCCGTCCCCGACGGGGCGCAGGTCGGCGAGATGCTCGACTTTGCCAATACCGCGCTCAACACGGCGGGCTACGCGCCGTATTACCTCTACCGGCAGAAGTTCATGTCCGGCGGATTTGAAAACGTCGGCTGGACGCGGCCGGGACAGGAGAATCTCTACAACATCTGCATCATGGAGGAGCTGTGCAGCATCCTCGCCATGGGCGGCGGCGCCTCGACGAAGCTCGTGTGCCCCGGCGGCCGGCTCGAGCGGCACATCGACCCCAAATATCCCACGGAATACATCGCCAATATCGACCGCATCTGCGCGGCCAAGGCAAAACTGGAGGCATTTTTCCTATGAGCTATCAGATCCAGGAGATCAACCGCCGCATCCAGGCTGACCCCAAGGAATTCGTGGATGCGTGCGACGCGGCCTATGCCGAAAAGATCGAGCGCGCGGCCCGCGCCATCGCCGAGAATGTGCGCACGTGCCCGATCGTGCTGCTGTCCGGCCCGTCCGGCAGCGGCAAGACCACCACGGCCATGAAGATCGCCGAGGCCCTGCGCGGGATGGGCATCAGCAGCCAGAGTCTCGCCATGGACGACTATTTCCGCACCGTGAACCCGCGCACCGCGCCGCGCACGCCGGAGGGCGACATCGACTTCGAGTCCCCCGCGTGCCTGGACATGGACCTGCTCGGCAAGCACCTCAACGCGCTCGCCCGCGGCGAGGAGATCCACCTGCCGCGCTACAATTTCGTCACGCGCGTGCAGTCCGGCCCGATCGGCCGGCCCATGCGTCTCGGCAAGGACGAGGTCGTCGTGTGCGAGGGCATCCACGCGCTCAATGACGACATCGCCGCCTACTGCCCGGATGCGTTCCGGCTGTATATCAGCGCGCGCTCCGTCGTCGTCGACGGTGACGGACAGGAGATATTCAAGGGCACATGGATGCGCCTGCTGCGCCGCCTCGTGCGCGACAGCAACTTCCGCGGCACGCCCGCCGCCGCGACGCTGGACATGTGGGCCAACGTCCGCCGCGGCGAGAAGCGCTTCATCTCCCCGTTCAAGGAGCGCGCGAACCTGATGTTCGACTCGTCGTTCCCGTGCGAGGTGTCCATTATGAAAAACTTTGCCGCGCCCCTGCTCGCGGCCGTGCCCGAGGGCGCGGAGCGCTACGCGGAGATCCGCAGCATCCTGCCGGCGCTCGAGCGCTTCGAGACGATCGACCCCGCCCTGCTCGCGCCCGAGAGCATGCTGCGCGAGTTCATCGGCGGCGGCGTGTACAGCTACTGAGCGCGCGGCGCTGAATCCTGCAAATACAAAAAGCCTTCTCCGTTGGGAGAAGGCTTTGCGTTTTCCTGCGCCGCACGGCGGTTTGGGTGACAGACGCCGCAAAAACGGGTGATGTGATTTATCACTGCTGCACAGAATCCCGAATCGTGTTTTGGCGCAATTTACAAATATTATGAATCCTGTTCCAATTTCATAAAGAATCTGCTAAAATGAGGATGTCGGGATCCGGACACACATTTCATTCAACAGGAGGTATCATATGGAACCGTTTGCGCTTCTGAAAATGATGGGGACCTTTGTGACCGGCGGCATCACCGGACGGATCGTTCTGTATCTGCTCCTGCTTGCCGCCGGCGCGATTTCCGGGCGGCCGTGGGCATCAGCGCCGGGCTGTGGCTCGTGTGCGAGATCCTCGTGGACATCGGCGCGGTGCATGAAATGTCGATCGGCCTGTTCAGCGCCGCCGCCGCTCTGGGTGCGATGGGCCTGATGTTTGCGCTCGGCCTGCTGCTGTGTGCCCTTGTCTGCCGGCTGCTGCGCCGAAAGCAGCTCGCGTGACCCTATGGCAAGCGCCCCCGCGGGGATGTTCTCCCGCGGGGGCGCTTTTCCGTTCTCCGCGCCGTCAGCTCAGCCGCTGCACGAGCGCGTCCCACAGCTCCAGCAGCCGGAAGCGCACGACATAGCCGCCGTCGGACTCCGTGACGAGGCGCACATCGTCGTCCGAGAGCGCCTGCACCGCCTGCTCCGACAATCCCGCCGCCTGCGCGCACAGCGGCGGGAAGATGACGCACCACCAGTTGTGCCCCGCGCCCGCGCCGAGCGTCACGCGCAAGGAGGTGTACACCCCCGCCGGGAGGGCGAACGTGCCGTAGTCGCGCGTCGGGTAATGCTCGGGGCCCAGCGCCACGCGCACCGGCCGCTCCCCCGCCGCCGCCTGCGCCGCGCGGGCGATGCCGTCGAGGTCGCCCGCGATGAGCTGCTCCGCCGCGCCGATGTCCGTCACGTCGGCAAGCTGCGGCTCGAGATAGGCCAGCACCGCGTCGCGCACCTGCAGCTTCACGGCCTGCTCGGCGTCGTCGTCCGAGACCGCGATCACGTGCAGCCGCACGAGCCGGGCCGCGAGCAGCTGGCTGCGCGCCTGCGCCCACGTGCCGGTCAGCAGCGTCACGCACACGGCCAGCAGCAGCGCCAGCTCCCACGGGCGCAGCGCGCGGCCGGGATCGGAATTTATGGAGAGAGAATGGGTATGCATCGTATGTCCGCCTTTCTGTGATGAAAAAACTGCCGGTACCGGGCATCTGTGCTCAGTATCGGCAGTTTTGTTCGGTTTTAATCCGGGGACGCTCAGATCTCCAGGCGGCCGATGGTCTCGGTCAGGAAGCACTCGACATAATCGCGCGCGAGCCGGCGCTTGGCATACGCCGCGCTGTCGGCATCGGCAAAGATGCCGAACACGGCCGAGCCCGTGCCGCTCATGACCGCGCCGAGCGCGCCGCCGTCGAGCAGGCGGCTCTTGATGGCCGCGATCTCGCCCTCGCGGTGGGTGAGCACGTCCTCAAAGACGTTGTACATCCGGCGGGCGAGCCGGGGCATGTCCCCGTCGGCGAGCGCGGCGCAGATGCCCTCCGTGTCCGGGCGGCAGCGCGAGGTGCGCGCGTCCACGCGGTGGAACAGTTCCGGCGTCGAGATCGGAAAATCCGGCTTGCAGATCACGACCGGCATGCGCGGCATGGGCGTGACGGGCGTGAGCCGCTCGCCGCGGCCCTCGGCCAGCATCGTGCCGCCCGCGACACAGTACGGCACGTCCGAGCCGACCTGCGCACCCATCTCCTCGAGCTCCGCGCGGGTGAAGCCCGCGCCGGTCAGCCGCTCGAGCGCGCGCAGCACGGCCGCCGCGTCCGACGAGCCGCCGCCCAGCCCCGCGCACACGGGGATGCGCTTGTGCAGCCGGATGTGCACGCCGCAGGTAAGCCCCGCGCGAGAGAGAAACACCTGCGCCGCGCGCACGGCCACATTGTCCGCCCCGCAGGGCAGGTAGCTGCGGTTGGTCTCGGCGCGGCAGACGCCCGTGTCGTCGAGCGTGACGGTCACGTCGTCGTGCAGGTCAACGCTCTGCATGACCATGCGCAGGTCGTGAAACCCGTCGGAGCGCGCACCGAGCACGTCCAGCGACAGGTTCAGCTTCGCCCACGCGGCCTCCGTCGTCGTGCCGGTCACAGTTTTTTCAGCTCGAAGAGCAGATCCATCAGCTCCGCGCCGTCGTCCACGTACGGGCCCTTGCGGCCGTTGGCCTCGGAATACGGCAGGCCGGAGCCCTCGCTCACGCGGCTGTCATAGAGCACGAACGGCACGGGGTCGGCGCCGTGCGCGCCGTTGGCCATATACGTCATGTGGTCCGAGAGCAGCAGCAGGCGGAAGTCCTCGCCCGCGGCGCGCAGCGCCTCGGTCACGGGGGCGACGACGTCGGCGCTCAGGCGCTCGATGGAATAGATCTTGTGCTCGAGGTCGTGGTTGTGCGTGGCCTCGTCCGGGCCCTCGAGATGCAGGGCCACAAAGTCGTGCTTTTTGAGCACGCCCAGCGCGGCGGCGACCTTCGCGGCGTAGTCGGTGTCCCACTCGCCGGTCGCGGTCGGGACGGTGACGGCCTCAAGCCCCGTCAGGATGCCGATGCCGTGGCACAGCGGCACGGCCGAGACGACACCGCCGTCCGAGCCGTAGTGCTCGGGGAAGTTCGGCAGCGCGGCCGCCGTGCCCTCGGCCCAGAACCAGACGCCGTTGGCCGGGAGCTTGCCGGCGGCGCGGCGCGCGACGTTGATCGGGTGCTGGTCGAGAATGTCGAACGCACGGCGCATGAGCTCGCGCAGCACGTCGGCGTTCGGGCAGCCGGTGGGCAGGATGGGGCCGATCTCCTCGCCGAGGTGGTCGTGCGGCGGAGCGAGCTGAATGCCCTTGATGTCCACGTGGCTCTGCACCGCGAGGTGGCGGAACGACGAGCCCTTGTGGATGACCATGCCGGCCTGCTCGGCCAGCGGGCGGAAGTCGGGGTGATTGAAGAGCATCGTCACGAGCTCGTCCGACTCGCGGCCCTCGATGCTGCCCGCGCTGTGGGAGATGATGTGTTTGTGCTCGAACGGCACGTCCTCATCGGCATACGTGACCATGTTGCAGCGGTAGCACGCATCGCCGGGGGCGAGCCGGATGCCGGACGCCGCCGCCTCGAGCGGGGCGCGGCCGAAAAAGTACTTGCGCGGCGAGCAGCCGAAGATGGACATGATGGCCGTGTCGCTGCCGGGGGCGAAGCCCTCGGGCACGTTGCGCACGCTGCCGAGGATGCCGTGGCGCGCGAGGGCATCGATCGCGTCTTTTTTCGATGCTTCGAGCGGCGTGCGGCCGCCGAGCGTGTCGAGCGGATGGTCGGCCATGCCGTCGCCGATGACGAGAATGTATTTCATACTGTATCCCTCTTTTCGGAAGATTTTTCGCCGCGGGGTGCCCTGTGGGATGCCGGGACCCGCGGTTTTTTCTGCCCCACAGTATATACTATTTCCCCCGGTTTGTGAAGCGGCATGGCGCGTTCCGGGGCATTTTGCTGCTATTTGTAGAATTCAACAAAATTATTCAAATCATTAAATTAGGTATTGGCAATTTTTCGTCATCATGATATAGTAGAATACTGTTAAGTATCCGCTAAGTTTTCGCTAAGAAATTGCCCCGGCATTGCCGGGGTTTTCCGCAGATCGGGAGGGACAGCAAATGTCGATCGGACAATATCTGCTCGGCGGCGTGGCCGGACTGGTGTTCGGCCTGCTCGTGGCCGCCGGCAACACGCTGCTGACGCGCCGCAGCCTGCAGCGCGCCAAACAGAGCCAGGCCACCGTCATGGGCACCAGCGGCCTGCGGCAGGTCATCAACCTCGCCGCGCTCGTGCTCGTGTACCTGCTGCGCAAGGTCGTGCCGCTGCCGCTGGCCGGCACGCTCATCGGCACAGCCGTCGGCCTGTCGGGCGGCAGCATCGCCGGCGTGTGGATCCTCGCGCGGAAAATGGACGACACCATCCCCGCCGAGGGCGTGGAAGTGCCGGACGCGGAGACGGCCGAGCTGCCCGAAAACACTGCACAGGAACGCACGCCGGATACCGACCCGGCGGACGAACGGAGGGACGACACCAATGGGTGAGACGAATGTACTGTTTTCCATCGGCCCGCTGGAAGTGACCGGCGCGGTCGTGACCATGTGGGTCATCATCGCCGTGCTGGCGCTGCTGTCGTGGCTGGCCACGCGCAGGCTGCGCGACGTGCCCGGCCCGCTGCAGAACGCCGCCGAAATGGCCGTCGAAAAGCTGCAGGGCTTCTACGGCGGCATCCTCGGCCCGGCCAATGCCCGGCGCTACTTCCCGATGATGGCGACGTTTTTCATCTTCATCGTCGTGTCCAACTACATCGGGCTGCTGCCCGGCGCGGGGCAGGTGTTCACCGTGCCGACGGCCACGCTGTCCGTCACGGCGGGCCTGTCCATCATCGCCTTCTGCATGACGCACACCGTCGGCATCCAGCGCCGCGGGCTGGGGGGCTATCTCAAGAGCTTCATCAAGCCCTTCCTGCTCATGCTGCCGCTCAACCTCATCGAGCAGATCGTGCGGCCGTTTTCCCTCGCGCTGCGACTGTACGGCAACCTCTACGGCGAGGAAATGGTCACGCACGAGCTCGGCAACCTCTTCCCGCTCGTGCTGCCGCTGCTCATGCAGGTGCTGAGCCTGCTGTTCTGCCTGATCCAGGCCGTCGTGTTCACGATGCTGCTGTCGATCTATATCGAGGAAGCCATCGAGGAGTGACGCCCTGCATCCCATAACCACGCAAGGAAAGAAGATTCAGATAACCGAAAAACATTAGGAGGAAAAGAGTTATGTCAACCGGAATCATTGCGATCGCCGCCGCGCTCGCCATCGCCATCAGCACCATCGGCCCCGGCATCGGCCAGGGTCTTGCCGCCGCCCACGCCATGGACGCCATCGCGCGCCAGCCCGAGGCCGCCGGCACCATCCGCTCGAACATGATCATCGCCATGGGCCTGCTCGAATCGCTGACGATCTACGGCCTGCTGATCGCGTTTCTGCTGATCGGCAAGCTCGGCTGAGAAGCCCGGAACAAGGGAGGCACACGCTTTGAGCATCAACATCTCCGAACTGATCTGGACGGTGATCTGCTTTTTCGTGCTGCTGGTGGTTTTGAAAAAGCTGCTGTTTGACCCGCTGGTGTCGTTCATGGCCGCGCGCGACGCGCGCATTCAGGACGGGCTCAACGCCGGGCGCACCGCCCAGCAGCAGCTCGACGCGGCCGCGCGCGCACGCAGCGAGGCCCAGCGCAAACAGGCCGCCGCGGCGGA
>ENA-ORTI01001055-ORTI01001055.1-human-gut-metagenome-genome-assembly--contig:-NODE-1055-length-30150-cov-4.493737_pt1 | contig 30150 bp, 22 predicted proteins | sample MGYA00242071_ERZ509191 | MGnify/ENA primary metagenome ERZ509191 (study PRJEB26280, sample SAMEA2338832) | human gut metagenome | biome: human gut; feature: human-associated habitat; material: faeces...
TTTAAACAAATTATTAATCAGAATTCTGTTGCATTTGCAAGTTGAATTCAGCATTTAAATTTATATCAATCCATGAGAAATAGATTCATTAATCTTTTAGGAAGTATTTGTTTTTGTTGGGGAGTGGTGGCATGTACGGCCGAACCTCCTAAAGAAATTCGTAGTGGTGAAATCTGGCCTGACAATCAGGGAGTACATGTAAATGCCCACGGAGGAGGTGTATTGTATCACGATGGAACTTACTACTGGTATGGAGAGAATAAATCCGACTCTACCAGTAGTGCCATGGTGGGAATTATGTGTTACTCTTCAAAGAACCTGACTGACTGGAACAACGAAGGGGCCGTTTTACCTGTAGTGTTGAACGATTCTACCAGTGACATTGTACAGGGATGTGTAATGGAACGTCCAAAAGTAATCTATAATGAAAAGACGAAGAAGTTTGTCATGTGGTTCCATTTGGAATTGAAAGGAAAAGGCTATGCAGCAGCCCGTTCAGCGGTGGCCGTCTCTGATTCTCCTACCGGGCCATTCAAGTATATTCGTTCGGAACGCATTAATCCGGGAGTGCTTCCTTTTGATATGAATGAAACACAGCGTGCCATGCTGGATACATTGGATGCAGAGAAGTATAAGGAATGGTGGACACCGATGTGGTATGAAGCTATTCACAAAGGTTTGTTTGTGAAACGCGACCTGCAAGGAGGACAAATGGCACGTGATATGCAGCTTTTTGTTGATGAAGATGGAAAAGCCTATCACATTTACTCGTCAGAAGACAATCTGACACTACAGATTGCAGAATTGAGTGATGATTACCTGACTCATACAGGTAAGTATGTGCGTATGGCTCCAGCCGGACACAATGAAGCTCCGGCCATATTCAAAAAGAGTGACGGTACATACTGGATGATTACTTCTGGCTGTACAGGATGGGATCCGAATGAGGCACGCATGTTCTCTGCTCCTAGCATCTGGGGACCTTGGACACAACATCCAAATCCTTGTCGTGGAGAAAAATCAGAAATCACTTTTGGTGGACAGAGTACGTATGTACTTCCGGTACCGGGAAAGAAAGACGCCTTTATCTTTATGGCAGATATCTGGCGGCCTAAGCATCCGAGTGATGCCCGTTATATTTGGTTACCTGTACAATTTGAAAATGGGATACCTTATATCGAGTGGATGGATAGCTGGACACTTGATTTCTTCAATAAGAAATAATAAGAATAATAAATGCCTGTCTGGATTGTTCAGACAGGCATTTATTGTTTTATATTGCTAAGAGATAATATTAGTTTTGTTTTCTCTTCAAATATTCAGTGGGTGCCATTCCGTATTCATCTTTAAAACATTGGCGGAAATAAGCAACACTACTGAAACCTGTCAAATCCGAAATCTCAGCTAAGGAATACTTCCCTTCATTGATAAGTTCCATACCTTTCTTCATCTTGATTTTACGGACATATTCATTGACCGACATTTCAGTCAGTCCTTTAATCTTTCGGTAAAGAGTAGAATGGCTCATGCACATCTTATCGGCAATAAACGCTACATCCATTTTCTCCATACTCAGGTTCTCTTCGATGATGGCGGTTACCTTATCCAAGAACTCTTGGTCTAGTTTGTTTAAGTTCTTTCGTTCATTCTCAATGTTCTTCTGTTCACTTTCCGTTTCGGGTCTGGAAGTGATTACTCCTGCCGTTTTACGTCTGTTTTCCAGAATGTTGTTGATGCGGCTGTTCAGCAAACGGGCACTGAACGGTTTGGTAATAAACGAATCGGCTCCTGCGGCATAACCCTCTTCCTTATCTTGAAGAGTATCTTTAGCTGTAAGCAAGATGACTGGGATGTGGCTGGTACGCATATCTTCTTTGATATGACGACATAGTTCAATTCCGTCCATCACCGGCATCATGATGTCGCTGATGATGATATTCGGAATCTGGCTTTGTGCAATATCCCATCCTTCTTTCCCATTTGCAGCCGTCAAGACTTCATACATTTCTTCAAACGAACTTCGTACATATTCGCGGATATCCCGATTGTCTTCCACGACCAGAATAATCGGTTTCCCATCTTCTGATTCTACAGAAGCAGGTTGTTTGTTTTCGTCTTCAGCTTTATGAACTTCTTTAGTAACCTGGCGTTCTGCATTAGGATAAGTGTTCTCTGTAAGTAGTTTTAATGTAAACTTACTTCCTTTTTCCACCTCACTTTCCACTTCAATGGTTGCCTGATGCAAATCTGCCAGTGATTTTACCAGTGCTAGACCAATACCTGACCCCGAAGCCTGATATTTCCCTTGTCCTTGATAATATCGTTCGAAGATATGGTTCAAAGACTCTTGGGAGATACCATGTCCGGTGTCTTCCACACTGATAGTTGTATATTTAACCCCGTTCTCCTCATTGTTTGCCAAAGCAAGTGTTATATCGCCTTTGGGAGTATATTTTAAGGCATTCGACATCAGATTATCGATAATAATAGTGATAATCTCGTGGTCATAATAAATCTTGGTATCTTGCGTTTCTACATTGATGTGAATATTTACTTCTGCATTCTGGTTTAATTCTTTATATTTGATGCCTATTTCTTGTACCAGTAGTGCCAGATTATGATAACCTACCTTTAGCTTTCTGTTTTCTGTCTCCGTTTTTCTAAATTCCAGAATCTGATTAATAAGGTTCAGTAACCGGTTGGCACTGTCACGTATAATACTGATCTTATTGGCCTGTCGTGGAGACAGTGTTTTGTCAGCCAGCAAGTCCTCTAGTGGTCCGAGAATCAGGGTTAGAGGAGTGCGTAATTCATGAGTGATGTTAGTATAGAAACGCAGTCGTTCATTATTTAGCTTCTGATCATTCTCGTGCTGGTGATGTTCCAGATTCAAACGACTTTCCAGTGCCAGTTTACGCTTGTAGAAGCGCAAGATTGCAAACAGTATAAGGGCAATGAGAATCGTATAAAGTAGTTTAGCATACCAGGTAAGCCAGATAGGAGGGGCAATAGTAATCTGGAGAGAAGTAAACTTCTCGCCCCATGGCTGGTTTCTCATTTTGGCTTTTACCTTAAAAGTATATTCTCCAGGCTGTAGGTTCCGGAATGTAATCCGGTTTTCATCGCCTGTTTCAAACCATGTCTTACCTAATCCTTCCATGGTGTAGGCATATTCTACCTGAGGGGTTTGTGAGAAGTCCATCACACTGAAAGAGACTGTAAAAGTACTATTCTGGTAAGATAAATCGACCTTGTCATTTACAATTGGGGCAAGAGTTCCTTTGCTACTTGGATCAGAGTTGCCATAACTTTTGACTCCTGTAATTTTTACAGGAGCTATCTGTATGTCTTCTGTGGTTTGCTCTGGGTTAAAGTAGCAAGCTCCATTCTGTGAGCCAAAAAACAAATACCCATTTTTATCCTTGCATACTGAGCCATCCATAAAGTCCCCTCTGGGTACTCCTTGGTGCCAGGTATAGTTTAGAAATCTTTTTTCGTCACTTTTCCATTGAGCAATTCCTCCGTTGGTGCTGAGCCAGATGTTTCCTTTTTCGTCTTCTATGATACTTCTGACATTTTCATCAATTAGCCCTTGATTGTGATTGTAGATTTCCAGTTTAGGGTTACTTGTATCACTGATATGCGCGATACCAGCTCGTGTGGCAGCCCATAAACTTCCTTTTGAATCAATATATAGTGAGTTGACCGCATTCGATCCCATCCCATTGGATGTGTCGAAACGCATAGTTCGTTTTCCTTCTGGTGAAAAAACAATAAGTCCTTTGCCAAATGTGCCCAGCCATAGTTTCCCTTGACGGTCTCGCTGGATACCGTGTATCATGATGTCTGTAAGCTGTTCATTTATTCCTTTTTCTTCAGCGATTTTTCCATTTTGGTATGAATATAGTCCGTTTTGTGTACCAATCCATATTTTATTGTTCTCTTCATAAAAGCAGCAAATGTCAGCCTTCTTATCTTCTAGTTCAATTCGGGTAATTTTCTCTGTGCTAGGATCACAAGTCAATATTCCATCTTTATATAATCCTAGCCAAAGAATTCCGTTTTTATCTTTAAAGATAGTAGAAACATGGGTATGAGGATTGGCTTTGTTGGCAAGTGACAATATTTTCTGATACTTCATATCCGCGCTGAATATGGCGATTTCGTTTTCTCCTCCTAGCCAGATGCGTGATTTATTGTCAAGAGCTATACCCCACACCTGTTTGTCTGTTAGTGTTCCGTCCTTTAATGTATTATATGCTAATGTTTGGAAAACAGGTTGGTTATAACTGAGAAAATCTACGCCTCCTCGATAGTTTCCTAACCAGATATTTCCGAATGAATCTTGCAAGAAACATTTGGCATTAGGAGATGAGATGCCATGCAGGTCATTGGTGACCCGTATATTCTGAAAATGCATGTTTTCGGGACTTGTGAATACGTTGTCATTGAGGTCGAGTATGCTTACTCCTCCCATGTGGGCGCATACCCACAATTTCCCGTCTCTGCTTTCGCCTATATCATTGATTTGATTAGATAAGAGTGAGTTGGGATTTTCTTGTTGGTTCTGAAAGGTGATAAATTGTTCTTTATGAGGGTTGAATAGTGCCAGTCCTTTGTCTGTACCAATCCAAATAGCGTTGGTTTTGCTAATGAATATGCAGCGTACGGTATTGTTAGGTAAGCTATATGGGTCTTCCGGATTGTGTTGGTAGACTTTTGCGGTTTGTTTCTGAATATCTATAACAGCCAGCCCTCCTTTATGAAGACCTACGTAAAGATGACCTTTTCCATCGTCGGTTGCACACCAGAAATTTCCTGACAATCCTTTAATATCTTTTGCCCAATAATGAGTTACTTCTTTAGTCTTATTGTCATAATAATCTATGCCTAGGTGATAATGGGTAATCCAAATACCTCCATCGGCTGCAGGGCTTAAGTCTGTGACGTCTCTGGTAATCATATCAGGAACGCCATTGGTGATGAAAGTTTGCTTTTCACAATCAAAAATGCTAATACCATCGCGTTGAGTTCCTACCCATACGGTGTTGTCTGCTTCATTGTAGTATAATACATTTTGTGCATTGCTTCCAATAGCTGAGTTTCCTATATTATATATTGTAAAATCCTTTCCATCAAATTTGCAGAGTCCGGATTCTGAGGCCATCCATATATACCCTTGTTTGTCTTGAATAATATCGACAATATAATTACTGACCATGCCGTCGGACATTGTTAATCGCTTGAAGGTATATTGAGGTTGTGAAAGGATAGAGTAGTACCATCCGAATAAGAAAAGAAATAGAACAATGCAGTTTTTCATGGCTTGCGATTTTTAGGCAAAAATACAATAAACTCTTTAGATTGAGAATTTGAGAGAATAGAAAAATATGTACCTAGAAATAAAAACAGACGAATTTTTTATGCTATGACGAATTTTTATTATTCGCTGAATGGACATTTCTGTTCAGTTACGGTATGTGAATATCTGTATAATAGGGCGTATATTTAAAAGGTGATTTATTTTTGGCTTTTTAATTAGATAGAATGACGAAAAAAACGATTCATTTGCTCATTTTTTCATTTATGACTGACTTAATATAGTATAATTTTGCGGCAGAAAATCTAATTAATTTGAAAAGCAATGAAAGTAGATTCAGTAAAAAACAATCGAAGAGCATTATTTGCTTTGCTGTTGTGTTCAGGATTTATTGCTTCACATCCGTTAACGGTGTTTGCAAGCAGTAATGAGGTTCAAGCTACTCAGCAACAAAATTTGACAGTGTCTGGTGTCGTAAAAGACAATGCGGGGGAACCAGTAATTGGAGCTAGTATTGCCGTTAAAGGAGGTACTACAGGTACTATATCCGATATCGACGGTAAGTTTTCTTTAAATGTTGCAAAAGGGGCTATTCTTGAAGTATCTTTCATCGGCTACAAGACCCAGGAGTTTAAGATTGATTCTTCCAAATCATTGAACATTGTTTTGAAAGATGATACTGAAATGTTGGATGAGGTTGTTGTTGTCGGTTATGGTACAATGCGTAAGAAAGACTTGACAGGTTCTGTTGTGCAAATTAATCCAACTAAGATTGCTGACCAAAATCCGACTTCTGTACAAGATGTATTACGAGGAACTCCAGGTTTGCAGATTGGTTATGATGCTTCGGCAAAAGGTACAGATGCTTCTATCCAATTGCGTGGTCAGAACTCTTTAGGTACCAATGCCAGTCCGATGATTGTGTTAGATGGTATGCCTTTCTATGGTGAACTTTCTGAAATTAATCCGGACGATATTGCACAGATTGATGTGTTGAAAGATGCTTCTTCTGCGGCTATCTATGGTGCCAAGGCTGCTGCGGGTGTTATTATCATTACTACAAAGAAAGGTAAGGAAGGAAAACCTGTTATTAATGTAAGTGCAAACCTTTCGGTAGTTAATAAATCTGATTACCGCGACTATTATGATGCTGCTGGATATCTTAAATTCCATCAGGATTGGCGTAAAATGTATTATACCTATGGCCAGGGAGAAGATGGCTTGTATGGCTATTATCAAGCAAAAGATGAAAATGGAAACTTGTTGTATCCACAGGGATATTATGATGATCCTCGTCTTATGACTCCTGAAGAGCAGAGCGCTTGGGCTACTAATATTGGAACAAGTGGTATTGGGCTTGCTGAAGGTGAATCTGTATTAAGTCTGTTTGCTCGTCGTTTGGAATTCAATAATGCTCCGATGATGATGGATAATTTCTTGAATGGACGTATGGTCGATTGGAATGATGCCACATTCCGTACCGGATTCAATCAAGATTATAATGCTAGTATTTCAGGTGCAACAGAACGTGTAAACTATTATCTTTCATTGGGCTATGTAAACAATGAAGGAGCTGTGCAGGGAAATGAATACAATGCATTCCGTTCTAATATGAAGATCAATGCGAAAATCACAGATTGGTTGGAAATTGGAGCTAATGTAAACTTCCAGGATCGTTCAGATGGCGATATTCAGGTTTCGTTGGGAAGCAATTATTGGGATGCCAATATGTTGCGTAACTCTCCATACGCTTCTATGTATGATGAGGATGGAAATTATGAACAATATCCTATGTCTGGTCTGCCTTCTAATGGTGGTTATAACTACTACTTTGACCGTCAATACTATGATTTGGAAAAAGGTTACACTGTATTGAATACAATTTTCAATGCCAAAATCACTTTGCCGGCAGGTTTCACTTATTCATTTAATATTGCTCCTCGATACCAGTGGTATTATGACCGTTATTGGATGTCTGCTGATCTGCCCGATGCTTCAGCTTCCAGCCGAGGAGTAAATCGTGGATGGAGTAAGAACTTCGACTACAACTTGAACAACACCATTACATGGGATAGAACCTTTGGTGACCATCATATTACGGCTACTTTAGTACAGGAAGCAGAAGAGCACCGTTATTGGAGTGATAATATCAATGCACGTAATATTACTCCGAGTGACGCTTTGGGCTTCCACTATACATCGGGTGCTAACAAGAGTCAGAGTAGTTTCAGTACCAACGATACACACTATACGGCAGCTTCTTATCTTGGTCGTTTGTTCTATGGATTGAAAGACCGTTATATGATAACTGGAACTTTCCGTCGTGATGGTTATTCTGGTTTTGGTGCTAATAATCCATGGGGTAACTTCGGTTCTGTGGGTGTTAGCTGGGTATTCTCTGAAGAAAAATTCATGTCTGCCACTCGCGACTGGTTCGATATGGGTAAGTTACGTTTGTCATGGGGTACCAACGGTAACCGTGAATTCGGTGATGTATATTCTACATTGGCTAACTTGGCTTTGGCAGGAGGAAACATGGTGTACTACCAGAATGGTAATTCCAATGTGGTTAATCCGCTTTATATGAGCCGCCTGGCTGCTCCTAACTTGGAATGGGAAAAGACAAAAGCATGGAACGTTGGTTTGGACCTTTCTTTCTTTAACGGAAGATTGACAGCCAACATGGATTATTATTTCAAGAAGACCACTGACATGATTATGAGTCAGCGTCTGCCGAGCTTCTCTGGATTTGGATCTATTATGGCTAACTTGGGTGAAGTACAGAACCAAGGCTTTGAAATTGCACTTAATTCTACCAATATTCAGAACAAGGACTTTACTTGGAATACTTCTGTAGGTTTCTCTATTAATAAGAACAAGATCAACCACATCTACTACGACTATGATGAAAACGGAGTAGAAAAGGATGATACATCTAACGGATGGTTTATTGGACAGCCTATTGGTACCATCTGGTATTATGAAACAGATGGTGTATGGCAGAACACACCGGAAGACATCAAGGCTGCCGCACTGGTAGGACAGAAACCAGGTGACCCGAAGGTTATAAACCATTATACAGAAGATGACCAAATTTTGGAAGATGGAACTCGTATTCCGGTATATAACGATAACGATAAAGTATATCAAGGTACTACAGCTCCTCCTATCTATTGGAACATGCGCAACGACTTCACTTTGTGGAAAGATTTGACACTCTCTATTTCATTGTACTCATACATGGGACACAAGAGCCGTGCTGGCTACTGGTTGAATCAGGAAAACGGAGGTTCACAGGTAACAAACGGATTTAACGTAGCTGCCAGAGAGTATTGGACACCAGATAACCCGACAAATGATTACTGTCGTCTAAATGCTGCAGGACCTAACACTGGCTTGGCTGGAGGTGTTGATAAAGTTTATAACCGTAGCTTTGTTCGTTTGGATGACATCACTATCGGTTATACGTTGCCGAGAAAATGGACACACAAGTTTATGGTAGACCGCATTCGTCTGACTGCCACTTGCAAGAATGTTTGTACGATTGACGGTTGGGAATACGGTGATCCGGAAACAGGTGGATTGGCTACACGTTCCTTTAACTTTGGTATTAACGTAACACTCTAATTACTGAAAAAACATTATGAAAACAATAAATACAATATTTACAAAAGGATGTATGGTGCTGGCTTCAGCTGCGCTGCTTACTACTGGATGTACGGATGATTTCCTGAAGCAAGACCCGCTGTCATTCTATAATCCTGAAAATACCTATACGACCGAATCAGGATTGCAGGCTGCCATGGCAATGTGTGACTATGGTTTGAAGGAAATGTTGATGGATGGTAATGGGAATGTGCTTCCCATGGCTTCTCTTTATTTCATGACTGATTTAGGCTTGTATGCAAAAACTGATGCAGGTGATATGCAGGATGATTTTGCCAATAAAATTACTCCGACCTCAGGAATGAAAGGAGGGGGTGATGAAAACGCCATGCAGCGTTTTTGGGATCGTACCTGGAATAGTGTCACTTTTGCTAATACAATTATTTCGAATGTAGATAAGGTAGAAGGCTTGGATCCTACTTTACGCGACGTGTATCTGGGCCGTGCTTATTTCCATCGTGCTTATGCTTACTATCATGGTGTATTGTTGTTTGGTGATATTCCTTTGATTACAAAATTGATTGAAGTTCCTAAGCAAAACTATAAATCAACCAGTAAGGAAGCCATCTTTAAAATGTTGGTACATGATTTGGAATTTGCAGTAGAACATGTACCGCCTCAGAAAGAGATTGGTTACATTGGAACGGTGAATCAAGAAGCTTGTATGCAGCTCCTTATTAAATGCTATCTGGTAGTAGGAGAATATGCAAAGGCTGAAGCGATGGCTACAGACTTGATTAATAACCATGGACTGGCACTTATGAAAGCGCCGTTTGGTACCAATGTACCTTCAGGTAATCCAGAAACATGGCCTGTAGAACGTAACGTAATTTGGGACTTGCATCGTGGAGTAAATATTACAGATGCTTCTAACACAGAAATGATTATGCCTATCTTGAATTATTATTCTGAAGGCTTTATATCATATCCTTTGATGCGTGCTATGTGTGTACACTGGAGTAATGGTATTATCCGTGACCCTCATAACTTGGGTTCGCCAACTTATAACTATGCGCGCTCTGATAGTAAATATAATGCTGGGTTGGACTGGGTACGTGCTTTGGGTCGTGGTATTGGTTGTTTCCGTACTTCTTATCATTATAACCAGACAATTTGGAATTATGATGGTGAAACTGACTGGCAGGATTTGCGTCATAACCGTCAAAAAGGAAACTGGGTGGAAATGACCAACCTGAAATACAATAATCCGGAATCAGATTTTTTTGGAGAGAATATGATGCTTTATGCGCCGGATGATTATTATGATGAAGAGGGTAAATTGCTGGTGAAGAAAGGTGACTTACTTTGCTCTGATACGATTCGTAGCTGGTTCCCGACTCCGTTGTATAAGGTTTATATCGTTGACCAGAGTGCAGAGGAAAATATGAATGCCAATCAGTTTAACGGTGCGACAAAAGGTAATAATGTATCTAACGGTAACTTGTATCTGTTCCGTTTGGCAGAAACTTATCTGTTGCGTGCAGAAGCTAAGTTCTATCAGGGTAATGCAACTGGAGCAGCTGAAGATGTTAATGAAATTCGTCGCCGTGCCAATGCTAAGAAGATGTTTACAACGGTAACAATTGGAGACATTTGTGATGAACGTGCACGTGAACTTTATTTGGAAGAATGGCGTCAACCCGAATTGGCTCGTATCTCTTGGTGTTTGGCTAAGAGTGGTCAGCCTGATGAATGGGGTGATACTTATGATTTGGCTACTTGGGACAAGCAAAGTGGTACAGATTTGAATGGAGGAAGCTATTGGTACAAGCGTACTACCCGCTATAACATTTTCAACCATGGTTCTATTATTTCAAATAAAGAGTTGAATTATCGAGTTGATAAACGTAACTTGTTCTGGCCAGTACCAAACTCTGCAATTACTGCTAATATTGGTGCTCAGCTTCGTCAGAATTACGGCTATGATGGATATGATGATAGCGTATTTATGTTCGATAATTGGGAGGATGCTGTTGCTGATGAGGAAACAGCTAACTAAAGAAGGATAAATAATTTCTAATAAAAAACGTCTTGATGTTTTGCGTCAAGACGTTTTTTATTAGAAAATTGTCTGTATTGAATGTCTTCTGGAAGTCTAGGTTCTTTATTGCGAAAATCTGACTCTCTTTTTTATATCTCCCTTTTCTAAACCGTAGGTTTCGCATTGCGAAAACCTATGTTTCCCTGCTAGAAAACGTAGGTTTCTCGATGGGAAAACGTATAAAACTCTTTGGTGCAATGCACTATTCACAAAAGGTTTTTATAAAAGAAAAAAGAAAGAGGACATAAGAATGATATAAGTTGGGATAAGAGAAATAAAAAGGCATTGCCTGTGAGTTTCAAACCTCAGGCAATGCCTTTCTTTATATCAATACCGATAAACTATTTATCCGATATTCTTCACTTTAATCAGGTATTCAGCAATCTGAACGGCATTCAGAGCGGCACCTTTCTTAATCTGGTCGCCTACAATCCAGAAAGTCAGACCGTTTTCGTTAGCCAGGTCTTTACGGATACGACCTACATATACAGGGTCTTTTCCAGCCAGGAACAACGGCATCGGATATTCTTTCTTTTCCGGGTTGTCCATCAGCACCAGACCTTCTCCGTGAGCAAAGGCTTCGCGGGCTTCTTCAACAGATACCGGACGTTCCGTTTCAATCCAGATGCTTTCTGAGTGAGAACGAAGAGCAGGCACACGTACACAAGTAGCACTGACCTTTACGTCAGAGTGCATGATTTTGCGTGTCTCGTTGTACATCTTCATCTCTTCTTTTGTATATCCATTGTCCGTGAATACGTCAATCTGAGGAATCAGGTTGAAAGCCAGCTGGTAGGCGAATTTCTCTACCTTGACAGGCTCACCTGCCAATACCTGACGGTATTGTTCATAAAGTTCGTCCATGGCAGCTGCACCGGCACCGCTGGCTGCCTGGTAAGTAGCCACGTGTACACGCTTGATGTGAGTGAGGTTTTCGATGGCCTTCAGGGCTACTACCATTTGGATGGTTGTACAGTTCGGATTGGCAATAATACCGCGTGGGCGGTTCAGGGCATCGGCCGCGTTGACTTCGGGAACCACCAAGGGAATGTCGTTGTCCATACGGAAAGCGCTGGAATTGTCAATCATCACCGCTCCGTATTTGGTGATGGTTTCCGCAAATTCTTTGGAGGTACCTGCACCGGCTGAGGTGAATGCAATGTCAACTCCTTTGAAATCATCGTTGTGCTGCAGCAGTTTTACTTCGATTTCTTTTCCGCGAAAAGTGTATTTTCGTCCGGCACTTCTTGAAGATCCGAACAACAGCAGTTCATCTACCGGGAAGTTTCTTTCATCGAGCACACGCAGGAACTCCTGTCCTACGGCTCCGCTTGCACCAACAATTGCTACTTTCATTTCTTATGTTTCTTGTTTAAGTTAATAAATTCCGTGATTGTATTGCTTTCTGTATTTTAGTTAGATACTTTTGTCTTCTCCTTGTATCCTTTGAACCGCAAAATTAAAACATTTTGGAATACCAAAGGGGAAATACGGAACTTTTTTCGTATTTTTGTCCATAAATTTAAACCGAATAAACCGAACAGCTCATTATCTATGGAAGAATTGTTAGATTTTTTTCATCTCAATATAGATTTTCCCATCACTGACCCCACCTGGATTTTTTTCCTTGTGTTGGTCATCATCCTGTTTGCTCCGATTGTATTGGAACGTCTGCGCATTCCGCACATCATCGGAATGATTCTGGCAGGTATCGTTATCGGGGAACATGGATTCAATATTCTGGCGCGCGACAGCAGTTTTGAGCTTTTCGGTAAGGTAGGACTGTATTATATCATGTTCCTGGCCGGATTGGAAATGAACATGGAGGATTTCAAGAGTATCCGTGTGAAGGCTACGGTGTTAGGCTTGCTGGCCTTTATCTTCCCGCTGGGTATTGGTGTGTGGACCAATCTGAACTTGCTGGGATACGGGCTGATTACTTCTGTGCTGCTGGCCAGTATGTATGCTTCGCACACTTTGATAGCTTATCCGATTGTGATTCGTTACGGTATCAACCGGCAGCGGGCTGTCAGCATTGCGGTGGGAGGTACGGCGGTGACGGATACACTGACCTTGTTGGTTTTGGCCGTCATTGCAGGTATGTACAAGGGCGATACCTCGGATATGTTTTGGGTGTGGCTGGTGCTGAAAGTCGTGGTGCTGAGCGTAGTGATTATGCTGACTTTCCCTCGCATCGGACGCTGGTTCTTCCGTCGTTACAGTGACCAGGTGGTACAGTATATCTTTGTGATGGCCATGGTCTTCTTGGGGGCCGGATTGATGGAGCTGATTGGTATGGAAGGAATCTTAGGCGCCTTCCTGGCCGGGCTGGTGCTGAACCGTCTGATTCCGCATGTTTCTCCGTTGATGAGTCACCTGGAGTTTGTGGGAAATGCGTTGTTTATTCCTTATTTCCTTATCGGGGTGGGAATGCTGATAAACGTGAATGTGCTGTTCGGCCATATCGATTCCATTAAGGTGGCTGGCGTCATGATTGTGGTGGCACTGTTAGGCAAATGGATTGCATCGTGGCTGACACAGAAAATATATCGCATGAAGGCGGTAGAACGGGAGCTGATGTTCGGACTGAGTAATGCGCAGGCTGCGGCTACCCTGGCGGCGGTACTGGTGGGTTACAACATTATTCTGCCCAGTGGAGAGCGCTTGTTGAACGAAGATGTACTGAATGGTACCATTCTGCTGATTCTGGTGACGTGTGTGGTCAGCTCGTTTATTACGGAACATGCGGCCAAACGAATTGCGATGGATGATGCAGAGCTGGATGAAGAAAAAGAACAGCAAAAGGAACGTATCCTGATTCCTGTGGCCAATCCGGACACACTGGATAAACTGATGCAGCTGGCGCTGGTGGTACGTGATGAAAAGCGGACGGATAATCTGGTGGCATTGAATGTGATTAATGATAACAATGATTCTGTGCGGTTGGAGATGCGGGGAAAGAGAAGCCTGGAAAGGGCGGCTCAGATTGCTGCGTCGGCCAATGTCTTTCTGAAAACAGTGTCGCGTTTCGACTTGAATATTGCTACGGGTATTTTGCATACAGCTAAGGAAACTGAGGCAACTACGATTGTCATTGGTTTGCACAACAAGGCCAATATCGTGGATTCGTTCTTCGGTAATCTGACGGAAGATTTGCTGAAGAATACTTATCAGCAGGTGATGATTGCCCGCTTCCTGATGCCGGTCAATACGTTGCGGCGTATCATTGTGGCGGTACCTCCTAAATCGGAATTTGAGCATGGCTTTGTGAAATGGATTACGCACTTGTGCCGCATGAGTAGTCAGCTGGGATGCCGTCTGCATTTCTTTGCTCATCCCCAGACTTTGGGGTATATCAAGGGATATATCCAGAAGAAGCACAAGGATGTGATGACGGAATACCAGGAACTGGATAACTGGGACGACTTGCTGATTATTACAGGGCAGGTGAATTACGATCATCTGCTGGTCATTGTCAGTTCACGAAGAGGGTCTATTTCGTACGACTCTTCTTTTGAACGCTTGCCCATGCAGGTATCCAGATATTTTAATAACAACAGTATCATGCTGCTGTATCCTGACCAGAAGGGTGACCCGAATGAAACACTGAGTTTTGCCGATCCGCGTGGATGGGCCGAAACGCAGTATTATGACAAGGTGGGCAACTGGTTTTATAAATGGTTTAAGAAAGATTCATGAGCGAAGAAAATAAGAAAGAATGGCAGCAGCGCACGGAATTGCTGTTAGGCGAAGAGAAGATGGAGCGTCTGCGTAAGGCGCATGTGTTGGTGGTAGGCCTGGGAGGAGTAGGTGCGTATGCGGCTGAAATGATTTGTCGTGCCGGAGTGGGACGGATGACGATTGTAGATGCCGATACGGTACAGCCGAGTAACATCAACCGTCAGTTGCCGGCCACTCATTCCGTTATCGGACGTCCAAAGGCAGAGGTACTGGCTGAACGTTTCCGGGATATCAATCCGGAACTGGAGCTGACTGTGCTGCCGGTTTACCTGAAAGATGAGGCTATACCTGAACTGTTGGACAGTGCGCCGTTTGATTTTGTGGTAGATGCCATTGATACGGTAGCTCCTAAGTGTTACCTGATTTATCATGCGCTTCAGCGGGGATTGAAGATTGTCAGCAGCATGGGAGCCGGAGCCAAACGGGATATCACGCAGATTCGTTTTGCGGATTTGTGGGATACGTATCATTGTGGGTTGAGCAAGGCGGTGCGTAAGCGTTTGCAGAAAATGGGTATGAAGCGGAAGCTGCCGGTGGTATTCAGCACGGAGCAGGCCGATGCAAATGCCGTGATATTGGTAGATGATGAGCAGAACAAGAAGTCTACCGCAGGAACCGTCAGCTATATGCCGGCCGTATTCGGATGCTATCTGGCAGAGTATGTAATTCGTAAATTGTAAAGTCGTATGATTCAGTTGGAAGGGATAACCAAAAGTTTTGGTGCACTTCAGGTGTTGAAGGGGATTGACCTTGAAATCGGGAAAGGTGAAGTGGTCAGTATTGTGGGACCCAGTGGGGCAGGAAAGACTACCTTGCTGCAAATTATGGGTACACTCGACAAGCCGGACGGAGGACGAATTATATTGAACGGCACGGAGGTGAACCGTCTGAAAGAAAAAGAGCTTTCTGCCTTCCGGAACCGGGAAATCGGTTTTGTTTTTCAGTTTCACCAGCTGTTGCCTGAGTTTACGGCGGTAGAGAATGTCATGATGCCGTCTTTGATTCAAGGCAAGTCGGCGGGAACTGCCCGAAAGGAAGCATTGGATTTATTGGATTTCCTGGGATTGTCGGAGCGGGCCACGCATAAGCCGGCAGAACTTTCGGGTGGCGAAAAGCAGCGTGTGGCTGTAGCCCGTGCCTTGATGAACCATCCTTCGGTAATCTTGGCGGATGAGCCTTCCGGAAGTCTGGATACGCAGAACAAGGGAGAATTGCATCGCTTGTTCTTTGAACTGCGTGACAAGTTAGGGCAGACTTTTGTCATCGTAACGCACGATGAGGAGCTGGCCACGCAGACCGACCGTACCATTCATCTGGTAGACGGACGCATTGTATAAGATAAAAAATCCCGTCCCGGTATGTGTACCGGCGGACGGGATAAATTTTTCCTCGATTTATTAGTCTTTTAGAAAGAAAGGCGTACGATTTCCGGGTTGTGGTCGGAAAGGAATTTCTTTGCTTCCCGGTTCTCTTCAGGAATGTAGCTGCGCTGTACCTCTATTTGAGGAGTGACAAATATGAAGTCAATTTTCTCACATGAATCGGCAGGAATGCGTCCGAAGTCATGGAAGGTATAGCTGGCACCTTCTTGCTGGAGAGCTGTCTTATGCGCATCCTTCAGTACGAAACTGTTGTCGGTAATGGTCTGGTAGGCTTCCGACTGGTCGGATACATTGAAGTCTCCGGTAACTACGGCAGGCTGGTCGCCTACGATTTCTTTTATTTTCTCAATAATCAGCAAAGCGCCTTTTTTACGGGCTTCTGTTCCCACATGGTCAAAGTGCGTATTGATGGCCATAAAGATTTTTCCGTTGGTTTTGTCTTTCAGCTTGGCCCAGGTGGCAATACGGGTGCAGGCACCGTCCCATCCGATGAATCCTACACTGTCGGGGTATTGTGACAGCCAGAAGGTATTGTTGTCCAATAATTCAAAACGGTCTTTTTTATAGAACAGAGGGGCATATTCGCCTTGTGTCTTTCCGTCTTCTCGTCCCACGCCGACTTCGGCATATTCTGGCAGACGGGCTTTCAGGTCTTCAAGCTGGTGGTGCAGGACTTCCTGCATACCTACAATGTCCAGATTTTGTGCCTTGATGAAATTGGCTACGGTGTCCTTTCTGTATGTCCAGCTGTTCAGACTGTCGTAGGGATTGTCGTAGCGGATGTTGAAGGTGCTCCATGTGATTTCACTGGTTGGTTGGGGAGAGTGGCATGAAGCGATGGTCATGCACAAAGAGAGCCCCAGAAAACTTCCTAAAATAGTGTAGAGTTTCATAGATATAAAGTTTAATGATATATGTTTTTCCTATAAAACAAGTCACGGCGGTTTACCACTTACTTTGCGGCGTAAAAATAAAAATATTTTTAGTTTTTCTTTATAGGGAAGGCAGTGTGAGTATATGAGTTTTTTATGCTATCTTTGGCGGAAATAAAGAGTTGTTATGAGTCATATAAAATTAGGAAAATATAATCAGCTGGAAGTAGTGAAGGAAGTGGATTTCGGGGTGTACCTCAATGGAGATGAGGACGGTGAAATCTTGCTTCCGAAACGTTATGTGCCCGAAGGTACCAAGCCAGGAGACATTCTGAATGTATTTATTTACCTCGATATGGAGGAGCGTTTGGTCGCTACTACACTGCAGCCTTATGTACAGGTGGGTGAATTTGCCTGTCTGCAGGTGGCATGGGTCAATCAGTTCGGTGCCTTTCTTGACTGGGGATTGATGAAAGACTTGTTCGTGCCTTTCCGTGAGCAGAAGATGAAGATGCAGAAAGGAAAACGCTATGTGGTGCATGTGCATCTGGATGAAGAAAGCTATCGTATTGTGGCTTCTGCCAAGGTGGAGCATTATCTTTCTACGGAGAAACCGGAGTACCAGCCGGGACAGGAGGTGAATGTCATGGTATGGCAGCGTACGGATTTAGGCTACAAGGTGATTGTTGAAAATCAGTTTAGCGGTATGCTGTTCCATAACGAGGTGTTCCAGCCTTTGGAAGCGGGAATGCACCTGAGTGCTTTCGTGAAACAAGTACGTCCGGATGGAAAGATTGATTTGGAATTGCAGAAGGCCGGTGCCCGGAAGGTAGATGATTTTTCCGAGGTATTGCTTCAGTACATCAAGGATAATGACGGCTTTACTCCGCTGAATGATAAGACTGATGCAGAGGTGATTTACCAGACCTTCGGTGTAAGTAAGAAGACTTTCAAGAAAGCGGTCGGCGATTTATATAAGAAAAGACTGGTGGTGCTGGAAGAAGGGGGTATCCGCTTAGTCTGAGAATCTTTTGATATAAAAGGAAGTGCTGAACCTGGAAAAGATAATTCCTGATTCAGCACTTTTTTATTTATATTCGTTTGGAGAGAGATTTACGTTCTTTTTCTTTCATGTTGCTTTTTTCCCGAATTTGTTTCGGACGCATTTTGTCGGGACTTACCTCCGGGCGTCGGGTTGGCCTTTCCTGGGGCTTGAAGCCTGGGGTTTTGTGAGGATTGTGAGGTGGGCGTGCCTGCGGTTTGTGTTCCGAATGCTGAGGCGGGCGGTAATTGGGTCTATCCACAGAGACAGGTTTTCGGTCCGGACGGGGTGCAGGCTTCCAGTTGGGCTTCTGCGGAGGACGATTTCCCGGACGTGGTCCGGCAAAGTCGTGCGGTCGCATCTGCGGATTGACTCGGCACGGGCGGCTGTACACCGGATGGTGATAGCGTGCAGGATAATTACGCCGGTAGTAGCTTACGCCTCCGAAATGTGCCCGGCAATGTCCGCCTCTGTAGGTCAGGTAATGGCGGGGAGGTCCGAAGTAGAAATGGGTTCTGTTCGGATAAATTTTATACACACGCAGATAGCATACGTTATTGATGGCATAAATGGGGCGGAAGAAATATTCGATATCGATGAAGCGTACGTATTCTGCTTGTGAAAGTACCCATCGCAGGTCGTCGTTTCGTTCGTCCAGGTAACGGTAATATGCATCCATCGCACGAGTATCGGCAACGGCAATGCCAGAAACGTATGGACCTATATTGCAGAGAAAGTCGTAATTGATTTCGTACAGGTCGTTGTACTGGTTACTGTTGAGGTGCAGTTCAAAGGCCATTCGGTCGGTCAGGAAACGGGCATTGACACGAAAGTCGCCCAGACCGGATGCGTAGCCCCGGATTGTGCTCAGGCAAAGGGCCAGCAGGCAAAGAATAAATGTTCTTGTTCTCATAAGCATTGTCTTTTCCGGCTGAGAGTGTGATTCCTCCAGCTTTGTTGATAGCACAAAGTTAGCGGAAGAAAATTCTCCGGTCAAGATGAAAACGCCCATTCTTTTGTAGGGGATTTCCTATAATTGGATAGGGAAATACCGGCTAATGGATGATTTTGAGAAATTTCTCGATGTCTCTCCGTATCATCTGGTAGAGAGGAGAGTTCTTGTAGAAACTGTTTCGGTGGATAACGACTTCCACTCCTACCTGACTTCGCTGGTAGCTGGTCAGCTCGTTGTGAAGCTGCATGTCGTGGAGGGCCAGGTCATGGATTTGCTGTTCTCTTTCCCGGCGGAGCACGGTGCATACGGGAATGAGCAGTCGCAACACTACATTATGGATAGTGTAGTGATGAGATTGTTAGTACCTGTCTGCAATGAATAAACATATAGGTATTGTCTGGATGGACTCCCAGGCGGTCGAATTCTTTTTTCATGCTTTCAATTTCTTCCAGCGCTTCCGGATGATGGCGTTCCAGGTCATGCAGTTTGCGGTTGACTTTTTTTGCCATGGTTTCCAGACTTCGTTCCGGATGATGAGTGCTAACCTGATCAAGCTTTACATAGGAACAGAAGTCCAACAGTGAGAATTCAGACAGAATATGTTTCCGGTAAAACCAAACAGACCATACAAATAGCGGATAGGCTATCTGAGAATAAAGTTTCATGAATTCCGGAAAATTAATCAGCTTATGGTCGTTCAGCGTAGCCATGACGCAGATTTCATGCAACCCTTCGGCATAGCAATGGTAGTTCTCAATGGCGTATGCATAGGTTTGCATCACGTAGGGATTTTCGATGATGTATCGGGAGGTGTTGGTACGTCCTTGCAACAGGTAGTCATAATCGCTGTCCACGCAGGCAATCATATTCTCGCCTAATTGCTTCCCGAGCTGGTTCATCAGTACGGTTTTCTTACCTTTAGCCAATGAAGTCTGAGAGGGGAGCATGACTTCGAAATAGCGGGTATTGTCTTCGTATTCCGCAAGTATGGATCTCCAGAAAGAAATATCATCATAGCTTTCTACGTAGGCCACGATTTTTCTTCTTGCACGCTTGGGCTTAAGGCTGTTAGCCGCTCCAATGTACAGGGAAGAAAGGTTTTCAGTCAGTCTTTTTCCCATACGGCTACATGTTTTTAAAGGGTTGTAATGTCACTCACTTCGGTAACGGCGTCCATCCATCCGTTCATGATAAGTGCCGGAGAATGGGTGGTCAGTATAATTTGCACATTCGGATTCAGGCTTCGGATGAGCGAGATAAGCCGTTGCTGCCATTCTACATGAAGTGAGATTTCGGGTTCGTCCATAAAGAGGGTACATGGTTGGTTGTCCTGTACCAGTACGGTGAGCAGGATGACCAGCATTTGCTTTTCACCGGAAGAAAGCTGATAAGGGGTTAATATGTCGCCGTCTTGTTCAAACTGTATTTCATTGCTTTGGCGGAGAATCTTTTTTCCTGTTTCACTGAATAGGTCGTCTACTAAGTTCTGAAAATGGGTTTTAGGCATAGATATTTCGGCTGCCTTGGCCTGATTCTCCGGTTTACCGCTGGTGAGTAGTTCGATAATCCGGTTGCCGATGTTTACTTGATAATCCAGATAGCGTCGCTGCAGGAGATAAAGCTGCCAGTCGAGTTCAGTCTTGACATTCTGGTTACCGATTTTTTCCAATAATCCGGAACTGAGCAGCGGACGGTCAAAACTTCTTATCACATCGAAGTGGATATAGGTGGCATCTTCCGGATAGAAAGTGAAAGACACTCCCAAATGAATGCCATTACTCAGGGCTCCTCCTTCCAAATCACTCAGCCGACGGACAGAGTTGTTCAGAATCGTACTTTTTCCGATGCCGTTTACTCCACTCAGGATGTTTACATCCGGGCGTAAATCCCAGGCAATGTTTTTCCGGCCCCATAAGCCCTTTATCTCAATGCGCTTGATATATTCAGCTTGCTTTTTCATGGACTGTATTTTTTAACGCGTCAAACAAAAATAGAAAATTCCCGGGAATAAATCAACGCCCGACCGGCCCTTTTTTCAAAAACCTCGTAACTTTGCAGAAATTTAAAAAGACGAAATCATGAAAGGTTCTGTAAAAGCTCATATTTCATTGTTACTGGCTGCAAGCATGTGGGGATTGATGTCGCCGGTAGGCAAGGCAGCCATGGAAGCGGGTATTACCGGACTCACACTGGCGAATATGCGTATGATAGGAGCGGCCGTGTGTTTTTGGACTACCTCTTTCTTCGTAAAGCAGGAGAAGGTCAATCCGCACGATTTGCTGATGCTGTTCTTTGCTTCTTTGTTAGGGATTGTCTGCAATCAGGGATGTTTTACTTTCGGCTTGTCACTGACCTCTCCGGTCGATGCGTCTATCATGACTACTACCATGCCGATTGTAACCATGATTTTAGCGGCTCTCTTCCTGAAAGAACCCGTTACTCCGAAAAAGGTGATTGGGATATTTCTTGGGTCCATCGGTGCTCTGACCTTGATTCTGAGCAACCGAGGGGGAGATACGGAAGGTGGCAGCGTATGGGGTGATGCACTCTGTATGGCAGCTCAGATTAGTTTTGCCTGTTATCTGACCATTTTTAAGAAGTTGATTGCGCGTTATCATGTGATTACGTTGATGAAGTGGATGTTTACTTATGCGGCGATATGCTTTATACCTTTCTCTTATCATGATTTTTCAGTGATGGATTGGGCAGCTTTCCCGGTAGAAGTTTGGTTGGAAGTCGGTTATGTTATACTCTTTGGTACGTATGTGGCTTATATTTTGATGCTGGTCGGTCAGAAATCCTTGCGGCCTACGGTAGTCAGTATGTATAACTACATGCAGCCGGTTGTGGGAAGTTGTGTGGCTGTACTTGCTGGTATGGCAACTTTCGGTTGGGTGAAGATTGTAGCGGCGCTGTTGATTTTTACAGGTGTCTATGTGGTGACGCAGAGTAAGTCGCGTGCCCAGATGCTGGCAGAAAGCAAATCAAATGTAGAAGGAAATGAATAAGGAAGGTACTCAAATAAAATCGCCTGTTTTATACTTGCAGCATCACTATGAATTGCTGAAATTAGAGTATGAATACGAAAAGGAGCAGTTCCAGCAGCAGACGGAGCTGATGGGAATTGGCCGAAAAATCAAACGGGGCATGTGCTGGTATCCGTTATCGCTGGGACGGAGCTATTACAATGCCTTGAATCAGTTGGTCATTGAAGTAGAGCGAAAAGAAGACAAGGAGATAGAGCACCTGTTTGAATATGGAAAACCGGTTTGTTTCTTTACGCAGGATATGTCGGGGAAACTGACTTACCTGAATTTCGTAGCCACGGTGAATTACGTGGAGGAAGACCGCATGGTAGTCATCTTGCCGGATGCCAATGCACTGCTTACGCTGCAGAGCAAAGAAGTGGTCGGGGTACAACTCTATTTTGATGAAACCAGCTATCGCCTGATGTTCGAGGCACTGAAACAGGTCATTTCTGCCAAGAACAACCGACTGGCTGAGTTAAGGGATATTTTTCATGGTACGCAACCCGTATCTACTTTCTCTTTTCAACCGGTACGTTTCCCCTGGTTGAACGCCACACAGGATGAAGCGGTGAATAAAGTCTTGCATGCCAAGGATGTGGCCATTGTACACGGTCCTCCGGGAACAGGTAAGACTACTACGCTGGTGGAGGCTATTTATGAAACACTTCATCGTGAAAATCAGGTACTTGTATGTGCACAGAGTAACATGGCTGTCGACTGGATTAGTGAAAAACTGGTAGACCGTGGTGTCAGCGTGCTCCGTATCGGGAATCCCAGTCGGGTAAACGATAAGATGCTGTCGTTTACGTACGAACGTCGTTTTGAGTCACATCCCGACTATCCTCAGCTATGGAGTATCCGTAAGGCGATTCGTGAACTATATACCCGTAGCCGGAAAGGAAATGATCGGGAAAGTATCCGGCAAAAAATCAATTCATTGAAAGACCGAGCCACGGAATTGGAAATCCGTATCAATGAATCCTTGTTCAGTGAAGCAAGAGTGATTGCCTGCACGCTGGTGGGTAGTGCCAACCGTTTGCTCACCGGACAGAAGTTTGGAACGGTATTTATTGACGAGGCGGCTCAGGCATTGGAAGCGGCATGTTGGATTCCGCTTCGTAAAGCCGACCGGGTGATTTTGGCTGGCGACCATTGTCAGTTGCCGCCTACAGTAAAAAATCCGGAAGCCTTGCGTGCGGGGTTAGGACATACATTAATGCAGGCCATCGTGAAGAACAAGCCGGAGGTGGTATCCTTGCTGAAGGTACAGTATCGTATGAACGATGAGATTATGCGTTTCTCGTCCGACTGGTTTTATGGAGGAATGTTGCAGTCAGCTCCTGAAGTGAAATACCGTAGCATCCTGGATTTTGATACGCCGATAGAATGGGTAAATACGGAAGGCATGGACTGCAACGAAGAGTTTGTAGGTGAAAACTACGGACGAATCAATAAGCCGGAGGCTGAATTGTCTATCGGGCAGTTAAAGGAATACATCACGAAAATCGGTCGGGAACGCTTTTTAGAAGAACGGATTGATGTGGGACTGATTTCTCCTTATAAGGCTCAGGTGCAGTATTTGCGTCAGCTGGTAAGGAAAGATGCGTTTTTCAAGCCTTATCGTTCCTTGATTACCATCAATACGGTGGACGGCTTTCAGGGGCAGGAGCGTGATGTGATTCTTATCAGTCTGGTGCGTGCCAATGAAGACGGTCAGATTGGCTTCCTCAATGACTTGCGCCGTATGAACGTAGCCATCACCCGTGCCCGTATGAAACTGATTATTCTGGGCGATGCTTCCACATTGACCAAGCATGCGTTTTATAAGAAACTTTACGAGTATGTAGGTAGTCTGCAGGAGTGAATTCAGAAGCTGGGATAAAGATATTCATAAAATTTGCTTATCTTTATCCCAGTTTTATTCATTTATCTTTATTAACCATGTTGACAGACTTACTGCAAACTTCGTATTTTGCAATTTTCTTGATTGTAGCCTTGGGCTTTATGCTCGGACGTATCAAAGTGATGGGCCTATCGCTCGATGTGTCTGCCGTAATTTTTATTGCTCTTGCCTTCGGGCATTGGGGGGTGTCCATTCCAAAGGAACTGGGAACCTTCGGGCTGGTGTTGTTTATCTTTACGATTGGCATTCAGGCCGGTCCGGGTTTCTTCCATTCGTTCCGGAGCAAGGGAAAAACCTTGATTCTGATTACACTGCTGATTGTGGCTTCTGCCTGTCTGACAGGGGTCGGAATGAAATATCTTTTTGATATCGATACACCTAGTATCGTGGGACTGATAGCCGGTGCCTTGACCAGTACACCTGGTTTGGCGGTGGCCATTGACAGTACCCAGTCGCCGTTGGCTTCCATTGCCTACGGTATTGCCTATCCGTTTGGGGTGATTGGGGTGATTCTTTTTGTGAAGTTGCTTCCTAAATTGATGGGAATAGACTTGAATGAGGAAGCACGCAGACTGGAGAAGGAACGGCGCAGCCAGTTCCCTGAATTGAGCACTTGTTTGTTCCGGGTGACGAATCCGGCTGTATTTGGCCGTACGCTAAGCCAGTTGAACATTCGTGCCATGACGGGAGCCGTAATTTCACGTTTGAAGCAGGGAGAAGAGATTCTGATTCCTAAAGCTCATACTGTATTGCAGGAAGGTGATTGCATTCAGGCCGTGGGCAGTGAGAATTCCTTGAATAGTTTGGCACTGATGTTGGGCGAACGTGAAGAAGGTGAACTTCCGTTGAGCCATACACAGACCATTGAATCTTTGTTGCTGACCAAGAAGGACATGATTAACAAACAGTTGGGTGAACTGAACTTGCAGAAGAACTTTGGTTGTACGGTCACTCGTGTACGCCGAAGCGGTATTGACTTGTCTCCCTCACCGGAATTGGCACTGAAGTTTGGTGACAAACTGATGGTGGTGGGCGAAAAGGAAGGCATTCAGGCAGTAGCCCGTTTGTTGGGAAATGATGTAAAGCGTTTGTCGGATACAGACTTCTTTCCGATTGCTATGGGTATCGTGTTGGGCGTATTATTCGGAAAACTGCACATCTCTTTCGGTGGTGGCATGACTTTCTCTCCGGGACTGACCGGAGGCGTACTGATGATGGCTTTGTTCCTGAGTGCCATTGGCAAGACAGGTCCGATTATGTGGTCCATGTCAGGTCCGGCCAATCAGTTGCTGCGTCAGTTGGGCTTGTTGCTGTTCCTGGCAGAGGTAGGAACTTCAGCCGGAAAGACCTTGGTAGCCACCTTCCAGGAAAGTGGTTTCCTGCTTTTCGGAGTCGGAGCGTTGGTTACGCTGGTACCTATGCTGCTGGCTGCCATAGTCGGCCGATGGGTCTTCAAGGTAAGCCTGCTCGACTTATTAGGCACCATTACCGGAGGTATGACCAGTACGCCTGGTCTGGCCGCTGCCGATTCGATGACAGACAGTAACATCCCGGGAGTGGCATACGCTACGGTATATCCTATTGCTATGGTATTCCTGATTCTGTTTATTCAGCTGATTGCGCTGGTAATTGTATAGTCGTAATAATATGTATATAGAAGAATCCCTGAAGCAAGTGAAATATCCTTGCTTCAGGGATTTCTTTTTTACACTAATTGAAAAAATACGAAGGAGATAAGTGGTATTTCGACTTTTGTTTTTTATGTTTTCCCTTGCGGAACCTTATGTTTCTCATTCTGCATCTCTAGGTTTTCGCACCGGAAAACTTAGGGATGCAGAATGGAAAACGTAAATGATGTTTTAGAGTTCTACTGTTGATGCAGTAGTCTGTCTATAAATCTATGGTAGACAATTGTGTGCTGTTAAAGTTTGCTCAGGAAACGTTCCCTGTCCACTATGTAGCGGATGTGAGTACCTTCTCCCACCAGCCCCTTGCTGTCGGATGCACTAACTTTGAAGGTAAGTTTCCGTCCTTCTATTTCTGTGAGTTCTGCCGTAGCGGTCACTTCTTCGTTCAGACCGGAGGGTTTGAGATGCGAGGTTTGAATCATGGCACCCACGGTGGTAGAGCCTTCCGGGAGTACGGGTTTTACGGCATTCATGGCAGCGTTTTCCATTAAGGCTACCAATGCGGGGGTAGCAAACACTTCCATATCTCCTGAGCCGAGTGCCAGGGCGGTGTTGGTGGAATTTACCTGTACGGTGCTGCTGTATGTAAGTCCTGTTTCCATTGTTTTTTATTTTGAAGTTATAAATTCATTTTTCTCATTGGGCTGAAAATCGGTTCCGGCCGGGCGCTGGAAGATATGCAGGCCGAATTCCGGTATCATGGCTATCAGGTGGTCAAAGATTTCGCCTTGCAGGGTTTCGTATGGAATCCAGTCGGGGGTATTCGAGAAACAGTAGATTTCTACGGGGATACCTTCGGTGGTGGGCTGCAACTGGCGGACCATCTGCATCAGGTTGTGATTCACTTCGGGATGGCTGCTGATGTATTTGAGGGTATATTCGCGGAACACGTGCAGGTTGACCGGTGGTTCTTGGCCTTCAGTCGGGGCAGATATCCATCCTTTTTGTACGAATCGGTTCACTTCTTCCGGTGTACAGAAATGTACGGTAGTCATGTCGATAAACAGTGAGCGTTTGATGCGGCGACCTCCACATTCGCGCATGCCTCTCCAGTTTTGGAACGAGTCACTGACCAGTGCATAAGGAGGAATCGTGGTGATGGTTTTGTCGAAGTTCTGTACTTTTACGGTAGTCAGCGACACTTCAATCACGTAACCGTCGGCACCGTATTTGGTCATGGTAATCCAGTCGCCCGGACGGAGCATGTCGTTGGCCGAAAGCTGCACGCCGGCCACTAATCCCAGAATACTGTCTTTGAAAATCAACATCAGAATGGCGGCCGAGGCACCGAGTCCGGTCAGGATAGCGGTGGCGTTCCGGTCAATCAAGACGCTGATGATAAGAATGATACCTATTCCGATGGATACCAGATTTATCATCTGGTAGATACCTTTGAGCGGACGGTTCTTTAAAGCTTCATGCTCACTGGATATTTCGTAGAGAGAGTCCAGAAAGCATTTAATCAGCATGAGTGCCGTGATGATGAGGTAAATCAGACAGATTTTCAATAGGATTTGAAGCAGGTAGGCCGATTTGTCATCAAAGGCAAAAGGGAGCAGGATGTACCAGGTGATAGGTGGAATCATTCGGCAGGAGGCTTTCATCATCTGGTCATTGAACAGATAGTCGTCCCACGTGGCTTTGGTGCGGGCTGTAATCTTTCGTACGGCCGGCATGATAAGATGGCGGAAAATCAGTGTGGTAAGATAAGATACCAGTAAGATGGCTAAGATGAGTACAACTTGTGTAGTCCAGTTTAAATCAGACTTCTCAATTCCGATTTGCTGGAGAAGTTGCGCAGTTTCCTGATTCATTGTATTCATATTTTATAAAGTCTTTTTCAGGAGTCAAAGATAAACAAGTTCTTAGAGTTTGCAAAACTTGTGTATCTTGTTTATCTTTACCGTATGAAGTATTGGTCAAGTATTTTTTTCGTGTTATTGGGGTGCTTGTTGTTTTCCTGCATCCGTGAAGAGGTTTCGGCTGGTGAGAATATAGTGGAGCCGGGCGATGTGTTGCCGGATTTTTCGGTCGTTTTGAATGATGGCTCAGAGCTGAGTACGCAGTCTCTTAAGGGAAAGGTAGCTGTATTGATTTTCTTTCATACGGAATGTCCGGATTGCCAGAAAGAATTACCGGTTATTCAGCGATTATATGAAGAATATGCTGCGAATGAAGAGGTTGCTATTTATGCCGTCAGCCGGGAGGAAGGCGAAGAGGAAGTAGCAGATTACTGGGAGAAAAACTCTCTGACCATACCCTATTCGGCACAGGATGACCGGCGGGGGTATGAATTGTTTTCTACGAGCGGAATTCCCCGGGTGTATGTTTGCAGGCGGGATGGAACGGTTGTGTCCATGTATTCCGATAATCCCATTGCCACCTATTCACAGTTGAGTGAAGATGTGGAGAATACACTTAAATTTTCTTCATATCTTTTTGCGGAACAAATGCTTTCATTAAATTTGCCGACAAGAATTTACTAATACCAAAATAAAGAATCTAATGAGTTTGAAAATTGTAGTATTGGCTAAACAAGTTCCCGATACACGCTGTGTGGGAAAAGATGCCATGAATGCTGACGGTACAATTAACCGTGCAGCACTTCCGGCGATTTTTAATCCGGAAGACTTGAATGCCCTGGAACAGGCACTCAGACTGAAAGACACACATCCTGGTTCTACTGTAACTATCCTGACAATGGGTCCGGGTCGTGCCGCTGAAATTATCCGCGAAGGATTATACAGAGGAGCAGACAACGGTTATTTGCTGACAGACCGTGCTTTTGCCGGAGCAGATACGCTGGCTACTTCGTATGCGCTGGCAACAGCTATCCGCAAGATTGGTGAATATGACATCATCGTAGGTGGACGTCAGGCTATCGATGGTGATACTGCACAGGTAGGTCCTCAGGTAGCAGAAAAATTAGGTTTGTCTCAGGTGACCTACGTAGAAGAAATTCAGGAGGTAAAAGACGGACGTATCCGTGTGAAACGCCATATCGACGGAGGTGTGGAAACTGTAGAAGGTCCGCTTCCGATTGTATTGACTGTAAACGGTAGTGCGGCTCCTTGCCGTCCGCGCAATGCGAAACTGGTACAGAAGTACAAACGTGCACTGGGTGGTCAGGAAAAGGCTGCCATTACTAAAGACGGAGCTGAATTGCCTTATGCTTCTTTGTATGAAAGCCGTCCTTATCTGAATATCACAGAATGGAGTGTAGCCGATGTAAACGGTGATACGAAACAATGCGGTCTGTCGGGTTCTCCGACTAAGGTAAAGAAGATTGAGAACATCATCTTCCAGGCAAAGGAAAGCAAGACGCTTACCGGCAGCGATGCAGATGTAGAAAACTTGATTGTTGAACTGTTGGCTAACCATACTATCGGATAAAGACTATGAATAACGTATTTGTATATTGTGAGATGGAAGGCAATCACGTTGCCGATGTCAGTCTCGAACTTTTAACCAAAGGTCGTAAGTTGGCCACTCAGCTGGGATGTCAGCTGGAAACTATCTGTGCCGGTACAGACCTTGCAGATGTAGAAAAACAAGTTTTGCCATACGGAGTAGACCGTGTACATGTGTTCGATGCTCCGGGCTTGTTCCCTTATACTTCACTTCCTCATACTTCTATTCTTGTCAACTTGTTCAAGGAAGAAAAACCGCAGATTTGTTTGATGGGCGCTACCGTAATTGGTCGTGACCTGGGTCCGCGTGTATCTTCTGCACTGACAAGTGGTCTGACTGCCGACTGTACGCAGCTGGAAATCGGTAACCATGAAGACAAGAAAAACGGTATCACTTACGAAAACCTGCTGTATCAGATTCGTCCGGCCTTCGGTGGTAACATTGTGGCTACCATTATCAATCCGGAACATCGTCCGCAGATGGCTACCGTACGTGAAGGTGTGATGAAGAAAGAAATCGTAGATGCCAATTATCAAGGTGAAGTGATTCGTCACGACGTAGCGAAATACGTGCCTGAAACTGATTACGTAGTGAAAGTAATCGATCGTCACGTAGAAAAGGCTAAACACAACCTGAAAGGTGCTCCGATTGTAATTGCCGGTGGTTACGGTATGGGTAGCAAGGAAGGTTTCGATATGTTGTTTGAACTGGCTAAGGAACTTCATGCAGAAGTAGGTGCCAGCCGTGCAGCAGTAGATGCCGGTTTCTGCGATCACGACCGTCAGATTGGTCAGACAGGTGTGACCGTACATCCTAAACTGTACATCGCTTGTGGTATCTCCGGACAGATTCAGCACATTGCCGGTATGCAGGATGCAGGTATCATCATTTCTGTGAACAACGATGAAAATGCACCTATCAATGCAATTGCCGATTATGTTATCAACGGCACAGTGGAAGAGGTTATTCCGAAAATGATTAAGTATTACAAAAAGAACAGTAAATAATGGCAAACTTTTATACAGAACATCCGGAACTCAAGTTCCACTTGAACAATCCGATGATGGAGCGTATCTGTCAGTTGAAAGAACGCGATTACA
>ENA-ORTI01001061-ORTI01001061.1-human-gut-metagenome-genome-assembly--contig:-NODE-1061-length-30069-cov-4.772306_pt1 | contig 30069 bp, 18 predicted proteins | sample MGYA00242071_ERZ509191 | MGnify/ENA primary metagenome ERZ509191 (study PRJEB26280, sample SAMEA2338832) | human gut metagenome | biome: human gut; feature: human-associated habitat; material: faeces...
ACCATTTCGTTAAGCCGAGTGCAATCGAGTTTACTCGAATTGCCGAGGCGAGAAAACGAAGAGAGAAAATCAACGTTTCTATTCCGCGATTACCGACTGTACGGATACTCCGCCTCGGCAAAATGCAACCGAAATTTGCTCTTGCCCTCGGCTTATTCGTACTTTGATTGTGCCGAAGATACTCCCGCTCGGCAATGCGCAAATAAATTTGACATTGCCCTCGCTTATTCGTATCTTTGCACCCAAATAATCAGAAACCATCACGATCATGAAAACCGAATACAAACCCTATGTCGACGCGCTGATCGAACTGGCCATCCGCGAGGATATCGGCGACGGCGACCACACTTCGCTCTGCTGCATTCCCGCCGACGAGCGGGGGCGTATGCGCCTGCTGTGCAAGCAGGAGGGCATCATCGCCGGCATCGAGATCGCACGGCTCGTTCTCGAACGGCTCGACCCCACCGTCGAGTTCGACCAGCGGATCGCCGACGGCACGCGCGTGCGTCCGGGCGACGTAGCCTTCTACGTGTCCGGGGCCCTGCGCTCGCTGTTGCAGGCCGAACGCATCCTGCTCAACATCATGCAGCGCATGAGCGGCGTAGCCACGCAGACGGCGGTCTACGTGGCGCGGCTCGAAGGGCTGCACACCAAGGTGCTCGACACCCGCAAGACGACGCCCGGCATGCGCGTGCTGGACAAAATGGCCGTCAAACTGGGCGGCGGCGAGAACCACCGCATGGGCCTCTTCGACATGATCCTGCTCAAAGACAACCACATCGACTTCGCCGGCGGCATCGTCCCCGCGATCCGCGGCGCGAAGCAATACCTGCGCGAGCGCGACAAGAACATCCCGATCGAGTGCGAAGTCCGCACGCTCGAAGATATCGACCTCGTCTTCGAGGCAGGCGGCGTCGACCGCATCATGTTCGACAATTTCTCGCCCGAGATGACGCGCAAGGCGGTCGAAAAGGTCGCCGGACGCTGCGAAACCGAGTCGAGCGGCGGCATCACGCTCGATACGCTGCGCACCTACGCCGAGACGGGCGTGGACTTCATCTCTGTGGGCGCGCTCACGCACCAGATCCGTTCGCTCGACATGTCGCTCAAAGCCTGCGAGTAGCAGGCCGCAGGCAGTGACCGCCCGCCGGTGCAGGAGCCGGCAGGCGTGCGAATACCCCGATCGAGAGAGATCATGAAACGGCTGCTGAAAAGCCATATCGCCCTGCTGGCATGGCGGCTGGCGCTGCTCTATGCGGTGCTGGCGATTTGTCGTGCGATCTTCTGGCGCTACAACTATGCGGGCATCGGCCCCCTCGCGGACGCCGAACTGCCGGCACTCGCAAGGGGTGCACTGCTGTTCGACACCGTGTCGGTGCTCTACGCCAACGCCCTGCTCATCGTGCTCTCGCTCATCCCGCTCCATCTGCGCGAACGACGCTGGTGGCAGCGGATGCTCTACTTCTATTACGTCGTCGTCAACGCCCTGCTGGTCGTGGCGGTCAACCTCGGCGATGCGGTCTATTTCCGCTATACGCAGAAACGCTTCACGGCCGAAGAGATCTTCTTCGCCGACAACGACAATTCACTGCAACTCGTCGGCAAATTCATGGCCGAGAACATCCCCCTGCTGCTCGCAGGGATCGGCCTGATCGCTCTGCTGGTGCTGGCCGGCGGCCGCAAGGCGCGCCCCGAACCGCTCTGCCGTCGTCCGCTCTGCTACTATGGCGGCGGTACGGTTCTGCTCGTCGTCGCCGCCCTGCTCTCCGTAGCGGGAATGCGGGGGGGGGGCACGCGCATGACGCGCCCCGTCACGCTCTCCAACGCCACGCTCTACGCCTCCGACAACGCCCGCGCCAACCTGATCCTCTCGAACCCCTTCTGCATCCTGCGCACCGTGGGGTCGGGCGGAAAGATCAACTACGAACGCTACTTCGCACCGGAAGAACTGGACGGTATCTACACGCCCGTCCACCGTCCCGACTCGGTCGGCGCGGCACCGCTCGAAGGACGCAACGTGGTGGTCTTCGTCATGGAGAGCATGTCGGCCGAACACTCGGCCCACCTCCATCCCGAACTCTACGCCGACCGGCAGGTCAAGGGCTACACGCCGTTTCTGGATTCGCTCATGCAGGCGGGCTACTGCTTCGAACGCATGTACGCCAACGGCACCCGTTCGATTCAGGCGCTGCCCGCCGTACTGGGATCGATCCCCTCGTTCAAGACCCCCTTCGTGCTGATGCCGCAGGCGCTCGCACCGACGCGGCAGCTGCCGCGCATCCTGCGCGACAAGGGCTACGCCACCGCCTTCTTCTGCGGCTCGGCGGCCGGCTCGATGGGTTTCGGCGCCTATGCACGTTCGGCAGGCATCGAACGCCTGTACAGCCGCGAGGACTACGAGGCCAGGCACGGCCGAGACGATTTCGACGGCTACTGGGGCATCTGGGACGAACCCTTCCTGCAATACGCCGGCGAGGAGATGAGCGCATTGCCCGAACCCTTCTTCGCCGCGCTGTTCACCCTCTCGTCGCACCACCCCTTCGTCGTTCCCGACGCCTACCGCGACCTGCTGCCCGAAGGGCTTACGCGCAACCACAAGTGCGTGGCCTACACCGACAACGCCTTCCGCCGCTTTTTCGCGCGTTACGCCGGCGAGGAGTGGTTCCGTCGCACGGTTTTTGTATTCGTGGCCGATCATGTATCGAGTGAAAAATTCGCGGACGCCACGCGCGTCTTTCCCGGCGACCACCACATCATCGGCCTGCTGTACACCCCCGACGGCGCACTGCGCGGCCGCTGCGACGAGGCCGTCTCGCAAATCGACCTCATGCCCACGCTGCTCGGACTCATGGGCAACCGCGAGCCTTACTTCGCTTTCGGGCGCGACCTCTTCGGCGAACAGACCCCCGAAGGGGGCTTCGCCCTCGCTTACGACAGCGGATTCGAAGCCGTCGGCGGCGACCGCTTGCTCTTCTTCGACGAGCGGCGCACGACCGGCTCCTACCGCACGGACGACCTGCGCCGCGAACACGATCTGGGAAACGATCCCGAAGCGGCAGCGCTGGAAAGACGCGTCAAAGCCTTCGTCCAGCAATATTACCGTCACCTCGAACAAAAAGATTTCACCGTCGAATAATCCTATGGAATTCCGACCCGTGCGGCTCGAAGACAAGGCCGCCATCGAACGCTTCACCCGCCCTTCGGGCATCTGCAACTGCGATCTGGCCTTCGCCAACATGTACTGCTGGGAAGGCACCTACCGCAGCGCATGGTGCGTCGAGGAGGGTTTTCTGCTGATCCGCTTCTACATCGACGGCAGCCATCACATCGGCTACATGCAACCGCTGGGCGAGGGCGATTTCACGCACCTCATCCCCCGTCTCGAAGCCGACGCCCGCGCCGCGGGACAACCGCTGCGCATTTCGGGACTTACGCCCGAAGGGGCCGCAGCCGTGCGCCGCGCCCATCCCGAATTCGGCATCTGGCGCAACCGCGACTACGAGGATTACGTCTACCGTGCCGACGACCTGCGCAACCTCACGGGACGGCGCTATCAGCCCAAACGCAACCATATCAACCGGTTCGAAGCTGCCTACGACTACCGCTACGAGGAACTGACGCCTGCACTCGCCCCCGAATGCATGCGCCTCGAACGCGAATGGCGCGCCGGCCACGACAGCCATGCGGCCGAACTGACGGCCGAACAGCGCGCCATGCAACGGGCATTCGACCACTTCGGGGAGCTGGAACTGCGCGGAGGCGCGCTCTTCGTCGGGGAGAAGCTCGTGGCCTTCACGATCGGATCGGCCATCAACGACGAAGCCTTCTGCATCCACGTCGAGAAGGCCGACACCCGCTACGACGGCGCCTTCACGATGATAAACCGTCTCTTCGCGCAACACCTGCCGCCGCACTACACCCTCATCGACCGCGAGGAGGATCTGGGACTGGAAGGGCTGCGGCAGTCGAAACTCTCCTACCACCCCCTTTTCCTGCAACCGAAACTCACGGCGCAGAGGCTCACCGAGGAGCAGTTGCAGCTCCGCGCGTTGTGGCTCGCCTGCTTCCCCGAAGACACGCAGGACGATGTCGAACAGTTTCTGTTGAGCCGCTACGACGAACGGCGATGCCTCGTCGCACGACGCGACGGGCGGATCGCGGCGATGCTCCACATCGTGCCGTTCCGCGATACGGCCTACATCTACGCCGTGGCGACGGCGCCCGACTGCCGGAGGCAGGGAATGGCCGGCGGACTGCTGCGCGAAGCGCTCGACCGCTGCCGCGCCGAAGGATTCCGCTACGCCGCGCTCATCCCCGGCAGCGAGGAGCTGCGACGCTGGTATGCCGGCTTCGGTTTCGCGGGGGACTACCCCGCGCGCTTCCGTACGCACGACGACTTCGACTTCGGCACGGGCGACCCTGCGCACGACCGCGCCATGGTACTGCCGCTCACCGGCGAACCCTTCGCCGGCGAGACGCTCGACCTGAGCGATCTGCCGCAGGAATCATAGATCGAGCCGGAAACAATCCGTCTCGTAGCGCACGAACCCCATTCGTTCATAGAGCCGATGGGCCGCCCTGCGCGTCGCATTCGAGGTGAGCATCACTCGTGCGACGCCTTCACGGCGCACCAACGCCAGCGCTTCGCGTACCAGCGCCTCGCCGATGCCGCGACCGCGCGCCGCCGCATCCACCACCACGTCCTCGATCCACGCCTTGCGCCCCGAAGGGACGTCGTAAAGGGCCACGCTGAGCAACCCGACGATCCGGCCATCCTCCGCTGCGGCGACCAGCTGACGGGTCGCAGGCGAGGCGACGATCCGTGCGACGGCCTCCCGGTCGGGTGCCGTCATCCGTTCCGACAGCTGCGGCAGCAGCCGCGCAAAGGCCTCCGCCAACAGGTCGGAGGGTTCGGTCGCTTCGTAAATCCTCATAAACTCGTTCGTTTTCCCCCGCAAGATACGAAAATCGGGCGGACTTTTCGGCAAGTCCGCCCGATCCGCTCCGCTCATGCGGGCTAAATTCCGAAAAGAAACACTTCGAGCATACAGACCCCGATGCCGGCCAGATAACCGACGAAGGCCATCAGCGAAATCTTCTTGAAATACCATACGAAGTTGATGTTTTCCAGGCCCATCGCCACCACGCCGGCCGCCGAGCCGATGATGAGCAGGCTGCCGCCCACGCCGGCGCAGTAGGCCAGCAGATGCCAGAAAACACCGTCCTGCACGAACATCGCGGCATAGGTCGGATCGGCGCTCGCCGCCACGGCCGCCGCATCGGGAATCGGATACATACCCATCGACGCCGCCACGAGCGGCACGTTGTCGACCACCGACGAAAGGATGCCGATCAACGTATTGATCGCGTAGACGTTGTGCAGGTGTTCGTTGAGTCCCGTGGCGAAACCCGACAGGATGCCCGCGCTTTCGAGCGCCGCCACGGCCATCAGGATACCGAGGAAGAAGAGGATCGTCGACATGTCGATGTGTTTGAGCACCTTCGCCACGCGGCATTTGATCGACTCCTCGATGTTGCGCTTGCGGCGGTACATCAGCTCGGTGAAGACCCACATGATGCCCAGCGCCGTGACCATTCCCATGTAGGGCGGCAGGTGCGTCACGCTCTTGAAGACCGGAACGGCCACCAGCAGGGCGCAGCCCAGGAAGAGGATCGCGCGGCTCTCGCCGTCGGAGATATAATCGGGCTGCGACGACCCTGCATCGGCCGGATCGGTTTCAGGAAGCGACCCTTTGAGCCAGCGCGAAGCGATGACCAGAGGGATGACGAGCGACACGAGGCAGGGCAGCAGGAGGCTCTCGATGAGTTTGGCCGACGAGACGTTGCCCTTCATCCAGAGCATGATCGTCGTCACGTCGCCGATGGGCGACCACGCGCCGCCGCTGTTGGCCGCAATGACGATCACCGAGGCGAAGAGCATCCGCTCCTTGGTCGTGGGGACGATCTTGCGCAGCAGCATCACCATGATGATCGTCGTGGTCATGTTGTCGAGCAGCGCCGACATGAAGAAGGTGAGCAGCGCCACCAGCCACAGCAGACGCACCTTGCGCCGCGTGGTGATGCGCCGCGTGATGAACTCGAACCCTCCGTGGAAGTCGATCAGGTCGACGATCGTCATCGCTCCGATCAGGAAGACGAGGATTTCGCATGTCGATCCCAGATGCCGCAGGATCTCGTCGCTCACGGTCGTCTGGGTGAGACCGGGCAGGGCGGAGGGGTATTCCAGACTGAAAATACTCCAAAGAATACCGCACATCAGCAGGGCGATGGCCGATTTATTGATTCCCGTTTTGTGTTCGAAGGCGATGAAGGCATAGCCTACGACAAACAGGATGAGCATGGTTGTAATCATAATTACTCGATCGCTTTAAATCCGTTTATTTACAAGAGATGTTTTCTGCACCCGGAAGAGCCTGCCGACAATGCGGTCCTCCTGATCGAAAACGAAAATTTTCCTTCTTTATTTTCCGCATTCGGCACAATTCGGGCAGTTTCGGCACCCGCCGGTCGAAAACGGTCGGAAAGATTGCGCAACGGCAAATTGCGCGCCGGCGGGAAGAACCCTCGACCGGCAGGGGTCGGAGCATCCGCTAAATCCGGATTTTCCGCAGCAGGAGGATCAGATCCGCGTCGCCGGGCACACGCCGTTCGACCGCCGACAGGACATATGAGGCATCCTGTCCCCACCCGCCGGACGCTCCGTCGCGGGACGGAAAGTCTCGGCCGAGATCCTGCATCCGGTCGAATGCGGACGTATCGCCCGCCTCCAAACTCAACCGCACCAACAGCGCCCGCAGACCGTAGGCGTCGGCCACACGCACCGGCACCTGCCGTGTCAGTTCGCTCGGAGCGGGCAGCGGCGTCTCCCCGTCGGATGCGACGCACCGGGCATCGGCCGCGAGCAGCACCCACAGCACGCCGGCAAGCACACAACCGAAGATCGTCCGAAGTTTCATTTTTCCAACCGAAATTGCGTCAAAGGTAGGCTTTTTCCGCCGAACGGCCAAATTCCGATCCGGCGGCCGGCGGATAATTGCACGATATTTTCTATCTTTGACTGCGTCTTAGATACTCCGCCTCGGCAAAATGCAAATAAATTTGCTTTTGCCCGCGGCTTATTCGTATCTTTGCCATGCGGAATTTCCGTCCGGACAGACGACGTTCCGACAGATCGGACCGACCCGATTTCAGTTCGACCGCCCGTCTTTACCGACGAATCGTACAACATCGACTCATTATGGAATACCTCTACCTCCTCGCAGGACTCGTTCTCATACTGGCCGGAGCCAACTACCTCACCGACGGATCGGTGGCGCTGGCCGAACGTTTCCGCGTACCGGGTTTCCTGATCGGACTGACGATCGTAGCCGTCGGCACCTCGACGCCCGAACTGGTCGTGAGCTTCCTTTCGGCCCTCGAAGGAGAGGGCGACATGGCCGTGGGCAACGTCGTGGGATCGAACCTCTTCAACGTCTTCATCATCTTGGGCGTCTGCGCCCTGATCCGCCCGCTGCCGCTCACGCGGCAGAACATCCGGCGCGACCTGCCCGTCGGCGTCGCGGCGTCGCTGGTGCTCTGCGCCGTGCTGGCCGACGAGGTGCTCGACCCGACGCATCCGGCACGCATCGGCCGCATCGAGGGGCTCGCGATGCTGCTGCTCTATGTGCTGAGCGTCTGGACGGCCGCCCGTGCAGCCCGCAGGGAGCAGCCGGCCGAAGATACTCCCGCCGCACGGCCGATAGCCGGCTGGCTCATGGCGCTGATGATCGTCGGGGGACTGGCGGCGTTGGTCTTCGGCGGCGAAATCTTCCTCCACAACGCCGTGGCCATCGCCCGCAAGCTGGGCGTCAGCGAGTCGGTGATCGCCATTACGCTCGTGGCGGGCGGCACGTCGCTGCCCGAACTGGCCTCGTCGGTCGTCTCGGTCGTCAAGGGCCGGCCCGACATCGCACTGGGCAATGTCGTGGGATCGAACATCGCCAACATCCTGCTCATCCTGGGACTCTGCTCCACCGTCGTCCCGCTCACGCCGGGCGGCATCGACGCCGTGACGCTGGGTGCCGTCGTCCTCAGTTCGCTGCTCCTCTTCGCCGCTGCCTTCACCTTCCGCCGCCATGCGCTCGACCGTTGGGAAGGGGTGCTCTTCCTCGCTATTTACGGCGCCTACCTCTGGTGGCTGCTGGCCAAATAACCGCCGCGATGACTTCCTCCGACCGCAATCCGCTCAAAGAGCAGGTAGCGCTGCTGCCGCTCGAACCGGGGGTGTACCAATTCCTCGACCGGACGGGTACGGTCATCTACGTCGGCAAGGCCAAGAGCCTGCGCAAGCGCGTCTCCTCCTATTTCATGCAGAACAAGGAGCATCCCCCCAAGGTGCGGGTGCTGGTGCGCCAGATCGCCGAGATCCGCCACATCGTCGTCGACAGCGAAACCGACGCCCTGCTGCTCGAAAATTCGCTCATCAAGGAGCTGCAACCCCGCTACAACATCCTGCTCAAAGACGACAAGACCTACCCGTGGATCGTCGTGCGCCGCGAGAACTTCCCCCGCATCCAGTCCACGCGCCAATTGCAGCGCGACGGCTCGCAATACTTCGGGCCCTACTCGTCGGTGACGATGCAGCACAGCATCCTGGAATTCATCCGCGAGGTGATTCCGCTGCGCACCTGCTCGCTCAATCTCGCACCCGAAGCGATCGCGCGCGGCCGGTACACCGTCTGCCTGCAATACCACCTGGGCAACTGCAAGGGGCCGTGCATCGGCGCGCAGAGCGCCGAGGAGTACCGGCAGCTGCTCGACATGGCCGTCTCGGTGCTCAAAGGCGACCTGCGCCCCGTGCGCGCCTACCTCGAAGGGGAGATGCGCCGCGCGGCCGAGGCGTTGCAGTTCGAGACGGCGCAGCGTTACAAGTCGCGTCTCGCCGCGCTGGAAAACTATTCGGCCCGTTCGGTCATCGTCAGCGCCCGCATCGTCGACGTCGACGTCTTCTCGCTCGTCGAGGACGACGATGCCGCCTACTGCAACTTCCTGCGCATCCGCAACGGTTCGATCACGGCCGTCTCGACCGTGCGGCTCACGCCGGGCGTCGATACCGACCGCGCGCAAATGCTGACGCTGGCCATTCAACACGTCGTCGAGCAGATCGCCGGCGGCGAACTGGCGCGCGAAGTGATCGTCCCCTTCCTGCCGTCGGCTACGATGCTCTTCGACGGGGTGACCTTCACCGTACCCAGGCGGGGCGAAAAACTCGACCTGCTGGCTTTCTCCGAGCGCAGCGCCCGCATCTACCGCGCCGAGCAGCTCAAAAACATGGAGATCAAGAATCCCGAACGCCATACCGAACGGCTGATGAACGCCATGCAGAAGGAGCTGCGGCTGCCGCGGCAGCCGCGCCACATCGAGTGTTTCGACAACTCGAACCTGCAAGGAACGAACCCCGTCGCCTCGTGCGTGGTCTTCCGCGACGGCCGCCCTTCGCGCAAGGAGTACCGCCATTTCAACATCAAGACCGTCGTCGGAGCCGACGACTTCGCCTCGATGCGCGAGATCGTCTTCCGCCGCTACACGCGCCTCATGGCCGAGGGACAGGAGCTGCCCGACCTGGTGATCGTCGACGGCGGCAAGGGACAGCTCTCGAACGCCTATGCCGTCCTGTGCGAACTGGGACTCGAAAAACAGGTGCCGATCGTGGGACTGGCCAAACGGCTCGAAGAGATCTACTACCCGGGCGATCCGATGCCCTACTACCTCAGCCGCACGGGCGAACCGCTCAAAGTGGTATGCCATATCCGCGACGAGGCGCACCGCTTCGGCATCACCTTCCACCGCCAGAAACGCAGCAACGACTTTCTCAGAAGCGAACTCAAAGGCATCGCCGGTATCGGCCCCCGCACCGTCGAGACGCTGCTCGGGCATTTCCGCACCGTCGCACGCATCCGCAACGCCTCCGACGAGGAACTCATCGAGCTGATCGGTGCGGCCAGGACGCAACGCCTGCGCAAGCACTTCGCATCCTCCTGACCGTCCGCCGGCGATCCTCCGAGGCCGCACGACATCTCCGCCACTCTCAGCCTGTATGCGGAAAGCACCGCCGAACGCCCCTTACCGACGCAATACGGCACCTCCGTATCCCTGCGATGCGGCCGTAACGACTGCGGAAAAACCGCGACAGCCATTTTTATCGGTTCAGAATTTGCAAATTGAGAATAAATCCCTACATTTGCACACCCGATTCTTTCACGAAAGAACGGCCTTGCCCGGATGGCGGAATCGGTAGACGCGTTGGTCTCAAACACCAATGATAGCAATATCGTGCCGGTTCGACCCCGGCTCCGGGTACTATGCAAAAACCTCAAATGATTGTCTGTAAATCATTTGAGGTTTTTGTTTTGCCTGTTGCGTCCGCAACTTGTCCGCATTTGTTGCAATATTGTTCTTTGATATTAAAATTGCATGCTTCATTTCGCACTATCATGCACGCTCTTACCATAATTAGGAAAATAAATACCTATCTTGCAGGTAACTAAAATATTTAAATTCCATAGCTATGAACAATAAAGTTCGATTATTTATAAGTTATTGTCATGATGTGATGCAGTACATATCACATCATTCAACAAGCACATGACAAAATTTGTTGATGATAATATTTTAGATATATGGTGGGATAAAAATATAACTGCTGGATATGACTTTTGGGAGTAGATAGATTTCCATATAGAAAATCGAGATATCATATGCTTATTTATTTCAGCTAATTATCTAGCGTCCAATGCATGCAAGGAAGAAATGCGAAGAGCATGTGAATTACGTACACAGAATGGAATTTGTGTGGTTCCTATTTTTTTATCGTCATGCAGCTGGTTAGATTACGATAATCTGAAGCCATTGTTAGCAATTCCTACCGATGGAAAAGTAATTTCGTCTTTTCCTAATCCTGACGACGGTTGGCATGATGTGTATAATCATATGAAGAAAGTTATCAAGGACTTCTAAAATATAAAAAAATTACACTTTAGTTCGCCGTTTTCAGTTTTTTTAGGAGATGCTACTTTACTGACTAAAACACACCATAATAAAAGGAATGTGAAATTAGATGATATTTTCATGTATCCAGATTTATCATTTTTTGATAGCGAAAAAGACAAACAAATTAAATGTCTTTCAGAGGATTTGATTAAAAATTTCACAGAAGGAGACAGACTCGTTATTATTGGAGATGACTAATCAGGAAAAACGTCCCTATTAAAGAAATACATCATCATTCTTAAAGAGAAAAACTTTATTCCCGTATATATATTTTGACAAAGAAAGAGGATTACAAGGTAATTTTGACAATCGAATAGCAAAAATATTTAAAAGTATAAACAACAGCCCACGCCCTAAAGGAAGGACGTAGGAGAAGTCGACTTATATTCCTTGGTGCAAAAAGAACTGTCGGATTCGATTACCAGAAATAAGTCTACACTTTCCGTGTAAAAAATATGTCTGCGCGTTAGCGCACCACAAATATAGACATTTTTTACACATCGGTGCAACGTTCTCCTTTTGGGGCTGTTGCAGTTTGTTCAAAGATCGCTTTCGGGGACAAACATAGAACCCCACTGCGCCGAATTCAGGCACAGTGGGATTTATTTATGAAAAAAAAAATTCGAAATTAGCGGTGCTGTCCGAGCATCTTTTCGAGGATGGCCGCATATTCCTGCCGAACCTCTTCGGGCGAGAAGATCTCCATGAATTCCCGGGGTGCAAGTATTTTCGGTAGAATTCATTGGTCGGAGCGAGGTAGTAGCCGAACAGTGACCATCCGTCATGCTGTTCTGTCTCCTCCTGCGAATGGTGCAACGGCAATGCCCGCAGGTATTGCGGCTGCTCTCCGGTGCATTTTATTACGATACGACGCGGCGGAATATCCGGATAGGCGTGATGCCGATAGAAGTCGCCAGATGCTCCTCGGCCGAGAAACCTTTGGGCATGCGGAACGTCTGCCCGGAGATCGAGAGTCGCTGAACCCTGTCCAGAGCATAGACCTTTATTTGCCGGTTCTCTTGGGTCGGGCCATATACATACCACCGCCGTTCGTAGAGCTTCACAAAATAGGGGAGCAGCTGTATATGCTGGGATTCTTCCAGGTAAAACGGATGATATTCGATCTCCAGCACCCGGTTCTCGCGCATGACCTCGAGAATATCGGTCAAGTGTTGCAATGCCGACGGTACATCTTCGACAAGAATACGATTGCGGATACTCTTGTTCTCATGAACCATATTACTGGCCGAGAAACTGTTCAACAGCCAACGGGAGACATCGTTCTCGACCAGTTCTGTCTTATTTTCGATATAGTATTCGTTGGTCGGCTTGTAACAAGCGGCGTATGTCGAAAAACTCCTCGACGGCTTCCCTATGCTTGTGGAAGGCCCGCAACGGGATTGGCTTGCCTTCGGACATGTTGTTGTGCAGCCAACGGCGGTTGATCTCAGCGAAGGTAATGCGTCCGGCACGATAGATCGTATCGGCCAGCCAGATATAGCGGTGAAAGACATTGGATGACATCGAAATCAATTTTCGGTAAAGATACAAAAAACTCTGCCTACAAGCGGCAGAGTTTTGAATGGAGCAGTTCTATATCTGGATTTTTTCAGTTCGAAAATACCTTCCGAAAAACGAAAGGTGACGATTAGTACACCTTTGGCACTCTGTAAAAGCACGAAAACTTTGTAATCCAACAATTACAAAAATCCGTCAGCATCTAAGAGAGTATCACAATTGCTCACAATGATATAGTCAATAGCCAAATTTTCAATCACAGCGTTATCTCTGAGGGAATAAAGAGAAGAAAGAGATTGAACAAACCTTTCTTTTTTACAATACAGCTGAATTATACTTGATTAAAGTAACATTTCATATTTATCTTACCATATTGGTGACATTCGGAATTTAAACTCATAGTCCCGATACGGCATTCTGTATTGCGGGAGCGGCAGGCGTCCCCAACTGTTCACACATCCCAGTCCGGACTGGGCGCTTTCGATATGGACGTGCGTCCGTCCGTCGGGTACGAGGTCGCCGGGATGGCGGACGTATTCGGACGATCCGTTGTCGAGCTGCGGAATGGCGTAGGGGATTGCCGAAGCTGAGAAGTGACGGTCGGAGCAGAACTCGATTCCGAATCCCGAAGCATCGGTCAGCCGCCACCAGCGCACACCTCCGCGTGTCCCCGACTCCTGCGGACTGGCGTATTTGGGGTGGAACTGGTCGGCGACGCGCTGTGCGTAGCGGCCTACGAATGCTGCACTCGACCGGTCGGCGTAGTTCTCCATCGGGCCGCGGCCGTAGTATTCCACAGCATCGAACATGCCCGGGGTCTCGAAGGCCATGCCGAAGCGCATCAGGTCGGCGACATCCTTGCGCGCGGGGTCGGCGGTCATCGTTTCGCCGATGCGGATCGACCCGTCGGCAGCGATAACGTAGGCGAGGCGGAGTTGGGCGCCGACGGCGGGGATCGTGTAGTCTGCGACGGCTTTCGCCCCGCCGTCTCCGGACGTGAGGGTGAAGTTGACGAGTTCCGGTTCGGCCCCGGCCCACATCCGGCTGTCGGGATATTTTCCGGTCTGGCGCACGCCGAGATCGTTGTCCGTGGCCGCACGGTAGAAGCTGGGACGCAAGGGGCCTGCCAGCAGCTCGACGTTGCGCAGGCGGTAGGAGCGGATGAAACCGCTCTTCGGGTCGAACGTGACCGAGAATCCCTCGCCCGAAACGGTTTTGTCGGCGATGCGGAGCGTTCCGGCGGGAGCTGCGGCGGCGAAGCGGGCCGCAGGATCGTCCTTGCGCAATACGAGCTGGTCGGCGGCTACTTCATAAAGCGCGTCGAGCAGTCCCTGCCGTTCGCGCAACTGGTAGCGCACCGTGAGCAGCACCTCCCCGTCCAGGGCTTCGACCTGTTCGGGTTCGTAGCCCAGCGTCACGGCGGCGGTGGCCTGCGGAGCCACGTCGAGGCGTTCGACCGCGCCGCTCAACACGGGCCGTCCGTCGGAGGTGATCTCCCAGAGAAGGCGGTAGGGCGAAAGGTCGGTAAAGAAGTTTTCGTTATAGACGTTCACGATGCCTTTTTCCAAATCGCGGGCCGTGGTGTGGATCGGCCGGTGCTGGTGCTTCACTTCGTAGGCGTGGGGATGCCACGTGCGGTCGGCGGCCAGTACGCCGTTGCAGCAGAAGGTACTGTCGGAGGCGTCGACGGCGTTGTAGTCGCCGCCGTAGCGGTAGGTCAGCCTCCCTTCGGGGTTGCGCCATGCGAGGGCCTGGTCGGCGAAGTCCCAGATAAACCCGCCCTGATATTTCGGTTCGCGACGTATCATGTCCCAATACTCCTTGAATCCGCCCAGCGAATTGCCCATGGCGTGGGCGTATTCGCATTGGATAAGCGGTTTCGCAGGATCGTCGGCGAGGTATTTCTCGCATTGGTCGTAGCTCCAATACATCGGGCAGACGATGTCGGTGTTGTAGTCCCCGTGGTAAGAGGCCTGCTCGTACTGCACCGGGCGTGACGGATCGAAAGACTTGATCCAGTCGTAGCAGCGTTCGAAGTTGGGGCCGTTTCCGGCTTCGTTGCCCGTGCTCCATACGATGATCGAGGGGTGGTTGTAGTCTCGGAACACCATGCGCCGGTTACGGTCGAGGTGTGCGGCGGCGAAGGAGGGGTTGCCGGCCAGATTTTTCGACTTGTCGCGGTAGTGGTAGCCGTGCGACTCGATGTTGGCTTCGTCCACGACGTAAAGCCCGTACTTGTCGCAGAGGTCGTACCACAGCGGCGTGTCGGGGTAGTGGCACGTGCGCACGGCATTTATGTTGAGCCGCTTCATCTCGCGGATGTCGCGCACCATCTCCCCGCGTGTGACATAATAACCCGTGTTGGGCTCCATTTCGTGCCGGTTGACGCCTTTGATGAGGATCGGCTTGCCGTTTACGAGCAGCTGTCCGCCGCGGATCTCGACTTTGCGGAACCCCACGCGGAAAGCTGCGGCTTCGGTCACCGAACCGTCGGCGGCGAGAGCCTCGGCCGTGAGTGTGTAGAGGTTCGGGGCCTCGGCGCTCCATTGCTTCGGGGCGGCGACCTCGAACAGCGTTTCGGCGCTGTTGCGGCGGGGACGGAGCGTGCGGGTGTCGAGCGTGCGGCCCTCGTCGTCGCGGAGCGTCAACCGTACGCTGCCGACGCCCGGCGTCGCGGTCACTTCGGCGCGCAGCGTCCCGTCGCGGTAGTCGTTCACGAGGTCGGGCGTGAGCCGCACGTCGGCCAGACGGCGTTTGTCGCGGGTGTAGAGGTAGCAGTCGCGGCCGATGCCCGAAAGACGCCAGAAATCCTGGTCTTCGAGGTACGAACCGTCGCACCAGCGGTTGACGCGCAGCACGATCAGGTTGTCGCGGCCCGGCGTGATGTAGCGGGTGACGTCGAATTCGGCTTCGAGCTTGCTGTCCTCGCTGTAACCCACTTCGCGGCCGTTGACCCAGAGCGTCACGTTCGAGGTCGCCGAGCCGATGTGGATGAATGCGTCGCGGCCTTTCCAATCGGCGGGAACCCGGACGGTGCGGCGGTAGAGACCCGTGTAATTCTGCTCATGGGGAACCAGCGGAGGTTTCACCTCGAAGAATTTGTGCCACGGGTAGGGCTTGTTGGTGTAGACAGGGTCGCCGTAGCCGTTCAACTCCCAGATTCCCGGCACGGGCATCACGCCCCACGACGAGTCGTCGTAGCCGGTGCGGAAAAATCCTTCTGGCTCCGCACCCGGACGTTCCGCGCGCAGAAAGGCCCATTCGCCGTTGAGCGTGCGGTAGAAAGGCGAGCGGGTGTAGTCGTTCTCGGGAACGGCCTCCGAGGCCGTCGGGAAGACGATGAAGCTCGTGCGCATCGGAGCGCGGTTCTCGGCGAAACACTCCGGATCGAGCCACCGTTCCGTGGGAGATGCTGTGGCCGACAAGGCGACAGCGAAGAGGGCAAACAACAGCAGCAGTTTTTTCATAATGAGGTTCCCGAATTAAATAAGTAGAGTCAGAGAGTATCCACGAGCGGTATTCTCATGAAGATACAGTCGTCCCCGATTTATTTATTAACGAATAAAGTGCGGCCAATGTTTCACCGGAAAGGAATTTTTCCTTTCCGGTGAACTTATTTACTGAATTTTAATACAGCGAACCGCCATGGCGCAACAGGTATTATCGGCATTGGTGTTCCAACGGTAATCATAAAAGTCGAGGGCTTTCTTTTCCGTTGTCGGCGAAATAGTTGAAGACCAGAAGAACGTTACGCGCCCCGGGTAGCGCATCTTGGCGCTCCATACGCGCAGGGCCGAGCCCGGGAACATGAACGTTTGGTCGCCGACGGTGTATTTGCGTCCGTACGACTGGTCGCTGACGTTTTCCTGCGCGGTCTTGTTCGTGTCGATGTCCTTGATAAACCCGTTGATTTCGTCGAACGTCGGTACGCGGTAACCGGCCGGACACGGGTCGTTGTTGGTCTTTGTGCCGCTCGCGCCGCCCCAGTAGTCTTCGACCTCGCTGTTGGAGCCTTTCCAGCCACCGGAGTTGTAGACCCCGTAGAAAACGGTCGGATTGGCGATGCTCATGCTCATGTCCATCTCCTTGTTCACGAACTTGAACCCTTCGCAGAGAGCGTCGTTGTAGAGGAAGAGCGCCGTGAAGCCGTTGTCTCCCGTGGTCTGGAATCCGACGCCTTCGTATTCGTCGGTGTAGTTCTTCTGGATGCGGTTGGCGCCGATGAACGGGTCTTTGCGGCCCCACTGGAAGTAGACGCCCAGCGAGCCGACCAGAGCCCCGTCGAACTCCGTGGCGCCGACGTTGCGGTCGAGGAACGTACGGCCGTTGACAGTCTGCTCGGCGGGGGCCTGGGCCATCCAGATGTGCCAGCTCCAAACGATCTCGCCAGCATCGTTTGTGAGTGCGATTCCGGCATTTCCGGCGTTCCCGCTGGTCTGGAAGACGATGCGGCCCGCCGAGAAGTGCACGCCCGATACAAGTCCGGAACCTGACGACCATACCCAGTCGGCGGCAGACCCTTGGACGGCGGTTCCGTCGGGACGTTTGGGTTCGATGCTGTACCAGCCGCCTTCGGTGACGATGTAGCAGTTTGCGACGCCCGTCGCCGAAAGATCCTTCGGGCGGATCACCTCGCTCACTTCGCCGTCGTAGAAGTCGGTGGACATGCGAACAACGGCCTGGAAGAAGCAGGGTTGGCCTGTGTCGGGAATGTCGAGACTGAAAGTTTTGTTCGCTTCGTCGACTTGCGTAGCCCGTACGAACTGTACGGAGGCGACGCCATCCGCGGTCGCGGCGTAGCGGAACCCTGGCTCGACGCTCAGGTCGCGGTCGAGTTTGTAGCTGCCTTTGAGCGTGAGGACTCCTCCGGCGGCTTCGGACAGTTCGGTGGTCACTTCCGGAACGGAAGCCACTTTCACCTCGAACCAGCCGGTGACTCCGTTGTAGGTTTTGCCGTCGATGACCATGTAGGCCCGGAAATAGTGGTCGCCGTTGTCCACGTCGGAGAGCGTGAGCGAAAAACGCCCTTCTTCGTCGACCGGACAGACGCGCCGTTCGGATTTCATCATTTCGGCTGCCGTGCGGCCGTAGAGGAATCCCGCTTCGGAGACGGTACGGCCCATGGCGTTGCAGTTGCCGTTGAGCGTCGCCTTTCCCGCCGCGGCGTCGACGGAGGCTTTGCCCGTATTGACGATCGGTGATGCCTGCTGCTCTTCGTCGCCGGGATTGGGGTTGAAATATTCGTAGCCTTCGGAACAGCCTGTGCCGCACCATGCTGCGAAAATCGTCAGTACGATATGATACCAGATGTGTCGTTTCATAAAGGTTCGGATTTTGGATGGTTATTTTTCGCCTGCCCGCTGTTTTTTGTAGAGCGCGTATCGGGTAAAGAGGCTGTCCGTCGTCTGCCGCATGTATTCGACGCTTCCGCGCGGATCGTTGCGCGGCGTGACTTCGTACATGAAAGGCCCGTCGTAGCCCGACCGCATGAGTATGTCGATTACCTTCGGCCACTCGACGATGCCGCGTCCGGGCATCCAGTGGCGTTCGTCCACTCCGTCGTAGTCCGAGACGTGGATGTTGGCGATGTAGGGGGCGAAACGTTCCGCGAAGGCGTGGCTCTCTTCGCCGAGCAGATGGTTGGTGTCGTAGCAGATTTTGATGTCGGGGACGTTGGCCACGAGCCATTCGAAATCGGAGCTGCTGTTGCCCAGACACCCGCGCGGAAGATCCTCGACGGCCACCGCCGCGTTGTAGCGCTCCTTCACCAGCGGAATGAATCGCAACAGCATTTCGCGGAGGTTTTCGAGTCGCCGTGGACGCTCCTCGTCGGAGATCCGGGCTTCGCTGCTGGGGTGTACCACCACTACACGGAACTTGCCGAGGCGCGTCGCGCGGTCGAGAATCTCGATCCAGTTTTTGAACGTCGCTTCACGCCATTCGGGACGGTCGTCCGAGAGGTCGTTCGGAGCCTTGCGCGTGAAAGGGAGGTGTACCGACCACAGTTTCAGTCCGGAGCCTTTCATGGCGTTGTTGAACCGCTCGATCCAGGCGTCGTATTGCTCCTCGGTGCCGCCGGTCAGATTTCCCGTCCAGGCTTCGATCCAGCGGATGCCGTATTTGTCGTGCGCCTCCTTGTAGGCTTCGGGCGTCATCGAGCGGATGGCCCCGTAGACTGCGCCGACTTCGTTCAGCCGCTTCTGGCCGGATGCGAGGAGGGGCAGGAACAGGAGCAGGGGGAGGAATTTGAGTGCGTTTTTCATGGATGCCGGTTATTTTGCGGGTTGTACGAAATCGTGTTTTGCAGGGTAGCTGTATGGGTTGTCGAGGAACCAGCGCGCCTTGTAGATCTGCATGCCGTTCTGCTCGAAGACCGTGCGTCCTTCCGTGTCGATGACCTTCGTGTTCCACCATTCGTCCGCTTTGGGAATCAGCAGGACGGTGGGGAAACCCTCCGGCCCCGAGCTGACCGATTTGATGTCCGACTGCGAAAAGCCGACCGTCTCCATCGACAGATCGGAGCCCGAGACTTTCATCGCGTAATCGTTGTTCGTGAGCCACAGGGCGTTTTCTCCGTAGACGGGGAAGAGGTCGTGGGCCCAGTTGCCTTCGGGAATCGCGGTTTCTGACTCCTTCGTGATACGGGGATCGTTGCCGTCGCCGTTGTAGGTGAACACGCACAGCTTGTTGTCCGAGGTGGCCAGCAGGCGGCCCCGCGAATGGTCCCAGACGGCGCTGTGGCAGAAGGTCAGCGGCAGTTTCTGGACGACTTGTCCCGTACGGGCCACCGTATCGACGCGGAAGGTGCTGAGGAACCCGTCGTTGTCGGTCGACGCCACGACGAGGTTCCCGTCGGGGAAGACCTCGGCCGAGTGGGGATTGTTGCCCGCCGAAGCGTAGAACATCACCTTTTTGTCGGCGATGCGGATGATCGCTACGCCGCCGCCCGAAGCCGTGGCCAGTATGTAACGGCGGTTGTAGATGGCTTTGACCTCGCTCGGGAGCCGCATGAGCGACGTAGCGTCGGGCATGTCTGCGGCGCTTGCGGCCCGCCACTCCCAAAGGGTCTCTCGGGTATCGGCGTCGACGATGAGAATGCGTCCCTGTGCCTGTTCGGTCAGCAGCAGCGGGTGCTTGCATTCGTAGATTTTGTCGGTGTCGTCGGGGGTAGGTTCGGGTTCCTCCTCGACCGGAGGCATGGGAACCTCCGTGATCTCGATGTCTTCCTGGCAGGCGGTCAGGGAGAAGAGGCAGCCTGCGCATAAAAGGGCTATTATACGGCGTTTCATAATCATTCGGGGTTATTGGTTTGCATTCGGTTGGTGAGCACGAGCGTCGTGACGGTGCTGCGCCGCCCCGAAGGGGCGATGGTCACGCAGCGCAGCGTCCGCTGCTCGCCGCGAGGAACCGCGATGTCGAACTTCTCGGGCATCTCACGGTCGAAATCCTGCGGTACGGCGCCGTTGAGCGTGTAGCGGACTTTGCAGCCGGGAAACGGAGGCCGGATGACGAAGGAGAAACTTTCGCCTTCTGAGGTTCCGTCCTCGATGCCCAGAGGGGCGGGCAGGCGGTAAGGCTCTCCTGAGGCGTCGATCCGTGCGAGGTGGGCCGGAAGGCGCACCTCGGAGAATTCCCGCCACGACTTGCGCTCGACGGGCGACCATGCGATTTCGGCCAGCGCGTAGATGCGCGGCAGGAGCTGGAAGCTCGCGCGCCCTTCGGTTCGGATGAATTCGGTCCACAGGTTGGCCTGTACGCCCAGCAGGTAGCGCCGGTCTTCGGGTGCGATCCCTTCGTCCGGATCGTAGCCGTAGATTTTTTCCAGCGGCAGGAGGCTGCTGCTCAGACTGACGGGTTCGTCGTACGAATCGGTGGCTTTCTTGTCGAAATAGAGGTAGGTACTCGGTGTCATGATCACTTCGTGCCGGCGGCGTGCGGCGGCGATTCCGCCCCTGGTGCCGCGCCAACTCATCACCACGGCGCCGGGAGCCAGCTCTCCGTCGAGAATCTCGTCCCAGCCGATCAGCCGGCGGCCCTTGGCTTCGAGGTGACGGCCGATGCGGAGGGTCAGGTAGGTTTGCAGTCCGGCTTCGTCCTCGATCCCTTCGTCCTCCATGCGGGCCCGGCAGTCGGGGCACTCCTTCCAACGTACGCGGGGACACTCGTCGCCGCCGATGTGGATGAGCTTCGACGGGAAGAGTTCCAGCACTTCGTCCAGCACGCCTTCGAGAAATTCGAAGGTCTGCTCTTTGCCCGGGCAGAAAACATCGTCGAGGACGCCCCAGCGTCCGCTCGTCTCGAAACTTTTCGGGCCGTGGCCACACGCCAGTTCGGGATAGGCGGCCAGGGCGGCCGTCGCGTGACCGGGCATTTCGATCTCGGGAATGACAGCGATGTGCCGTTCGGCGGCATAGGCTACCACTTCGCGGATCTCGTCCTGCGTGTAGTACCCGCCGTAGCGGCCTTGTTCGTAGGTGATCGGGTCTTCGTGGAATCCGCCGATCTGGGTTCGGGTTCGGTAGCCGCCGATCTCGGTCAGGCTCGTGTAGCGTTTGATCTCGATACGCCAGCCCTGGTCGTCGGTCAGATGCCAGTGGAAGGTGTTGAGTTTGCACGAAGCCATCCAATCGAGGTAATGCTTGATGAACCTTACCGGAAAGAAGTGGCGGCAGACGTCGAGATGCAGGCCGCGGTAGCGGTAGCGCGGATGATCCTCGATCGAGACGCAGGGAAGGTTGCCCCGTTCGTCGGCCAGTTGGAGGAGGGTTTGCAGGCCGTAGAAGAGACCGGCGTCGTCGCCGGCCGAGAGCTGCGCGCGGCGTGCGGAAATGTCGATTCGGTAGCCTTCGGGCGGGATTCCGGCTGCGGTGTCGCGTCGCAAAACGATGGCATTCACTCCGTTCCATGTCGACGCGGGATGGCATGGCTTGACCAGTCGTCCGGTCAGCGCAGCCAGATTTTCGGGCTGGATGTCGAAACCTTCCCATTCGACGCGGCATCCGGCCGTGACGAAGACGCCCGTACGGAGTTCGGCCTTGACGGGCTGGGGAATGATTTGCAGTTGTCGGGTCGAGGCCGAAACTCCTGACACGATGCAGAGTGCGATTAGCGTGAGTATTCGTTTCATTGTCAATAATTGGGGTTATTGGGCAGCAGGTTGCGGTTCAAGTCGATTTCGCCCTGCGGAACCGGCCACCAATAGTCGCGCGAGGGCTCGAAACTGCGTACCAGAATGACATCGTTGTTGAACTTGCGGATCGGGCCGTTGTTGACGTTTTCGGCCTCGCGCCAGCGGCGCAGGTCGTTGTAATAGTAGCCTTCGCCGACGAACTCCGCGCGGCGTTCGTAGCGGATGACGGCGCGCAGTTTCTCCTGATCCTTGCCGGGGAATTCGAGCGCCGACTCGGCTGTGAATCCTGCCCGGGTGCGGATCGGGCGCACCGTTTCGTTCCATACCGTCTCGTCCAGCTCGTTCAATTCGTTTTTGGCTTCGGCGTACATCAGCAGGATGTCGGCGTAGCGCAGGATCATGTAGTCGATAGGCGATTCGGTGTCGCCGATGCTTTTCTCGGCGGCCGTAGGCGTGTGTTCGTCGTAGACCGTGTACTTTTTGATCGTGCATCCGGTTTGCTGGAACTGCGTCGCCGTGACCGTCGAGCCCATGAACTTGCAGCCCGGGTAGACGATCGTGGCGCCGAAGCGCGGGTCGATTTTCGAGGGATCGAGCCGCTGTTCACCGGGAGTGCGGGCATTGCCGTCGCGGTCGCAGTAGAAGTCGATGAGGTCGCGCAGCGGCGCCATCGTCCCGTATTGGCGGGCAATCAGTTCGAACGAGAGCCCCAGCTTGTTCTGGTTCATGCACTGTACGCTGAAAATACATTCGGAACTGTTCTCTCCGCTTTCGAGGAAGAGATTGCGGTAGGCCGAACCGATCTGGCCCGGGGCGGTGAAGAGTTCGTAATCCGAATCGCAGTCCATCACGGCGCGGGCCGCGTCGGCGGCGTCACGCCACTTCTGGTCGTCGTGGCCGGGGTTGAGCAGCGGGCTGGCCTCGAAGAGCAGGATGCGGGCTTTGAGGGCCAGTGCCGCGCCTGACGTCGGGCGTCCCGGTTCGGCCTTCGGAGGCAGGACCTTCGAAAGCTGTTCCAGTTCGCCGAGCATGAAGGAGACCACCTCTGTGCGCGGGGTGCGCGGCAGGGATTTGTGCTCCATGGCGGGGGTCGTGGTAATCAGTGGACAGTCGCCGTAGTAGGTCGTCAGCATGTAGTAGAACAGTACGCGGAGGAAGCGCGCCTGATTTTTGTACTCCTCGATGACGCTCTTGTCCAGCTCGCGGTTGAGGTCGATGTTGTCCAGCAGCGTATTACAGCGTCCGATGCCTTTGTAGGCGTGGCTCCAGCGGTTGGCGATGATGCCTCCCGAAGTGGCCGTCTGCGCACCGTTGGCGATAGTCGTCCAGGAGTCGTCGTTGCTGAAATTATAGCCGTTGGGCGTGGCGTCGTCTTCCCAGTAGACGGCGGCGCGGCCGTAGATGCCGTTTTCGAGCAGGGCGTTGTAGCACCCCGTCAGGCCGCCCTCCGCGGCTTTGGCGCTGTACCAGAAGGTTTGCTGGTCGTAGCGGTCCTGCGGTTCGATGTCCAGGTCGCAGCCGGTGCAGAAGGCTCCGAGCAGAACCGGTATGATGATTTGAATGCGTTTCATGGTTGATCGGTTTTTGTAAGATTGGTTATAGGGTGAGGTTGATGCCGAAGCTGATGGTTTTCAGGATCGGGTAGGAGAACAAGTTGACCTGCGAGATCGAAATTTCGGGGTCCCAGATCTTGAAGTCCGAGAAGGTGACGAGGTTCTGACCGCTGACGTAGACCTGCAAGCCCTTGATACCGATGCGTCCGACGAGCTGCTTGGGAAAAGTGTAGCTCAGTTGGATGTTTTTCAGACGCAGGTAGGAGGCGTCCTGAAGCCATAGCGTCGAATTCTGGAAGTTCTCGCCCGCTTCGGGGTAGGTCGTCAGCAGCGGATATTCGGTATTGCGGTTGGTGGCGCTCCACGAATCCCTCACCCATTGTTTGGTCAGACCTGCGCCGTTGTAGAGGCCGAAGGCCATGTTGCTCGACGGGTAGACCGACACGTCGCCGACGCCCTGGAACTGCGCTTCGACGGCGAAGCCCTTCCATCCGAAGTTGAGGTTGAAGCCGTAGGCGAACCGAGGTATCGTGTTGCCGGCGATGACGCGGTCGTTGCCGTCGATGGTGTTGTCGTTGTTCTGGTTGACGTATTTCACGTAGCCGGGGCGCAGGTTGGCGCGGTTGCCGTAGACGGCCTGCGCGTTGTCGATCTCCGACTGGTTCTGGAAGACGCCGTCGGTTTCGAGCAGGTACCACGAATTGATCGGATACCCCTCCTTGCAGATCAGCCGGCCGTTGATTTCGGTCTCGCCGTTGAGATCCACGATTTCGTTGCGCGTGTAGGAGAAGTTGCCCGAGATGCCTGCCGAGAAGTCGCCCCACGAGTCGCGCAGCGTGAGCGAGAGCTCGATGCCTTTGTTGTCCACCACGCCCACGTTGCTCTTCGGGCCGCTCAGATCGCCGACCTGCGAGGGCAGGTTGACTGTGCGCAGGATGCCTTCGGTGCGTTTGAGGAACCAGTCGGCCGAGAATAGAACGCGGTTGCCGAAGGCCGAAAAGTCGATTCCGGCATCGTAGGAGGTCGTTTCCTCCCAGGTGATCGTGTTGTCGGCCAGAGCGGAGATGGCTGCGCCGCCGTATTTCGTGCCGTCGAAGCTGTAATCGTAGCCCGACGTGTTGACCGAGCTCAGGTAACTGTATAGCGAGACGGCCTGGTTGCCCATCTTACCCCACGAGAAACGCGGTTTGAGCTGGTCGATGAACTCCGCGTTCTTCATGAAGTTCTCCTGGTCGATGCGCCATGCCAGCGAGACCGAGGGGAAGAAGGCCCAACGGTGGTCGGGGGCCAGACGCGACGAACCGTCGTAGCGGAAGACGGCGCTCACGAGGTAACGCTGCTTGTAGTCGTAGGAGAGACGTCCGAAAACCGAGACCAGCTTTTCGCGCGAGGAGGCGCCGGTGGCCTGAGCGTTGACCTGTCCCGAAGCGGAGTTGAGATCGGTGTGGTAGTTGTCGTAGAATCCCTCCTTGTAGGCTTGAAAATTGTCGTTGTAGAACTCCTGATAGTCCTGGCCCACCATGACGCCGATGTGGTGTTCGTCGCGGAAGTTCCCTTCCCAGCCCAGCGTCTGGGTGAAGAAACTGCCCGTCGCCCAAGCATCCCAGTCCTTGACGCGCGGCACCGCCGAGTTGTAGTTGCGGACCTCTTCGGTCTTGGGATTCATGGTGTACATGGCCGGAACGTGGTCTTTGCTGCGGGTGTCGCGTTTGCGGAAGCTGAAATTGGCGTCGTAGGTGATGCCGTAAGGGAGCGTCAGCTTCACGAACGCCTTGGCCAGCAGCTGTTGTACGCGGCGGTCGATCGAACCCTGCTCGATGATCATGCGGGGATTCTCGTAATTGCCGCGGCCCGGGGTGGCGATCCAACTCGACCCGTAGATGCCGTTTTTATGGTAGTCGGACATGATCGGAATGGCACGCATCATGGCGTCCATTACCTTGTTCGTGCCGTATCCCGGCTCCGTGTAGTGACGCATGTTTCCGTAGAGCGATCCGCCGACCTTGATGTATTTGTTGAGCTGGATGCCGAGTTTCAGGTCCATCGAAATCCGGTCGGCCCAGTCGTTGGCGATGAATACGCCGTCCTGCTTCATGTAGCCTACGGCCATGCTGTAATCGAGCCGTTCGGTTCCGCCCGAGATGCGCAGATCGTGTTGGTGGACGAAGGCCGGTTTGAGGCAAATGTCGAACCAGTTGGTCGCAGGGTAGACGTCGGGATTGGTTTTCATGCCCTCCTGATACTCCTTGATGACGGCTTCGGAATAGGAGACTCCCGAGGGCGCCTTGCCCGAATTGATTTCTGCCTGATTGCGCAAACGCATGTAGAGGATCGGATCGTCGATCGGGTCGGGGAGGTAGGTGGCGTATTGTACGCCGAAATTGGCCCGATAGTTGATTACCGGAGCGCCTTTGACGCCCTTTTTCGTGGTGATGAGAATCACGCCGTTCGAGGCTTTCGAACCGTAGATGGCCGCCGAAGCGTCTTTCAGCACGGAGATCGATTCGATGTCGGCCGGATTGATTTCGTTGATGTCGTATTCCACGCCGTCGAGCAGCACGAGCGGATTGGCGCTGCTGAGCGTATTGACGCCGCGGATGCGGATCGTGCCTCCGTCAGCACCGGGTTTGGCGTTGTTCTGGTTGATCCACACGCCCGGGGTGTTGTACATCGCCTGCGCGGTGTTGGTGATGGGTTGGTTGGCCTTTTCCCGCATATCGATCGTGGCGACTGAGCCGGTGAGATTCACGCGCTTGACCGTGCCGTAGCCTACGACCACGACGTCTTCGAGAACGGTAGCCTCTTCCAGACGGACCTCTTCGGCGTTCGATGCCGGAAGTACTTTGGTTTTGAACCCGATATAGTTGAAGGTCAGCTCCTCCGTCAGGGCGGAAACCGTCAGTTCGAAGCGCCCGTCGGAGCCTGTCACCGTGCCTTGGAGCGTGCGCATGTTGACGACGGTGGCACCTATGATCGGGCCCCCTTTCGAATCGATGACCCGTCCTTGGATTTTCAGCGGTTCGTCGGGTTTCGGTGCATCCTCTTTTTTCGAAATAAGCACCTGTTTGTCGACGATCCGGTAGGCGTAGGGCGTACCGGCGAACACACGGTTGAGCACTTCCGGGATCGGAGCGTCGCGTTTCGATACGGTGATGCGCAGCGTGGGGTCGATCAGATTGTTGTTGTAGAAAAAGGAGAGTTCGCTTTGCGCTTCGATGGCTTTGAGCACGTCGAGGATCGGAGCGTCCGTCATTTCGACGGTCAGCCTCTTCCTTTCCTGTGCATGAAGCGTTGCGGGGATGCCGTTTGCTGCAAGGAGCGACATGCAGCAAAACAGGATCCAGAGGCTTTTCCGGATGTTGTAAAGGTTTTTCATAAGGTTTTTTAGAATTAGGTTTGGGTCGGTGCGGTGCGGAGTCCGGCCGCCGTGTGGCCGGAATGTTCGGCGGGGCCGTTATCCGTATCTTCGGTTCTTCTTCATGAGGCGGGTCGTTTCGGGTTCTTTTTATTTTTCGTAGATGCGCACGTACATACCGTCGCGTCGGTAGAAGAGCGGTGTCTGGTCGGTCGAGGATTGGAGAAGCTGCAAGGTGCGATCGAGTGTCTCGTCGCTCAGCGAGAACGTGTAGTGGTAGCGTGTCGCGATCTCTTCGGGACAGTCGATATGGCAGTTGTACCATCTTTCGAGGCGCGGCAGGATGACCGACAGGGGTTGGTTCTCGAAACTCAATGACATGCGCTCGTGCCAAAGCGTGTAGCGTTGAGCGTCTACCCGGCTGACGATCACTTTGCGTGTGTCGGCGGAGTAGGTGAATTTCTGGTCGGGCGAGAGCGTGAAGGTCTGTTTCGTTACTCCGGGGAGGGATACACGTACGCTGCCGTTGCGCAAGATGGCCTCCACGTGCCGGCCCCCGAGATCGGAAAAGACTTCGAAAGCCGTTCCCAGAGCCGTGACGTCGATGCCGTTGCTGCTCACGACGAACGGTCGGGAGGGATCTTCCGCCACCTCGAAGAACCCCTGGCCGTTGAGCTCCACCCGTCGTTCCCTGCCCGAAAAATCCGCGGCGTACCGGCACGAGGAGTTGGCTCCGAGCCAGAGGGTCGAACCGTCGGGCAGCGCTACCTGTTCGGTGCTTTGGTTCCCGCTGTACAGGGTGTGGATGATTTCCGGAGCGGGACGCCACAGCAGGTTGACGAGGGTGAGTCCTGCACCTATGGCCAGCATGATTGAAGCGGCGGCGCCGTAGCTCCGGCTAAGCCATGCGGTGCGTACGCCTCCCTTCCGCCGGATTTTTTCATGCGGCATCGTGCGGGCGACGATGCGCTCCCAGATACGGCTTTCGCGCAGGAGGTCGTCTTCGGCCGGTTTTGCGCAACGATCCCATTCGCGCTGCATGTATTGCGTGACGTCGTGCCGCTGCCAGAGTTCCGGCATCTCTTTCTGCGGGAGTTTGCCGGCGAGCAGTTTGCGGACGAGCGTTTTTATATCTGTCATTTCGTGTTTTTTGCGGTATCCGTAATAAATACCCGGCACGACACCAGATACCCTTAGTGCGTGCGGTAATTTTTTGTGATTTTCGGAAAAAAAACGCTCCGATTCCGGTCGGAATGTCGTTTAGCAGACCGGTCCGTCGTTGAAAAGCGCGAGCCAGAGTAGCAGCGCGAGGTTGTCGCGCAAGAAACGCAGCGCTTCGTGCATGTGCGCTTCGACGGTTTTTTGCGAAAGGTTCAGTTCTTCTGCGATCTCCCGATAGCTCTTGTGCTCGCGGCGGCTCATGTTGAAGACTTGCCGCTGACGGGCGGGCATCAGGTCGATCAGTCGGTCGATGTATTCCGCAAGGTCGCGGGCGCTCACTTCGGATTCGATGTCGTCGGACGATTCGAGGGCTGCGAGGACGGATACCTTGAAACTCAACGGGTCGATCTGTTTATGAAAGCGGTTGAAGATCAGATTGCGCGTGATGATGAAAAGCAGTCCCGAAAAATTGCCGTCGGGGTGGATGCGTTCGTGAATCTGCCACAAACGGATGAACACCTCCTGTACGACGTCCTCCGCATCCTCGTCGTTTTTCAGGTAGAGGCGGCTGAAACGGAAAACCTGATTCCAGTGGGTGCGATAGAGACTGGCGAATGCGTTGGCATCGCCCTGCCGGAAGTGGTCGAGCATTTGTTCTGTCGGATTCTGAAAGGGTCGCTTTTCCATCGGATGACATGCGGGAGATACGGCGCTTTTCCGGGCGGTTAGGGCCGGATCGGTCGATGTTCCCCTGAATGAAATAAGTATTTTAGGCAAAAATATCAAATTATTTGTAATTTACAGGCGATGACGAGTTTTTTTAATGAGCTTGTGATTTGTCATTCGCCGCGTGCTTTTTTCGGCCCGAAAGGTCGATGAGCTTCGCCCGAGTGCCGAAAGATGTGCATTGTGGAATTTTCGACGCTTTTCCGATATTGACGTGTATCCGGAGAGGAAAGATGGGGTCGCTTCTGTGCGGAGGAGTCTTGCCTTGGGATTTTGATCGGAAGTCTTGGTGCGTACGGATGTATACGGTTTATATGAAAGGTTTGGCGGACTACGCCAAAAGAGGCGTATGGAGATGTCCCGATTAAAAAGCCGGTACGCTCATTTTCGAAATAGCGCGCCGGCAGAATCGTATCGTTTTTATCCGAGCCGTATTTCGGAGATGCCTGAGGTTTTTCCGGTTAGACTAGACGGCGATGCGGATGTGCAGCCCCCCCCCTTCCTGAACTCGCGCAGCCCGGCGACCATACCGCCGTACCCGGCTCGCTGACGTTCTCGCTCGGAAAGCTCGCACCTCAGAACGCGGCTGCCCAACGGCCCGGTTCTAACCAACCTAGTTTCATTCGTGGGCTTGAATAGATGTCATGCGTAATCGCATCGATTAGTTCCGAAGATATGGGTCACCTTATGAAAAACATTATGCCATCCGATATTTGGATAGTCATCTTTCCTATGACTTTGATAAGTTTTCGCGGTATTGATGAATTTTGTCTGCTTGCTGATATACTATTGTGTTGTTATTGATTATCAATAGCTTACGACTTAAAAGATAGAATTTTCAAAAATTTACTCGTTTTTTTGTAAAAAAATCAAAAAAATTAACTTTTTTATCGCCTCTCTAAACAGTGGGGAAAAGGTAAACTCCGTCTTCTGGAACCCCGACTTTTGTTGGATCTTCGATCAGAGAGTGAGGGTAAGGTCGGCCAGCAGGACGGCTGTCTCCGGCTCCTCTTTCGGGGCATCCTTGGGTTTCCAGGCCACGATGAAGCTAACGGTCGCGGATTTGACCCGGTAGCCTTTTGTAAACCAATCGGTAAGTGTTTTCTGCATTCGGGTCGAGAGTTTGGCTACGGGGAGGCCTGTTTTCTCGGTATAGAACGTGAAGTCGTGGTATTGCAGCGAATCACCGCTCTGCAGTGCTAGTACTTCGCGTTTGATCCCCTTGAAGAACTCCAGATAGACGTCCCGGTGGGAGAGTTGCAGGACGATCTCTTCGGGCAGGGTATAGCTCCGATCGTCGTGATCGTGACGGTCTGCCGTCAGACGGTCAAAACAGTGTCCGTTGGTATGGATGAACAGCCGGTTCTTGGCACGGGTGATCCCCACGTAGTAGCGGCGCATCAGCTCCGCATTCTTGGTGTAGTTGTCAGTCAGAAGCATGTAGACATCGTCGAACTCGCGCCCTTTGGCCTTGTGGATGGTCGATACCATCACCTCGGAGCCCGAAACATCGCAGAAATCCTCCATTGACGATTCGAAGACGAACTCCTTGAAATCGCTGATGTATTTCGTCTGGT
>ENA-ORTI01001066-ORTI01001066.1-human-gut-metagenome-genome-assembly--contig:-NODE-1066-length-30020-cov-3.585149_pt1 | contig 30020 bp, 29 predicted proteins | sample MGYA00242071_ERZ509191 | MGnify/ENA primary metagenome ERZ509191 (study PRJEB26280, sample SAMEA2338832) | human gut metagenome | biome: human gut; feature: human-associated habitat; material: faeces...
CGGTGAACTCATAACCTTCTGGAAGTTTGATGGCACTGGTGTTGACATGGATCGCGTCTGCAGAAACTCTCAGCTTCTCTTCCTTCACCTGCTTCTGGTTCTCGATGTCATAGATGTTCAGGATAACTTCCTTGGTGGAGGCAACAGGCTTCACCTCCACATACACATAGCCATCGCGGATGACCAGGTCGCCGGTTACGGTGAACTCATAACCTTCTGGAAGTTTGATGGCACTGGTGTTGACATGGATCGCATCTGCAGAAACACTCAGCTTCGCTTCCTGCACCTGCTTCTGGTTCTCGATGTCATAGATGTTCAGGGTAACTTCCTTAGCCGTTTCCAAATAATCCGCCTTGCCGTTTTTATTGCTGTCCTCAGCCCAAACGGCATACAGGGTGGTATCCTCATCGATGCGATAGACCTGATTAGCATCGATGATACCAGCCTGTTTCTGTGCCTCTAGGGTCGTGATGAGACCATTTTTCTTCGTGCTGAATCCAAGAAGGACAGCATTTTCTCTTGTAAAGGGAACATCCTTGCCAACCGTAACGGCGTCGTGCTCTAAAAATTCATGTACAACAGCAGGTTCCTTGCCGCCGTTGGGATCATAGGTCAGCTTGACATTCAGGTAAATCTGCGTGATATGATGACCGATATCACCCACATCATGTTTAAGCTGCTCGGGAGCGATAGCAACTGGAATTCGATGGTATGTCCCCGTACTGTCCACTGTGGCACAAATCGTGATAGCGGTAACATGATCGTCTATACCGCCCCAGTGGTCCCAGGAAGTATTTTGGACTTTCCAAGCGTCATGTTTTTGCACGTACCCATTTGTACCGCTTCCATCAACATTATCAACGCCGGAATGTACCAGAATCTTATGAATGTTGATTTCTTTCTGCTCAGATCCGGTATAATTCTGAACTACTTTAACAATGTTCCTCTTATTCATGATGTGGAACTCAGTGTCGTTGACACGCCGGGCTTCCGGTGCAGCAAAAACCGACACAGGCAGCAGTCCGATCACCAGACAGAGCGTCAGCAAAATTGCTGACAATCTTCTTTTCATCAATTTTTCCTCCTTTACAGAATGGTGCTTACGCGCACACGGAAGCCCTCAGGCGTTCTCTCTCAAACCAGTTTTGATGTGTGGTCGCAGCCTTTGCGCCTCCGCAGATTTGCCATGTGCCAGAGAAAAGCTCCTGACCCCTTGGCACGTCACCTTGCTGCTGGTGGCCTGTCTTGTCTGGCCGACAGAGGCAGGACTTGATATGTATTTTTACACCTCCTTGACCTTTCTCGTTTTATGTGATATGCAGATATGAAATGCCCTGCCAATTACAGAGCTGGGGTCACAATACAGGTTGTCCTTCTTTAGGTTGTCCTTCTTTGAAGTGGAAGTCTTTGATCGCCTTCAGTTCCGGGTTCACATAGCGCCGCTTTGCTACACCAGCGCAAACGGGACAGCCACACTTTTGAGGTCCTGCCCTGGCATAAATGACAGCCTTCCATACATGACCATCATCACACTGCCACCAGACCCTGCGATGAGAACCAGCCGTAACCATCTGAGCCGTTAAGGTACCGTTGAGAACAGGATGCCATTGGGCCGCAACCGTTGGTTCTAAGGTTGCCAAATCGTTAAAACCAGGCAGCACTTTTTTCCCTGTGCAATACGGACATTCACTGCCACGGGTACGTGCTGCCACAACAGCTTCATATTCATGGCCCTTTTCACATATCCACCAAACTTTTCGATTGGAACTTGGTGTGACTTGCTGTGGAGACAGCTTTCCATTTTTTTCTGAATTCCACTGGGCAGCAATAGCAGGAAATTGGCTTGCCAGATCATTTTCACCTGGAAGCACTTTTTTCCCGCTGCATACTGGGCATCCGCTTCCAGATACCCGAGATGCTACCGAAGCTTGCCACTCATGGCCTTTCTCACAAATCCACCACACCTTTCGAGTGGTGCCAGGCACAACGGAGTCAGGAGTGAGGCTTCCATTTTTATTCATATCCCACTGAGCTGCCAGCCGTGGGTACTGTGACGCCAAATCATTTTCATTGGAGCAGATTTCCCGATTCGCACACACCGGACAGTTGCAGCCAACCGTGCGAGATTTGACCCGTGCTCGCCACTCATGTCCGTTTTTGCATATCCACCAAACCATTCGATGGCTACCAGGCAAAACCTGGCTTGGAGTTAGCCCCCCGTTTCTCGTCGGGTGCCACTGGCGTGCCAATTCTGGAAAAAGTGTACCCAAGTCATTCTCCCCGCGCTGTGCAACTTTACCTGCACAAACGGGACAGCCACTACCACTGCAGGTCCTGGTATATACCGCCGCCTGCCATCGGTGACCTTTTTCACATTGCCACCAAACTTTACGCTTGCTGCCCCGGGATATACTGCTCGGTGTCAACGGCAGGTTAGCCTTTTCTTCCCATTGCTCCAGCAGTTCTTGGCGTCTCTCGCTGATGCAAAAGTCGTACAGGCTCTCACGCAAGCCAACTCCTCTCCCTTCTATTCAGAATCAATATTCTGCCCCAATATTATCCACATGTCAGTGAGTACATAAAGGTATTATAACAGGTATAAAAACTAAAAACAAGGTATATTATAGATTTTGGGTGCAGAAATCTAGGCCGCGAGTATGCTCGCTATTTGCGGCCTAGATTTTTGCACCCTTTTGCCCGTTTCCATCGAGGAAAACGGGCAATTTTTTCGCCCATTTAATTCCTCTGATGAGAGAAAATGGAATGAGATATTCGGAATATTGATTCTGTGACTATATTACCAACCCAAGTCGGTCAATCTGCTGTTGGTGCTCTGTACCGGAGGTAACCAGATAGATGCGTGTGGTTTCGATATTGCTGTGACCCAGCAGATCGGCCAGCTTAACAATATCTCGGCAGACACGGTAGAATACTGTGGCAAAAAGATGTCGCAGGTTATGTGGGAATACTTTTTCTGGTTCCACGCCAGCATATCTACACAGTCCTTTCATTTCTGCCCAGATTTGACGGCGCCCTAGTTTCCTTCCGCTTTTGGTGCAAAAAATTGCACCAGAAGCGGTTTTTTGTTTTTTCGCATATTTTAGCAGCTTGCGGCAAAGTTTTCCAGGAAGTAAAATGGTTCGAATCTTTCCCTTCAACTTAATTTCCACCTTGCCACGCTGAACCGCTTCTACTGTGATATACTGCACTTCGCTGACTCGAATTCCACTGGCTCCAATGGTTTCCACCAACAGCCCAAGACGATCCCGTCCCAATTTATAAGCTGTAGTTAACAGTCTCTGGTAATCATCTTTTGTGAGTTCACGGCTGGCATCCCGAAACAGACAGCGCTGAATTTTAAGAAACTTTACGCGGTATTCCTCTAGATGAAGAAACTTTAGCAGACTATTCAGCGCTGAGAGCATTGCATTGATCGTGGTCGGGGCATAGCCTTGTGTCACAAGGTGCGCTTTCCACTCCGCGGTCAGTTCCTTACTGATATTACGACCATCAAGCCAGCGGGCAAATGCGTGAATATCCCGCAGATATTTCTCCATAGTTGCACTACTCTTCTCTTCCATCTGAAGATCATGTGCGTACGCATTGATTTGTTCTTGTGTTAATGGATGATACTTCATAGATACCCTCCTACTTCAACTATATCGTTTATATCGTCATTACAGCAAATACACCTGGAAACGAATACCCACCGCATGATTTGCTGCTTTTAGCACTATAATGGTAAGATACCCTCTGTCACAGGAATAATCCGCAGTTATCCGGCCCTTTCCTTATAACACTCTCACTTTCTGCATTGTTCCGTTTATCTTATGTGTTAGACTTTAGTGGGCTTCTGCATATACTGGGCCAACACTGCTTCACACCTACAGTGAATCAGGTAATTCAATCCTTTCCCCTGTATATTTCGCATAATCTTTCTGCCTTCCCAGATGCCTTGAGGCCGCAGCATCAGTATCTTGTAACTTGGCTTTGCGTGACAGTGCTCTTCTCCCAACTGTTTCTTGTCCGTAACAACCACAATACCGAAAAATAGATCAAAAGTCCAGAGATTCTTCCTGCTCTGATGGGAGCATCCAAGCACTCACAGGTTCTCTTACACCCAAATATGCTATGCGCTACTCACATAAAAATTAGGCATTCCTCTTCGCATCTGCCGTTGTAGAGGAATACCTATCCATTTCAAGATTATTCAGTTCGTTTGCCACTTTCCTTATCAGCTTGAATATACAAAAGAATCGCCGCAGAGCAGGGATCTTCTGCTCTGCGGCGTTCTATATTTCTTACAATCCGACCTGTCAAACACCAATTGCACGAAGCAGCTGGGACAATTCAGATAGATTGCGTATGACAAAGTGAGCGCCGGCAGCGCGGAACGTTTTCTCCACCTTGCGGCAGGCCGCGTTCCGCTCCTCCGCAGTCAAAGCTTCAAACTCTTCCTGGCTCAATCCCAGCTCAGAGCTGCCCTCCAGCACACCCACAGACCAGACCCCTGCATTGATGCCCTCCTGGATATCGGAAACAGTATCCCCCACTTTGACCACACGCTTCACATCGGAGATCCCCAGAGCCTTCATGTTTTCAAACACCATATAGGGCGCAGGACGACCCTTCCCGCCCACCGCATCAGGGCTAAACCAACAGTCGGGAGCGTAACCCAGTTCTGCAGCCTTAGGGACGACCACACCCATCATAGCATCGGTATAGCCAGTTGTAGACCCGATCTTTAGCCCCATAGCACGCAGCTGTGCCACTGCATCCAGCACATACGGCTTAGGCGCAGCAAAGTCAGTCAAGATGGAGAACAGTTTCGGCTCAAATTGAGCATAGACTGCCTCCACATCCTTATCACCAGCAGCATGACCGGTCACTTTTTCCCATTCAGCAGCAATACGTTCCATCTTCAGCATGGTGCGGATATGATCTCGTTTCAGCATTCCCATGGGTTTACGGGTCTCTTCCATAGTAACGGAAATCCCAAAGTGGCTGAACGCCTCCCGAAAGGCTTGAACAGGAGCGAAGCAGCCGTAGTCGACGGTGGTACCTGCCCAGTCGAAAATAACGGCTTCAATCATTTCTGCACCTCCTTCAGATAATCAGCAATAATACCGACCAGTTTTTCAATGTCTTCCGCGTAGATCTCCCCGATGTTGCCGATACGGAACGTATCCTGGTCAGTCAGTTTACCGGGATAAATAGCATATCCGCGCTCCTTGACATAATTATAAAAGTCGGAAAATTGGAAAGACACTCCCTGAGGATAGAAGAAGGTAGTAATAATAGGCCCCTGATGGGTGCCATCGATATAGGTGGTAAAGCCCAGTTCAGCCATCTTCTCAATAAGCAGCTTATTATTTTCAGTGTACCGTTTGTTCCGGGCCGGGATACCGCCCTCGGCCATCAACTCTTCCATGGCCTTGGCGAAAGCCAGCACCACATGGGTAGGAGAGGTAAATCTCCACTTTCCATCCTTTTCCATGGTCTTCCACTGGTCCAACAGATCCAGAGACAGAGAACGCGCCTTGCCTTCGCTCTCTAACAGCTTATCCTTGCGGCAGATGATAAAAGAGAATCCAGGAACACCTTGGATACACTTATTGGCACTGGAAATCAGGAAGTCGATCCCCCAGTCTGCTACAGGGATATCCACACCAGCAAAGGAGGACATAGCATCTACAATAAAGGTGCGGCCTGCAGACTTGACCACCTCTCCCACTGCCTCAACATCATTGAGAATGCCGCTTGTGGTCTCACTGTGGACCATAGCCACGTGGGTGATGGATGGATCGGCAGCCAGCAGTTCTGCAACATGAGCAGCATTGGGGATGCGGTCATAAGATTCTGCGTAGTGAATATAGGGCACGCGGGCACGCTCACAGATTTGCGTCATACGGATGCCGTAGGCACCGTTGGAACAGATGAGAAGCTTATCCTGATCCCCGATCACGCTGGTCAGCACACTCTCCACACCGAAGGATCCGCTGCCCTGCATCAGCACAACAGTGTAGTCCTGCCCAGAAACGTGGGCCAGTTCCAGCAGCTGACTGCGGATCTTCTGAGTGACCATTTTGTAGTCATCATCCCAAGTGCAGCGGTCCACCAACATCTCCTTCTTGACGGTATCGGTTGTAGTCAAAGGACCGGGAGTCAGGAGCTTGTATGTGTTCATAGGATAAACCTTCCTTTTATCAAATTATGTGTGATATAAGCACACGAATGGCCCATCAGGCCATTCGCGTGCTTGCCGGGTAAAAAGTCCGTTTGAGAATGATTCAGCCCTTGGCGCGCTCAGACAGTTCCTGATGGGCCTTGAACAGTTCAAAGGTCAGCGGCTCGTCGAACACCATGGGGTGTGCAGACTTATTGGCAATCTCAGATGTCTCACCCTCGTACAGAGGATTGGGATAGGTCTGCTGCAGTTCAGCACGGCCATTGTCAATAATGCACTGCGCCATTTCCATCGCCAGAGGATTCGTTTTATCGCCCTTGTCCAGGACCGCTACAGACTCAGTCAGAGAGAAGTTGCCCTCAGTGGGATCGACAAAGTCGATGGGCATACCTTCAGCCTTATCGGCTACCGCCTGATGGCGCAGGCCAAAACCAACAGCAACCTCACCCGCGCGGCACAGCTTCAAAGGAGCGGTGCCGGAGGTCTCAATATGAGCGCCAGCGTTCTCATAAATCTTGGACAGCACCTCTTCGGCACCATCATCACCGTAGGCGTCCACCAGCGCCTGGATCAACAGCCACGCCGTGGAGGAGGACTGGATGTCAGTGACCGCAATGTGACCGGCATAAATAGGATCAGCCAGATCCTTCAGGCAGGTAGGGGTAGGCAGGTTTTCAGACTTCATCAGTTCGGTGTTCAGAATGATCGCACCCTCCTGGGAAGTAATGGGAGCGGTGTAGTCAGGGACCTCAAGCATAGTGTTCACATCAAAGGTCAAGGGCAGGAACATCTTGTTCTGTTCCTGAGCGCTTTGGACATAGAAGGTACTCATGGTAACCATATCAGCCTCCAAATTGGTACCTTCAGCCATCAGCTTTCCGCCCAGCTCAGAGGTTCCATAGGTCTGGAATAGATACTTACCCTGATAGCCATTGTTATCAAGCGCGTTCTGCATGGCGGTGATAGCCTCTTCATCTGCGTTGGAGTAGATGATAACCTGCTTCTCACTCGTGTCTGCGGTGTTGGATGCGGCATCGTTGTTACTGGAGCCACAGCTGGCCAGCATACTCAGAGATAGGGTCAGGGACAGGCCAGCGGCCAAGCATTTCTTGAAATTCATGTTGATTTTTTCCTTTCCTTTTACAGTTTATTTTGCTTGATTTTTATAAATAGCTTTGCAATTTGCAAGCCAGGAAAACAATGCTTTGGCAACCAGATTGGTGGCCAGGATCAACAGAGACAGGACGAACACTTCGTTAAATCGATTGACGTACTGAAGCTGTTTGATCATCGTAGTCAGCACCATGGTCCGGGCACCGGCAATAAAAACGAGGGCGCTGATGGTGACCATAGAGTTGATAAAGTAGTAGCTGAACACTTCAATGAGGCTGGACATAGCGTTTGGCGTAACCACCCGGATAATCGTTTTGATCCAACTATCTCCCATCAGCATAGCCGTGGTTTCCCAGCCAGCGTTCATCTTGGACAGGGAGTTCTTCATCATCAAATAGGGGGTGGAGAAGTAGTGGACGATGTTGCACAGGATCATCAGCAGCAGGGTATTCTGCAGGCCGCTGCCGGAGAAGAGAAACAGATAGGCCACACCCAGCACCATGCCGGGGATGGCGTTGGTCACCAGGGCAATGCTCTCGATGACCCGCTTGTACCGCGGGGGCAAGGTGCTCCGGGCGGTGATGAGGGCGGCGCCGTAGGCCGCCAGAGTGCCCAGGAAGGCAGTGAGCAGGGCCATCACCAGAGAGTGCCAGTAGACGGTAATCAGCTCGCTGTCGGTGAATACGGCGGCGAAGTGCTCCAGGGAGAAGCTGGTCTGATAGGGCCACTCCTCCACCAGGGGGACCACAAAGATCACCGCGAAGATAGACAGGATGGCCACTGAGATCACCGTGCTGGAGACGCCCCACCCCGTATCCCGCAGGGGGTTCTTCCGCAGGTCCGCCTGGGAGATGCGGGTATAGCGGATATTGAACCGCTCCAGCAGCTGCAGGATGCAGATGCTGCCGATGGAGGGGATGAGCAGGATCATGGCGATGACCGCCCCCCGGTTGAAGTCGGGGATGCCGCCCAGCATCTGGTTGTAGAGGAGGGTGGCGATGACCTCATAGCCGCCGCCCACCGAGGCGGGGATGCCGAAGTCGGTGAAGCACAGGAAGAAGGCCTGAATGAAGGCGCCCGCCAGAGTTCCCAGCAGGGGGCGAAGAATGGCGATCCAGAAGGTGGCCAGGTCCCGGTCCCCCATGGCCTTGGAGACAATGATGGTCTTTTTGTCCACAAAACCCATGGTGTTGTGGATCAGCAGGAAGGCCACCGGAATGGTATAGATCACATAGCCCACCAGCAGCCCGCCGAAGCCGTAGATGTCAAAGAACTGCCGTCCCAGCAGGCGGGTGAGCAGCCCCTGTTTGCCGAAGGAGTAGATGATGGCAAAGCCATAGGTGATGGTGGGCAGGAACATGGGCAGGGTCGCGATGGCGGTGATGAGCCGCTTGGCCCACCTGGGCAATCCGGTGTAGTGGACCGCATAGGCCATCAGGAAGGCGATGACCGTGGCCGCCATGGCCGACGCGGCCGCCACCGCAAAGCTGTTGCCAAGGGCCGTGAGAAATCCCTCCCGGGTCACCACCGAGGCATAGAACTCCCAGGTAAATCCGCCCTCCCCCACCAGGGACTTGCCCAGCAGCAGGAGGATGGGGGCGGCCAGGAAGCCCACGAACAGAAGGGTGATGATCCAGAAAATCCCCTTCAGCTCCCAATTTTTCCGTCTCATGGCGCCTTTCCTCAAACAGCCTCGCCGGCCAGCTGCGGGCGGTCGCCGAACAGGGCGTAGATGTTGCCGCGCTTGATCTCCAGCTGGCGGAGGATGAACTTGCGCACGAAGTCGTTCCTGGGCTGGTGGACGATCTCGTCCGGCTTGGCGTACTGGGAGATGGACCCCTGATCGATGATGAGCACCCGGTCGGACAGGGTGAGGGCCTCCTCCGGGTCATGGGTGACGATGATGGTGGTCAGGTGGTACTCCCGGGCGATGGTCTTGATCCGGTCCTTGATGGATTCCTTGATGACTCCGTCCAGGGCGGACAGGGGCTCGTCCAGCAGGAGAATCCGGGGTTTCATCACCAGGGTACGGGCCAGGGCCACCCGCTGCTTCTGGCCGCCGGAGAGCTGGTCGATGCGCTTGCCCAGGTGCTCCCGCAGGCCCAGCAGGTCGATGAGCTCATCCACCTCCTCCCGGGAGGAGATGCCGGGCTTGTTCCGCAGGCCGTAGGTGATGTTCTGCTGTACGTTTAAATTGGGAAAGAGGGCGTAGTCCTGGAAGACGATGTTGAAGCCCCGCTTCTCCATGGGGGTGCGGGTCAGATCCTCCCCGCTGTATCGAATCTCTCCCTGGTCGGCATCCACGATGCCCAAGATGATATTGAGCAGGGTGGTCTTGCCGCAGCCAGAGGGCCCCAGGATGGAGACGATCTCTCCGTCCTCCACCTGGAGAGAGAGGTCCTTGAGTACAGGCACGCCGTCAAATGCCTTCTGGATATGCTCCAGTTCCAGCATGAAAAACCGCTCCTTTCTCGGTTTCAAAAGTTCTTGTGGGCGCCGCCGCACGTCCGGCGACGGTGTAATCCTAGCAAATTCCAGCTCCGCAAAACAAGCGTGAAAGGTTTAATTTTCCGTTAGAGAAACGTAAAAAGGCATCAAAAACAGGGGGCCTTCCTTGTAGAAAAATTACAAAGAAAGCCCCCGCCGGGGAATCTCACGCCTCCGGATAGCCTCGGTCGGCAATGACCGCTCCGCTTTTGTCCAGACTGCGGGAGAACCGCTCATAGTCGCTCTGAATGATCCCCATGTACAGCAGATCCACCACCGCCAGATCGGGAATGCGGGAGAAGATGGCTGTGCCGTAGATCACAGTGTCCTCTCCCCCGGTATACAGGCACACGTCGGCGTACTTGGCCAAGAGAGGATTCTTCCGACTGGTGACGGCGATGGTGTTTGCCCCCGCCCTTCTGGCCAGTCTCAGCGCCTTCACCGTATCCATGGAGCAGCCGGAGTGGGAAAAGGCTACCGCCACGTCCGCCACCCCCAGATGGGCGGCGGCGATCTGCTGGAGATAGGCGTCGGTGTGCATCCGGCAGCAGAGCCCCAGATAGGTCAGCTTGGTCAGGAGATCACTGGCCGGCGTGCAGGAGTTCTCCACCCCGTAGATGTCGATGGTCCGGGCAGTGGCAAGCATCCGCCCGGCCCGGTCCAGCTCCTGGACGGACAGGGACTTCAGTGCCTCCTCCAGCAGGCCGCCGGACACCCGAACCTCTTTCAGGGGGAGGTCCTCCAGCTGGTCCCAGGGCTTCAAGTCGAAGCCTCCCAAGTGGTCGAAGCAGGCCTCCCGGGCCGCGCCGCCGCTGCGGTCCCGGATGAGGCAGTATTTGAAGTTGCGGTAGCCGTCAAATCCAAGGGCCTGCACGAAACGGATCACTGTGGGCTGGCTCACCTGCACCTGGTCTGCCAGCTCCGAAATGGTGCACCGGGTACAGGTCTCCGGGTCCTTCAGCACATAGTCCGCCACCCGCTGCTCCGATGGCCGCAGGGAGGCGTAGGCGCCGCGCACCCGGTCCAAAACCCGAATATCCTGCCGCATGATCTGATCTCTCCTATCCCGTAGCAAACTTACAAGGCGGTGCCTGTTCTCATGAAAAGCCCCCCCTCAGCGGGAATCGGCCGCTTGTAGAAGAGGCGAAATATTTTTCTCCAACAAGGCCGGCCCGTCGGTTGATACCAGTATAAAGGGAGAGGCGGGGGTCGCTCCACCCCCTGTTTGTAAAATCGAAGTTAAAGCTGTGCTGGAAGGATTCTCTTCCGTCAAGGAGCAGGTCCCCCCTCGGGAAGGAACACATCCCCTCCATCTGCATGTCAGCGGCAGTTCCGGACGAGGTCCAGCCTCCTGCCTTGGGCCGTCAAAGCTGACATGCAGAGAAGCGGATCGCGTCTGCCTGCCGCCCTCCGGTTCTATTTCAGGAACCGCCGCCGGCCTAACGGTTGAATGGATCCCTCTTTGCTCCTTGTCTGGCCCCTCGCTGCCGTGTCCTGCCGTACGGCCAGCGACTTCATGGGACGCCCCTCTATGCCCGAAACTCCCCGGGACGCACAGTGCGTCCCAGGGAGTTTCATAGACATTGCGGCACATGCAGGAGATATATCCATTCATCTCGTATCTTGATGGCTTTGCATCCCGCCATCGGACAGAAAAACAGGGCGGCCCCGAAGGACCGCCCTGAAGCAAAGCATGGTACTTACATCACATTTTCAAAGAACCGGTACAAAATCACCGCAAACTGGGCGCGAGTGGCCGTGCCGGCAGGGTTCAGCAGGCCCTCAGTGGTGCCGGAGATGATCCCCTCTGCGATAGCCCAGGTCATGGGTTCCGTGGCGTAAGCGGCCACGGAGGCGTTGTCCGGGAACGCGGACAGATCGGCCCGCCCGGACACGTCATAGCCCATCTGCTGCGCCCAGCGGTACAGGATGGTCACCATCTGCTGGCGGGTCAGGGCGCCGCCGGGGTTGCTGCCGTCGGAAATCTTGCTCTCCACGGCCCAGTGCTGCGCCTCGGTCATGTTGGAGGGATTGAACTCCGTCAGACGGGCCAAAACCATCCACAGCTGCTGGCGGGTCACCGTGCTGCCGGGGGCGAACCGCTCGGCGCTGACACCGTTCATATAGCCGTTTTCATAGGCCCAGGTAATCTCCTCCACGGCCCAATAGTCCTCCGCCACGTCGGCAAAGGGCAGGTTCTCCTCTTTCTCCAGAGTGAACGTGGCCTCCACAGTGACCTTGCTGCCGGGCATGGTAAACGTGTACTTGTTGCCGCCCTTGCTCTGGAGCTTCACAGTGTCGCCGTCCTTGTCGGTGACAGTCAACTCGTCCAGCTCATAGCCATTGTCGGGCTTGACGGTGATGGTCACGGTATCGCCCTTGTCCGCCCGCTTGGGACTGGCGGTGACGGTGCCGTGCTTGCTGTTCTCCACGCTGACGGTGTAATCACCGCTGCTGGAGGAAGAGGATCCGCCGCCGGAGGGAGCGGAATAAGTAATCGTGATCTTATCATCGCTCACGCTCATGCTGCAGCGGCTGCCCAGCGTGATCTTGTCCTTATCATAAGTGTGTCCATCGAGGTCAATGGTCACGCTCTTACCGGAGACAGAGATCTTCTCGTCACAATCCTGCGTCAAAACGATGGTATCGCCGGACTTCGCGGCGTTCACAGCCTCCTGCAGCGTGCCGTACTCGCTCTCACCGATCTTGGCGGCAACTGTCAGCTGGCCGTTGAGCACAAAGGTGCTGAAATGCTTAACATGCAGCACCGCGCAGCCATCCTCCACAGTGAAGCCGGAACCATTCAGATATCGCTCACGGGTGCCGTCATCCGCAATGTGCATGATCTCCTGGGGCTCCAAGTCCACCGGAATCGGCAGGCGGACCTCAATGAGGGTCTGGCCGTCCAGATAGTCGTTGGGAACGGCAATATTCTCCGCTTTGTCTTCGCCGTTGACTATGACCTTCGCCACAGGCTCTGCCTTATAGGAGACATACATCTTGTCCTCTGTGGTCAAATCCGCTTTATCGGCGGTCAGACTCACGGTGATCTCCACCACCACTTTATCCTCGGGCTTCAGTTCTCCCTCTACCTGATTGATAATGGCATTCTGCGCGGACTCCGTCACCGCGTCAGAAACGCCGCTGACCTGCGCATTGTCGATGACCGCTTCGATCTTTTTCTGGTCTTCCGGCTCGATACGCTCGCTTACTTCAGTCTCCGTCTTCTCCGTGACAATGGGATCGACCTCCGTAGGCTTCGTGGTGGTCACCATGTAGGCGTAGCCCGTCTTGTCGGAAGCGACCACAAAGAGCTTGGGTTCCGCATTTTCCGGTACGTAATCGCTGGGATCAGAGGTGAAGTAGCCGCCGGTAACACTGATTTTGTCGGCAGCCTGGGTATCAATCTCAAAAGCGTCCTTTTTGCTGCCGGCAGAGAAGTTGCCTCCGCTGACTGTCAGCGCCGCAAGATAGCTGGCAATCTTGGTATTCTCATTTGTTGTCCACTGGCCGTCTACACGTTCCAAACGGTATACGGCAATCGCCGCATTGTTGCGGCTGGTCAGCGTACCGCCGGTGATATTCACGGTCATGGTCTGCCCCTCGCCCTGGTAACCGCCGCCGCGGGAAACAACAGACAGGGCCGCGCCATCATCGGTGCTGCCATCCCCCTGGGAAGCGGGCTTGGTGGGAAATTCCGTAAAGGGCAGCGTTGCGGTAATCACAGCATTTTCAGCAATGGTCAGCGTACCGGCGCCGCAATACTGCACGCCGTTCGGGCCGATCAGTTCTGCATCACCCTTGATCGTCAGGTCGCCTACCTGGGGATGATAGATGACATTTCCCTCAGTGGATTCCAGTCTGCCGCCGGTAATCACTGTCTCCGTATAGTCGGCAGAGCCATTTCCGGCAACCGCAAATGCGACCGCCTGTATCTCCCCGCCGTTGATCTCCACAGCGGTTTTGTTTGCCTCATCACCTGTACCAACTGTGTTGATACCATAGGTGCCTGTGTATTTGCCGCCGTCAATTACGGCCTTTGCTCCGTTCTGAATAAAGACGGCATAGTTACCGGAAACCGTACCGCTTTTGAAATACGCCTCAGTGTCCTGACCATTGACAACAACTGCAATATTGTTGCTGCCGGAGCCAGTATTCTGGATCTTGCCGTTCCCCTTGCTGTCCTGAACGGTCACACGGCTGGCTGCCAGCCACAGCGTATTGGTCGCGTTAGAACTTGTAAGCGTGCAGCCATTCAGATCCAGAGTGACCGCTTTGTTGATCGTAACTCTGTCGCTGCCAAGATCCACCTCTCTCAGCAACGTGATGGTATCATTTTCTTTTGCTTCGGCGATGGCCTTGGCCAGCGTCTGATAATAGGTATCGCCGATTCTGACGGCAGCAAATCCCTCTTCGACCTTGCCCACAGTACCGTTGGCGTTCTGCACATAGCCCTCGGCCAGATACTGTTCATCGACTTTGCTGGAGAATGTGCCGCCAGTGATGTTCAATCCGCCCAAGGCTACATCTACCTTGTAGGCCGGAATTCCTTCAGGTGCGCTGAATTGACCGCCTCTGATTTGGAGAACCGCCTGTTCTTTCAGGCCCCCGTCGTTGCTGTTTCCAACCAGAACGGCAGTCTGCTTCCCCTCCGTCACAAATGTACCGTCATTTACAACAACCTGTACGGCACCGGCTTCTCCGGCCACATAAAGCGCATAGAATACAGCGCCATGCTTCTGGGCGCAATCTACCGTCTTATAGCTGCCGCCATTGACTTCCATTGTCCCAGCGGTCGCACTAAGGGCTCCCTGCGTGCCGGTCACAACAACGCTTCCCTCAGACGACGGCGTAATCGTCAGCTTGGCATCAGGATCGTTGTCCACGCCGCTGCGGACCGTATATCCCCAATTTTGGCTATCGCACCTGCTGCAAGACGTATTCGTAAAAATTCCGCCGGTAATCAGCGTTTCTCCGTTTACATCAACAGCGGGATAAACACTATTTGTAAAGCTTCCGCCGGTAATTGTCGTATTGGAGCCTTCAAAGCTGCGAACAATCGTTGCCCCACCGCTAAAAGTTCCGCCATTAATCACAGCCTTACCGCCATCCTGATTTCTCAGATGAACGGTCATGGCTTTATCAGCTATCTGAAATGTTCCGTTTTCCACAGTCAACGTGCCATAGTTATTGATGAAGCCCTTGTAGCTTGTCGCCTCAGTTGCATCAAAGGTACCGTCGCCTGTAATTGTAAGTGTGCCATTGTTTACGATCAAATTTTTACTGCTGTCCGAAAAGCCAATAGACAACGTCTCACCATTCATGTCTAAAATGATCGTCTTTCCGCTGTCAATGGTCACCTGATCTGACAATGCAATACTGCTCGTCAATTCAATCGTGCCGCTGCCCTGCACAGCGTCAACAGCAGCCTGCAGTGTTTCATACTGCTGACCGTCGACCTCTGCCACATACGAAGTGTCTGCCGCCGTCAGGGCTGCGTCGGACTCGCCTGCGGCCCCATCCTCAGAATTGCCTGTCAGGTCATCCGCAGGTCCCTCTGCCGGATCGTCCGGGATGTTCCCGCTGCCGGAATCCTGCTGCTCCAAAGGCGTCTCGGACGAAGGGGTCTCCTCCGCAAACGCCCCCACGGTCAGCAGACTCATCGTCATGACGACCGCCAACAGCAGAGCCAGCAGTTTCTTACCTGTTTTCATCTTTCTCGCTCCTTCTTCTGTTATTTTCGCCGGAAAACAAAGCTCCTTATTTCCGCAAAGCGGAAATAAAACGGTATATACCGTTTTGGAGGACGCCGGTCTCTTACACCCCTATCATACTTCATGACTTCGCAGAAAACAAGCAAAAAATAAGACATAATATTATTTTTGAATCAAATTATTTTTAGCTGGATGAAGCCGAGGAAGCGCGCCGCCTCCCTCCGTCTCTCCATTGGAAACAGTGCGTATAGCGCATAGGTAATGCTTATATGCTTATGCAGGCTGTGGAGTGATAAACCCGCTCCTCAGCCGCCATATTTTTTAACGTAATATTTTTTCTGTAAAAATAAAATCAAATATCCCATGGTATCCATGCCCTCAGGCAGGTCCACCCAGAGGAAGAGGCCTCTGCCGGAGGACGCGATCCGGGCCATTTTTACCCAGCTGTAATTTTAAGCCGATCAATACATCTCCGTGAGCTTTTGATAGGTTTCTACCCGGCGATCCTGCAGATAGGGAACATCCGTTGCCCGGTGATAGGCCACATCGTCCAGATCCACGGTTTGTACCAACAAAAACTCTTCATCCACAGGCGCTTCTGCCAGAAGATGTCCACGATAGTTATAAATCTTGTTATTGCCAAACATATAACAGTCATCCTCAGTTCCAACGCGGTTGATTCCTGCCACAAAGCAGCAATTTTCTAGGGAGCGGGAGCCGAAATAGATGTCCCACATATCCTTATCACGGATAGGGAACGCACTGGGGCAGAGAATCAGCTCCGCCCCGGACAGTGCCAGGATCCGGGAGACCTCTGGAAACCCGCCGTCATAACAGATCATGAGACCCACCGTGCCGAAATCCATGTGGAACACAGGGTACCGGTCACCAGCCCTGAACCAAAAGCGCTCTCCCGCCCACAGGTGGGTCTTGTTATAGGTCCCCATAAGCTGACCATTTCTGGAAATCACAATCAGGCCATTGTAGAGCAATCCCGGGATCTCGCTCTTGAGTACAATGGGGGCAACAATATACATGCTGTATTTTTTCGCAAGTTCCGCCAGAAAGCAGAAGGTGGGGCCATCCGGCTCCTCCGCCACATCGATGTATTTGGGCCCGATCAAAGCAGGACTGTAACCGGTTGAGAACATCTCCGGAAAGCAGATCAGGTCGGCATGTTGCTGGGCAGCCTGCTCAATAAAGGCCTTTGCCTTCTGCAGGTTTGCCTCCTTGTCCAGCATGACGCAGTCCATCTGCACCAGTGCGATTGTCGCGTTTCTACTCATAGCATTCACCTTTCTTTCCATTTTCCAAGGGCGCAGAGCCCTCCCCGGTCCCGCCGCAGCGTTCAGAACATACCTCCGCCCAGTCGGGAGACGGGTTTTTCACACGATTGTATAATCCCCATCACCGTTTTCTGCCAGAGAAGACGAAAACAGTTTTCGGGCCAATCCAATCAGCTCCGCTGTATCACCAGTGCCGCAGGTCTCATAGGGCGAGTGCATAGCCAGCTGCGCAATTCCCACATCCGCTGTCTTGACAGGGACATGCTGAACAGAGATGTTCCCCAAAGTGGTCCCGCCGGGAATATCCGAGTGGTTGGTAAACACCTGGAGCTTCACCCCTGCCTTTTTCGCCAAGACACGGACGATTGCCGCAGAGACCGCGTCCGTGGCATACTTCTGATTTCCGCTATATTTTACCACTACGCCGCCGCCTAGTCTGGGTCGGTTGACCGGATCGCACTTGTCTGCATAATTGGGATGCATCCCGTGGGCGTTGTCGGCCGAAAGCAGGAAACTCTGGGGTAGCTTTTCCAGATATTCTCCAAAGGTCAGGCCAAGCGCCTCCGTAATCCGCCGGAGGGTGTCTTCCAGGAAGGGGGAAGCAGCTCCCTGCCTGGTGGACGAGCCGATCTCCTCGTTGTCAAACACCACATGGACCGGAAGGCTTTCCTCCGGGGCGCTCTCCAGAAAGCCGCACAGGGAGGAGAAGGCACACTGCAGATCGTCCAGTCTCGGGCTGGACATAAACTCCCGGTCCGCCCCCCAGATGCTGGGGGCTTGCCGGTTGTATACGAACAGGTCATGTCCAATCACAGACTCCGGGGAAATCCCAGCTGTTTCGGCGACAAGAGCCGTTAGATCCGGGGCCTCTGCCGCTCCATACAATGGGAGCAGATCCCGCTGCACCTTATACGCATAGCCGTCATTGACGCTCCTGTTCATATGGATGGCCAGGCTCGGGATCAGAAGCAGGTCCCTGTCCACATTGACCAACTGCATCCGCACTCCCTCAGATGTCCTCACCAGAAGGCGCCCTGCCACAGACAGCGGGCGATCCAGCCAAGGCGCCAGAAGCGCACCGCCATACAACTCTACATTCAGCTTCTTATACAGTCCCCCTACCGTGATCTCGGGGTTCTCCTTGACCTTCAGAGCGGGGGAATCGCTGTGGCTGGCCATCAACATAAAACCGCGGAAACGCTTTTTGGGGACCTGAAATGCGATGAGCGCCGAGTGGTTTCTGGTGAGGAAATACTTTCCTCCCTCCCGGAGCGTCCAGTGCTGACTCTCCAGCAACTGTTCGTATCCCGCCTCCAGCAAGATCCGCCGCTGGCCTTCGATCACATGGTAGACGCTGGGGTGCTCCTGAATAAAGCGCAGCAGTTCGCCGCTGTAATCTCGTTCCATTTTCTCAATCCTCCTTTAAGCCATATTGATCGGCTGCCCGAAGCCTCCCGGCTGATAACCGGGAGGCTTCGGGCCCACAGAAAAATGTTTATACAATCTCCAACAGGACACGAGCCGCCATCGTGCGGGAGAGAATCACCGGCTTGCCGAGGGACTGCGCAGCAAAATCACGCATCTTCCTGCTGTATCCGAAGCAATCCATCACCGCCAGATCCACCTGCTCATCTCTCAGCCGAGAAACCGCACTTTCAGACTCGCTTTCGAGATAGGGATTCCACTGAACGGGGATCACTGTCTCCACAATGGGCCTCCACTTTTTTTGAATGTCCTCCATCTGAGCCTCTTCTGGCGTGATGATTCCAATGCGTGAGAGGTTGCCCAGAGCTGCCACGACGTTGCAAATAACCTTGCTGGGATAGATCAAGGGCACCCTCGACACAAAGGTCTCCGGAAACTCTCCCGTGCACATAATCAGGATCGCGCTGACACCCTGCTCCTCCAGATCATGGATCCGCTGTTGTAGCAGCGGAAGAATTTTCTGCTCTTGCAGCATGACGCCTGTACCATCTCGCATTCTGCTGACCAAGGTGTTTCCCGTACCATCGGGCCGCAGCGTTTCCACTTCCTCCAGTGTCAATAAATCCAGTGCACCGGCCTGTATCAGTTCAACATCTCCCCGTAGGATATCGTCAAGATCCTCCATCACATCGGTTCTGGGGGCCTGACCGATGGTAATCGCACCGATCTTTTTCACTGTTCATCCGCCCCCATAGTCTGAAGGCGGCACATGCTTCCGTATCGGGTTACCAGGGCTTGGAATTCCCGCTCATCGTAAAAGCTGCACTTACCGGCACCGTATGCCTTGGCCACTTCCACCGCAAAACGTGCGGTCTCCTCCACATCTACAAAGTGAGACGCTCCCGTGGCACATCCGGCCACAGGCTGCTCGGTGGTGACTGCCACGCCGATCACTGGGGCGGCAGTCGCTGTGGCGGGCTGCAAAATGCTGTTGAGATGGAAAAGTCCGTTGCCGTAAGGGGTGATATCCTGCATAGAAACGCCAAAAGTGTGGGGGGTCTTTCCGGTGGTGCGCTGCATGATATCCAGAATATCGCTGCTGTACCGCAGGATATAGCCTTCCTTGACGGTCTGAGACACTGCAAAACCGTTGACATTGATGACGCTGTTGCCCTTTGTAGTGTCGATGGACAAAACCGCTTCCATTTTGTCGTTCACTTCCTCCCGGTTCATGGTGGCCATGTCTACGGGAGAGCCCATGAACGGAACCGGCTCATGAGGCTGCGTCGGCGCATGGGGACAGATTTGGGTGCAGATGATTACATCTCCCTCCAGCGCATCACCCTTGTGCTTCATTTCCATTAACTTTGACGCGGCGGCCAGAGCACACAACGCGCCGTCGCCGTCAGAGACGTATCCAGTCACTTCCGGTCTGGCGCCAATCGCACCCAGCCGCCCCACAATGCCCATAGTGGGAGCAGTTCCCCCGGTAAGCCTTCCATTCTTTCCGGCGATGACGATTTTGATAAAATCCGTGGCGTATTTTCCGTCCCGGATAGTCTTGACTGTGATATCGTCCTCCCCCTTGCTCTGTAAATAAGCTTTAACCTCTTCCCCGCAGGCATGGGGGCTGTCCAGCAGATCAAATACTTCTATGATCTGTTTAATTAACATATGCGTTCCTTCTTCCGTTTATCGTTCGCTTTGCAAGCAAGCATAATAGGCAAAGAGTCCCTCTGCCATCACTGGGTCCACCGCTGGAATGCCGCAGCTGTTCTCAATCTCCCGGGCAATCCGAATCGTGCTCATTCCCGTACATGCCAGAGCAATACAGTTCGCGCCCTGGGCTTTCAACTCCCGCGCCTTGCGCAGCACGCTCTCCCGGCCCGCGCCTATCATCAAATCCAGTGTGCACGTCACGCCCTCAGGTCTGCCAAGGTCAATCAGATCATCTCCCAAAATTCTCCGATAGGGCTCAGGCACATATTCTGTAATTCCAATAATTCCCACCCGTTTGCCCAAGCCGCGGGCCACCGCACTCACAGCCGTTCCGGCACCGATGACCGGAACAGAGAGCATCTCCCTCAGTTCTTCTACTGCCGGGTCATCACAGCAGCTGATCACGATGGCGTCTGCGTCCTGATGCTTCTTTGCCAACGCAATGATCTTTGGAACTGCCAGGGTTTTGGTCTTCAGATCGCAGACTCCCCGCGGTTGCTCCCCGATACAGTACGAATCCGTTCGGAGCGCAGGATAATACGCCTCGATCAGGTCTCCGTGCATCCGCAGCAGGGTCTGGTCCTCCAGCGTGACGACACGAATGACGACAATGTTCTTCCTGACCATGGTTCTATCAGGCCGCCTTCTTGGCAGTAAACTGATTGGCGATAAGCACCATCACCACGGAGCAGGCCATCGCCACCAGGGCGGAGGGAACGATCGTAGACAGCCGCACCATAAATGGCACGCCGAATCCTACGGGGGGCTCGTTCATGCACAGGCCCACCAGACAGCCCACAATGGCTCCAATGCTGGTGTCAGGCCGCACGTTGGGGATCTTATCCATCAGTTCAAATCTGTAATTGTCCGCATTTTTCAGGATATAGAAATCCGCTAGCATTGCGCCGGTAATCGGAGGCACTACTACGCAGAGAATATTCAGGAAAGGAACCAGCCAGTCGATCATGCCGATGGCGCCCAAGATGGTGGCAATCACGCCGCAGATGGCTGTGGTGACCCAGCGGGGCAGCTTGATGATGCCGTGGCAGGCATTGGTGAGGCCCAGAACGGACTGATAGAGGTTATTATCATTGGTGGTCCAGGTGGCTATCACGATGATAAAGGCCGCAATGTATCCAAAACCCAGCACATTGATCAGCGTATTGGTCAGATCATTGGACTGGAAGGCGCAGGCAAAGATTGCACCGCAGATCACTACTGCGGGATAACCAATGGTAAAGCCCAAAACGATGCCGATGGAGGAGTCCTTCACAGTCTTGGAGTATCTGGTGAAATCCTGCACAATAGACACGCCTACAATAAAGCTGCCCACCATCAAAGACACGGCGGTAGCGAAGGAGATCGGCTCAACTGGGGGTGCAGAAACGATCTCGCCGGCAGGGACTACTGTAAACGTCTTTATCACACCGCCGATCACCAGCAGGAACAACAGCGGTACACCGAACTGGGACAGAACCTTGATGCCCTTATAACCCACAATGGCCGTTATCATCATAAGTAGGCCGCCGATGACAATGCACGCCGTCAGATTTACCTCGATACCCGCCGCCAGCTTGAACATGCTGGTAATGCTGCTGCCGAAAAATGTGCACTGATAGCCGAACCAGCCGAAGTTGCACAGGGCGTTGATCAGTCCGAAAATAATCGCACCATAAGTACCGAAGGTAAATCTAGAGGAAACAGTCGAGGAAAGTCCGCTCCGGACACCGATGGCACCCACCAGGGCACCCACCACTGTCAAAATGATGCCGCCCACAAGCACTGCCGCGACAGTGGGCCAAAAGCCAAGTCCCAGGGCAATCTGGCCGCCCAGAGTGAATGCCGTCAGGCAGAAGCCAACGCCCAGCCAGACAAAGACCTGGGCCTTCCAGGTGTTTTTCTTCTCGTCGGGCACTGGGGAAAATTCATAGTCGTTGAAGGTCTCCTCTGATTCCACGCTTCTCACAGCTCTGCTTTTCTCTTCCATGTTTCGTCTCCTTTCTCAGTACACACGTTTCAGTTCCTGGAGTTTTCGAAGAACCACCTCTCACAGGAAAACATTTGTTTTCCCATAAAGTACGCCAACGGATTATTGTTTATTATAGAGCTGCCCTTTATTGATGTAAATAGCAAAAATAGCCACCATAAATTGAACAATAATTCAATTAATAGTGGCTGTTTTTATGAGACTTCTTTGTCACGTCTATTGCCATCCAACGTTTTTTTGAGTTTTTTCACAGTTTTTCAGCCGCAATTGCGTAATTATCGTTGACAATCTTTGGCGTTTTTTTGTAGTATTATTGAAGTAAAATTCAACGGAGGTTGCCATGTCACTCTATTCATGGAACGTTATCGCCACCGTAGCAGAACACCACAGTATTAGTCAGGCCGCAAATATCCTCAATTTGACCCCTTCTGCTGTAAGCCACATGGTAAAAAAGGTTGAAGACGGCGTGGGATACGCCCTTTTTATCCGCGAGCGCAACCACTTTGAGCTGACCAGCAGCGGTAAAGCGCTCCTCCCCTATATACAGAATTATTTGAAATCCGGCAACGCTTTGGTGGAGGAGGCACTACGGCTGAAAAACTCCGTGACGGGTTCCGTCCATATCGCCGCATACAACAATGTGATCCGGGACTGGCTCCCCTCCATTTTGCAGCAGTTCCATCAAAAGTATCCCAACATCAAAGTTTCCATCCGCCAGGCCAATGACATGCAGATCAAACATTGGATGGAGAGTGGAGAGATCGATCTGGCCATTGTGTTCAACTCCTACTACAACGCAGCATCTTTTATTCCCCTTCACAGGACTCCTATGGTCTGCTTTACTCCCAAGGACTATGCCCCTAGGAACGGCGTTAGTATGACTTCCGAAGACCTCCGGGACATGCCCATTATTTTGCGGACTGGGAATTTTGACAAAGAAAGCGACTCCATCCTGTCCGCAGCGGGGATCCCCTTTGATTCTGTTTTTCGAATCGACAATGATGAATCCTGTTACGAGTATATCCGGCAGGGGTTTGGCTTTCGGATCACCGCCTCCATTACCTATCCACCAGACAGTTGTATCAATGTCTATCCAATCGAAAACGCACCTATCCGAACCATCGGACTAGTTACCGTTTTTCCGCAGTACATCTCGCCTACGGTAAACCTTTTTCGAAAAGAAGTGGTCACCTTTTTTTCAGACAACAATCTCATGAATATTTGAAGCGCACTCTCAAAAGAATTGTCAAATTAAGCACGGCGGGAAATAAGTCTGAACTGCTGCAATCTCTAGGGGGAAACAGAACGTCTAACCCTTGCGAAACCCACCCTTACTCAGCAGCTGATCTTATTTTAGGGTGGTAGAGGAAGTCTGAAGTAGTGTTCTGTTAAAAAAGGAGGCTCGCCGCTGAAAGCGGCGGGCCTCTGTTCTATCAGCGGGCCGGGATAGTCCGAAAACTCCGACGGGGCTACCTCCAGCAAAGCGCACACGGTTTCCTGGGAGACGCTTTTCCAGTAGTCCGACCAGCCACACCAGGTCAAAAATCTAGGTCCAGCTCACGGACCGGGTATCGTGCTCGATTGGCTTGGCCTGGGGAGGGCTTTTTTCCGCCTCGCACAGCTGTTCACAGCGGGACTCCGCCGCATTGGTCGCGGAGGCAGAAAGGTTTTCCTTCAACTTTGTCAGGACTGCGTACACCTCCGTGTCCCGGTCCAGGAACGACCAGACCCGGCAGCTGTCCTCCGTTCCTCGCCAGTTTCCGCAGAGCCAAAAGACGAAGCCATTAAGTTTCAAACCTGCGTCCCCTAAATGGACAGATACCGCTCCATGTCCCGCCGGAGCTCCTGATTCAGCCGGATCAGGTCGTTGCAGTCCTTGTCTGTGCAGGCCGGGAACTCCTCATTCATCTCCTTGCTGCAGTAGCACCGGACTAGCCGCCGCGTCTCCTCTTCCAGTCGGGTGACATAGTCCCAGAAGACCACGCCGTTAGTGAGGTCCCCCCAGGGCGGGGCTATGAACTCCGCCGGCCGCTGGGGCTCACACTAGGGTTGGCCCAGGGAGACGCTCTCCACGCGGCTCCGTCCGCTGACTGCACATCTCCCGGATCACCCCTTGGATCCCCACCCCGCGGTAGGACGTTCAGCTGCAGCAGACCTCGTAGGCAGGATAGGTGCATGGCGCCTCCCAGCAGGCTGGACCGACGTTTCTCGCAAATTCCTCCCGGACCAGCCGGACGCCGCTGCGCTGCAGGCCCTCCCGGCTGAATGCCAAGAACACGTGAAAAACGCGCACCCAATTCTCGTGTCGCTCCCTGCTCCTCATCAGTCCCCACGCCTTCCGTCTCTCTTTTTCCAGGCACTCAGATTGCCGGACTTCGCCGGTCCGGCGTCGGGCCGGACTAGCGTATCCAACACGCCCACCTATCTGCTGTGTGCGGGATTCCGCGCCGCCGTGTAGCGGGCCGGCAGGGCGAACCCGCCTCTACTGGGCTGCGGGAGAAAGCGATGTCCTTGATGCGCCCGCTTTTGGGGAACTTGTACACGCCGCTCTCCGATGGACACAGGAGAATACAGGTAAAGTCCTTATAAGCCGAGAACACCACCCGCAGAGAGGGACTTTTCCCCATGACCGCCTCCAGCAGATGCTGGTTCAGCATCACATGGCTGCTGAGGCTGGCGGTGACGGCCATGCCACTCAGAGGTGGGGCAGGCAGATGGGTTCCAGCAGCGTCACCTCCAGATTGATCTGCATGGGGGCCGAAAAAGTCAGGCAGAGCAATGTGGCCTGTTTTTCATATAAGGTCTTTCCTTTCTCAAAGATTGTGCACATTACAGCAACTCTTTCCGCTACCCGACAGGCTCAAATTCCACAGATTTTCGGGTGAAGGTCCGTCGTTTTCTCTGCTGGTTTTTCGTAGATTTTCCGTCCCAGTTTCTGATATGTCTAGATTTTATGCCTGCTTTTTCTTTCACCCTCCGTAGAGTATCACAACCGGCCCACCTCTGTTCCCAATGGTTCGGTGGAGCTGAGATCACCCTCTGCTCGTAAGGCGGGCATACAGGCCGCACACTCCTCAGTGTCCCCGACCCCTTCCGGCAAAACCCCACACATCCCCTTACAGGTGATAACAATTGGCCGTTTCGCTCGGGTCCCCAGTGCGCAGGCCCCTCTCTCTATAATCTTCTCCGAGGGGTCTATATTCTTTACTGCGACGCAAATTTTGATAATCTATTTCATCCCCTAAATTATTTTTGTGAAACACAGTCTATCTCAAGCTATACCATCCATCTCAAATTATTAAAACAAAATTCAGGAAGTCACATAAAAACAGCGCCTCCCAATATAAGCGTGCCGTTTACATCAATACGCTTTTTTAATTTCAATATTCAGGCACCCAGACTCAATTTAACCCGTTTAGTGTAAGCCGCTCTCCGTCAAGACGTTCGAAATATCTATTTCCATTTCCTCGCTTCCACCTCCCTCCTCCGCTCTCCTACTCCATGCAGAAAACCAATCCGCCGGGTAATCCTGCCGATCTGGTTTTCTGCTCGCCTTGCTTCACTACGCGCCCTCACCGATCTGCTCATCTATATATTTAATCGCAGAAGAAAACGCTATTGCTTGTTTCCGGTGTAACGCATGCAAGGAAAGAAGCTCAAGTGTGTCTTTCAAAATACGCCCACTGAGAGGTGGCAGCAGGCTCAATTTTTCCCTGCGTAGGAACGGTGGTCCGCGTTCTTGGACGTTGCCGTCCGCTCCTTTGAGTCACTTAGGTCATACAGAGATTTTAGCTCCACCGGCACAAAATGAAACGTCCGCCGCTGAAAAGCGGCGGACGTTCGACCAGGTCTCACCGCCTGGTCATCTGCCCCAAATGCACCTCATCTAATCCCCACTGCCCTGGGTGCCGTCCTGGCAGTGCTGCCCCGCCGGCACGGTCTAGCCCGCGGAAGACATTTCAGGGAAGCGCGCACAGCGCCCAAACAGCGTTGTAATCCGCCAGTTCCGGCCGACTAAAACGGCGCAGCACAGACTCTCGGGGCATCTAGATCCAGTCCCACACTTCCGTGGACACAGTACCCCGGTCCAGGCAGGTCAGTCCCCGCAGAAAAATCCACTCCAGATGCATCTACAGTACGCCGTCAGGCAAGGGTTTCCTGCGGGTCCTGGCAACTAGGTCGTTGCAGTCCCAGTAGGAAAAACCCGCCTCTTCCGCCACGGGCAGCAGTAGCTCGCAGGCGGCCACATCCCGGGGCGGCATGCCCAGATGCTGTTCCCTGATGGGATGTCCTGCAGCCTCCAGGCCGGCACCGTCATAGGTGTTGGTGTTGAAGTCCCCCATGAATACCGGTATCCCCGGCGGCAAACGGTCCACTGCGTCCAGCAGGGCCCGCATCTGCAATGTCTGGGCAGCTGCATGGGTCTTGTTCTCCAGGTGGACGCAGACAGCGCCCACCTCCCGACCTGCCACATCCAGCACTGCCAGAATGGCCACGCGCTCACCGATGCGCTTTTGCGAGTCGAAATACCAGTTATACCCCTGGGGCACATGCAGCACAGAGACCCGTTTGATGGGCCAGCGGCTGAACAGCGTGTTGTCACTCTAGCCCTTGGGATCCTGCGGCCCCGCCAAACCAATGAACTCCAGAGCGAAGGCGTAGTTCATCCCGATGGCCCTGGCGATTTCGGCGGAGGGGTTCCGGCAGCCGCTGTGACAGCAACCGTCATCCAACTCATTGCTGAAGGTGATGTCCATATCCCGGGCCTGAGGGCATTCCCGAAGGAAAGCCGCCGTTTCCGCAGGGAAACGCCCCAGCGCCATATTGAGCACCATGCCCCGCAGTGTCTTTCCGCCGCCGGTGAGAGGGAAAAAAGAGTTGTCAATCTCCGGTGCGTCGAAGGCGGGGATGCGGGCCATGACCCGGCGCTGCCCCTCCTGAGGGATCTCGTCGCTGAGCTGGAGACGCAGCTTGTAAGGAATCGCTTCCATGGCACGCCCTCAGTGATAATACTTGTCTGCGAACGACGCCACATCCGCCCGGTCGCCCTTAAAGGGCCCCGGTGTCTGCATCTTCAGCGACACCAGCTGGGAGGCGTAGGCCAGGGCCTGGGGGATGTCTGCCCGCTCCCGCTCGGTGATGTAAGCGGAGAAGGTTGTGTCGCCCCGGCCGGTACGGCCGGCCAGCCCCAGAGGTTTCAGGGGGCAGGTGTAGTACTCCTTGCCGTCATAGACCAGAACCTCGGTATTGTGGGTGATGAGCGCTTCCTTGACGCCCCACTCCACCATCAGGCGGGCAGCCTCCCGCCGGTCCGATGTGCCGGTGAGGATCTCCGCCTCGGCGGCATCGGTTTTCAGATAGGTGATGTGGGGAAAATACTCCTGTTTCCGGTCCCAGTCGTGGTACACCATCTCTTTAGTGGAGGAATCTGGAACCCTGAGATAGCCCTGCATATCCAGCGCAACCTTGCCCCGTTGCGCCAGGACCTTGATAATGTCGTCCTCATAGTCGCCCTTCATCAGTCCCGCCAACTGATAGATCTTCGCAGAGATGCCTTCCGGCAGCTCCGCCACAGTGATGGTACTGCCCTGTGCCAGCGCAGTGGTGCTCCGGCGCTCGTGCTTGTCATCCAGGAACTGATTGCGGATGGAGGTGGTCTCGGAATCGGATCTCAGCCAATAAATGTCCTCTGTGTGGACAGGCAGGATATATGGGATCATTTTCTCGCGGGGCGCGGATTTGATCAAAATGCCTACGTGGTTGCCGCCGGCCAGGGCGGCATAGGAGGAATAGACCACAGCGCCGCCGATGGAGAATTCTCCTTCCCCGGCGGAGTTCAGGATCTCGTTGATGCACAGATGCCCAATGATAATAGTTTTTGAACCACTCGTCCATCCAGGCCCCCACAGTGTACGTTCTTGTTTTAGTCACGTACAAGCTCTTGGTTTCCGCGATGGCCGCTTTCAGCTTAGCCTTAGCTTCCGCCGGTGTTCTGCCCAACACGTTCTTGTAGATGGCCCTGCTGGTCTCTGGATCGTGTCCGGCAGTGTACCGGCCTTCCCATCTGCCATCTTTTCTTTTTCTGATGTGGCTGCCCCGTTGGTTCATTTCTTTGCCATGGCATTGCTTCCTTTTATGACTTACCAGTGTCTCGCTTCGCTCGGTTACTCGCATGCATGGAGCCTGTGGGCTCTCATCAACAACACAACATACCACAGGAAAAGAAAAAGCCAGAGCTTGCGGCCACAATTATCAGAAGGGCTCGATTTCCCCGGTGATCCCCATGCCCAGCGGAAACCCGGTAATGAAGGATGTCAGGGAGGTCTCCTCCCGTAGTTCGTTCTCCAGATCCGCCAGTTGCAACAGAATTTCCTGGTTTTGCTGATCCGATTTCCCTTTAATCACTCTGTGGGCCCGGTCCAGTTCCACCCGGGTACTCCGAAGCTCCGGCTCCCGGCAGGCCCCCGCGTGCAGAGCCCTGATGTAGTCGTACATTGTGCCGCCTCCCTGTCAGTGACACACCATACCACAACGCTAGCCCAATAGCCAGTGGACCGGGAGGAGATTTTCAGAAAAGTAACAACTTGGCTATCTGGTTGGAACCCTTAGCTTCATTTTCAGTGCCACAATTCTTGAAGAGGCATATCTGTGCCCACATAACCAGCAATGCCTCTGAGGGCCCTTGTTGCTCTATGGAATAAGGGTAATTCAGTGTTAAAAGGCATCTCCTCTATTTCATATCCAGAACGACGTCCTTTCTAAATCCCGCAACTGCCCGCATTGCGGACAGTTGTGACCGCCCTGGCATCAAAAGGTGTCAGGGCTTTCTCTTACTCCTTTTTGGTCCCTCGGAAAATCCCCAAAGCGGGCCAAATCCGTCCAAAGCTACTGGGGACTCCGCCTTTCCCGGCATCGAGTCATACAGCGGCTTACAGGCGGTCACGCTGGGGCCTCCCACTCCTGGATGAGCTTCGCAATCCGCTGACGCTCCGCAGCCAGCTCTAACTGTTCCAGCTGTCGGGCGTAGGATTCGTCGATCATCTCCTGAATCGGGCGGGGGTGAACAGCAGATTTCCGTTGCGCCGCCCACTGGACCTGGTGACGATAAGTTCCCGCTCTTCCAGCTGAAGGATGTACTTGCGCATCGTGTTCTCTCTCATCTCCACTGCTTTCCCAATGGTTTTGGCGCCGGGCTAACACTGGCCGGTCCGGCGATTCGTGCATCGTTTCAAGAAACTGTAGACCGCCAGATCTCCGTAGGTCAGTCTCAGCTGGAACACCTCATTGGGGAGAAAGAAACCATCTCGATAGCCGTTACGCTTCAACCGCCCCCTCCTGTTTGATTGCACACCCCTCTGGATGAATGTTTCTTGGGAACCACCATGCGTCTGCCGACGCACAGCACCGGGAAGCCCGGCTCGTACAGTGATTCGTAACCGCTGGACGGTAACACCCCCAGAGCCTTTGCCACTATTTCCGCATTAAGAAACAGCAGCAGGTCATCGTAGGACCTGTATTCGGATTTTTTCAATCAGCATCTTTCCTCGAAACATCGGGGACAGATTCTTTCTGCCGGCATCTCTGCCGCGGTGGGTAAAATGCAGAGAGCTGTTGTAGTTTTGATGAACCACTTGCTGCTACCACGCGACAAAATTGCAGCGATGAGTATCGCACTGAAAAGTAAGAACGGCTGTCTTGCGTCTAAACGATGGCAGAGACCATCCCCTTACTCGGATACCGTTACAGTGTAGCAGTCAGGCGGTGATTCTGAAGCATGATACGGTGTTTCCCGCACGTCATCAGCAGAATGTCTTTAGCTTTAACGATTGTTTTCTTTCACTAGGCTGTGTTTATCCTGATATAGATCTTTATAACTGTGAATGATGGTGGAAGAGGCAATGGTCAGGGCTTAAAAATAGTACAGCAGTCGCCGAGATCTTTGTTGCCTCTGAATTTGTGGAGGAAAAGAGTGCACTACCGGTATCTGAGACAGAAAGCTTCCGCCTCCCGAAAGAAAGACTTTCGGGAGGCGGAAGAAGCGGTCTTACAGGTTGTCGAATTTGAGGACGGCGCCCTCGGAGCCGGAGGCGGCGATCTTGCAG